>Ga0316222_1004465_pt1 | contig 12723 bp, 11 predicted proteins | sample TBH18011metaG_FD_206008 | JGI IMG/M metagenome (GOLD analysis project Ga0316222, IMG submission 206008) | Freshwater microbial communities from Trout Bog Lake, Wisconsin, USA - TBH18011 | ecosystem: Environmental > Aquatic > Freshwater > Lake > Hypolimnion/Profundal zone | place: USA: Wisconsin... | reverse complement strand
TGTCATCCTTGCTGGTGTTGGCGACGAACTGGGCGTAGGCGTCGGCCGTCTGTTCCGGGTGGGCGGAGGTGACGTCCTGGGCCTCGATCAAGGCGCGGGTGAGGGCGCCGGCGGTGGCCCGGTCTTCCCGTGCCAAGCTGCCGCGCACGCCGATGACGCAGCAGACGCGGTGGGCGTATTCGTCCGACAGATTGGTGGCGACTTCCACCAGGTTGGGCTTCTTGAGGAAGCGGAAGGTATCGGGGTCCTGGTGGGCGATGGCCTGGGCCTCGCCTTTTTCCACCGCTAGCGCCAGCAGATCGGCGGGATAGGCGCGCCACTCGACGTCCTTGGCCGGGTCGAGGCCGCGCTTGGCCAGCACGATCGAGAAGAAGTTCTTGGCCGGGCTGCCAAGGTCGGTGACGGCGACAACCTTGCCCTTAATATCGTTGACGGTGGTAATGCCGGAATCCTTTGCCGCAAGCAGGCGCAGGCAGCCGCCATGGGTGCCGCCGGTCAGCTTGACGTCGAAGCCCTGCTCCAACGGCTTCAACCAGCGCAACGCCATGCCGACGCTGGCGTCCGCCTTGCCGGTCGATAGCGCCTCCAGCAATTGGTCGGTGCTGCCGGCGAAGTTGATCAACTCGACCGACAATCCGTGCTTGGCGAAAATGCCGCCATACTGGGCCAGCGCCACCGGCGACAAGCAGGTGGCGTTGGGGAACCAGCCCAGCTTCAAAGGCTTCAGTCCCGGCTGCGGCTCGGCGCCGAGGATGAGGCGCGAACTACCGCCGACCAGCGGCAAGGTGGCGCCGGCGACGGCGGCCGCCCTGAGCAGTGAGCGCCGAGAGAGCCGGCTGTGTAGCGTGAAATCGACCATCGTCGCGTCTCCTGTGGTTGTTGGTGCGCCAGCACGTGGGCAAACTTAACCACATTTGCCGATGGAAGCGCAATATCTATAGACTAGTAGAAAGTCATGGCGGCCATCTCCTCGGCGCACAGGCCACCCTGTCGCCACCAAACTGGGGCACCGCTAGATCGAGAAGTCCTCGCCGTGCCAAACGCCGTCCCGATCGGGTGCCGGCAGATGGGGCGGCGGATTGACCAATTGGGCTTCCAGTTGCTCGACCCGTGCCATCAGGGAGACCAGGCTACCGCCGATCATGTCGGGCAATAGCGTGTGCTGGAAGTCGGGCGGATCGGAGGCGTCGTGGCGTTTGGACCGCAGAACCGCTTGGCCGGGAATGCCCACCACCACCGAATTGGCCGGTACCGATTTGACCACCACGGCGTTGGCGCCGATGCGGCAATCGTCGCCAATATGAATGTCGCCCAGCACGGCGGCGCCGGTGCCGACCACCACCCGATCGCCCAGCGTCGGGTGGCGCTTGCCCTTGGCCAGACTGGTGCCGCCCAGGGTGACGCCGTGATAGACGGTGACGTCGTCGCCGATCTCGGCGGTTTCGCCGATCACCACCCCCATGCCGTGGTCGATGAAGAAGCGGCGGCCGATCCTGGCGGCGGGATGGATCTCGATTCCGGTCAATAGTCGCAGCAATTGCGACAGCACCCGCGCTCCCCCGCCCCAACCGCGATGCCACAGAAGATGGGCCAGGCGATGGCCCCACAGCGCATGCAGCCCGGGATAGGTCAGGGCCACGATGATGGCGCTTTGGGCGGCGGGATCGCGCTCGCGCACCGCCCGCACCTCCTCGCGCATGGCATCGGCGAATCCCATTAGGCTGCGCCCCGTCCGGCCTGAATGCGCCGAAGGCTGGCGACCAGGGCGTCGATGTCCTCGCAGGTGTTGTAGAAGGCCAGTGACGGCCGCACCGTGCTTACCAGGCCGAAGCGGCGCAGGATCGGCTGGGCGCAGTGGTGGCCGGAGCGCACTGCGATGCCGTCTTGGTCCAGCGCCTTGCCGACGTCCTCGGTGCGGAAGCCGTCGAGGACGAAGGACAGCACTCCGGCCTTTTCCCGGGCGGTGCCGATCAGTTTGAGGCCGGGCACGGTCAGCAGGCCGTGGGTGGCGTAGTCCAGCAGCAGGTGTTCGTAATTGGCGATGGTGGCCATGCCGATGCGCTCGACATAGTCGATCGCCGCGCCCAGGCCAACGGCGTCGGCGATGTTGCCGGTGCCGGCTTCGAAGCGGGAAGGGGCGGGCTGATAGACGGTCCGCTCGAAGGTGACGTCGGCGATCATGTTGCCGCCACCCTGCCAGGGCGGCATGGAATCGAGGATGGCTTTGCGCCCCCAGACCGCGCCGATGCCGGTGGGGCCGAACACCTTGTGGCCGGAGAAGACGTAGAAATCGCAGGCCAAGGCCTGGACGTCGACCGGCATGTGCGACACCGCCTGGGCGCCGTCGACCAGCACCACGGCGCCGAAACGGTGGGCGATGGCGGTCATCTCGGCGGCCGGGGTGACGGTGCCGAGCGCGTTGGAGACCTGGGTCAAGGACACCAGCTTGGTGCGCGAATTCAGGAGCTTTTCGTATTCCTCGAGGATGATCTGGCCGCTATCGTCCACCGGCGCGACGCGCAACTTGGCGCCCTTTTCCGTCGCCAGTTGCTGCCAGGGGACGATGTTGGCGTGGTGCTCCAGCCAGGTGACGACGATCTCGTCGCCCTCGCCGATGTTGGCGCGGCCCCAGGATTGGGCGATCAGGTTGATGCCTTCGGTGGCGCCCCTGACGAAGATGATTTCCTCGGTGGTGCCGGCGTTGACGAATCGGCGCACCTTTTCCCGTGCCGCCTCGTAGGCGTCGGTCGAGCGCGCCGCCAGGGTGTGGGCGGCGCGGTGGATGTTGGAATTCTCCACCGCGTAGAACTTCGACAGCCGATCGATCACCGGCTTGGGCTTCTGGGTGGTGGCGGCGTTATCCAGCCAGATCAGCGGTTTGCCGTGGACCTTTTGGTCGAGAATGGGAAAGTCGCGCCGCACCGAATGGGGATCGAACGGCCGGGCGGGCAGGCCGAGATCGGGCACCAGCTCGGGCCGTAACTCGATCGCCAGCGGCCGCGGCTCGGCCTTGGGTGCGGGGGCGCGGGGAGGAGTGGTGGCGCCCTCGGTAAGGAAATAGGCCGGCGCGGCATCGGCCGAGGCCGGGACACCGAAGGCCGGCGCTTGGGCCGGCGGCGCGGCCAAAGGCGGCGGGGCGAGGTCGAAGCCATGCGGCACCAAGGCCAGGTTGGGCGCGGCCGGCGCGGCGCGGCCGCCGGACGGCGGCGAGGGCTGGTTCGGCAGCGCCGGCTGGGCGCGGCCGCCTTCGGTGAAATAGAGGCTGCCATCGGGCGGCGCGGTGGGAGCCGTGGCGGGCGGCGGTTGGCGCTCGGGCGGCACCAGCGCGGTGGCGCTGCCCAATTGCCCCAGCAGGTTGCGCAGGTCGCGCTCGCTCGGTTCCGGGGCGGGCGGCCAGCCGGTCGGGTTGACCGGCGGTGGCGTCGGCGCCCCCGCCAGCGGCCCCACCTGGGGGAGCGCCAGCACCGAAATCGGGTGGCCGATGAAGGGCACCGACGGCGCCCCTGGCGGCACCGCGCCGCCGGTGGGGCCGGATTGCAGGCCGGGCAGGCCGGGCGGCGCCACTCCCACCGAGGGGGCCGACTGGCCGGGCAGCGCCGAGAAAAAGGCGTTGGCCAGCTGGGCGATCAGCGCCGGGTCGGGAGCCCCGGCCAGGGCGGCCGAAGCCGCGTCCAGCCGGGCGACCGAGGGGAGCTCAGACGTACTCATCGGGGTACTTGTGGTAGCGGCCGACATCGACCCCTTCGAGCACGCCCAACGCGTCTTCGGTCAGGATCGCCGAGGAGCAATAAAGCGAGATCAGGTAGGACGAGATGGCCTTGCGGTTAATCCCCATGAAGCGAACCGACAGGCTGGGCGCCACTTCGCCGGGCACACCCGGCTGGAACAGGCCGACCACGCCTTGCTTTTTCTCGCCGGTGCGCAGCAGCAGGATGTTGGTTTTGCCGTTGCCGTCGACATAGAGCTTGTCGGATGGCACCAATGGCAGACCGCGCCAGGTCAGGAACGGCGAGCCGAACAGGGTGATGGTGGGCGGTGGCACGCCGCGACGGGTGCATTCACGGCCGAAGGCGGCGATCGCCCGGGGATGGGCGAGGAAGAAGGCGGGCTCCTTCCACACCTTGGCGATGAGCTCGTCAAGGTCGTCGGGGGTCGGCGCGCCGGTGCGGGTCTGGATCTTCTGGGTGGCGGCGGCGTTGGTCAGAAGCCCGTAATCGGGATTGTTGACCAGCTCGGCCTCCTGCTTCTCCTTGACCTTTTCGATCAGCAGCCGGAGCTGCTCCTGGATCTGGTCGATCGGGTGGCTGTAGAGGTCCGACACCCGGGTCTGGACGTCGAGCACCGTGGTCACCGCGTTGAGCGAATACTCGCGCGGCGCTTCTTCGTACGGAATGAAGGTCTCGGGCAGATCGGCGTCGCCCTGCGGCGAGCATTGAACGTCGGCGGGGGCCTCGGAGCGGGCCGCCTTGACCCGGTTGAGCCGGTAGATGCCGGCCTCGACCGGAACCCAGGGTAGGAAGGATACCAGCCAACGGGGGGTGATCCCCGACCATTGGGCGTGGGTCTTGGTGGCGTTGGCGAGCTGGCGCGCGGCCGCCTCGCTCAACGTGCGGCGAATCTCAGTGTCGTCGGCCATAAGTGACTGCCCCCTTCGCGTCATTAGTCTGTGCAGCGATAGAATTGTAGGTAATATGGATCGAGTCAAGTGGCTTGTTGGCGCGGTGCCGGATTAACGGGGTGCCACCCTTGACAGGGCTGCCGAGGAGGCATTAGTCTACAACATAGTAGATTTTAGCTAAAGGAAGATAGTGGCCATGACCCACGTTGCCACCCGCCCCGACCGCCCCTACTGGGACGGGGCGCTGGAAACCCAAAGCCGCGAGGATTGGCGCCGGCTGCAGCTGTCGCTGCTCCAAGACCATCTCGCCCATGCCTACGCCAATTCGCCGTATTACCGCGCCAGCTTCGACGCTGCCGGCGCCCATCCCGACCAGCTGAAGACCCTCGACGACCTGCGCCGCTTTCCCTTCATCGACAAGAAAGTGCTCCGCGAGCGCCAGGAAGCGGTGATGCCCTGGGGCGATTTGGTCGCGGTGCCGGAGCGTGACATCGTCTACATTTCCGCCTCATCGGGCTCGACCGGGATGCCGACGGCATCGCCCTTCACCACCCAAGATTTCGACGACTGGATCGACTACGAGGCACGCCAATTCTGGTCGAGCGGTTTGCGTCCCCACGACCGCTATTGCCATTCGCTGAACTTCTCGTTGTTCATCGGTGGCCCCTGCGTGCTGGGGGCGCAGAAGCTGGGCGCCTTGACCATCCACGCCGGGACGGTGCCGTCCGAGCGCCTGCTGACGATCATTCGCCAGTTCCAGGCCACCGCCATTTGGACCACGCCCTCCTACGCCTGGTATCTGGGCGAGACGGCGATCAAGGAGGGTATCGACCTCCGCAAGGATCTGGCGATCAGCCGCATCCTGGTGGCCGGCGAGCCCGGCGGCTCGATCCCCGAGACGCGCAATCGCATCGAGGAGCTGTGGGGGGCCTCGGTCTATGATTATTACGGCCTGTCCGACATTTTCGGGTCCTGCGCCGGCATGTGCGAAGAGAAGGACGGCCTGCACTGGGCCGACGACCACATCCTGGTCGAAGTGCTCGACCCAGTGAGCGGTGAGCCGGTTACGGAAGGCGATCGCGGCGAGCTGGTGCTGACCACGCTGAAGAAGCGGGCGCGGCCGATGATCCGCTTCCGCACCGGCGACATCGTCAGCTTCACCTCGGAGCCGTGCCGTTGCGGCCGGACCGCCCAACGCATGCTGGGGGTCAGCGGCCGGCTCGACGACATGCTGATCATCAAAGGCGTCAACATCTTCCCTAGCGATGTCGAAACCATCGTGCGGCGCGACCTGGATCTGACCGGCGAATATCGGCTGGTGGTTGACCGGATCGACCATCTCGACCGCCTGACCGTCGAGGTCGAGCGCCGCCAAGGCATCAACATTCCGGTCGAAGACTTGGGCCACCGGCTCGGCCGTCAGATCAAGGCGGTGACCGGGGTGGCCGCCATCGTCAGCGTGCTCGACGACGGCAGCTTGCCTCGCGCCACCCACAAGGCCAAACGGGTCGAAGACCGCCGCCAGCACGTCTGGGCGTGACCATTGCCAATCCGGAGTTCTCCATGACGCGTGAAATCAAATCGGTGGCCGTCATCGGCGGCGGCACCATGGGCCATGGCATCGCCGCCGCCAGCGCCGCCGCCGGCCGCCGGGTATTGCTGCTCGACATTGATCCGGCTCAAACGGCCAAGGCGCTGGAACGGGCGCTGTCCACCGCCCAGACTCCCGAGGAGCGCGAGCGCCTTGCCGAACGTATCGTCACCGGCACCATCGATGCCGATTTAGCCAAAATCGCCAATTATGATTGGGTCTGCGAAGCGATCATCGAGGATTTGGCGGCAAAGCGGGCGCTGTTCTCTCGGCTCGAGCCGTTGCGCCGCGCCGGCTCGGTGGTCAGCACCAACACCTCGGGGATTCCGCTACGGGCCATCACCGAGGGCCTGCCGCCGCGGCTCCGCCAGGACATCGTCGTCACCCACTTCTTCAATCCGGTGCGGGTGATGCGGCTGCTGGAGATCGTCGCCGGCGCCGACACCCGGCCCGAGGTGGTGGAGATTCTGGCCGCCTTCTGCCGCGACGCGCTGGGCAAGGGCGTGGTTCACGCCAAGGACACCGTCAATTTCATCGGCAACCGCATCGGCTGCTTCTGGATGCTGTCGGGGTTGCACAAGGCGAAGCCGTATCTGGATGCCGGCCTGTCGCCCGAGCGCATCGACGCCCTGATGGGGGCGCCGGTGGGACTGCCGTCGACCGGGCTCTATGGCCTGATCGACCTGATCGGCCTCGACGTGATGGATTTCGTCGGCAAGAACTTGGCCGCCAACCTGCCCGCCGCCGATATCGGCCGGGCCTTCACCGCCTTTCCCGCCGCCGAACAGGCGCTGCTGGAGCGCGGCCAATTGGGCCGCAAATCGGGTGGCGGCTTCTATCGGGTGACCAAGCGGGCCGACGGAGCCAAGTCGAAGGAAACTTACGATCTTACTCGCGACGCTTGGCGCCCGGCCGAGACGGTCACCCTGGCGCCGCCGCACGACAGCGCCGAAACCTTGCTATTCGCCGACGATGCCGAGGGTCGCTTCAGTTGGGACTTGCTGGGGGGGACACTGCTTTACGCCGCCGACCTGATCCCCGAAATCGCCGACGACATCGTCAACGTCGACCGCGCCATCCGTTGGGGCTTCGCCTGGAAGCGGGGCCCGTTCGAACTGCTCGACGCCATCGGCCCGGCCAAGGTGATCGCCCGGCTGGAAGCCGAGGGCAAGCCGCTGCCCTCCATGCTGGCAGTGCTCAAGCGCTGCGGTTCCGCTGCCTTTTATCGCCACGACGGCACCGAATTCCTCGGCAGCGATGGGCGCTACCATGCGGTGCCGGGGGAATAGGGGGGGGCCTGGTTGGGAGATGGATTTTTCGTGCCGTGTGTGACAGTGTAATGATCTCGTGGCCGTAAAAATGGGGTTCCCGACCATGCGCACCAGCAAGCCAGTCACCGTCACCCTCGGCCCGCAGCAGGCGAGCCTGGAGGCTCGCTTGAATTCGGGGGCCTATGGTTCAGCCAGCGAGGTGATGCGGGCGGCGCTACGGGCCCTTGACCGCGAGGAGGTTGCCTTGGACGAAATCCTCCGCCGTCGGGTCGAGGCGTCCTTGGCCGATCCACGCCCCAGTGTGCCGGCGGAAGAGGTCTTCGCCCGGTTGCGCCGTCTGCACGCGGAATCGGTGGAAGACGGCCCCCGTGACGCATAGCGTCGTCTTCCGCCCCGAGGCGGAAGCGGACCTGATTGAGCTTTACCGCTACATCGTCGACACGTCCGGCACGGCGCGCGCAGGGGCATACATCACGCGAATAGAAGCGGCATGCATGGGGCTGGCGGTGTTCCCGGAGCGCGGCACTCGGCGGGATGATATCGCGCCAGGCCTCCGTACGCTCGGATTCGAGCGTCGGGTGACCATCGCGTTTCGCGTGTTGGATCACACGGTGGAGGTCGTCACCATCGCCTACGCAGGCCGAAATTTCGAGAGTGGACTGCGCGAGGACTGAACGTCACACCGTCTCGGCCAACGCCTTCAGCACCGCGTCCGGGCATTCGGCCATCAGCATGTGGCCGGCGCCGGGCAATGTGACGGTGCGCGACGATGGAATCTGGGCGGCCAGCGCCCGGCCCGCCTTCAAGGGTGTCATCTGGTCGCGCTCGCCCAGCACCAGCACGGTCGGCTGGGTGATTTTGGCCGCCGCGTGGTTGCCGTCCCGATAGGCGTCGCAGGCGGCCAGGTCGGTGCCCAGCACCCCCGGCTCTGCCCGTTCCAGCACGCGAATGGCGCCACCCAGCATCCACAAACCGGGGGCGCGGCTGCCGCCCAGGCCGGCATGCTGGCCGTGACCCCAAATGGCGACCATGTCGATCGCCGCGTGGTCGTTGGCGGCGCCGGCCGCCAGCAAATCGGGATGGACCGGGATGGCGGCGGCGGCACCGACCAGGCCGAGCGCCCGCACCCGGTCGGGATGGCGGGCGGCGGCTTCGAGTGCCACCAGGGCGCCCATGGAATGGCCAACTAGGGCCGCCCGGGTCGCGCCGGCGGCGGCGATCAGCGCCGCCACCCAATCGGCCATGGCGGCGATGGAGGGCAAGGGCTTGCCGTCCGAACGGCCATGGCCGGGCAGGTCGAGCACCAGCACGGCGCGGCCGTGATAGGCGAACCAGCGGCTATGCAAGGCCCAGACGCTGTGGTCGAGGCCGGAGCCGTGGATGAACACTACCGCCGGCAAGGTGGGGTCGAAAGGGCGACCGCCGGTGGCGGCGAAGGCGGTCCGGCCGTCGAGACGAATGTCCATGGCGCTCACCCCTTCTGAGAGGCGCGGAGCGACTCGTCCTTCTGAGAGGCGCGCATTGCCTGGGCCAGATCGGCGATGATGTCGTCGGCGGCCTCGATGCCGACCGACAGGCGCACCATGTCCTCGCCCACCCCGGCGGCGGCGAGCTGGGCGGCGTCCATCTGTTGGTGGGTGGTGCTGGCCGGGTGGATCACCAGGGTCTTGGCGTCGCCGACATTGGCCAGGTGGCTGGCCAAGCGCACCGCCTCGATGAATTTTCGCCCGGCGGCGCGGCCGCCCTTGATGCCGAAGCTGACGATTGAGCCGGCGCCCTTGGGCAATAGAACCTTGGCCAGCAGGTGATCGGGATGGTTCGGCAAAGTCGGGTGGGTGACCCAGGCCACCGCCTCGTGGCCGACCAGGAAGGCCAGCACGGCAGCGGTATTGTCGACATGGCGCTGCATGCGAAGCGGCAGGGTCTCGATTCCTTGTAGCAGGTGGAAGGCGTTGGTCGGCGACAGGCAGGCGCCGAAATCGCGCAGGCCTTCGCTGCGTGCCCGCATGACGAAGGCGGCGGGGCCGAATTGCTCGGTGAAGACCAGGCCGTGATAGCCGGCATAGGGCGCGCTCAGCGTGGGAAATTTGCCGCTGGCATCCCAGTCGAAGCGGCCGCCATCGACCAGGGCGCCGCCGATGGCGATGCCGTGGCCGCCAAGCCATTTGGTGACCGAGTGCATGACGATGTCGGCGCCCAGCTCGAGCGGCCGGCACAGATAGGGGGTGGCGAAGGTGCTGTCGATCAGCAGCGGCAGGCCGTTGCCATGGGCGATCGCCGCCAATTTGGGGATGTCGAGCACCTCCAGTCCGGGATTGCCGATGGTTTCGCCCAGCACCAGCCGGGTTTCGGGCCGGATGGCGGCGGCGAAGCCATCATGGTCGCGCGGATGGACGAAGGTGGTGGTGATGCCGAAGCGGGGGAGGGTGTGGGCCAGCAGGTTGACGCTGCCGCCATAAAGCGAGGACGAGGCGACGATGTGCGTGCCGGCTCCCGCCAGGGTGGCGATGGCCAGATGCAGCGCCGCCTGGCCGCTGGCGGTACACACGGCGCCGATTCCGCCCTCCAGCGCCGCCAGTCGCTCCTCCAGCACCGAAGTGGTCGGGTTGGAGATGCGCGAATAGATGTTCCCCGCCCGCTCCAGATTGAACAATGCCGCGGCCTGGTCAGCATCGTCGAACACGAACGACGTGGTTTGGTAGATCGGCACCGCGCGGGCGCCGGTGACGGGATCGGGATGTTGCCCGGCATGGAGGCTGAGGGTCTCGAACAGGGGCGGGCGGGGAGCGGCCATGGGACTCACGCGGCTGGTGGGCGGATGGTATCGGGCACCGCCGAGGCGGCGGTGTCGAGGGCGACCTGGAACGCGGCCAAACCCGACCGCCTGACCGGAACGTACGGCTTCTCCCAGCGGCGGCACAGCTTCTTCAACTCATCCTGGGCCATGTGGCTGACGCAATCGACTGGGAACAGCACCGCGTCGGCGCGTCCGAACAGGCCGCGCAGGCGGGCGATGCTGTCGTCGACGCCGCCGTCATGGTGGATGAAGCAGCCGTTTCGTCGTTCGACCAGACGGCGGTAATGGGGGACGTGCTGGGTCCGTCCGCCCACCAACAAGATGGTGCGTCCCTCAAGGTCGGTGGCTTCGACCGATGGGGTGTCGTCGCCCCATGGCTCGTCGCCGCGCGACAAGGCGGCGTTTTCTGCCTCGAGATGATCGTTCCTGGCGGCGAGACGCTCTACTCGGCCTCGCAATTCGCGCAATTCCGCCAGGGCTTGCCGCGCCGCGTCCTCGTCGGCGCGGTGGCGCGCGGCGGCGATTTCCAGCTGCCGCCGCAGGTCGTTGGCCTGGGCGGTGTCGCCCTTATCTTGTGGGCGGTCCAAGCGGCGACGCAACTCGTCGATCTCGCATTCCTTGCGCGACAGCTCTTCTCGGACTTGGGCCACCTTGCGGGCGGCCTTGGCCTCGGCCTCGGCGTTTTCCCGCTCCAGCGTCAGAAGGCGGCGCCGATCGGCCCGGCTGGCTGCCTCAATCTGGTAGAGTTGCATGTGGACGTCGCCGGAAATTTCCAGACGACGCTCGTCGGAGGCGGCGGAATGGGCCATCAATGCCCAATAGGCGGCGGCCAATTCGCCGTTGGCCGTCAGCGCCTGCCATTGCGTCAGCAACTGGCCAGAATCGTCGATCGCCGCGATCTGGGCGATGACGCGGGCATACTTGCGGTCAAGAGCCTTGGTCAAGGCCTTGCCGAGATCGCGGTCGCGGCAGGCGAAGCGCAGTACCGCGACATGCAGATCGAAGTCGCTGGCGCTCCGCGCTTTGGCCTTGACGCTGTCGTGCTTGGCCGCAATTGCCCGCAATTCAACGGCCCCCAGGCATAAGCCCAGTAATCCGCAATGCCACGAGCGATCGATTTCCCACAATTTCAAACGCGGGCGCCGGCCGGGGCCTGGGATCGGAGGCGTCGGCAACGCCGCGCTGGACCGCAACTCGGCCTGGGCGACGATCGATGACAAGCCCGACAGGCAGCGCGGCGACGATCCCGCCGAAGGGAACGTGCCGCCGCCATTGCTGGCGTGATCATGGCCAAAGGATCGAAAGTCGGCGGTCAAGGCACCCATCGCAGCCTCCTGAGCGGATGTTCCACCAGGCTACTGGGTTGGTGGATAATGTCAATGGCGCTTGGTTTGGCGTGATGAGAGGCCATCGGCAGTACATTGCCGCCCTACTGTCGGGGCAGCCAGCGAGTCTAGCGGCAGCGACGCCCATAACCGAGCCGCGCTCGCCGCCTTGGCCGGGGCAGCGCATTCCTGCACCCTCCAGATGGGATCGCCCCCGAGGCATCCGCGAGACCGGGCATTACCCTACAATCGCTCCAGTGTCGGATAAGGCCGGCGTGACCGCCGTCGGTCCAAGCCTCCACAATTCCCGCAGCATGTAACGCACCGCCTCGGGAAGGCTGATGGGGTGGGCGACGCCGGCGATGGCGGCAGCCTTTGTCGCGACGATGGCGAGATGCGGGTCAGAACTCTCATGAGGCGCTGCCTGTGGGGATCGTCAGGTGGCCTGGCACGGGATCTTCCCGGCGGTGATTTGGGCCTCGATCTCGGTCCTGAACTTGACCAGGGCATCCGCCGCGCCGGTGATATCCTGAACGAGCTGGCGAAGATCGCCGCCGTCCCGCAGGGCGTCTTGCCAGTGTGCGATGATGACGTCGATCGCCGCCCGGCGTGCATAATCGGACAGATCGAGGCCTCCAACGTTGTCCCAGTTCGCAACGTACAGGGCGGTCACCACCCCGGCTTCCCGCAGAGCCTGGCCGCTGGTGTTGACCAGGGAGGATCGCTTCCCCCCCCAGTCGCACTCGGTGCATCCAGCAGGATGGTTGTCGTAGCGATTCCAGGGGTCGACGTACTCATCTTCCCATTCGGGGTCGACCTCGCCGATCAATAGTCTGTGCCGCGGCTCGATCCACAGACCCGATTCCGAGCCGCACTCCGGGCAGGCGACGTCGTAGGCATTGGCCATGATCTTCTCCATGACGGGTGTCGTATCCACTACATTGGATCAGTTATCGGGCCGGGACGCGGAGACGATCCGTCGCCGGTATTCTCGAGCCACACGGGGGCGATGGTTACCCGCCGCTTGGTTCCGCTGACGTCGATCACTATCTGGTCGCCGTGGCCAAGGCCGACGAGTTGACGCGCCAGCGGATGCGCGCTCACGGCATCCAGCTCGATCA
>Ga0316222_1004464_pt1 | contig 12725 bp, 6 predicted proteins | sample TBH18011metaG_FD_206008 | JGI IMG/M metagenome (GOLD analysis project Ga0316222, IMG submission 206008) | Freshwater microbial communities from Trout Bog Lake, Wisconsin, USA - TBH18011 | ecosystem: Environmental > Aquatic > Freshwater > Lake > Hypolimnion/Profundal zone | place: USA: Wisconsin... | reverse complement strand
GATCACGAATCTGGCGCGGGGAACGAATGCAATCACGGTGGTTTACGGTGGGGATGGCAATTATCTGGCGGCGACGAACCTGTTCAACGAGGTGGTGACGAATCATGCGCCGGTGGCGGGGTTGATGACGGTGACGATTACCGCGGGGATGGGCGGGGAAATTGCGCTGACGGATCTCGCGACGAACTGGACCGATGCGGACGGGGACACGGTGGAGCTGACGGGGATCAATCTGGCGACAACGAACGGGACGAGCCTGTTTCCGATTGATTTGATGACCAATCTGGACGGCTCGTTGGTGATCACCAATCTGTCCTACCTGGGTTATACGAATCCGTCGAATGTGGCGGACCAGATCAGCTACAGCATCGGGGATGGATTCGGGGGGACGAACGTCGGTTACATCAACATTGTGATCCAGAGCAGCGTGACGGGGACGAATTCGATCACGGGGATCACGGGCGGCAACCCGAACGGGCTGACGGCGTATGGGGTGCCCGGGTTCAGTTATGTCACGGAACGTTCGACGAACCTGACGGATTGGGTGGAGATTTCGACGAACACGGCGGCGACGAACGGGGTGATCAGCGTGACCGATCCGTTCAGCGACCTGGGGGGCAATGCGCCGCCGGCGGCGTATTACCGGCTGCTTTGGCATCCGTGAGTTGCTTTTGGTGACGTTTGGGTTCGTCACCAATGGGGTGGGTGGCGGCATCGGGGGATGTCGCCACCCGTTTTCATAAATAAGGCAGGAGAAATATGACAATCGGTGGCGAGGTGGTTTGGTGAATTCCACCTCCGGGCGAAAATGAAGCCTTGTATTGGAGCCGGGAGCAACCCACATTTGATTCACGCTTACATTGTGTCCCGCCATTCCAAAAAAACATTTTTGTTCGTGTTCGAAGGGCTTGGCTCTTTGGGTTGCGGATTTTACGGGAGCTATGTGTTCTTCCTGTTCCGGGACCGGTTCGGCTTTGGCAATGCGGGCAATCTGAGTTTGTCAGCGCTGCAAGGGTTGGTCTGGGCGCTGGCGGCGTGGCAGGGAGGGCGGTTCGCCGGGCGGTTTGGCGGAGTCAACGCGTTGCGGGTGGGATTGGCGGGAATGGTGGCGGCGTTGCTGGCCGGGGCGATGGTGCCAACGCTGGGCGGGCAGATTGCGGTGCTGGTGGTGTGGACGGTGGCATCGTGCTTTGTGTGGCCGGCCTTGGAATCGCTGGTGAGCGAAGGGGAGGACCGGTCGCAACTGCCGCGGCGGCTGGGGATCTACAATGTGGTGTGGGCGACGTGCTCGGCGCTGTCCTTTTTCTGCGGAGGGGCGGTGTTCGAGCATCTGGGGTCGCAGAGCATGTTCTGGCTGCCGATCGGAATCTGCGTTTTGCAGTATGGATTGCTGACAGGGCACACGGCTGGGAGGCAGGAGCCGGCATCGCCGGCACTTCCGGAGCAAAAAACGGCGCATGAGCCGGAGGCGGTGGCGTTCCGGCAGCCGGTGAGTCCGCGGACGTTTCTGCACATGGCATGGCTGGCGAATCCGTTCACGTGCATCGGAATCAACACGTTGCTGGCGACGATTCCGACGCTGGCGAAAGACTTGCACCTGAGCACGACGGCGAGCGGGTTGTTCTGTTCGGTGTGGTTTTTCGCGCGGCTGGCGGCGTTCGTGGTGCTGTGGCAATGGCGGGGTTGGCATTACCGGTTCCGGTGGCTGCTGGGGGCGTTGCTGGGGCTGATGGCGGGTTTTGGCGGGTGCCTGATCGGGCGGGAACTGTGGCTGCTGGTGGTGGCGCAGGCGGTTTTTGGCTTTTCGGTGGGGCTGGTCTATTATTCTTCATTGTTCTATTCGATGGATGTGGGGCGGGCGAAGGGCGAGTATGGCGGGCTGCATGAGGCGGCGATGGGGCTGGGCAATTTTTTCGGTCCGGCGCTGGGGGTGGCGGCCTTGGTGCTGATGCCGCAGACGCCGAATGCCGGGGCGTATGCGGTGAGCGGGCTGCTGGCGGCCGGGGTGCTGGGAGTGTGCCGGCTGCGGTTCAAAGCGGCCAAGCCGGACGCGGCCGGGGCGAAGAAGCCGGCGTGAAATCAATTCAATCATGAAATCCGTTTTGAAACGAAGCCAGGTGCCGCGGGTGGCGCTGCTGATCGAATCATCGCGTTCCTATGGGCGCGATCTGCTGGTGGGCATCGCGAAGCATGTGCGGATTTACGGTCCGTGGTCGATCGAGTTTCAGGAGGGGGACGCGTGTGAGACGGTGCCAGACTGGTTCGGGCGATGGACGGGAGACGGGGTGATCGCGCGGATCAAGACGCCGGCGTTCGCGGAGGCGGTGGCGCGGAAGAAGGTGCCGACGGTGGATCTGTACGGCGGGCTGGCGAATTTGAAGATTCCGACAATCCGGTCCGACGAGCTGGCGGTGGGGCGGCTGGCGGCGGAGCATTTGCTGGAACGCGGGTTCCGGCAGTTCGCATTTTGCGGCTACAACGGGACGGACTGGTCGGACCGGCGGCAGGTGGGCTTCGAGCAGTGCATCGCGCAGGCGGGCTATCCGTGCCAGACTTTCCATAATCCGCTGAACCGGTTTCCGAAGCAGGCGGTGGAATACGAGGAGCACGGGGTCAAGTACGAGGAGCAACTGACGCGCTGGCTGCAGGCGCTGCCAAAGCCGATCGGATTGATGGCGTGCAATGATTCGCGGGCGCGGCAGATTTTGAACTGTTGCCGGGGCATCAAAGTGATCGTGCCGGACGAAGTCGCGGTGGTGGGGGTGGACAAGGACGAGGTGCTGTGCGAACTCTCGGACATCCCGATTTCGAGCGTGATCCTGAACACGGAGCAGATCGGTTTCCAGGCGGCGGCGCTGCTGGGGCGGATGATGGCGGGGGAGCAACCGCCGCAGACGGCGATCGTGATCCCGCCAAAGGGAATCGCGACCCGGCGGTCCACGGATGTGCTGGCGATCGAGGACAAGCATATCGCAACGGCGCTGGGGATCATCCGGGAACATTCGTGCGAGGGGCTGAACGTGCCGGCGCTGCTGAAGCTGGTGCCGCTTTCGCGGAGCGCGCTGGAGCGGCGGTTCGTGAGCCTGGTGGGGCGGTCGCCGAAGGCGGAGATTTTGCGGGTGCGGCTGGAGCGGGTGAAGCAGCTGCTGCTGGATTCGGATCTGCCGCTGAAACTGATTTCGGAGAAGACGGGGTTTGAGAATCAGGAGTATCTCAGCCGCATCTTCAAGAAGAAGGTCGGGATGACGCCGGGGCGTTTTCGTGACCGGTCCAGCAAGGACGGGGCGGATGGTTTTTAAACGGAAAGCGGTGGCGCCATGAAAAATATAATGAGAGGGACGGGGTGGCTGATGGCGGTGCTCCCGGAACAGGCGGGGGTGGGATTGCCGGCCAAGGCGACGCGGCAGTGGGTGGCGAGCGAGCGGTATCTGCTTTTTCCCATCAAGAACGGGGCCCCCAAACAGCGGGTCCGACTGGTGGTGGACGGGCAGGCGGAGGCTCCGAATGTGATGGAACTGGCACCGGGCACGCCGGACTGGTGGGCATTCCGGGACATCACGGAATTGCGCGGGAAGACGATCACTTTGGAGGCGGACAACCTGCCGGCGGATAATGCGGGTTGGCAGGCAATCAGGCAGGGCAATGAGATCAAAGGCGGGGAAGATATTTACCGGGAGCGGTTGCGTCCGCAGTTCCATTTTTCGGCGCGGCGGGGGTGGAACAACGATCCGAACGGGCTGGCTTTTTACGGGGGCGAATATCATCTGTTTTTTCAGCACAACCCTTATGGTTGGTCGTGGGGCAACATGCACTGGGGACACGCGACGAGCCCGGATCTGGTGCATTGGTCGGAGCAGGCGGAGGCGTTGCGGCCGGATGCGCTGGGGACCATGTATAGCGGCAGTGCGGTGACGGATTGGAACAACACGAGCGGGCTGGGGCAGGGCGGCAAACCGCCGCTGGTGCTGATTTACACGGCGGCGGGGAATCCCATGACCCAGTGTCTGGCGTACAGCAGGGACGGGCGCAGCTTCACCAAATATGCAGGGAATCCGGTGGTGACGCAGTTCACGCCGGGCAACCGGGATCCCAAAGTGAGGTGGTATGAGCCGGCCCGCAAATGGGTGATGGTTTTGTATGTGGGTTATGCGGATCCGGTGAAGAAGGATGCCATGGGCAAACCGGGTCGGCGGGACACGATCCGGTTTCTGAGCTCGACCGATCTAAAGTCGTGGCAGACGATGAGCGAAATCGAGGGTTTTTACGAGTGTCCGGATTTGTTTCCATTGCCGCTGACGGGGGATCCAGGCGGGGAGAAGTGGGTGCTGACGGCGGCGAACAGCGATTACATGATCGGGCGGTTTGATGGGACGGCCTTCATCCCGGAGACATCAAAATTGGCGGGGCAGCGGGGCGAGGGTTTTTATGCGGCGCAGACTTACAGCGATGAGCCGAAGCAGCGGCGCATCCAGATTGGCTGGATGCAGGCGCCTGCGCCGGGGATGGCGTTCAACCAGACGATGAGTCTGCCGCTGGAGCTGTCGCTGCGGGCCACGCCGGAGGGGCTGCGGCTGGCGCGGCTGCCGGTGCCGGAGCTGGAATCGCTGCGCCAGAAGGCGTGGCATCACGAGGCGCTCTCGCTGCAACCGGGCGGGGTGAATCCGCTGGCCAAGGTGCGGGGTGAATTGCTGGAAGTGCGGGCGGACTTCGAGCCGGGCGCGGCGGCGGAAACGGTCTTCACGGTGAACGGGGCGACAGTCGTCTACGATGCGGACCAGCAGGAATTGACGGTGAACGGGAAGCGCAACCGTGCTCCGTTGATGGCGGGGCATGAGCGGCTCATCTTTTACACCGACCGCACCACGCTGGAGGTGTTTGCGAATGACGGTCTGGTTTATGTGCCCATGCCGGTGCTGCCGCCGGCGAATCAGGTGGTGCCGGCGGTGACAGTGAAAGGCGGGGCGGTTAAGTTCGACACGCTGGATGCGTGGCGGCTGAAATCAGCTTGGAAATAAAAGATTGTTAAGGCGTCCCCGCGAATGATTTTAAGGCGGCGGTTTGGAAGAGATCGACGTTTTCGTGGCCGATGGGGCTGCCGGTCTGTTGCACGAGCCAGACCATAATGAGACCGTGTTCGCGGTCGATGGTCATGTCGGTGGAATAGGCGCCGCCGTGGCCGATCTTGGTTTTGCCGGCGCTCCAGCCGAAGCCGTATTCCGAAGCGACGGCGGCACCAGTTTCCTTGGAGGTCATCAGTCTGACCGAGGCGGCGGAGAGGTAGCGTTTGCCGTCGAGGGTGCCATCATTCATGATCATCTGGCAGAAGCGGCCGACATCATGGGCGGTGGAAAAGAGGCCGCCGGCGGGCATGGGATGGCGGGTGGGATCGCTGAGAGGATAATGCAACTGGGTGACGGTGGTTTCGGTGAGCGTGAAAAGGTTGGTGTCCAGTGCGTAGGATTTGGCCAGGCGTTTGAGCTGGCGGGGCGTGGGCCAGAAGGTGGTGTCGGTCATGCCAAGCGGCTTCAGCAGGCGATCCGCGAGAAACTTTTCATAGGGCATGCCGCTGACCACTTCGAGGATACGGGCGGCGGTGTTCAGGCCGGCGTTGCTGTAAAGAAATTTGGTGCCGGGCTGGAATTTGAGCGGGCTCATGGCGTAGCTGCGCACGGCATCGCGCAGGGGCAACCGGTCCAAGGTGGGCTGTTCCATGGGGGAGGAAAACGGCAGGCCGCTGGTGTGGCTGAGAATTTCGCGGATTTTGATCGGATGGTCAGGCCGGCGCAGGAGCACATGGTCGGCGTCCTGTTCCACGGCGACCATCTGGCCTTTGAATTCGGGGAGATACTTCTCGACGGGGTCTTCGAGGTTCACCTTGCCTTCGTCCACGAGCATCATGAAAGCCGTGGCGGTCATCGGCTTGGTTTGGGAGGCGATCCAGAAGAGCGCATCAGGCTTCATGGGCGTGCGGGCGCCGATATCGGCGAGACCGACGGCCTCAACATCGAGTACCTTGTCCGCATTGGCCACGAGCATGACGACACCGGCGAGGCGGTGCTGGTCGACGAGAGGTTGGATGTCGGGGCGGAGTTTGCCGGGACTGGTATCCGAAGCGGTAGCCGTGATGGCCGGGCAGAGGCAGAAGGAGAGTGAAGCAACCAGCAGAGCGGTGCCAAAGTTGGACTTGTTCATTTGAGGTGATGGTTAGAGTGAAAAGCAATCAAACGGTTCATTTCCGGAAGATCACCATGGCACAGCCACGCTGGAGCGGGACGCGCAGGGTGGTGGTACCGTTGCCGGAGGTGGTGGTGGAAAGCGGAATGGCGGAATTCCGGCCGGGGTGGAGGACGGCGGCTTTCAGGGTTCCGATGCCGGGGACATTTTGGATTATGACATCGGCGAATCCGGAGGAACCGCCAAAAATCACAGGCAAGGCGAAGCCGCCGGGAACCTGAAACAGGTTGGCCTTGGCGGTGCCGGCGGCGATGGTGACGCAATGGGGGGTGAGGACCCATTGCTTGCCGCGCAGGGTGTCGAGCAGCGGACCGTAGTCGGCGAATTCCTGGTCGGCTTCGGTGGAGGGATTGATGCAATGGTTGTTCCAGGGGTAAGGGGCGGTGGGAAAGATGCCGAGCAGCAGATGACGCTGGAAAAAGGAATCGGGGTCAGGCTGCTGCGGGGTTTCATCGCAAGTCCACGCGAGCACGGGCTTATTCAGACCCAGGAAGGCGGCGGCGTTGAGCGCGCGTCCATCCATGCCAAGTTCATCATAGATGCCATCGACCTGACGGAGAAGATCGAGACGGGCATAGATGGGGTTACCGAAGATGACCTTATCGGCGGCGTGCATTTTGGGGCCGAGTTGCGCGAGCAGATTATTCCACGAGAGACAGAGGGCGCGGGCGGGCCGGCCGTCGATCCAACTCACGCCGTCGTCGGCTTTGGGGTTGGATTTATCGAGCCAATCCATGCGGTCGATGCAAATGCCGGCGGAATCGGGCAGCCAGCGGAGATGGCGATCAGCCTGCTCGAGGATGTGTTGCTGGAAGGCGGGATCACCGGGATCAACGGCGCTGGCGGCGTAACAGGTGGCCTTGCCGCCGATGAAGATGGCACCGGGAAGTTGGGAGGTCAGAAAGGCGCGGGGATCTTTCCACAGTTCGGGGTCGCCGGGTTTGCGGGCAGGGGTAAGGTCCATGTTTTTGCCGAATTCGGTGGTGTTGAAATAGTCCAGCACATAGAAGCCGTTGGTCTTCATGTAATGGGCGTAGTCGTTCAGGCGGCGGCAGGTGGTCCAGGACGGTTTGTCCGGCGGCGCTTTTTCATCGCAGGAGCGGTCCCATTTTTCATCGGCATTGGTGACGGGCGGGAGGAACATGCCCATGTAAGGGAAGTCGTCCGACAATTTCCAGTTGATACGGAAGGCCATCTGTTTGAGCTTGGCCACGTCCACCGGATTTTCCGAGCCGGAGTAGGCGCCGCAGCCGGCCATTATGGCGGCATGGGGATTGGGTGGATTGAAATAATGGGGGTAGCGGGCGACCAGCCAGCGAAGACCGCCGCGCCAATCGGCCTCGTGAGCGACAAGGTTCATCGCAAAGCGCACGGGCCGGTCACCGCCGAGCCGGTAGTTTTTCCGGGAAAAGCGGATGGCACCGGAAACGGTGGTGCTCAGTTGTGAACCGCACAGAATGGTGTCCTCCGGCGAGAAAATGAGGCTGAGACCGGAATCGGTCGCCGGTTCGGCGAGGGTGGCGAGCGGCAGCGCCGTGTAGCCGCCAGTGGGGGCGTGGCCGCCGAAGGTCCAGGCATTGGCGGCAAGCGGGCGGAGCACGAGGGGATCGCGCCAGGTGCCGCCGTTGAAGGGGTTTTCCGATTCGCCTTCCCGGTGTTCCGGGTCGGACCAGGCGGTCCAGAAGCGGGTGGCGGCGGTGGCGGGGTAATCCAATTCGGTGGCAATATCGGCGGTCCAGGGAGCACCGCCGGTGACGGTTTCAATCTCCCAGCGGATGCTGTCGCCTTCGGGCTGAAAACGTTCCTTCAAGGTGATGGTCTGGTCGGCGGTGCCATGGCGCAGGGTGCGGGTGAATTCGAGGCCGCCCCCGAAGAGGTCTTTTTTCACCTGGGCATCGCCCACCTGGCGGCAGCCATCGAGGCGGGTCTGGCCGGAAACGGCGTTGGTCCGGCCATTGACCGAGGTGCCGATGATTTCGCCATTGGCGGAGAGCAGGACGGTGAGATTTTTCGCCCGGACTTTATACTTCGACACAGAGGGAACGGAGATTTCGTAATCGTGACCGGGGATAAAAGAGAAGCGGATGGCGTGAGCCGGGGTTTCACGCGTGTAAGAGACGGGCTGATGGGTGGTGGTGTCGGTCACGCTCAGCGCGGCTGCAGACAGGTCAGGGGCATCATTAATGATGAAGCTGCGGGTGGTGCCATCGCGATGGGTGAATTGGTAGCGGGTGCCGCAGGGGGAGACGGGATAGACGATGGCGGTGAGTTCCGGGCGGTCGAGCGAGCGTTCGACCACGATGCCCTGGCCGCCGACGAAGAGCGGGGTTTTACCGGGGGGCAGGGCGAAGTTTTTGAGCGTACGCGGCCCCTCATAGATTTCGCCAGTGTCATAATCCATCCAACGGCCGGCGGGCAGATAGACGGCGCGGGTTTCGGCGGTGGCGTAATCATCGCCATAGAGCGGGCAGGCGAGCAGGGAAGGACCGAGCATCCATTCATAGCCGCGGCGGCGGGTGTTCTCCAAGCCGGCGGCCTCGGGGTCGTGCGGCCAGAGGAGCGGGAGCGGGGCAAGGGTCCAGGGAAAACCGGTTTCGTAGGCGTCCCGGGCGGCGCTGTAGATATAGGGGTGCAGCCGGGCGTGGAGGCGGGCGGCGGCGAGCATGACCTGCTCGACCTGCGGGTCCTGAAAATTCCACGGACCCATGCCCATGGCCATGGAAGGGTTGACGGAATCGTATTGGGCGTTGCGCATCATATACCGGCGCATGACCGGGCTGGTGAGCGGCGGTTTTTTGAGATCGGAATCAAAGGTGCCGCCGACGATATCGGGGTACACATCGGGAAAGCCGCTGTAGGCAAAGGCAAGGCCGTTCAGCGGGCCGCGATCCTGGTTCTGGTCCTGGTTGAAATCCTCGAAGCGACTGAGGTCCATGGGCGAGCCGAGATAGCCGTTGCGGCCCATGAGATAAACGCCGTGTTCCATGAGGGCGGCATTCACGGGGTCGAGCTTGTCATCATTGAAAACGTATTGGCCGTAGCCGAACATGTCCTCCTTGAAACCGTCCACGCCGTAAGCGAGCCATTTCTGGCAGAGGCTGACATACCACTTCACGGCGGCGGGGTTTTGGGCATCGAGCAAGTAGCAGGGGCTTTTGGGAAAGGCGATGCGGAAGACCTTGGGCGCGCCGTTTTCCCGGAGGAAATATCCGTGCTGCACGCCCTCGTCCGCGAACGGGCCGTTGGTGATGAAGGTGATGCGGAGGCCGAGCATGAACTTCAAGCCGCGCTGATGAGCGGTGGCAATGAACTCGCGCGGGTGGGGGTAAAGATTGGTATCCCAGAGGCCGAAGCTGGTGGTGGCGCGGGTGCCGGCTTCCTGGCGGGGCCAGAAGCCGGAGCCGACGACCATCCAGCTGAGCGGATAGCCGAGGGAGAGGTAACGTTCGACATTTTCGGTGACAGTCCGCTCATTGGTGTCCCAGGCAAGCGCGCCGAAGGCTTCCCAACCGACGCCGAACCATTCGTATTTGGGCGGGAAGACGCGGTAACCTTCCTGGTTGCGAACTTGCAGAAAGCTCCGGTAGATCTGCGCGGGCGGGCCGAAGAAGTAATAGAGGGACGGCATTTTCACGGCCGATTTGACGCCCTGGGCATTTTCGTTGGTGGTGAGGCAGACGATTTTCGGAGCGGGCTCGATGTTCACCTCGGCGAAGCCGTGGTTGGGGAAGATGGCAAAGTTGCTGATGAGGCGGCCGCAGCGGTTGCCATCGGCGTGGAAATCATCATTAGTGTAGCCGGTCAGCTCGGTGCGGTCGCGGTTCCGCACCCCGAGATCGCCGAGGCCGAAGGCGGGGCCAATCCCGCCGGTACGGGCGATGATGGGGCCGGGTTGGCTGCGGCGGGGGACGATGGAGAAGCGGATAAAATCCTCCGACGGGCAAATGGTGACTTCGGCGGATTCCCCGGCTTGATTGATGACTTCGAGCCGGACGGATTGATTGTCCGAGTCGAGGAGTTTGGTGGTTGCCGCCGGGGCACCGCCGAATTCCAGACCGGCGGCGGAGTGGGCCGGGGCGATGATTTCACCGGAAGATTGGCGAAAGCTGTAGCGAAAGCCTTGCTTTTCAATGTTCAAGACGTACTGGCCGGAGGTGATTTGGAGGGAGCCGGTTGCTTCCGTGACTTTGAAACCGGTCGCCTCGGAAGCCGGGAGCAGGCCGAGGATAGCGGTCAGGGTCAGTGTGAGGCGGCGAAGGAATTGCGGGCCGGGGAAAGTGGTCATAGGAAAGGGGGACGGTTCACAGGGTTGGCAAAAATCATTGTTCGGACAGGGTGACCGTGAAGGGGGAAGCCGGCAGGCCGGCGCGATTGTAGAGATTGCAACCTTCAGGGTTGTCGGCCCAGGCGTAGCGGACGGCGGCGGGGTGAGCGATTGAGGGGGAAGCAACAACCACGGAGTCGCCGTCAATCCGGGCGTCGGCGGGGAGAAAAATGCCGTTGGGACCGGCGAGCTCAAAGCCGGCAAGCCTGGCTTCGGGAGTTGTTTCGACAATGTCTTCGCCGTTCCGTTTGCCGGTGATGAGGGGCGAGCCGCCGGTGGCGAAGCGGACGTGAACCACCGGGCCGTGGGCAGAACCGGACCGGAAAGAGGGCGATTGAAAGACGAGGTTGGTTTCACCGTAAACAGTTGCCCGCGCCCAGAGGGAAAGGCGGCGGGCGACTTCGCGTTTGTCGGGCGGATGGACCCAGACTTCGCCGAGATCGATGGCGACGGCGAGACCGGTGCCGGGGATTTTTGAGGCGACGGCGGATTGGGCCTGGCGGATGAGGGCCACTGGCGAACCTGGCCCGGGTTTGCCGTAATTGGCGAGCTGGACGATGCCGAAGGGGAGGTTCGGCTGTTCGAACCGGGCACGCCAGTCGGCGATGAGCGCCTGGAGCAGGCCGGCGTATTTTTCGGAGGTGTCGCCGCCATTGGATTCGCCCTGATACCAGAGGACGCCGCGGAGGGACAAGGGGGTAAGCGGAGCGATCATCCCGTTGAAGAGGGCAGCTGCACCGAGGCGATGGACGCGGTTGGTGAGCGACTCACAGCCGGGAACGCGATGGAGAGCGTCCAGACTGAGCCAGGCTTGGATGGGGGAGCCACCGACATCGCTGGTGACGAGACCGATGGGAACATCAAGCTGCTCCTGAATCCGGGCGGCGAAGTAATACGCCACGGCGCTGATGTAGGGGGCGGTGTCAGGGTTGCAAATCTGCCAGCCGGTCCGGAGGTCGGAGGTGAGGCCTTGGGCGTTCTTGGGGAGGGTGATGTGGTCCGGAAGGACGGCTTTGCAATCATCCTGGGGAACGGCGCGGGCGGTCTTTTCGACATTGAAGACACGGATGGCGGGGCGATCGGTGTGACGGGATTCTGCGGGCCAGAATCGGTCGCCGTACCAGCCGTTGTTGCCGGCGGGATAATCGGGGCCGAGCATCATGGTCATGTTCGATTGGCCGCCGCACAGCCAGACTTCGCCGATGAGGACATCCTTGATCTGGACCATGTTCTCATGGGGGACGGTGAAGGCGATGGCTTCGGGATGAAGCCCTTGCCTCAGCGGCCGGGCTTGGGGAGTGCGGATTTTGATGTGCCATTCGCCCCGGGCATCGGCGACGGTTTGGGTTTTTACGCCCCAAGTGGTTTCGATAAGGACGGTCTCGCCTTCGTAGGCCCACCCCCAAACGGCGACGTCAGCATTCTGCTGCAGGACCATGTGGTCGCCGAAGACGGAGGGCAGGCGGACATCCGCCCGAGCCCCGAGGACTGCCCCCAGCAGGAAGATGATCGCCAGCGGAGGTTGCCATGGGCGGCGCACTGATGGTTGGGGGCGGTGAGCGAACATGCCGTCAGATTGCAGATGGCCTAGCGGTTGAGCCAGGGTTTGAGGGCGACGGTCAGGCGGGCGGCGGCCTTGGCGTGACCGGCGACAGAGGGATGCCGGCCGTCGGTGTAATCGGTGTCTTTGAGCCAACCGGTGGTATCGACGTAATGGACATGAGGGTCGGAGGCGGCGAGCTGCGCGACCGCTTGGCGGACGCCGTCGGCCAGGTAGCCGCCGAAGGGGCGGAGGGCCACGATTTCGGCATGCGGGACGGCGGCGCGGATGGCGCGCAGAAATTTGGCGTAGGCGAGGGCGAATTCGGCGTCGGTCGGGCGTTTGCCATCCTTAACGTCGTTGGTGCCCAGATTGATGACGATCAACTGCGGGTCATAGGACCAGTCCCAAGGCAGTTGGTCTTTGGTGTGATTGCAGTTCTTGAATTTGAAATACCATTGGTCGAAGCCGGTTTTGTCGCCAAAGAAACCGTAACCGGTGGTGAGGGCCACGCCGCTAAAGGCGATGCGGGTGTGATCGCAGTCGAGGGCCTCGGCCGATTCCCAGGCGAAATTTTTGTCGCCGGTGCCGTCCTTGCCGGCGCAGGCGGTGATGGAATCGCCGACA
>Ga0316222_1004460_pt1 | contig 12730 bp, 11 predicted proteins | sample TBH18011metaG_FD_206008 | JGI IMG/M metagenome (GOLD analysis project Ga0316222, IMG submission 206008) | Freshwater microbial communities from Trout Bog Lake, Wisconsin, USA - TBH18011 | ecosystem: Environmental > Aquatic > Freshwater > Lake > Hypolimnion/Profundal zone | place: USA: Wisconsin... | reverse complement strand
GCCCGTGTCGTCTTTTCCGAGATGAACGGCTCTACCAAGTCGCCGATGGTCGGCCCTGATGGTGTGGGGGGCGGAGCCGCTGCGACAGGGGGAACAACAATTCCTCCCTGCTGCTGTGGGTTTTCTGTTACGACGCCTGGGATGATGTGCTGATCCCGGAAGAGCGGGTCCCTGGGCACGTAGCCGAATTCCCCTTCATCCTCGGCCTTTGCCCGGCGGGTCGCTTCCAACACCCCGCGAAGCATGTAGGCACAGAGCCGCCGGAAGTCCGGGGAGTTTTCATCCGCGTCCTCGGCCCGACCGGATTCCTCAAGTTCGAGCTGGGCATTGAAGATCACGCGCCCAATGTCGCCGGTCTGTAATTCGCGGATGATATCTTTCTCGACCTCGGCCCGCGTTTCAATGAACCCGTCATTGATTTCCTTGCCCTGCGGATGGATCTCGGCGAGCTGGCGGGCGTGCCAGTTCTCATCGACGCAGACCTTGTGCCACCAACGGGCAAAGGACAGACAATCGTCTTCGGTTATCATTGGTTTCCGCCGCAAGTCGTCAAACAGTTCGTCGGCTCTGGCCCGGACGCGGATCAACCGCTTTCGGGCTTCTCTGGGGTCGTTCGTGCCCAGGCTCCGCTTCAATTCCCTTCGCCCGAACCGACCGACCAAATCTACCGGAACTCGTTGCCGAAAGTAATAGGCGGCGCCCCGCCGCATCAGGCTTGTGGTCATGGCTTTGTGTCCCACCGGTGTGTCCCAGTGGAATGCAAAAAAGTGAGGGTCTATGCGGGTTTCAGGCGGGTGGCGGATTTCCAGCGAGGTCTTGCCGGGTCCCACCCTCTCCGCCATCCTGCCGTTTACGCGAATTCGCGCTTTGCAGGCCGCCATCCGGCGATAGCCCGGCACACCACCAACCTCGCGCCCAAACGCACAGCCGCTATCGTGGCGGCCTTGCCAGCGCCCGTGCGGCGAGGGCGGTGACGAAATCCAGGGACAACGCCAGCGCCAGGGCGGCGAGGCCGACAAGATAGATCGGCTGGTAGCCCGCCAGCGCGAACACATGGGATAGGCCGTAGGCGCCACCGGCTTGGCCGATGGCGAAGGCGATGGTGGTCTTGATCCAGGCGGAGCTCTGGGCGTAGGGATCGTCGGGGATCAGCTCGCGGATGCGGCCCAGCACCACGGGAACGATGCCGGGGGTGAACGCGCCGATGACGAACGCGGATAGAGCCAGCCAGCCCAGGCCAGTGGTGAACGCCGCCAATCCAACCGCCGTCACCTGTACCGCCAGCGCCAGACGCAGCATGGCGCCGAAGCCGATGCGGTCGCCGAGGGTGCCGAAGGTTACCGGCCCGATCGCCGCGCCTAAGCCGAACGCCACCCAAAGCGACGAGCCGACGGCGATGCCCCAGCCGAGGCCACGGGCGACGTAATCGACCAGGAAAACCATGTGCGGCACGATGCCAACCGCGTCGAGTACGTAAACGACCAGCAGCGCGGTCAGCCCAGGTGTGTGGGAGCGCGGTCCCGCGCCAGTGAGCGGCGCCTTGGGCAAGGGAGGGGCGTCGGGCCACCCGCCCCAGGCCGCCACGGTCAATACCAGGCACAGTGCCGCTAGCGCCATCCAGGTCACGCTCAGCCCCAGCGGCAGCAGCCGCGGCACCAGGAGGCCCGAGGCGGCGACGCCGATGCCGATGCCGGTGAAGATCAGTCCGCCAGCCAGGCCCCGCCGTTTCGCCGGCACTTGCGGCAGCACCAGCGGCGCCGCCAGCACCATGATGACGCCCCCGGCCACCCCCGACAGAAAGCGCCAGCCAATGAACCAGATGAAGGGTCTCGCCTCGGAGCAGGCGAGAAACGAGGTGGCGATGAGCGTCATCATCAACCGCAAAACCCAGCTCGGCTTGATCCGCTCGGCCATCGGCCGGCTCGCCAGCGCTCCGGCGAGATAACCGACCAAATTGGCGGCCGCAAGAGTCGCAGCCTGGGTCGGGTCGAACCAGCCGCTGGCGATCACTGCCGGTATCAGCGGCGAATAGCCAAAACGGGCCACCCCGATTCCCACCAGGCTGGCGCAGAACGCCGAGGCGGTCGCTCGCCAGGGGCGAGAAGCATTGGTCGCTTGGCTGGACATCACTCCCCCCATGCGGCGGAAGGTCGTGGACCGAGGATTGCCTTGCTGCGGCGCGCCGTGACCCCCGGTTTCCCGGCGGCCACGGCGTCCCGGCGAAGCAGCCCGCTAGTGGCCGGACGCTCCTGACGCTCCGAACCCGGTCTGGGCGCGGACGTACTGGTCGTCGAAGGCGTCCTTCTCACGGGTCGCCCGCGCGCTGGTGTCCAACTTCGAAACGACGAAGGCCAAGCCAAAGGCGATCGGCATGGCGAACAGGGCCGGCTGGGTATAGGGGAACAGCGCCACCTTGTTGCCGATCACGTCCACCCACACCGACTTGGACAGCACCACGAACATCACCGCCGAGATCAGGCCGCCATAGCCGCCGGCCAGCGCGCCCCGAGTGGTCAGGCCCCGCCAGCACATCGACAGGATCAGCACCGGGAAGTTGGCCCCGGCGGCAACGCCGAAGGCTAGGCCGACCATGAAGGCGATGTTCATCTTCTCGAACAGGATGCCAAGCGCGATCGCCGTCAGTCCCAGCCCGATGGTGGCGATCTTGGAGGCGCGGATTTCCGACGCTTCCGAGGCGGTGCCCTTCATGATGACGCGGGCGTAGATGTCGTGGGAGATCGCCGACGCCCCGGCCAGCGCCAGGCCGGACACCACCGCGACGATCGTGGCGAAGGCCACCGCCGCCAGGAAGCCGAGCAGCATATTGCCGCCCACCGCCTTGGCCAGGTGCATGGCCACCATGTTGCCGCCGCCGATCAGCTTGCCGCCGATGACGCCGCCTTCGAAGTAGTCGGGGTTCTGGCCGACGATCAGGATGGCGCAGATTCCCATGATGAAGATGACGTTGAAGAAATAGCCGACGAAGCCCGACGCGTAGAGCACCGACTTGCGGGCCTCCTTGGCGTCGGCGACGGTGAAGAAGCGCATCAGGATGTGCGGCAACCCGGCGGTGCCGAACATCAGGCCAAGGCCCAACGAAATGGCGTTGACCGGATCGGCCAACAGGCTGCCGGGGTGCATCAGCTTCGCCCCCAGTTTGTGGACGAGGATCGCCTTGGACATCATGGTGTTGAACGAGAAGCCGAATTGACTGAAGGCCAGGATCATCACCACGGTGCCGCCGAACATCAGCATGCAGGCCTTGATGATCTGCACCCAGGTGGTGGCCATCATCCCGCCCACGGTGACGTAGACCATCATCAGCAGGCCGACGACGAAAATGGCGATGTTGTAGTCGAGCCCGAACAGCAGTTTGATCAGCTGGCCGGCGCCGACCATCTGGGCAATCAGGTAGAAGCACACCACGGTCAAGGACGACAGCGCCGCCATCGTCCGCACCTTGCCCTGGTCGAGGCGGTAGGCGGTGATGTCGGAGAAGGTGTAGCGGCCGAGATTGCGCAGGCGCTCCGACATCAGGAACAGGATGAACGGCCAGCCGGCGAAGAACGCCAGCATGTAGATGTAGCCGTCGAAGCCTTGGGTATAGGTCATGGCGGTCAGGCCGAGCAGCGTCGCCGCCGACATGTAGTCGCCGGCGATGGCAAGGCCGTTCTGCAGCCCGGTGATGCCGCCGCCGGCGGTGTAGAAGTCGGCGGTGGACTTGGTGCGATTGGCGGCAAAGTAGGTGATCACCATGGTCATGCATACGAAGACGCAGAACATGATGATGGCATGCCAGTTGGTCGGCTGGATTTCGGTGGCGCCTTCCAGCGCCGGTCCGGCATAGGCGGTGGTGGCCACGAGCATCAGGCTAATGGCGGAGATCAAGCGGCGCATCATCGGGGCTCCTTCGTGGCTTCATGGACGATTTCACCAATGAGGGCGTCGTATTCGCCGTTGGCGCGGCGAACGTAGACGACCGTCAGCAGCCAGAAGAAGATGAACATGAAGAGTTCGGCGGCGTAACCGACCGTCACCATCGATCCCTCGGCCACCGGAGCGGCAAGGAATCCAGGGGCAAAGGCGACGATAAGGAAAAACCCGTAAAACATCACCAGAGTGATCGCGGCCAGCGTCCAGGCGAAGCGGCCGCGACTGGTGACCAGCCGCTGAAACTTCGGATTGCAGCGCATCCGCTCATACATCGAGCTATTCATCGTACCCCCCATTTTGTATTGGCGCCGAGGGCCGATCCGCATCTTTTCGATCGGACAGCCCCCGTCCGGTGAACGACCGTCACCGTAATGGGGTTAATTCAACCAGCGATGTCAGAGTAAAGCAAGGGGATATCCGCCGGCGCAACAGCGGTCGGAATCGCGGTCACCGGCGAAAAATTTATTCGGATCCGGTCGCTTATCGGACCGCCACGGCCGGAGACGGTTCATCGCCTCCGGCCTGACCGATATGTCCCTGACGCCGGCCTCAGCCGGCGGCGGTGATGGTCTCGACCAACTCGTGCAGGACCCGTTCGGCCTGGTCATTCTCGACCTGGCAGGTGCCGGCGTTCTCGTGACCGCCGCCGCCATAGGTCAGGCAGAGCGGGCCGATATTGGTCTTGGCGGTGCGGTTGACAATCGACTTGCCGATAGCGAACACCGTCTTTTCCTGGCGCAACCCCCACAGCACATGGATCGAGATGTTCTGGTCGGGGAACAGGGCGTAGATCATGAAGCGGTTGCCGGCAAAGATGGTCGGCTCGTTGCGCAGGTCCAGCACCACCAAGTTGCGGTGGACGGTGGAGCAGCGGCGCAGCTGCTCCTTGAAACGGTCCTGGTGCTCCAGGTACAGCTCGACCCGCTCCTTGACGTCCGGCAGCTGGAGGATCTCGTCGATGTTGTGGCTGCGGCAATAGTCGATCAGGTTCATCATCAGCTGGTAGTTGGACACCCGGAACTCGCGGAAGCGGCCGAGGCCGGTGCGGGCGTCCATCAAGTAGTTGAGCAGGGCCCAGCCCTTGGGCTCCAGGATGTCGTCCAGCGAATACTGCGCCGAATCGCCCTGGTCGACCGCCGCCATCATGGCGTCCCAGGCGGCGGGGAAGCGCACGGCGCCGCCGAAATGGTCGTAGACCACCCGCGCCGCCGACGGCGCCGCCGGGTCGATGATATGGTTGTCGTGGCTGCCGGTCCGCATGGTTTCGGACAGGTGATGGTCGAAGGCCAGATGGACGCCCTCGACGTAGGGCAGGTTGGTGGTGATGTCGGACGGTCCAATCTCGATCACGCCGTCCTGCATGTCCTTGGGGTGGACGAATTTGATGTCGTCGATCAGGTCAAGCTGCTTCAGCAGCACGGCACAAACCAATCCGTCGAAATCGCTCCGGGTGACCAGGCGAAACTTCTCGCCGCGTTGCGTCATCGTCCGCTCCCTTCCCATTATCCTTGCTGGCGAGAATACCCCGCCATCCGGACGGAAACAATCGGCGAGCGGGTGATCGGCTCTTTCAAATACCGCCCCCGGTGCGTTAAACAGGGACGTGGGCTTTGCCGCCGAAGGGAGTTGGTCATGCGCCGTTTCGCCGTCCTGGTGCCGCTGGTCGCCCTTGGCGCCTGCGCCGAGGCGCCGTTCCTCGACCGCGGCCCCTTGATCACCTTGCAAAAGCAGGGCGACCTGCCCCATCGCATGGGCGCCTTCACCATCTGCTACAATGATGGCGACCTGGAAAAGGTCAACCAACTGGCGCGTGAGACCTGTGCCCAGTACGGGTTGGTGCCGCTGGTCGGCCTGGCCACCCGCGATCAATGCCGCCTGACCGCGCCGCAATCCCAGCAATTCCAATGTGCTGACCCCAAGATGCGCTTCGCCGACGGCACCTACGTCAACCCGTTCAAGTCCGCGGAGGTGCGCCGCTGGCATCAGCAGCAGCAGCGGCTGGCCGGTGGCGTCGGCGCGCCGCCGTCACCATCACCATCGTTGCCGCCGCTGGTCCAGCCGGTGAGCCCTGATCAGACGGTCGTCCCGGCGCCGGCGCTGCCACCGCCGCCGGAGGCCGGCGCCTTCGACCGGCTGCCGGTCGGCGGCTGGGGCCAGGCCTGGGACGTTTCGCCTTAGGACTTTATATTTTGCCCTCGCCGGGCGCGGGCTCCGCCAGCTTGGGCGGCGCCCATAAGAAAAGGGGAGATGGTTGCCCATCTCCCCTGGTCTTCGTTTCCGCCCAAGGGCGAAAAAATCAGAACATCCGCTCGACCAGCTTTTCCTTGATGGTGCCGATCGCCCCGGCCGGGTTGAGGCCCTTGGGGCAGGTCGAGGTGCAGTTCATGATGGTGCGGCAGCGATAGAGCTTGTAGGCGTCGTCCAGCGCGTCGAGACGCTCGCCCTGGGTCTCATCGCGGCTGTCCTGGATCCAGCGCGCCGCCTGCAGCAGCACGGCGGGACCGTAATAGCGGTCGCCGTTCCACCAGTAGGTGGGGCAGCTGGTCTGGCAGCAGAAGCACAGGATGCATTCCCACAAGCCGTCGAGCTTTTCCCGCTCTTCCGGCGATTGCAGGCGTTCGCCATCCGGCGGCGGCGGCGTCTTGCTCTTCAGCCACGGCTCGATCGCCGCCAGCTGGGAGTAGGGCACGGTCAGGTCCGGCACCAGATCCTTGACCACCGGCATGTGCGGCAGCGGATAGATCTTGGCCTCGCCCTTGATGTCCTCGATCGGCTTGATGCACGACAGCGTGTTGGTGCCGTCGATGTTCATCGCGCACGATCCGCAAATGCCTTCGCGGCAGGAGCGGCGGAAGGTCAGGGTGGGGTCGATCTCGTTCTTGATCTTCAGCAGCGCGTCGAGAACCATCGGCCCGCAGCTGTCGAGATCGATCTCGTAGGTATCCAGCCGCGGATTGGCGCCCGAATCGGGATCGTAACGATAGATCTTGAAGTTCTTGACGTTTTTCGCGCCTGCCGGCGCCTTGTGCACCTTGCCCGGTTGGACCCGGGAGTTAGGCGGCAGAACGAATTCAACCATGTTCGTCTCTCCTTCCCGGGGTCTTAATAAACGCGCTTCTGCGGCTTGATGAACTCGACTTCGTCCGTCAGCGTGTAGTTATGGACGGGACGGTAGTCGAGCTTCACCTTGCCGTTGTCGACCCAGGCAAGCGAATGCTTGGTCCAGTTGACGTCGTCGCGATCGGGGAAATCCTCGCGGGCGTGGCCGCCACGGCTTTCCTTGCGCGCTTCCGCCGAGTTGATGCTGGCCAAGGCGCAATCCATCAGGTTCTCGAGCTCGAGCGCTTCGACGAGGTCCGAGTTCCAGATCAGCGAACGGTCGCTGATGCGCAACTGCGGCAGGCTGGCGGCGATCCGGTCGACCTTCCCGCAGCCTTCGGCCAGGGTTTCCTGGGTGCGGAACACTGCCGCGTCGCTTTGCATTGCCTTCTGCATATCCAACCGAATTTCGGAGGTGTGCAGGCTGCCATTGGCATTGCGCAGGCGGTCGAAGCGGGAAACCGCCAGATCGCCGGCATCCTTGGGCAGCGGCTTGTGCGCGGTGTTCGGCTTGGTGGTCTCGGCCGCCCGAAGAGCGGCGGCGCGACCGAACACCACGATGTCCAGCAGCGAGTTGGTGCCAAGGCGGTTGGCGCCGTGGACCGACACGCAGGCCGCCTCGCCGATGGCCATCAGGCCGGGCACGGTGGCATCGGGGTCGGCTTGGGTCGGACGCAGAACCTCGCCATGGATGTTGGTGGGGATGCCGCCCATGTTGTAGTGGACGGTCGGCAGCACCGGGATCGGCTCCTTGGTGACGTCGACGCCGGCGAAGATCTTCGAGGTCTCGGAGATGCCGGGCAGCCGCAGTTCCAGGGTTTCCGCGCCCAAATGCTCGAGGTGCAGGTGGATGTGGTCGTTGTGCTTGCCGACGCCGCGACCCTCGCGGATTTCCACCGTCATCGCCCGGCTGACCACGTCGCGGCTGGCCAGGTCCTTGGCGGTGGGAGCATAGCGCTCCATGAAGCGTTCACCGGCCGAGTTGGTCAGGTAGCCGCCTTCGCCGCGGGCACCCTCGGTAATCAGGCAACCCGAACCGTAGATGCCGGTCGGGTGGAACTGAATGAACTCCATGTCCTGCAGCGGCAGGCCGGCGCGGGCGACTAGGCCATGGCCGTCGCCGGTGCAGGTATGCGCCGAGGTGCAGGAGAAGAAGGCGCGGCCGTACCCGCCGGTCGCCAGCACCACTTGGTGGGCGCGGAAGCGATGCAGGGTGCCGTCGTCGAGGTTCCACGCCACCACGCCACGGCAGCTGCCGTCGGGGTCCATGATCAGGTCGATGGCGAAATATTCGACGTAGAACTCGCAGTCATGCTTCAGGCACTGCTGATACAGCGTGTGCAGGATGGCATGGCCGGTGCGGTCGGCGGCGGCGCAAGCGCGCTGGACCGGGGCCTCACCATAATTGCGCATGTGGCCGCCGAACGGGCGCTGGTAGATCTTGCCTTCGGGAGTGCGCGAGAACGGCACGCCGAAATGCTCCAGTTCGTAGACCGCCGGCACCGCTTCGCGGCACATGTATTCGATGGCGTCCTGGTCGCCCAGCCAGTCCGACCCCTTGACGGTGTCGTACATATGCCACTTCCAGTTGTCCTCGGCCATGTTGCCGAGCGACGCGCCGATGCCGCCCTGGGCCGCCACGGTGTGGCTGCGGGTGGGGAACACCTTGGTGATGCAGGCGGTCTTCAAACCCGCCGCGCCCATGCCCATGGTGGCCCGGAGACCGGCGCCGCCGGCGCCGACGACCACCACGTCATAGGTGTGGTCGATGATCTTGTAAGTTGCCATCTCGATTAGCCTCCGAAGGCGACTTTAAGGATCGACACCGTCGTGAACACGGCCAGGAACCCGCCCAGCAGGCGGATCCCGATCAGGCCGGACCACTTCTTCGCGTCACCGTGGACGTAATCCTCGATCACCACTTGGATGCCGAGAATGCCGTGCCATATGGCGAAGAGGATCGCCATGATCAGCAAGGTCGAGTTCCAGGGCTTGCCCAGGAACGCCTTGACGGCGGTGTAGTCGGCGCCAGCGAGGCGAATGACCCCGATCGCGAACCACAGCCCCAGCGGGGCGAGGGCGATGGCGGTAACTCGCTGTACCCAGAAATGGGCGGCCCCGGAACGGGCCGCGCCAAGGCCGCGCGCGCGGCCGAGGGGAGAGCGCATGCTCATAATCTGTCTCCTCAAGCCAGAGCGACGATCCAGGACAGGATGGTCAGGGCGGCGACGGTGGCCAGCATCGCCTTGGCGGAACACTGGGCCTGGGGCACCGAGAAGCCGATGTTGACGTCCCACAGCAGGTGACGGACGCCGTTCACCAGGTGGTAGAACAACGAGGCGGTGAAGCCGAACAGCACCACTCGGCCGATGAAGGATCCCATCACGCTCTGAAAGAACGCGTAGGATTCAGGGCCCGATGCGGCGGCGCCAAGCCACCACGTCAGCAGGAAAAGGCCAATCGCCATACCGATGCCGGTGATGCGATGAGTGATCGACACCCACGCCACCAGGGGCAGCCGATAAATCTGAAGGAAAGGGGAAAGCGGCCGGTTGCGCAGTGTCATGAAACAAGCTCCCCGTAAGCGGTCTTGGGGCTGCGATGCCCAGTTTTACGGAATGTGGCTTTGTCTTATCCTCTCGCTCATGACAAGTCAACGGCGGGAACCCACCCCTTTTGGCGGGGGGCACCACCCTTGGCCTACCCAGCAAGGTAGGTGGGGCGCAAAATCGCGGGTCAGGCATCGAATCATGGCAGGCATGCATTGGGCGCATGGCTGCGCCAGGCGTTAGCTCCGGCGTCGGGGCATCAGCGCCCAGAGGTCGAAATCGAGCACGACGGCGGGGTCGTAATCCTTGCCGCCCTCGGCCTTGAGTGGGAAGCCGCTGGCATCGCGGTTTTTCAGTGCCACCAGCCGCAGCCGGAGCGCGCCCAAATCGTCGCGGCCGGGCAGCGCCGCCTTGTCCAGCACCTCGGACCAGGCATAGATGGTGTCGCCGGCGAAGGTCGGGTTGGTGTGGCGGCCACCGTTGATGGCGGCCAGCTTGAAGGCGTTGGCCAGGCCGTTGAAGGACAGCGCGCGGGCTAGGCTGATGATGTGGCCGCCATAGATCAGCCGGCGGCCGAAGCGGCCTTGGCCTTCGCTGTGCTGGTTGAAATGGACCCGGGCGGTGTTCTGCCATAGCCGGGTGGCCATCATGTGCTCGGCCTCTTCGATGGTCATGCCGTCGACGTGGTCGATCTGTTCGCCAATGGCGTAGTCGTCCCACAGATACGGGCTGCCGGCTTGGGCGGTGTCGTAGCCGGCCAATGTCAACCCGTCGGGGACCACCAACTCGGCGGCGGTGACCGCGTCCGGCAGCACGGGCGTCACCTCGGCCGGGGCGGGGCTGGCGGCATCGCGCTTCTTGACCATCACCCAGCGGCGGTAATCGACCACCGTCTCGCCGCGCTGGTTCACCCCGGTGGAATGGACGGTGACGATGCCGGTCTGACGGTTGGAATTCTCCTTGAGGCCGATCACCTCCGACATGGCCGACAGGGTGTCGCCGGGGAACACTGGCGCCAGGAAGCGGCCGCCGGCATAGCCGAGATTGGCCACCGCGTTGAGCGAGACGTCGGGCACGGTTTTGCCGAACACCACGTGGAAGGCGAGCAGATCGTCCACCGGCGCCGCCGCCAGTCCGGCCGAGCGGGCGAATTCGTCCGACGAGGCGAAGGCGATGCGGCCGCCGAACAGGGCGGTGTAGAGGGCGACGTCGCCGCTGGTCACCGTGCGCGGAGTGGCGTGGCGGATCTTTTGCCCAATGCGGAAATCCTCAAAGAAATTGCCGGCGCTGGTCTTGCTCATGGCCTCAACTCCCCAAATCCGCCGCCAGGGCCGCGATTTTCTCGGCGAGGGCGACGATGCGCTTGGCGTTCTCGACGTGGAGGTTCTCGACCAGCTTATTGTCGACCACCACCACGCCCTGACCCCGGGCGGCGGCTTCGCCATGGGCGGCGATGATCCGCCGCGACCAGACCAGCTCGGCCTCCGACGGGGCGAAGACGCGGTTGGCGGCCTCGATGGTCTTGGGGTGGATCAGGGTCTTGCCGTCGAAGCCCAGCTCCAGGCCTTGGCGGCAGGAAGCCTCGAAGCCCTCGGCATCGTCGAGATCAAGATGCACCCCGTCGACCACCGCCAGGCCGAAGGCGCGCGCCGCCAGCACGCACAGCGACAGCGCGGTCAGCATCGGCAGCCGCAGCGGGGTGTGAGCGGCGTGCAGGTCCTTGGCCAGGTCCGAGGTGCCGATGACGAAGCCGCCGAGGCGGGGCGAGGCCTGGGCGATCGCTTGCGCCGCCAGGATCCCGCGCGGCGTCTCCATCATGCACCAGATCGCCATCTCGGCCGGCGCCCCGGCGGCATCCATGATCGCCGCCACCTGGCGGACCGCATCGGCGCTTTCCACCTTGGGGATTAGGATGGCGTCGGCGCCGCTGGTCGCGGCGGCGGCGACGTCGGCATGGAACCACGGCGTCGCCAGGCCGTTGACCCGCACCAACACTTCGCGCCGGCCATAGCCGCCGGTGGCCAGCGCCGCCATCACCAAGCGGCGGGCCTCGTCCTTGGCATCGGGGGCGACGGCGTCCTCCAGGTCGAGGATCAGGCCGTCAGCGGCTAAGCCGCGCGCCTTTTCCAGAGCGCGGGCGTTGGAGCCCGGCATGTAGAGAACGGAACGGCGAGGACGGGAAAGGGGCGCCATGGCAAAGTGCCTCCCTGGTTGGGCGAGGCGGCGAGCCTAGCAACTTCGCGCAGGCCAAGGCAAGGTTGCGGCGCGGCGCCCGTTGGGAGTAGAGGTTGGCGCCATGAAGGTTTTGTCGCTCCAATCGGCGGTCGCCTACGGCCATGTCGGCAATTCGGCGGCGGTGTTCCCGCTGCAACGCCTGGGATTCGAAGTCTGGCCGGTCGATACCGTGCAATTCTCCAACCATCCCGGATATGGCGCCTGGGGGGGCGACGTGCTGCCGCCCGACCATGTGGCGCGAGTGGTGGCTGGGCTCGATGCGGCCGGGGTGCTGTCGTCCTGCGACGCGGTGTTGAGCGGCTATCTCGGCGATTCCGGCACCGGCGAGGCGGTGCTGGCGGCGGTCGCCGCCGTCAAGGCGGCCAATCCCAATGCGATCTATCTGTGCGATCCGGTGATCGGCGACGGCGAGAAGGGGGTTTACGTCCAGGACGGCATTCCCGCCTTCTTCGCCGAGCGCGCCATAGCCGTCGCCGACGTCATCACCCCCAACCGCTTCGAGCTGGAATTGCTGTCGGGACAGCCGGCGCCGACGCTGTCGGCCGCTGCGGCGGCAGCCGGGCTGCTGATCAAGCCCCATCCGTCACGACCACGCAGGCTGGCAACGGTTGTGGTCACCGGTCTTGAGGCCAATGGCGGCATGGCCTCGCTGGCGGTCACCGCCGAGGGCGCCTGGGCGGTGCGGACGCCGCTGCTGCCGTTCAATCCGCCGCTCCACGGCGCCGGGGATGCGCTGGCCGCTCTGCTGCTGGCCCACCTGCTGCGCGGCGAGGCGGCACCCGAGGCGCTGTCGCTAGCGGTCTCCAGCCTGTGGGGGGTGCTGGACAAAACCCTGACCCTGGGCCAGCGCGAACTGGCCTTGGTTGCCGCCCAGGACGAGATCGCCTTGCCATCCCGGCTGTTCCCGCCGCTGC
>Ga0316222_1004459_pt1 | contig 12730 bp, 16 predicted proteins | sample TBH18011metaG_FD_206008 | JGI IMG/M metagenome (GOLD analysis project Ga0316222, IMG submission 206008) | Freshwater microbial communities from Trout Bog Lake, Wisconsin, USA - TBH18011 | ecosystem: Environmental > Aquatic > Freshwater > Lake > Hypolimnion/Profundal zone | place: USA: Wisconsin... | reverse complement strand
ACGGCATCTCCAACGTGGCACAGGCCCTCTGGAACGGCGCTCTCAGCCTTGATCACATCCTGGCATACAAGGCGATCTGATCAGCGTTAAACAGCCCTGTGACGCGAACAGAGTGAAGCGGTATCAGCGGGATGAACAGAAGGCAGACAAAATTCGTCGTGATATACGACCCGTCCGGGTTGAAGCGGCGCTTGCCATAATACCTTGTCCCGCAGCCATTGACACTGCTTGGCATTCATTCCCTCCTGGGTTCCGTGGCGTCGTGGCCTACCATCTGACAATATCCGGGTAGTTGATTTTTGCCAGGGCCTGGTAGAAGCGATAGGACTTGACCTTCAGGACCGGCCCCAAGGCTTTTCCGGCCTTCCCCATCTTACCCACCAGCGGCGCGGCATCCAGGTCGGCGCCGCCGCCATGCTGGGGACAGTGGGGAGCCTCCACATCAAGGGCGAAGTCCAACCGGATGATCCGCAGATGCTCGGTCCGGCTGGCGGGGGCGCCACAACTGCAGCACAACGGCGGGATCACATGGTCGGCCTGGATCGGCAGCGCCAGCACCGGAAAGGTGCTTTGGTAATCCGGCTCCAGTTCATGGAATTCACCGTCCCTGATCCGGCCCCAGGACAGGCATCGGGGACAACCGGTTACGCCGGCCAGGCCGTTCACAGTCAGACGGGTGCCGCAAATGGGACAATCCGCCAGATGGGAATTGAACAGACCGACCGCCATGGCCAGGACTCCCGCCAGGGCCAGAATGATCGCTCCGATGAAGCGTTCCGAAAGAACCAGGAACAGCGCCAGGCCGAACAGGACCAAGCCCACCGATATCCACGCCAACATCCTGGAGAGCGAGCGCTGCATCCTCATGGCGTCGTGTCCGGCAAGCCGGGCAATTCGCCCGCCTTGACCATTCGGCGGATCAGGGCGGTGACCGTCCGCCGCGCCTTGGCCAGATCGTCCGGGGCCACCGGCCGCATGGCGTCGACCTCTTCGAGCAGGAGCAGCGAGGCCCGGGTATGGTGGTGGTTGACCAGCCAGTGGAGATCGTCCGGGCTGAGTTCCGTGAGGGCGATGACCAGGGGACGGAGGCGGATTCTGGACAGAAACAGCATCAACTGCTGTTCCTCGATGCCGATCAATGCCGCGATGCCGGGGCCGCCATCCTCCTCCTCGTCCCCCTCTTCCTCGCCCCACTCTTCCTTACCATCGTTTCCGGCCGGTGGTCCTCCGGCCTCCGGGGTGGCTCGGATCGCCCAGATCAGGGCGGCGATCCATCCCACCCCGGTGAGGCCCAAGGCGAGGTTGACCAGCATGATCCAGTATCGCGCCGGCACCCGGCGAATATAGGCGATGGCGGTGGGCAACATGAAGACCGTCCCGATCAGGGTGGCCATTACCGCGTCCACCACCGCCGAGAAGGTGCTCCAGCTCAAGCATCCCCCCAGTGGAAATCGGCGCCGCACAGGGCGATGAAGCGCAGGCGGCTGGCGCCGACCACGATCTCCTGGCCGGAGCGCAGTTCCTGCGGCACCAGGACGGGGGCGCCGTCGAGATAGGTGAGGTTGCGGCCTTCGCCCTGCTGGACGTAGAATTTCAGGCCACGGGGATCGTAGGTGACGACGGCATGGCGCTCGCGGCTGATCGTCTCGTCACCGAAGTCGAGCGCCACCCTCGCCCCGGGCGAGCGGCCGATGTCGTTGGCGCCATAACCGAGCCGCCGCCAATGTCCCTTGCCGGGGCCGTCGACCACCACCATCCAGCCGACCACCGGATCGCCGGCACTCCCCGCCGGCTTGGCGCCGGCTGGGTGGATTTCGGCGGGGCCGGTCAGCCGGGTTCGATCCGCCGCGGCGGACGCGGATGGCCGGGCTCCCGGTTCCAGGAGGGCTGTTGCTGCCTCCGCCCCGGCCGGCGGATTCGCGTCGGGAAGGCGCACCACCACGGGTTCAGGGCGAATCCAGGGCGGCGATTCGGGCGGCTGGGGCGGTGACGGGTCCTGCTGCCAGAGCGGCGGCGGGGCGGCGGCGGATGTCGCCGCCGACAGGGGATCGCCGCCGAAGCCATTGGTCCCCGCCGTTCCCTTGCGCACCAGCAGCACCAGCAACCAGATCGAGCCGATGGCGGGAACCAGGGGAAGCAAGGCCCACCAGCCGCCATGGCCGGTATCGTGCAGGCGCCGGACGGTGACCGCCAGGCCGGGCAACAGGTTCGCCACCATCCAGAGCACGGCGATGGCTTCGGCGGGATTCCCGGACGGCTGGCGCAACGCGTCGAGAAGCACGGTGATCGCGATCCAGGCCACCGTCTGGACCAGGGTGAACAGCCAGTATTCACGCCGCCGCGCCCGTCCGCTGAAGGTTGCGTATTTCCGATAACAGCCCAGGATATCGCCCATCGTCGTCCCCTCCCTCATCGAGCGGTTACTGTTTCTGCCAATCGAAATCGGGGCCGCACAGGGCGACGAACCGCAGCCGGGTGGCGCCCAGGGTGATCTCCTGGCCGCTGTTCAGTTCCTGCGGGCTCAGCACCGGCACCTCGCCCAGATAGGTGAGATTCTTGCTGGTGCCGTGCTGCACGAAGAAGCTCAGGCTGCGGGGATCGAAGGTGATGGTGGCGTGCTGGCTGCGGGCGATCTGGTCGTCGCCGAAATCCAGCGGAACCCGTGCCGTCGCCGACCGCGCCAGCTCGTTCATGCCATAGCCCAGGGGGAGGGAATTGCCCTGGCCGGGGCCGTCGACCACCACCACCCAGCCGACCACCGGGTCTTCGCTGGCCGATGCCGGCGCCGGTTTGGCTCCGGCCCGATCGGCCGGACCGGCCAGACGGGTCTTGTTCTCGCCGCCGGGCGGCGGCCGGGGCTCCGGTCCGGTCTCCCGGGCTGGTTCAGCGGCGGATTTGCGGATCAGCCGGGTCGGGTCGGTGGGATTTCCGGGATTATTCACCATGAACCTCATCTCTTGACGGAAGCCAGCCTTAACTCCGCGCTTGATCCCGCGGGATTACGGCGTTTTGCCGACCGGCTTATGGCCGTCGCGCTTCTGGCCGTCATCGGGGCCGTTCGGCTCCGGCTTGTCGCCGGTGGCGGGGCAGGGATCTTTCTGCCCGTCATCGCATTTCGGCCGCGTGAGCGGTTGGAACGACGGCGGCGGGCCGTAGAGGGCCATCATTCGAGGGTTTGGATCGGGGACCTGAAGATCGGGGGTGGTTTCACCGGCCAGAGACCGGCGGCCGCCGGAAGCGGCGGCGAGGGCGCCGGCGGCGAAGCGCAGCAGGAAGTTCCGTCGGGTATCAGCCATTTGAGTCTCCCATTTCTCCGATCCGGCGCAAGCCACAGGTGATGGCGGCGGGGTCTTCGGGGTCGAACAGGTGGAAACCGCCACCCTCGCAGAGGTCCCAGTGGTCGCAGTCGCGGCAGGATGCCGGGGCGGCGGCGGCGCGGCCGTGGCGGAACCGGGCAAAGCCATCGTTCCACAATGCCACGAACGGGGTGTCGCGGATGCTGCCTTCGTCGAAGCGCCGCGATACGCTGGGGCAGCCGGTCACCCGGCCGTCATGCAGAATGGTGGCGATGACGGTGCCCGAGCCGCAGTAATGCATGCCGTCCCGGACCCGGCATTCCCAGTTCGGGCCCCAATACCCCTCTTCGCTGAGGGTGACGGTGATGTCGCTGCGGCTCCGGCGGGCCTCGGCGACGAAGGCCAGCAGGCGGCGGTAGTGTTCGCCGGACAGCATCAGCCCCGATCCGGGACCGGCGCGCCCGCGCGAGAAGACCGGCGTGAACCGCACCTGCGGCACCCCCAGGGCGGCAAGGTGATCGACGAACGGCTCCAGGCTGTCGATGTTGAGGGTGTTGACGCAGCAAATGACGTCGAAGGCCTGGTAGAACGGATCGGCGACCAGCAGGTCCAGCGTCCGGCACACCTGCTGGAACGCCCCCTGGTGCCGGCGCAGGGCATCGTGGGCCGCCGCCATGCCGTCGAGGCTGACGGAGATGGTGGACAGTCCCGCCGCCTTCAACGAGGCCAACCGTGCCGCGTCCAGCAGCATGGCATTGGTGGTGATGCCCCAGGCATAGCCGAGGCCGGCGGCAAAGCTCCCCACCTCCTCGATATCGGGACGCACCAACGGCTCGCCGCCGATGATCGCCAGGGTAATGGCGGCGGGATCGTGCGCCGCCGCGATCATCGCCAGTTCCCGCTTGATCGCCTCGGGCGGCAGTTCGCGCCCCCGGGTGGCATCGTCGCGCCGGCAATCGCTGCCGCAATGGCGGCAGGCCAGGTTGCAGCGCAGGGTGGATTCCCAGAACAGGAAGTGCAGCGGGTGCTGTTGGGCCAGCCGGGTCTTGTTGGCGATAAAGTGCTCCAGGGTGTCGGCATAGGCCGCCACGGCCTCGGAGCCGCACTTCCCCGCATCTGCCATGGCTTCCATGGGACCCTCCTCAAGCCGCCGAAGTCTAACACAATCCTTAGGGCGGTGGCCCAGTCAGGAATAGAGCACCAATTCATTGATCAGCACGGCGTGGAACCCGGCGAACGGCACGCCGCCGGCACGGTAGTCGGAACGGACGCGCAGGCCGGCGATGGGAGCGGTGCCGCCATCGCCCAGCACGAACAATCGGCCGGGGATGGTGGTATAGGCGGCCAGCAGCCCTTCGCCGGTGGTCTCCATCACCCGTCCCTCGGCGTCCAAGGCCTCGGCCTGCCAGGACGGATGGGTGACGCCGCTGGCGGTGGCGGCCCACAGGGTGGCGCGGAACAGGCCGACGCGGCGGGGCGGCGTGGCGAAGGCCAGGGTGAAGCCGATGGGGGCGGTGGTGTCGTCGATCTCTTCGGTGAGGAAATGCTCGCTGGCGCCCGGATCGGCGGCGCGGCCGCCGTAAAGGCCCATATTGCTGCGAATGACCAGCCGCGCCGTGGCCGGAAAGCGCTCGGGGACGGTAATGCCCAGGCGATGCAGATAGGGCTCGGCGGCGACCACGTAATCGGGGCCGGGCACGGCGATGTCGGCGAAATCGAGATGGGTCTCGGACCGGGCCCGCCAGGCCGACCACAGCGACTGTCCGCCCCAGGCGGTGGCCGCCGCCGCCGGCAGCCCCAAACCGAGACCGAGCAGCAGCCGTCGGCGCTGGTGCTGCCGGGTCGAGCCTTCGATGTATTGGACAATGGCGTCGTCCGCCGCCGTCCACCATGCCCGGCGGCGCTGCCGCAACGACCGCGCCGCCTCCAATTGCGGCCCAGGGGGGATCAACGCCCGTTCGCCGCGCCGCGATTGCCGCGCTTCGCGCCCGAGATCGAGCCACAGGGCCAGGTCGGCGGCCTCGGCCTGGCGTTGCTCCACCGCCCGCGACCAGTGCCGCAACAGGGCGTCATGGGCGGCGCGCAGCACCGCGCCGCCGCCGGGCTGGCCGTCGCGCACCAGCAGGCGCCGGGCCTGATAGGCCGCCAGCACCGCGTGAATGGGGTGGTCGGGGGGGTAGTCCCGGGTTTCCACCATCCCGGCGGTGGCCAGCTTCCACAACAGCAGCGCCACCGCGTCGCGTTCCGCCGGGCCGAGGTCGTGATGGACCGCTTCGGCGCGGGCGCTGATGACGCCGTCCAGCCCGCCGACACGGTGGTAATCGGCCAACCGCAATTCGCGGGTGGCGGGGTCGCGGCGTTCGTAAAGCTCGGTGAGCAGGAGTTCGAGCAGGGGCAGCACGTCGATGCCGCCATGGCTGGCGGCGGTCAGCAGCTCGGCTTCCAGTCCGGCCTCGAAGCGCAGTCCGGCGGCGGCGGCGGGAGCATGGATCACCGCCTCCAGCAGGGCGGCATCGTGGCGCGGCTCCAGCACATATTGCCCTTCCACTGCGAAACAGGCGGCCAGGGAGGGCAGCCTGGCCAGTTCGGCCAGGGCGGCGTTGGTGACGGTGGCGAGCAGGACCATACCGAGGCGGTTGGCCTCGGCCAGGAAACCGGCCAGCGCCGCCACCGTGGCCGGATGCAGCCGGGGATCGAACAGCTCTTCCAGTTGATCGACCACCCATACCGCCCGTTCCGCGCCGTAATGCCGCACCCAGGCGGCGAAGGCGTCCGGGTCGGCGGTCAGCGGCGCGCCCTCGGCCGCCGCGGCGCCCAGGCCGCCTTCCTGGTCATGGCACCACGCCGCCGCCAGGGCGCGGACGAGTGCGGCGATCTCGCGTTCGGGCGCCGCCTCGGCGGCGATGTCGCGGGGGCGGAACAGGCCCCAGCGCAGGCCACGGCCGCCATTGTCCCGCCGCAGCAGCGCCGGCATCACTCCGGCCAGCACCAGCGACGATTTGCCGGCGCCGCTCGGCCCCCGCACCAGCACCGCCGGACGGCGGGCCAGCAGGGCGACCAGCTCGGCCACCTCGGCGCCGCGTCCGAAGAAGATGGAGGCATGGGCGAAGGAAAACGGCTCCAGGCCGCGAAAAGGCTCCGCCAGCCAGGTGCGGGTGATGGGCAGGCCCAGGCGGGCCAGCAGATCCTCCAGGCGGTGGGCCGGGATCAGGATGACGCCGGTGGCGGCGGCATGGTGGCGGAGCTGGGCGGGAATCTCCCGCTCGTTGGCGGCGGGGAAGACGAAGCGGCCGCCCTCGGGCAGGACGGTCAAGGCCGCCGCCAATTTGTCGGCCACTCCTTCCACCGGCCCGATGGCGCCGTCGTCCTCCACCCTGCCGGTGGCGGCGAGGGGAGGAAGGGGGCGCTCGACCGCCGCCGCCGTCACGGCCAGGGCGAAGGCCAGTTCGGCGCTTCTCCCCTGCACATTGCCCAGATCGTCGGCGGTGAAGCGGACCAGGATCTGGCGGTCGAGATAGCCTTCGCGATAGAGGATGCGGGCCGCCTCGGTCACCGCCCGGCCGGCCGAGCGCTGCAACTCGGCCCCGCCGCCGGCCAGTTCGACCCGGCGGACGCCCTCGCCATGCACGCCGGTGCTGAGACCGGCGCTCAGCGGGATGGCCTGACCGCGCCCTTCTCCCGCCCACAGCAGCAGCCAGACCGTTCCGCTCATGGCGACACCACCGGGCCGAACACCACGTTGACCGCGTCGCGCCGGTGCAGATCCAGGCCGGTCAGCATGATGTCGGCGTACAATTCCCCGTTCCGCACCACCGCTTCCGCCAGGACCCGCTCGCCCTCGTCCTCGTCTCCGCCCTTGTCGCTGGCGATGAAGATGCGGGCGGTGCGTCCCTCATAGGTGGGGCGGTGATCGGGATGGACCCCCAGCAGCAGTTGTCCGCGCCCGGCGGCCTGATCCTCCGGCGACTGGCCGACGAAGATTTCCAGCGTCCACAGGCCCGACCGGCTGGTGCAGACCAGCGCCTGATGCTCCTCCGGGCTGGCGGCGGCGCGCAAGGCGAACAGCTCGGCCGGCGGCGCCAGGGCGGCGCCGTGCAGCGCCAGGGCGGCGGCGACCAGATGGGCCGGCGGCTCGGCCTCGTCGCGCAGGGTGGCGAGGGCGTGGCGCAGGATGTCCAGGCGGTTGGGTTCGCTCATGATCGGCCTCACACCAGAACCAGTTTCAAATGGGCCAGGGTCCGCTCCAGGATGCGGTAGATCTCCTTGACCTCCCGGCCGGATCTTTCCGCGATTTCGCGGGGTTTCAATCCGTCGAGGAACCGGGCCTCCAGCACCCGCCTGATGTCCGGCGGCAATTGCCGCAGGGCCGCCAGCACCGCCTCCTCGCGCGCGGTTCGGGTCAGCATGGCTTCCAGCGCCAGCAGGGCGGCCTCGGGGTCGTCGCGGTCGTCGGCCGGGTCCAGCGGATGATCGTCGTCGTTCAGAGAGACCAGACGGGGGCGTCCGGCCGCCGCCTTCGCCGATGCGCCGGGGCGGATGCGTCCGTGCTCCCGCCGGGCCGATTCGGCGGCCAGGTTGACCACCACCGTGCGCAGGAAGGCCCGGAACGGCGCGGCGCCCTGATAGGCGGTAATCCGCCGGCCCTTGTCCGCCAGCAGGGCGGCATAGACGTCCTGCTCCCGATCCTCCAGCCCGGCGAGGCAACCGGCGGGGGCGGCACGGCGCAGCCATGCCTTGACGTCGGCCTGGAACACCCGGACCAGCGCATCCGCCGCTTCGGGGGCTTCGGCCCGGAACAGCCCGACCAGCCAGTGCCCCACATGGAGATCGATTTCCCGGACCAGGAAGGCCATGGCGTCGCGCAGGCCGGACGCCGCCCAGCGGGGGGCGAGGCTCAGACGCTCCTCATGCAGGCGGGCCATCAGATGGCTGAACAATGCCTCGGCCTGGGGGCGGCGTGGGGCGGCGCGCAGGCTGGCGGCCCAGACGGGCCTGCTCGCCAAGCTCACGAACCCCTGCCATGCCGCGGCGGTATCGCCGGGGAGGGCCGCGATGGCATAGCTGGCGGCGCTATCCTCTTCCCTCATGGCGATCCCGTGTGGTTGGGGCCGGGACGACTCTAGCCGGATGGGCCGGAAAAGGCCATGGTTCCGACCGGGCTGGGTGTCAAGGCTTGGGCGATGCTGGGGCATTGGAACCACCTGACGGGTCGAATTCGGGCGGATGGCCGGGCTTCCGGTTGCAATACCAGGGTTCGATCCAGCATCGCTTGGCCGGCGGCGGCGGATCGACCACCGGCGGGCGGTCCGGCGGGTCCTTGCAATACCAGGGTTCGATCCAGCACCGTTTGTCCGGCGGTGCCGGCGGGTCGGCGCCGGATGGCGGCGCCTCTCCGCCCCAGGCCGGCCCGCCGATGGCGAGCACGGCCGCCAGGGCCAGGGCAAGGCGGCGAGGCATCGGATCAACCGCGCACGGCGGCAACCGCGGCGACCCGATGGACGGGCTGGGGAGCCGGCGGCGGCGGCGGGGGGTTGCTGACCGTGCTGTTGCTGCTGCTGACATCGAAGTCGCCGGCGAAGGCCGGAACGGCGGCGGCACTGGCGATCAGGGCAATGGTGGCGATGCGGAGCAGGCGGTGGATGGTCATGGCGGTCTCTCCCGGTGGGTGGGGCGATCGGATGAACGCCCTCTGAAGGAAGAGACGGCCGGACGGATATTTTTCCCGGATGGCGGCGCGATTATTTTCTGGCGACGAAATCAGACCGTTTCATGATCGTTCCGAAATCGACGGGGCAACTGCAAATGATGGCCGCGTGAAACGCCGATGCGGATTTCGGCGGTCGGGCTGCCCGGTTCCGGCATTACCTTACTGCCGCTCTTGCCAGCGGCGCGGGTCGCGGCGGCCGTGGAAGCACGCGACAATTTCCACCTCGGCCGGGTGAATGCGGTAGATCAGGCCATAGGGGAAATGACGGAAACCTGCGCGGCGCATCGGCTCGCGCATGGCTGGAAACTGCCACGGATTTTCCCGCAACCGCTCAAGCAAGACTTCGTATTCATCAAGGAAGCGGGCAGATAGGCCCGGCGGAATGGTCGCATACCACTGCAAGGCGTCGGTAAGCCGGCCTCTGCCGGCGAGGTCAACCGGACGTGCAGCATCAGCCAAACTGGCGGCGAAAGTCGGCAAGAGCCTCGAAGGCATCGCGGCCGTTCTGCGGGTTGGCGTCCAGCATGGCAAGCCGGCGGTCAAGTTCGGCCTCTTGGGCTGCCGTCAACGGTACCGCGTTATGGTCGATGCTGTCCCAAATCTCGCCGATGAGGTCAAGCCGCTGCTCGGTCGAAAGGTGGCTGAAATCCAGTGTGGGCATGGCAAAATCCCTTTTCCGGGTCTCAATATAGCCCGCTGACCCTATTTCTTCCAGTCCGCTCGCGAGATGCCAGCCTGTCCCGGTGGTCCAGCCCGGCGGCACTGCCTCGCGGCCGCCATCGGCGGGTGAGCGTCAATACGGTTCGCGAACAGAGCCTCGGCCAAGCCGTCGGCAATACAGGCGAGGGTATCGGCATCGCCGCCGAGGGATACCGCGTTCGCCGGGCGTCTTCGAAATCACGTGCTTCGAGGGCACAGTTTAGGGCCGTCCGGCCGGGACGAGCCAGGACGGCGGCCGGAGGTCAAGAAACCCGTCGCCGGCCTGTCCAAACCTTGACGTTGAAAGTTTAACGCGATTTCTTGACCCAAAAATCTGGGGTTGCGCGTCGCCATGCGCCGGTTTAAATTTCGGGCATGGAACCGTCCGTTTGGTTGACCGATAGAGGCCGCTTATGACTCTGAGGCGTCATTTCTGGCCTTGAAGATTCAGTGTGTTCAGGCAATGACACACTCTCTCTAGTGGCGCTTCCCTATGAAATCGGTGCTCGCATCACAAACCCAGGCGGTGAGCGGATGACTAGCGAGGCACTCCGATTGGAGCCGTTCATTTTGAGGTGCCTCATGAACTTGAGCGAAGAAGATCGCCCCTTTCCCGCTCCAAAATCCTACAGCCGCCCTTATCTGTCCGCAGGGCTGGCGGTCGCCGTCGCCTGCGCAGCGGCCTTCGCGGCGATACCGGAATTGCGTGAGTATGTGAAGCGTCTGACTTTCGCCGTAGGCGACGCCATCGGCATAAAGCCGCCACAAGACGAGTATGCCGCTGCGTATCAGCGTCTCGGCATACCGAGCCTCTCCGCAGATCTGCTTGCCGTCAACAAAATCTCCTCCAATCTGGCGCTGCTTTCGCGTGAACCCTGCGATAAAACGGCGATTTTCGGGTTTGGCGAAGGACTCGTGGCGGCGCGTGAGGGACGGAAGGCCGCCGAGGCCTATTTTGCTTTTGCCGCAATTTGCCCCAATAGCGAAGGCGAACAAAACCGTGCCGCACAAATCCTCTTCCAACTCGGCGACAGCGAGAAAGTCGTCGCGATCACCGACAGTTTGATTGAAAAGAACCCCACTGTCGGGTCCTATCACTACCTGCGTGGCAAGGCGCTCGCCAACATGAAGCGTTACGGGAAGGCGTTGGAGGACTATAAGAGCACCATCGAACTGATGAAGAATACGCGCGACGTTGGCGAATGGGTTTTCGTTGAAATGGCGAACATCTATGCGGCCATAGGCCGCCCGTGCGATGCGGCGGCGACAATCGTCGCCTGGGTGGCCATCGACCCCTCCGTTCGGAGTACGTCGAAAGCCCGCAAAATGGTCGAGGAATATTCGGCCAATGGCTGTACGCAGAATGCGCCGCCGATGGCCCGCAATAATATTTGAATTACGCACCGACCGTGATGCGTTCGGAGATGGAATCTACAAAGTGAACGGGATTTTTTAACGAGATTACGGTTCCAGTGCCCTCAACTCGCGCCGTTCCCTGTCGAGCGAGAAAGCATCAACCAAACCGACGTTTTCTTTATTTGCCCCGGCCCTCTTCGGCCCGGCTCTGCGCCCCATGCCAAACCCGCAAGATCGCCACTTGCCCGGAGCCACCAGCCTAAACCGTAATTGCCGATAATGCGGGCCGCCGACCGTTTCACGGTCGTTCCGAAATCGACGGGACAGCTGCAAATGATGGCCGCGTGAAACCGCCGGTGCGGACTCGCTGGCCGGCTTACCTTCGGCGCCGCCAGGCGGCGCGATTATTCTTTGGTTCGCCAGAGCCGCCGGCCGAAGATGCCCAATCGGCTGCCCCCGGCGCAATGGCGGTCGAACCGCCGCAGTGTCGCCCGCAGATCCTCCGGCAGATATCCCAGGGCCTGCCGGGCAATGACCCTGGGCACTCCGAACAGCGCCTCGGCCAAGCCGCCGGCGATACAGGCGAGGGTATCGGCATCGCCGCCGAGGGATACCGCGTTGCGCAGGGCGTCTTCGAAATCACGGGCTTCGAGGGCGCAGGTCAGGGCCGGCGGCACGGTGCCGGCACAGGTGACGTCATAGCCGAAGGAGGCCCTGAGCCGATCGACCGGCGTGGAGAGATCATAGCCGAAGCCATCGGTAATGGCGGTGCGGATCGCGTCCGGAGTTTCGCCCTGGCGGGCCAGCCAGATCGCCAGGGCGGTCGCCTGCGCCCCCGCCACCCCGGCGGGATGATTGTGGGTGACCCGCGCCGTGCGCTCGGCCAGACTCAGGACTTCGGCTCGGCTCCGCGCCACGTGGGCGACCGGGCTCACCCGCATGGCGGAGCCGTTGCCCAGGCTGTTGTAGGGACCGGCCTGATCGCTACGGAACCACGCGCCGAAGCGGCTGCCATAGCCGGCATCGGGAAAGCGCCGGGCGAAGGCCCGGAGGCTCGCGGCGAAATCTCCCCCCGACATCAGGGCGTCGGCGATCGCCAGGGTGCAGACGGTGTCGTCGGTGAAGCTGCTTCCGTCGCCGAACAGCGGGAACCGTTTGGTCTTGATCGGCCGCCCCTCGTAGGGCGAGCCGACGATATCTCCGGCGATCGCTCCCAGCATGGCGTCAAACCTGTTTGCAGTACCTGGCCAATTGGTCGAAGCCGATCTTCAACGCATAGCCGGCGAATTTCTCGTCGGCGCGGGTCTCGGCGCTGACGAAAACCTCCGCCCAGGGCGCCGATGGCTCCGGCGTGGCGGAAACCCCGGTCGCCTCCGGCATGGGGTTTTCCTCCACCACGAAAATGAGTCCGGCGGGAAGCAAGGCCTCTCCCCCGCCGGTGCAGGGGGCATACCAATAGGTCGCGATGATCGCGGTGAACGGGGTCTTCACCGCATAGCGGTCGCCCAGCTTGGGACGGTGGGGGGGATGGAACAGGCCCATCGCCCGAGTTCAGTGCGCCGCCGCGGCCGGGGCGGCGGCGGCCGGCTGGGCCGGTTGCGCCAGTTGCGGCGCCGGCGCCGCGGTAATTCCGCTGAGCGGCGAGGTCAGCGATCCGGCGCTCAAAGGCAGC
>Ga0316222_1004453_pt1 | contig 12737 bp, 7 predicted proteins | sample TBH18011metaG_FD_206008 | JGI IMG/M metagenome (GOLD analysis project Ga0316222, IMG submission 206008) | Freshwater microbial communities from Trout Bog Lake, Wisconsin, USA - TBH18011 | ecosystem: Environmental > Aquatic > Freshwater > Lake > Hypolimnion/Profundal zone | place: USA: Wisconsin... | reverse complement strand
TTTTGAAAATTCTCATTCTCAAACCCAGCTCGCTCGGCGACGTGATTCACGCGCTGCCGGTGCTGCGTTTGTTGAAGCAGCATTTTCGCCATGCGGAAATTTTCTGGTGGATTGATTCCGCGCTCGCCCCGCTCATCGAAGGCGACCCTGATTTGACCGGCATCGTTCGCTTCGAGCGCAAACGCTGGTGCAAACCGCAACACTGGCCGGAAATGCTCCGCAGCATTCACTGGCTGCGCGCGCAAAACTTCGACCTCGTCATTGACCTGCAATGCCTCCTGCGCAGCGGCGCGTTCGCGTGGCTCGCGCGCGGAAAATTTCTCATCGGCCTCGACGAAGCCCGCGAAGGCGCGCGCGGTTTTTACGATGTCGCCGTGCGGCGCCCCAGTTTTCACACGCACGCCGTGGACTGGTATCTCGCTGTGCTGCCGCCGCTCGGCGTGCCCGTCCACAAAAATTTCACCTGGCTGCCCGAACGCCCGCCGATTGCCGCCGCCGTGAATCAGAAATGGTTTCCAGAAAACTCAAAACTGATTTTGCTCCAGCCCGGCGCCCGCTGGCTGAATAAACGCTGGCCGGTTCAACACTTCGCCGAACTCGTCCGCGCGCTCGCCCAAAAATTTCCCGACGCGCGTTTCGCCGTTCTTGGCGGCAAGGACGACGCGCCGCTCGGCGAATATATTTTTCAGGCCGCGCCGGAAAAAGTTTTGAATCTGTGCGGCACAACCACGCTGCCGGAGATGATCGAGTGGGTGCGCCGCTGCGATTTGCTCATCACCAATGACACCGGCCCGATGCACGTCGCCGCCGCCATGAACAAGCCGCTCGTCGCCCTGTTCGGCCCGACCGCGCCGGAACGCACCGGCCCTTATGGTCAGCTCCAAAATGTTTTGCGCCTCGATCTCCCCTGCTCGCCGTGTTTGAAATCAACCTGCGCCTACGAGAAAACAGACGAGTGTTTGCACGCCCTTTCGCCGGCAATGGTTTTGGCCCGCGTGGAAAAATTGCTCGCATAATTTGCCGGTGAGGCAAGCGTCCGCGCGCGCCGTCTGCGCTTGACGAATAATTTTTTCGCACCACGCTGATGTCATGAAATTCATCGCGGCAATTTTTCTTTTCATTGTCACCATTGTTTTGGCGCAGGACAGTGATTTGCCTTACCCGCCGCCCCGTGCCCACGAAATGTCCGTCGCGCTTTTCAACCAGAAAGATTTTTCCGGCTGGACGTTTTGCATGAAGGACAACGCCGACCCGCTGCAAACCTGGAGCGTGACGAATGGACTTATCCATTGCACCGGCAAGCCCGTCGGCTATCTCCGCACCACCGGAATTTACAGCAATTATTTTCTCACCGTCGTCTGGCGCTTCGTCAAAATTGCGCCCAAGGCCGACAACACCGGCATCCTCGTCCACATCCAGCCCGGCGATAAAGTCTGGCCGCAATGTGTGCAGGTGCAGGGCAAACATACGCGGCAGGGCGATTTGTTTTTGATGGAAGGCGCGGAAGCCAAGGAGCACAAAGGCATGGACAAAAACACGCCGGTGCCGTTACAAGGCGATTCGGTGGAAGTCCCCGTCGGCGAATGGAACAAGGCCGAAACGATTTGTGTGAACGGCAAAGTCGAGTCCTTCATCAACGGCAAGTTCGTGAACGAAATCACTGAATGCACGATTAACTCCGGCTTCATCGGCATCCAAAGCGAAGGTGGCGAAATCGAAATCCGCTCGATTGATTATTGCCCGCTCAAGTATTAACCGGCGATTTTCTATTCGACCCAAGCGAGACTAAAGCCACCGTAGTCCGGATGTTTCGTGCCTTGGTTGCCTTAAAATTATTTGTCTGCGCTTTCTAAATTTGGGCGGTTCAAATAATCTGAGGCACAATTCCATGAAATATTTTTGCCCATTATTGGTCGCGCTCGCTTTTTCCCTTCGCGCCGAAGTCATTTCCGTCACGATTCAAACGCCACCGCCGGCCGAGATCGGCTATTTCAAACTCGGCACCACGAAAAATCCCGCCGGCCACGAAATCGTCTTGAACAGCCGCAGTCTGCTGTTTGACGGCCAGCCGGTGTTTCCGGTGATGGGCGAAATGCACTACTCGCGCGTGCCGCAGGCTGAGTGGCACGCGGAGCTTTTGAAAATGAAAGCTGGCGGCGTGGACATCGTGGCGACGTATGTTTTCTGGATCCACCACGAGGAAATCGAGGGCCAATGGGATTGGAGCGGCCAGCGCGATTTGAACAAGTTTTTACAGATATGCGGCGAACTGGGATTGAAAGTCGTCGTCCGCTGCGGCCCGTGGTGCCACGGCGAAGTTCGCAACGGCGGTTTTCCTGATTGGGTCGTCGCACACAAAGATTGGAAACTGCGCTCGACGGACACCAATTTTCTCGCGACTACCAAAATTCTTTACGGCGAAATTTCCAAACAGCTTTCCGGCGAACTCTGGAAAGACGGCGGTCCGGTCATCGGCATTCAGGTGGACAATGAATTCGGCGGCTCGCCGAATTATCTGATGACGTTGAAAAAAATCGCCATCGAGTCCGGCATTGACGTGCCGCTTTATGACAAGACCGGCTGGCCGGCGATGAAGACGCCCGTGCCGCTGGGCGAACTGCTGCCGTTGTTTGGCGGCTATGCGGATGGTTTCTGGCAAAATAACTTGAAACCGCTGGGCGACGGCTGGGGAGTTTATGCTTTCCACCTCACGCGCACCGACACCGGGGTGGGCGCCGACTTGTTGGGCAAACGCCAGGCGGGTGATTCCATTGGCACGGAGAAATATCCCCACCTCACGTGCGAGGTGGGTGGCGGCATGGAGACCTCCTATCACCGCCGAATCAACCTCGACCCGCGCGATGTCGAGTCTGTCGCGTTCTGCCAGCTCGGCAGCGGCAGTTCGCTGATGGGCTATTATATGTATCATGGCGGCCAGAATCCCGAAGGCAAGCTGACGACGATGCAGGAATCGCAAGCCACCGGCTATCCCAATGATTTGCCGGTGAAAAATTACGATTTCAACGCGCCGCTCGGCGAGTTCGGCCAGATCAATCCGCAATACTACTGGCTGCGCCGGCTCCATCTGTTTCTCCACGACTTCGGCGCGCCGCTCGCACAAATGCCCGCGACCTTGCCGGATTTGTGTCCGACGAACAAAACCGACCTTGCCACGCTGCGCTGGGCTGTGCGTTCGGACGGCAACAGCGGCTACGTTTTCGTGAACAATTATCAGCGCCTCCAGCCGCTGCCCGCGAAAGAAAATGTGCAGTTCAAATTAAATTTGTCCGGCCACGAATTTATTTTTCCGGCAAAGCCCGTGACAATTCCGGCGGACGAATTTTTTTACTGGCCGTTCAATCTCGACCTCGGCGGCGCGAAATTGGTTTACGCCACCGCGCAGCCAGTTTGCAAGATTGACGAAGGCGGCACGCAAACTTTTTTCTTTGTCGAGACGCCGGGCGTGCCGGCGGAATTTGTTTTCGATCCGCAGACTCTGGCTGCGGCGCCGGCAGATTTTCATAACGTGCAACCCGGACACAGGCCGGCGATCAAATTGCAAACCAAATCCGGACGGAAGATTAAAATCGTTTTATTGAGCGAGGCCGATTCGCTGGCGTTGCAAAAAACCAGCGACGGCCATGGCGTTAGTTTTGAGAAGCCAATAAAAGTTTCAGAGAAAAAAATGGAGACGGAACGGTTGCAGCCCGCCGGCGCGGCGCGGCAGATTCCACTCAGTCAAGGCTGGTCGCACACAGCCCTCGCGCCAACGGAGGCGGATTGGACCAACGCCGCCGTCTGGAAAATCCGGCTGCCAGCCCGGCTGGACTTGAACCGCAACCCGCTGCTGCGGGTTCACTATGTCGGCGACGTGGCGCGGCTGACGCTGAACGGCAAATTGCTAAACGACGACTTTTACAGTGGCCGCGAATTTGATTTGGGCTTGCAGCGTTACGCGCCGGAGATTTTCACCGGCGACCTGCGGTTGGAGATTTTGCCGCTGCGCAAAGACGCGCCGATTTTTCTGGAGCCGAAGGCACGCCCGGATTTCGGCACGAACGAAAGTTTGGTGAAACTTCAGTCGGCAGGAATCGTCAATCAGGTTGAGTTTGAAAAATAAATCTGTTTCCCTTCCCGTTCGCATGAAAAACAAAATCATTGCCGTCATCCTTTTCGCGCTGGCCGGCACCGCCAGCTTGTCCGCCGCCGATTTGTCGCTCTGGTATCAGCAGCCCGCCGCCGACAGCAAGCCGATGAACGAGGCGCTGCCCGTCGGCAACGGCCGGATGGGCGCGCTGCTCTTCGGCGCGCCGGCGCGGGAACGCATCAGCGTCAACGAAAGCAGCCTGTGGACGGGCGGCGAAAATCCCGCCGGCGACTACAAAACGATGGGCGCGTATCAGGTGCTGGGCAATGTGTTCGTGAATTTTTCCGGCGAAGGCAATGTCACTGATTACCACCGCGACCTGGATTTGGCGGACGCGCTGTCGCACGTCAGCTACACGGCGAATGGCGTGAAATTTCAGCGCGAGTTTTTGTGCAGCCATCCGGCGGAAATTCTGGCGGCGCAATTCACGGCGGATAAAAAATCGGCCTACACCGGCAGCATCGAACTGGCGGACACGCATGGCGCAAAAATCACCGCCGATGGCAACCGCCTCACCGCTGCCGGCACTTTGAACAACGGCATGAAGTTCGAGTGGCAACTCCTCTTGCAAAATCACGGCGGCACGGTCGCGCTCGTGACCGACACCAACTCGACACGGGTGGAGTTCAAAGGCTGCGACGGCCTCACGCTGCTCATCGCGGCGGGGACGGATTATGTTTTCGACCACGCCAAAAATTATCACGGCGCAGACCCGCACGCGCGCGTGACGGCGCAACTGGACGCGGCGGCGAAGAAAAGTTTTGCCGAGCTGAAGTCGGAACACATCGCCGATTATCAGTCGTTTTTCAACCGCGTCGGCGCGGACTTCGGCCAGTCCACCGCCGCGCAGACGGCGCTGCCGACGGATCAGCGCAAGCTGGAGGCGTTTAAGACGGTTGACCCCGGACTCGAAGCGCTGCTGTTTCAATACGGCCGCTACCTGATGATTTCCTGTTCGCGTCCCGGCGGTTTGCCGGCAAATCTTCAGGGCTTGTGGAACGACAACAACTCACCGCCGTGGCACAGCGATTATCACGCGAACATCAACATCCAGATGAATTACTGGCCGGTCGAGGTCGCGAACCTCGGCGAGTGCCACACGCCGCTGTTCGATTTGCTCGCCAGCCAGATTCCCGCGTGGCGCGCGGCGACGGCGACGGCGAAAGATTTTCGTTTGGCCGACGGCAGTTTTACCAAGCGCGGCTTCGCCGTCCGCACCTCGCACAACATCACCGGCGGCATGGGCTGGAAGTGGGACAAGACGGCCAACGCCTGGTATTGCCAGCATCTGTGGGAACATTACGCGTTCGGCCTCGACAAAAATTATCTCCGCACCGTCGCCTATCCGATCCTGCGCGAGACGTGCGAATTTTGGGAAGATCATTTGAAGGCGCTGCCCGATGGCAAACTCGTCGTGCCGAAAGCGTGGTCGCCCGAGCACGGCCCGGACGAGGACGGCGTGACTTACAGCCAGGAAATTGTCTGGGACTTGTTCAACAACTTTGTCGCCGCCAGCGACGCTCTGGGAAAAGATTTGGCCTACCGCAATAAAATCGCCGCTTTGCGCGACCGGCTCGTCACGCCGCAGGTCGGCAGTTGGGGACAGCTGATGGAATGGATGATCGAGAAAAAAGGCACCAACGCCATCGCCAAGTCTCCCGAACTCGACACGCCCAACGACCATCACCGGCACACGTCGCACTTGTTCGCCGTTTATCCCGGCACGCAAATCAGCGCCGGCAAAACGCCGGAACTGGCGAAGGCGGCGAAGGTTTCGCTCGATGCGCGCGGCATCGCCGACAGCAGCGACGTGCGCGAATGGTCGTTCGCGTGGCGCACGGCGCTTTACGCGCGGCTGCGCGACGCGGAACACGCGCACCAGATGTTGCAGCAGCTTTTTTCCGCGCGGAACACCTGCATCAATTTGTTCGGCCTCCATCCGCCGATGCAGATTGACGGCGACTTCGGCATCACCGCCGGCATTGCGGAAATGCTGGTGCAAAGCCAGGCCGGCGAAATCGAACTGCTGCCCGCTCTGCCCGCCGCGTGGCCGGCGGGAAAAATCACCGGCCTGCGCGCGCGCGGCGGCTACGAGATTTCCGAGGCGTGGGAAAATGGAAAATTGGTTTCCGCCACGGTGAAAAACGTCAGCGGCGACGGCAAGGCCAGGGTGCGTTACGGCGGCAACGTGGTTGAACTTGCTTTGCCGAAAGGCGAGGCAAGAAATTTGAACGCGGAACTCCGGTAGAATTTAATTTTCAATCCGCGAAATCTGCGTAATCTGCGGTTCGCAAAATGAAAATCCTTGTCATCGGCTCCGGCGGACGCGAGCACGCCCTCGTTTGGAAGCTCGCGCAGTCGCCCAACGCCACGCAAATCTGGTGCGCGCCGGGCAACGCCGGCATCGCGCAGGAGCGTCTTGCGAAAAATTCTGCGCTGGTCGAATGCGTCAATCTTGGCGCGGAGGATTTGCCGAAGCTGCTCGCCTTTGCGCAGCAGAAAAAAATTGATCTCACCGTCGTCGGGCCGGACAACCCGCTCGCGCTCGGCATCGTGGATTTGTTCCAGTCGCACGGTCTGCGCATCTGGGGCGTCAATCAGAAGGCGGCGCAGTTTGAGTCCTCGAAAGTTTTCTCGCAGAAATTCATGGAGAAATACGGCATCCCCACGGCAGCGGCGGGAACTTTCTCGGACGCGGTCGCGGCGAAGAAGTTTTGCGCCACGCTCGGCGGCAAGTGCGTGGTAAAGGCCGACGGGCTTGCGCTCGGCAAAGGCGTTTTGATTTGCCACAACCAAGCTGAAGCCGAAAAGGCCGTGGACGAAATCATGGTCAGCAAGGCGTTCGGTTCCGCCGGCGCGAACGTCGTCATCCAGGAATTTCTCGAAGGCACCGAGGTTTCGCTCCACGCGCTCTGCGACGGCCAGACCGCGAAGATTTTCCCGACCTCGCAGGATCACAAACGCGCGCTCGACGGCGACCTCGGCTTGAACACCGGCGGCATGGGCACCTATTCACCCACGCCGTTTCTCAACGATGCGCAGCTCGCCGACGTCGCCAAAAAAGTCCTCGACCCCTTCATGCGCGGTTGCGTGGCGGAAGGCATTGATTATCGCGGCCTACTTTATCCCGGCGTGATGCTGACGAAATCCGGCCCGAAGATTCTCGAATTCAACGCGCGCTTCGGCGATCCGGAGACGCAGGTCTATCTCACGCGCCTGGAAAATGATTTGGTGGAACTGCTCGCCGCCAGCGTCTGCGGCTCGCTTGGTTCGCTGGAATTGAAATGGCGTCCGCTCGCGAGCGTCTGCGTGGTGATGGCCAGCGGCGGTTATCCGGGAAATTATGCGAAAGGCAAAATCATTTCCGGCCTTGATGCCGCCAACGCGCTGGCGCACACGAAAGTTTTCCACGCAGGAACAGCCTTTAAGGACGGGCAAATCGTGACGAACGGCGGCCGCGTCCTCGGCGTAACGGCACTCGGCAAGGATTTGAAAGCCGCGCAGGCCGCCGCGTATGTCGCCGTCGAAAAAATTTATTTCGAGGGCGCGCACTACCGCCGCGACATCGCGGCGAAAGCCTTATTTTAATGACCCCGTTTCGCTGTTCGGGGCAAGTTTTTCCTGCAGCCGGCGAAGCTGGTTTTCTAATTGCGTCACGCGGCTGTTGAGCCGCTCCAAAGTTTTCCGAGTCTCGGCGGGGACGGCCACGCAATCCTCGCAATGATGGCGCGTGGCGGCGTTGCCCTTTACGGGATAATCAAATTTCTTGCCGCAGGCGCGGCAGGTGCGTTGACGCTGGCCGGAGTTCAAAGGCGTGGTAAAAAGAATTTAGATTCTTCCTGAACAAGAAAGCAGAGTGTTGCGGAAATTGAAAGGGAATATTCACCATGCCGGCAGGGCCGCAGTTAACGGCCAGACCTTGAAGCTTTCTTTTTCCTCGCCGGAAATTTCAAACGGCCCGGGAAATGGATTGCGTTTATTCCGCAGTTTGCCGAAGTAATCGGTATTTAGGCGCAGCGCCGAGCCGTCGGTGTTTTCAAATGGCTGATTCGAGACAACGGCCTTGCCGAGCAGTTTAGTGGTCATTAGCTTGCGGCTGGCCTCGATGGACCACGCCTTGTCCTCGCTGATTTGGAGATACCAACCATCCGGCGTCTCGGTCAACTTGACGCTGGCATCAAATTCGGGCTTCAACAAAGCATTGGTATCAAACTTTGACCGCTGCGTGTCGGCAGTGAAGACATTGCCGGCGCAGAAACACGGTAGCACCGAACTGTCGAGGGCGGATAGTTTGCAAGGCGCGAGCAACAGGTTGTTGAAGAAACGATAATCGCCGCTGTCGCCCCGGGCCGCCGGATAAAGTCCGGCAACTTCTGTGGAATGAGCCGGATGAAACGGCGTGCTGCGCCGGTCATTCCGAAGATTGCGGATTGAACCGGCAATCAGATTGTGGACAAAGGCGATGCCTTGCGAATTCAACTGGAGCGACCGTTTGGAGAGCAGCAGATTGTTCGCCACCAGTATCGGTCCGTGCTGCATCTCGAAAAAAATGTCGCCGCCGTTCCCAAAATTGTCATGGAGCAGATTGCCGGTCACTTGCGCTCCCTGCGCCATCCAATCCAGCCAGATGCCGCTGACATCGCCGCAGCGGTAAATGTGATTGCGGCGGATCACCACATCAATCGCGCCGTGGAACTTGATGCCGGCCATCTCCGCCCCGCTGAAAAGCTGGCGGACATGGATGTCGTGGATGCTATTGCCGGTGATCGTGCTGAACGCGCACCCGAGACTGCCGACAATGCCCGTCTGCTCGCAATGCGAAACTTCGTTGTTACGAACGAGGTGGCTGCCGACCGTCGCCCGGTTCCAGCCGTTCGTCAAAGCTCGGTTCAGCGTGCCAACGTAACCTTCCGCCGACTCCGCGCGGTTGTCCCATTCGTCGCCGTATTTGCCGAGCGCTATGCCGCAACAGGTCGAGTGGCTGATGATATTGTCCTCGATGATCCAGCCTTTGCTCCAATGTGTGCCGATTACGCCGAACTGCTCGGCAGTGGGCGGCGCCCACGGCGTTGCCGCCTGGGTCAGGGTGAAGCCGCGCACGGTGAGATAATTGATGCCGGTTTTTTCCGGGTAAAAAACCGTCCGCCGCACGTTGATCTCCACGAGTTGCGCATTCGGGTCCGCGCCCGGAAACTGCGCCCAGATCGTGGTGTTGGTCGCGTTCACCGTGGCAAACCAGAGTGCATTGCTGCCGGCGGGTTTTAAGACTTCATCTCGCGTGGCAGCTTCCGTGAGCCAGTCGCCGTTCAGATAAACCGCGCCGGTATGATGCGAACGACCCTTGGCATTAAACCAGTCGCCGTGAATCAAATCGCTGTAGGGATTGAAGCTGCCGAAGAAAGCGTTAGGAATCGTGGCCTGCCACAAATCCGGCTGGAGCCGCACCCAGTTCGTGACGATTTCCGAGCCTTTGATTGCCACGCGTTCACCGGGCGCAGCTCGAAAGACGATGCGCTTCTGATCGGATACGCCGCCGCGCGGTGGATTGATGCGTTCGCGATAGACGCCGGCGTGAACGGTGATGACGTCACCCGGCTGCGCTGCTTCCGCGCCGCGCTGAATCGAGCGAAACGGGGCTGACCGTGTGCCCGGATTGGCATCGCTGCCGGTCGGAGCAATATGGAATTCAGTTGCCTGAACGCTGGTAACCATGGCCAGCAAGGACAGCAAACCACTAGGGGAAAATTTCATCCGTGAATTAAATCCAATCAACCCAAATTAATCAAACCGGCTTTCGTATCAACCGGCAAGATATGTTATCCAAGTATTTCGGGGTATTCGTGTTTATTCGTGTTATTACCGCTGCCGTTTTTCCAGTTCGGTGACCGAACTGGTCACACCGCCATCCATGAGCAGGCGGCGTTCCTTGGAGCGCGTTTCGCCCACAGCGCTCACGCGGATGGCGGCTTCGTCGGTCACGGGACATTCGTGTTCGCACACGCCGCAGCCGATGCATAGCGCCGGGTCCACATACGGCCGGCGCAGCGTGATGGGATTGCCGTCGCGCTTGGTGATGGTGACTTCGCGCGAGTAAATCGCCTTGGGCGACACGGGACAAACCTCCTCGCACACGACGCACGGCGTTTCCATGCTCCACGGCAGGCAGCGGCCCAAATCATAAAACGCAGTGCCGAGCTTGATCGGCCCTTGCGCCGCGAATTTGCCGGTGCCGGTCTTTTCCTCAATCGTGATGCGCTGGATCGCGCCGGTCGGGCAGACCTGGCCGCAGAGCGTGCAATTCACATCGCACGAGCCGAGCTTCATGTTGAGAATCGGCGTCCAGATGCCTTCGAGGCCGGCTTCCATCAGCGCGGGCTGCAACACGTTCGTCGGACAGGTGCGGATGCACTGGTCGCACTTGATGCAGCGGTCGAGAAAATCCTTTTCCTCCACGGAACCGGGCGGGCGGATGACTTTTTTGTCGTAGTTGCGGTCGCTCGCGCCGGACGTGCGGGCAAACGCGTAAAAGCCGAGGCCGACCAGCGTGCCGAGAAACGCGCGCCGCGCGGGCACGACGGGCGCGGTGATTTCGCGCTCGAGCTTCGGCAAAAACTTGAACGAAATCGCGTCTTCCGGGCAGTCCTCGACGCAGTTGAAGCAGACGAAGCACTCGCTCTTGCGGAGTTGCGTGTGCGGGTCGGACGCGCCTTCGCAGCTTTTCAGGCAGAGGTCGCAGTCCACGCATTTCGTCGGGTCGCGGTCAATCCGCCACAGCGACGCCACCGACAGCGTGCCGAGAAACGCGCCGAGCGGACACAACACGCGGCAGAAAAAACGCGGGATGACGACGTTCATGCCGACGAGGAACAGCAGGATGAAACCGATGACCCACGCGCCGACGTGAAAATATTGCCGCACATAAACCGACGAGGGGAAAAACAAATTGAGCATCGGCAAAATCACCGTGCTCATCGAACGGTGAAACAGGCAGATGGGATCGAGCCAGCCGATTTGCAGCGTGTGGCAAAACGCCGCGACAATCATCGCGATGAGGATGACGTATTTCAGCGAATACAATTTTTTGTAGCGGTTTGCCTCGATGCGCTCGCGTTCCTCCGCGCGGCGTTTGCCGAGCAGCCAGCCGGTGAAGTGATGCAGGATGCCGTAGGGACAAATCCAGTTGCAGAAAATCCGTCCGAACAGCAGCGTCGGAATGATCAGCAGCAAACTCCACAGCAGCCCCATGTAAACCGTGTGCGTGGTGATGGCCGTGGCAAACGCGACGAGCGGATCGAGTTCGAGGAACAGCGAGACCGGATAGCCCTTGAGATAGCGCAGGTCCGTGACGAAAACGAAAAACAAAAACAGCGCGAAGAAAAACACCTGCGCCATGCGGCGGACGTTGCGGAGCTTGAGCAGATCGCGCGGATGAAAATTCCACTTCACACCGTCACCTCTTTGTAGAGCGTGTCCTTCCAGTTGATGTTGCCGAGGCCGCGTTCCTGCGCCTTGTGGAGATAGGTCAACTCGGCGATGTCGCGTTCCAGCAAATGCGAGTAGCCGTAGGCGTCCACGGAAATCATGTCCGTGCCGGCGACGATGGTGTTCATCGGCTTCACGTCGGACAGCCGGCCGCCGGTCGGGCCGTTGCTCATCAGCACGTTCATGCCGTCGAGAATCACGAGCGTCGGTTTCATCATCAGCGCGAAGTCGGAAACAATGCTGTGAATGTGCTGATGAAATTGATTGCGCCGGCCGCCCAGCAAGCCATACCAGTTTTTCGTCGTCATCGAAGCGTGGCAAAGATTGTGATCCTTGCACGGCGCGAGGCCGATGACTTTCGTCGCCTTCTTGAACGGCGTGTTGAAGAACGTCCATTCCTTCAGCACTTCGCCGTCCAGCGACAGCGGCGCAAAGGAATTCGTTTCCGGATACATCAAATCCAGATTCATCTCCGCCGCGACGGCGGTGAGGCCGCTCTTGAAAAAACAGCCGGTCGGCGAATTGATCGGATTGTCCGCGACGATGACCTTGCTCGCGCCGGCTTCAAAGCACAGTTTCGCCACCGCGCGCAACGCGTCGGGATGCGTCGTCGCCGCGAGCGCCGGCGGACGATCGAACGCCACGTTGGGCTTAATCATCACTACGTCGCCGTGCTGAATGAAGCGCTCCATACCGCCGAGCAAACCCATCGCGGCGCGCATGGTTTTCTCGTGTTCCATGCCGTGCGCAATGGCGAGCGACGGCAAAACCTTGCTTATTTCCGGCGCGTAGCTTTTGAGCTGAAGACCTTTTTCCTTTTCAAAACCGGGAACAAAATGATTCGGCTGCCAGAGTTTTTTTGCCGCGAGACCGGAGCCAGCAATGAGCGCGCCGGTGAGGCCGAGGCGCACCAGAAATTCGCGGCGGTTGACCGGCGATTCGTTGGGATTGGATGCGCTCATATTTTCAGTTAGTCAACCTACTCATTTAATCTCGCCACGCAAATACTTTTCAATGAACGCCCGCGCCTGGTCGCCGTCGGCGGCATCGAACGCGCCGCCAAGTTCGCCGGCGCGCTGATAGACAACTTTCCATTTGCCAAAAACCT
>Ga0316222_1004452_pt1 | contig 12738 bp, 10 predicted proteins | sample TBH18011metaG_FD_206008 | JGI IMG/M metagenome (GOLD analysis project Ga0316222, IMG submission 206008) | Freshwater microbial communities from Trout Bog Lake, Wisconsin, USA - TBH18011 | ecosystem: Environmental > Aquatic > Freshwater > Lake > Hypolimnion/Profundal zone | place: USA: Wisconsin... | reverse complement strand
GCGTGACGGCCACCATTCAAAACCACTGACCACCATTTTAAAGCTATGCCTCCGAATCCCTCCTCCGCCAAGGTGACCGCGCCTACGCTCCGGGTGAAACCGGAACACTTCGCGGCCGCCAAACCCACGCCGCCCACGAGCATCGTGCAGGATCCGCCGGCGCCCAAGCCGAAGGCGGGTGGCGGCGACGCCTCGTCGCCGGGGGTGCCCGCTGCGGGCGCCGGCACTCCGCCGAAAGCCGGTGGCGGCAAGCCGGGCGTGGCGGCCCTGATCATCCTGTTTATCCTGTTCATCCTGTCTTCTCCAGGGCAGGCCACCAGCACCAGCTTCATCGTCACCAATGACCTGGGCGGGCTGCAGAACTTCACCCTCTATTCCGTGTCCGCCGGCGTTTACACGCTGTCCGGCGTCACGGGCGTGGCCACGAACAGCCATGCCACCCTCACCGGCACCGGCACGAACTGGGCCGGCGTGCTGGCGTTGAACACGAATAACAACCTGGCGGCGATCACCAGCTTCAATGCCATGGGCACCAACCCGGCGCAGAACAAGGCGAGCGTACTGCTCTCCCTGGCCATCCACCAGATCATCAATCTGGGCGGGGCCAGTGCGCCCAGCCTCAACACCAATTCCGGCGGCGGCGGCACCAACACGTCCCCCGGCTTTGCGCCGGCCCCGGTCTCGATGTGGACCGGCACCAACAATCCGAACGGCCTGATCACCTCCGGACTGGGGTCGCTGTATGAGCAGTATGATGTGACGGGGACCAACTTCCTGCGGCAATGGGTGAAGACGACCCCCATCGGCACGGCCGGCTGGGCCCTGGCCGGTTCCAATCCCTCCGGCAATGGTGCCGCCCTGACCAACTTGCAGGTCTCCGCCCTCGCCCCCGGTTCCGGCGTCCTGGGCGAAGGCAGCCTGACCTATGGACCCACGAATGCCACCGGCGGCGAATATGTGATCACCGTCATTAATGGCCAGCGGTACCGGGTCGCCTTCACAAATGCGGCTGTGGCCGCCGGCGTGGCCTTCACCAACGCGAACATTGCCCCCACCAATAATTCACTGGCCCCCTTCAATCTCACCGGCCTGTTGCCCGGTGAGGGCGTGTGTTCGTTCGGCACCTTTGAGCCCGTCAAGGGGGCGTATGGCGGAGCGGGCCAAAATCAGGAGAACGTCTGGGTTGGCTTCAAATCGCCACCTTACCCGATCTCTAATTTGCGCGCCTGGTTCAGCGCTTACAATGGCGTGGGGTCCTCCAACAATGCGCTCGTCATTCACTCGGCCTGGGAATATCCGTTTCAGACCATTTACGAAAACCGGTACCAGGGCAACACGAATGCGTTTGTCCCCGGCGGCAGCGCGATCGCCACCGATCCGAATCCGAACGTGGTCGTGCCGGCGAACACGGTTTTTTGGTTGCGCATGTTCATCACCGCGCCGAACAGCGGTCAAATTCCCACCGGCCTCTACGAGGACAACAATGGGTTCCCCGGCGGCTTTAGCGGTTACGGCACCAACCTCACCGACTACACCCTGGGCGGTGCCTATTGGACCAACAGCGGCAGTGCTCAATACGGGCCGATTGCCATCACCGGCACGCGAGCGGATGGCAGCAAATCGCGGCCCGCGCAGGTTGTCCTGATCGGCGATTCCCGCGACTGGGCACCCAATGGTTTCGGCGGGCTGGGCCTGCAGGTCCCGTTGGAGTCCGTGGTCATCAGCAACAATGTCGGCTACGCCAACCTGGCCGAGTCCGGATCGGCCTTCTATGACGACCTCAACGACGTCACCCGCACCAACCTGGTCCCGCGCTTGGGGAATATCCTGATCTGCGGCTACGGCATCAACAGTTTCATCACCGGGCAGAACTTCGCCACGACCACCAACCAGGCGGTGCAGACATGGCAACGGTACGCCAATCTGGGCATGAAGGTTTACCAGGAGACCATTCTGCCGGACACGACGTCATCGGACAACTGGATGACCACGACCGGCCAGACGTATGTGGCCGGGGTTTCATCCAACGTCATCGCGTTCAACAACTGGATTAGGACCACGCCCGCGCCGCTCTCTGGCTACATTGAGAAGGCCTACTTGTACGAGTCCTCGCCCAATTCGGGCTTGTGGGCGGTGAATGGCACGACCAACTGGGCGACCGTGGACGGCGTGCATCCGGCCGCCGGCATCATGCAGACGCTGACCACCAACGCCGGGCTGCTGGCCAATTACCAGGCCATCTGGAACGGCACGCTCTCCACGCCGGGCACCACGCTGGGGTTCAATGCCGTCACCAATTACGGCATTGATTTCTGGATCACGCCGCCGGTCTCCGCAGGGTTTTACGGCAACATGAACTCCTGGGCCAATGCCTTTGGCATGCAGGGCCTCGGCACGGTGAACTGGATCAATGCCACCACCAATTATTCCAACGGGCAGGTGAATGATTTCGCTCCTTTGCCGGCGCAGATGTTCTGGCCGGGGCGCACCAATCTCATCACGACGTGGCATCTGATGACCACGAACAGCTATGCCACCACCTGGGGCGTGGGGTTGGCCGTCACCTACATGACGAACGGGCAACCGCAGCAGACCAGCATCTTCACCGGCCCGTATCACGCGAGCTTGCCGCAGCAGGCCGGCACCAATCTGCAAACCCTGGTCTACACCAACACGATCCCTTCCTACATCAATACGAACGTGATCTCGGCGGCGTTTTGCCTGCTCGTATACTCGAACGCCGGCGGCTGCCTGCTGCTGGATAACATGGCCGTGGCTCACTGATCCCAACCTGCCTGCACCATTATGAGTGTATTGATCAAAACCGTGGCCGTCACCTTCGAGAACGGCCAGACCGAGGACATGCCGGTCCACGAAATCAAGCTGCGGGAATACCCCGTGGCCCTGAAGCAGGTGGGCGATGAGTTCGCCCTGGTGGGGCTCGCCTGCCGCCGGGCCAAGACGGTGATCCAGGATCTCACGCCGGCCAGCTACGAGGCGGTGATGGCCGCCGTCTGGCAGGTGAACGAACACGGTTTTTTCTCCTATGCCCGGCGGCAGGAAAAACTTGGGGCCGAGCGCCTGTCGCGCATGGGTCCCCAAGCCGTCGAGGCGCTGGGCGAGGCGATCTTGAAACAGCAGTCCTCCGGCTCAGCGCCGAAGCCGGCCTGACCCAACCGGAAGCCGGCGAGCTGGGCTGGTGCGAGCTGCAGGCCCTCGCCCACGCCCACCGCCGGCTGCGGGCGATCCAGATGATGGATTTCATGGTGGCCGCCCAGGGGGACAGCGAATCGTGGAAGGCGCAGATCCGGCGCCTGGTGAAAGTGATCGAGGAAAAATGAGCGAACCCATCAAAATCGTCCTGACCGCCGAGACGGCCGCCGCCGCGCAAAAGCTGCGTGATTTTCTCACGCAGGCCGGCGGCGGTCTGGAGGAAGTGGCCAAGGCCGGCAAGCATTCGGAGGGTGTGTTCATGGCCAATAAAATGGCCATCATGGAGCTGGAGCATTCCGCCCGCTCCCTGGCGGACGGCCTGATCTCCGGCATCAATCCCATGCGGATGATGGCCATGGAAGGCCCGCGGCTGATGCAGGCCGGCACCATGATGACGGAGGAGTTCAAGACGAAGCTGCTGGCTTTTCTCCCCATCCTCGGCGGCGTCGGGGCCGCGATCGGCGTGGGGGCGATCGCGTGGCATTTTTACGGCGATGCCCTGGTCGATCCCACCAAGCGCGCCCGCGAACTGGCGGATGCCCTGCAGAAGATCCCGGACATCCTGAAACAGATCGACACCGCCCAGCGCGCCGGCGTGGTTTCACCGGACGAAGCCAAAAAATACCAGGACATGCTGAGCGGCAAAACGCCGCTCTATAATCAGACCACGGTGCCCGATGGCTTTGGCGGTCACGCGCTCACTTCCCGGCCGGAGGGCAATCTGGGTGCAATCGGGGGCACCCCGGTGCCGATGCTCACCACGGAGGCGGTTTCCACCAATCATGTCACCGGCTATTACAGCGAAGATCCGGCGCCGGGGGTGGAAAACTCCTATGATGCCGGCGCGGTTCCCACCACCAACCAGCCCGCCAACCAGACGGACATCAACAGCTATGTGCAGTACCAGATGCGCAAGGCCGGGGTCACGGACATGAACAATGAAACGCCGGCCCAAACGGCGGCGTTGGCGGAGTTGCATGAGGCAGAGCTGAAGTTTCAGCGGGATTCCCTGGTGGGGATCGACAAACAGATCGCCCGCATCCAGGACCGGTTCGAGCTGGAGCGCCGCGAGCTGGCACTGAAACATGAGATTGCCCAGGGGTCGCCGAATTACACCAGCGGCGATGAAGAGGAATATCAGCAGGCCATCGATGCCAGCACCGCCAGCGAGGCGGCTTCCGTCGCCGAGGAGCGCCAAAAGCAGGAGGATGAGCTGGCCCGCAAACAGGTGGAGGCGCAGCGGGCGGCGGCCGAACAGGCGAACAAAGACCGTGAGGCCGCTTACAAGGCCGGCACGATGGCGCTGGAGGGATTGGAGGCGGAGATCACGTACAATCAGCAACAGCAAGGCGCGCTCCGCGGACAGTTCGCCCATCAGGAATATCAGCAGCGGTTCGATCTGCTGAACAGCCTCTATGAACAGGGCAATGTTTCGGAGCAGGAATATCTGCGCAAACTGATCGAAGCCCAGAACAAAGCCACGGCGGCCACCAAGGAGTACCAGGCGGAACTGGAGAAGGTGGCCGCGCTGAAGCAGGAGATCGCCCGCGGCGACCTGGAAAGCCGGCTGAAGCAGATCGGCGGCGATCCGTTTTCCACCCAGAGCGAAAAGGATGCCCAGTCCATCCCGCTCCTGCAGCAGTTGCAGGATGCGAATCAGCAGCGCATCAATGCGCTCACGAAAACGGCGAACACCACCACGGATGAGACCGCCCGGCTGGAAGCGGAAAAGCAGATCACCGCGTTGCTGGGCGAGCAGGCCCAGCTCCAGGACCGCATCTTTGACGCGCAGAAAACCCAGTCCGCCACCGTCGCCTTCGGCACCATGTTCGCCAAGTTGCACGACGAGGCGGACATCAGTTTTTCCACCCTCGCCACGGCGTTCCAAAACACGTTCAACACGGCCGTGGGCAGCATCAGCCAGAATTTCACCAAGCTCATCGAGGGCACGGAGACGTGGCGCAAGGCGCTGATGAACATCAGCAACACGATCCTGAATGAGATCATCGGCTCGATCGTCCAGATGGGCGTGCGCTGGCTGCTCACGCAAGCGGTCATGGCCCTGGGCGGCCGCAGCATCATGGCGGCCGCAGTGGCCGCCAGTGCGCCCATTGCCGCGGCACAGGCGGCCATTTGGACCGCGCCGGCGGTCATGGCCACCATCGGCACCCTGGGCGCGGCCGCCGTGGCGGCGCCGGGCTTTATCGGGATTGCCGAGGCGGAGTCGCTGGGGCTTTCCGCCTTCGCCGCCGGCGGCCGGCCGGACGTGGGCGTGCCGTCGCTGGTGGGCGAGGAAGGCCCGGAGCTGTTCATCCCGGATTCCGCCGGCACCATCATCCCGGCCGGCCAGACCGCCCAGATGCTGAACGCCTCGCCGCGGCCGCTGGCCGGCGCGGGCTCCGCCGCCGGCGGCGGGGCTTCCGCCCTGGGCAACCAGGTGAGCGTGTACTCCTTCATGGACAAGACGGAGATGCAAAACCATCTGGAGCAAAATGACGCCCACGAAAAATGGGTGGTGGGCGTGATGGGGCGGAACGTCCACAAACTGCGCTGACATGCTCCCCGTCACCTTCAATGGCAATCCCGCGTTTCTGATCACCCAATGGCCGGACTGGTCCGGCGGCATCCAGGTGACGCCCACGCTGCCGGCCATGTATGAACGCAGCCTTACCGGCAAAGAGACGCGCCGCCCCACGGGGGACAGTTTGCGCCTGGCGCTGAAGTGGACCAGCCTGATGCAGCTCCGGTCCCTCAATGCGCTGCGCAACGCGCTGCAGGTGCTGAATGTCCAGGCCGTGCTCTGCCCGTTCTGGCCCGGTGTTTTTCAGGCCGGGACCATGCCGGTAGTGACCGCGAGCTGGTACGTGCTGATGGATGACACCGCCGCGCCCAGCATCCAGCCAGCCAGCGCCCTGGGCGCCGGGTTTGCGCGCCAGGCGTTTCCCCTGATGGTGGGCATTCTGGCGGATCTCCCGGATCCGAAGCTGCTGAACGACCAGCTCGCGACCGTGGAATTCAATTTCAAGGAAAACGATGTGAGCCTGCTCACGCCGCCGGCGTTTGATCCGGCGGACGGTCCGGCCGCGGCTGCCGGCACGCCGCCATTGTGGCCCTTCCGGCCGAACTGGCGCACGGAGCCCGTGGCCGCCGGCGCGGAGGTGGACGTGACCCGGCAGCAGATCGGGCAGGTCCGGCCGCTGGCGCAAACCTACTACACCCAGCCTGGCCGGCGGCGCATCACCCAGAGCTACACGCTCACCGGCACGGATCCGTTCAACCTGCTTTCGCTCTACGTCTCCCTGGGCGGTCAGACCGGTTCCTTCTGGCTGCCGGCGTCCGTGAGCGAGGCCAATCTCACCGCGGCCGTGGGCGCGGCGGACATGGTGCTGCAGGTGGACAACGGGGCCGCGCTGGGCGCGAACACGTTCATTGTCCTCAATGACAATATCAATGCCGTGCCGCTGCAGGTGACCGGCATCAGTGGCAATGAGTGGACGCTGGCGGCCGCGCCGGGCACCGCCTTCGCCCTGGGGCAGACGCGCATCGAGAGCCTGGTGCTGGCCCGGCTGGATCTGCTGAAGTTCACCCTCACCTTTGTGGCACCGGACCAGGCGGCCGTCACGCTGAAGTTCAAGGAACTGCCCTGGGAGCTGACCGTGCCCGCCGGCGAGACGATGGGCACCACGCTGGGCACGCTGCCCGAGACCGCCACGCTGTTTGTGTATACCCTCACCACGCCCGGTTCCAATGAGCTATGGTATTTCACCTCCTTTGAGCGCAACCTGGTGGACGGGAACGGCAACACGTACGTGAGTGTGCCGATGGAGTATGACAAGATCGTGGAGACGCCGGACCTGGAGCGCCAGAACGTCACCGTCAAGGCCCGCAATTTCGCCGGCTCGCCGCTGGCGCTGCTGATCCCGTTTGAACTGGAATGGCCGCTGGAGCTGGCCATTTACGAGGCGAATGTGAGCGGCAATGACGCCACGATCGTGACGTGCTGGTTTCAGGGGGAAGTGGCGGATGTGTCGCTCGATGGCCCGGTGATCTCAGCCAACTGCGAAAGTCTTTCGTGGATCTTCGATCGCAGTGCGGCGCGCCGGCTCTTCCAGCAGACGGACAACTGGAATCTGTTCGAGCCGGCCAGCGGGCTCATGCCGGCGGATTGGCAATGGAATTGCGTGGTGGTCAGCTATGATGTGGCCAGCGCCACGCTCGTGGTGGGCACCATCACCAGCGGCAACTCCACGCCCATCACCGCCAATCTCTTCGCTGCCGGCTACCTGCAGCTCACCCACGCCGGCGCGGCCGTGCAGTACCGGATGATCTCGCTCTCCACGGCCGTGGCCGGCAGCCACCTCACGCTGAGCCTCAGCTCGCCGCTCACCACTGCCCCCAGTGTTGGCGACGCGGTGGCGATGTTCCCCGGCTATGACGGCACCGCCGCCATGTGCATCAACACATTCGACAATTATGATAATTTTGGCGGTTTTCCGTTCGTGCCGATCGGGAATCCGTTCGTCCTGAAAATCCAGCAACCCAGCGGCTCCGGTAAAAAATAAACCATGAAATGGCCCCTTGAACAAAAAGTGACGATCCCCAGCAAGTGGCGGATCCGCCCTGGCTTCGAGAAACGAATTCGGCCGGGCACCGTTGGCATGCTGTGCGCGGCCTCGATGCAATCCAACAACGTGACAGTTTGGGTTAATCCCGCGATCGGCTGGGAAGGCACCGTTCAGGAACTGTTCACGGAGTGGGAAATGGTTCCGGATTCAACTGAGCTGACGTTTTGAGCACACCCTACTTCAACACCCCGGCGCGGATCGCGCTGCTGGCCCCGGCTGCCGCCGCATGGCTGGGCACGCCCTTCATGGCGAATGCGGCCGTGCCCAAAGCCGGCGTCTCGTGCCAGAAGCTCACGGGCAGCATCCTGATCGCCACGGGCCATCTGCCGGCCGGCTTCCAGATTCCGGACGAACCCATGAGCTGGGGCCAGGCGCACACGGACAGCCTCCTCGAGAAGTTCATGGCGGAGAATCCGGACAAGTTCGCGCCGGCGGCCATGCCGGCCTATCTCACCGCGCAGCCGGGCGATGTTGTCGGTATCCATTTTGGCGGCTGCGTCCACCATTGCGGCCTCGTCCTCGATGCCCAGGGCAAGTTCATCCACTGCGTCCGGAGCCGCGCCGGCGGCGTGCAATACAGTTCGCTGAAGGAAGCGGTGTTCATGCGCATGGTCAAAAAAATCTGGCGGCCCGTTAGTGGCTAGATTCCAACTTCTATCTCCTAACTCCTTTTAAAAATGTTCGGCAACAAGACGCAAACCCAACCGCAGCCCTTTGGCGTGCAGGATCAGCAGACGGCGAACAGCCAGCAGGCCGTGCCGCTGCCCTATCTGGCCGGCACCCGGAAGCTGACCGTGAAGGCCATGAGCCCGGTCTACAACCTCAACGCGGCACCGGCCCCAAACCGGATCCCCACCAAAAAATAATATGATCGGCTTTGAACTGTTTGGTTTCAGCATGGATGACGAGGGGCACGCGGATTTTCACCTGCTGGAGATTCGCTGGGGCAAACGCCTGGGGGCGCTGGCCGGCTTTGGCTGGAATGGAGACGGTTCCCTGGGCATTGATCTTTTTTGGGTCGGAATGACGGTCGAACAACCTGATTAATTATGAGCGGCGGCAAATCCGGCGGCGCCGGGACAACCTACGATTACTACGGGACGATCGCGTGCGGCGTCTGCGTGGGCCCCGTGGACGCGCTGATCTCCATCATCATGGATGGCCAGGAGGTCTGGCCGCAGGGCACGGCCTGGCAGGTGGGTTTGAACATCGTGGCCGGCGATCTCTACGTATTCGATGCACAATCGTGGGTTTGCACCTCGAATCACACGGCCACGGAAGCCAATGCGCCCGGCTCCGGACTGGAAGGGTGGTACCAGTACAGCATGGCCCGGCCCAGCGATCCGTACACGGATTTCAGCATCACCACCAGCGACGGCACCTATTATGGCGTGTTGCGCTTCTACTGGGGCATGAGCGCCCAGACGGTCGATCCGTATCTGGAGAGCACGGGCAATGATGGCGGCGTCGCCGGCGCGGCCACGGGTGACCAGCATCCGCCTTACGCCGGCGTTTGCTACATTGTGCTGATCGATTTCCTGCTGGGGCAGGAAGTGCAGGCGTGTCCGAACTTTGAGCTGGTGGTGCGCAAGGCTCCCACGCAAAGCGTTGTCACCGGCGGCGCGGCCGGGCTCACGAACGGCCAGGCGAACCTCGCCGCGATCGTGGCGGACGTGCTGACAAACCCGAACTGCATCGGGCTCCCGGTGGACCTGCTCGATGCCACCAGCTTCAACGCCGTGGCCACCTACCTGCAGACGAACATGGCCCTGTACGGCGCGAGCCTGCTGATCGACAGCAACGAGACGCTGCGCAGTGTGATGGAAAAGGTGACCAGCATGCTGGACGGCTGGGTGCGGTTCAATCCCACCACCGGACTCATCGAGCTGGGCGTCTATGAGCACGGCGTCACGCCGGCGAGCTATGTCACCCTCACGGAAGACGGCCTGATCGAACCGCCCAAGCTCAAGAGCACGAGCTGGCAGGGCACCTACAGCCGCGCCACCGTGCGGTATCCGTCCCTGACCCTGGCATATCAAACCACGAGTGTGCATGCGGATGATCCCCGCGCTTGGACCATCCTGAAGAGCGTCCGGGAAATGAATCTGGATCGGCCGTATGTCACCGGTGATTCGCAGGCGCTGAATCTCGGCCGGGAAACCCTGCGCGTGCTGGGGCATCCGCAGTTCACGGGCACCATCAAGGTGCGCCGCGAGCTGGCCCGGCTCATCCGCGCCGGCAGCTATGTGTTGCTGGACGTGGACATCGAGCCGAACGTCTATTCGATCTACCAGTTTTTCCGCGTGCTGAAGCGCAGCATCCCTCCCACCGGGCCCATCGAACTGGAATTGCTGGCGGACAACACGCTGGCGGCCGTTCCGTGGGCGTCGCCCTCGCCGCCCGTGCTGGCCAGCACGGCCACGGTGCCGGCGCTCACGGTCCTGCGCATCCTGGAAGTCCCCACGGTGCTCACCGGCCTCAGCGGCGGCATCGTGCCGCTCTGCCAACGTCCGTCCGCCCTGGTGATCGGCGCGCAAATCTTCTTTGACACGTCCACCGGCGGGACGTTTCCGCTGCTGGGGGCGTTCACCGGCTTTGCCGCCAAGGCCACCCTTTACGCCAACGTCGCCGCCGGCGACGGCACGGTGCAATGCACGGTGGATACCACGCAGGTGGACGCGGACTATTTCACCCTGCAATACACCGCCAACCAGGCGGCGGATGACACCATGCTGGCGTTTCTGGTGAGCTATATCGCCAGCGGCACGGACGCCGGCGAGGTGACGGAATCCGGCGGCAACCAGGTGATGGAGATTTGCAGCGTCAGCACCATCACCCTCGTGAGTGCGGGCCGGTATACCCTCACGGTGCTGCGCGGCCGACAGAACACCACTGCCCAGGCGTTCGCCACAGCGAACACGGAAGTATGGCTGATTCCCCGCGCCAGCGTGCAGGGATTCAACAACAGCCTGTTCGACCAGCTCCGCGCCAACCGCATCGCGGCCGTCACGCCGGCCTATGCGCAGTTCCGGATCTGTCCGAACACGTTCACCGCGCAGTACCCGCTCAGCAGCGCGGCCAACATCCAGTTTCATTTTCCGCTGAATTCAGCCAGTGCGCCCACCCTCAGCCTCACGGCGCCGGCCGGCTACGCGCCCAGTGTCTCCGGCATCGTCGCCTGGCCGTATATCGTGCCCGTGGCGGGCACTTGGAGCGATCCTGACGGCAACCTCGTGGAAACTATCATCACCCTCCAGAAGTCCACGGACACCTCGCCGCGGCTGATTTCGGATGTCACCTTCGCGCCGTGCAGCAGCAAAGCGGTGACCGCCTATGTTCAGATCGAAGGGCCGGGCACATATACCCTCACGCTCAGCGCCCGTGACGCCACCAATCTGACCACCTCCCGCCAGATCACGCTCACCATCGCCGGCAGCGGCTCCCCGCAATGTGCTCTGCCCCAGTTCACGGACGTGAATGGCGTGCCGCTCCTGAACAGCATGAAATGGCTCGGCAGTCCGTTGGATCCGGGCCCGACCAGTGGCAGCAAAGCCCCGGTTACCCCCATCACCACCGGCGTGCCGGACAATTCCTACAACTACTACAATTACAACGGCCACGGGAATTACGGCAGCATTTTCGTGCAGAGTTTCAATTCCGGGGCCAAGGTCTGGGCCTGGGGCATCGTGCCGCTGCAGGCGATTCCCCAGGACAAGCTGGGCATCACCTGTTCCACCCCCAGCGCCACGATCCATTTCATCACCACCGGGCTGCTGCTCTCCGGCGGCCAGCTCGCCCGTTCCAACCAGGCGCAGATCTACGCCGCCGGCAGCGTGCAACCCACCAACGCCCTCACCACCGGGGAATCCTTCATCGTTTACGCCTGGGCCACCGCGCCCGGCTACGCCGCTTCCCCGCTGGTGGCCCTGTACATCGCCCAAGCCCAATAACGCCATGACCACGCTCATCAAAATCATCCTCGCCCTGTTCATCCTGACGCTGGTCCTCTGCTGCGTCCACGCCGCGCCACCCTATTACGCCACGATCGTGGCCTCGAACAACCTCACCGGGTACTGGGTGAACTCCGGGGATCAGGTAAGTTTCAGCTTTAGCGGCACCATCACCGGGCCCACGGTGGGACCCGGCACGAACTATTGCCCGCTGGTAGTTGGCGTGAACGAGCAGGACCTCTTCACCACGCCTGGTCTGCGCACGAATGACGGCAGTTTCACCCTTTCCGGCACGCTGGTCACCAGCAGCACCAACCTGCAGGTGGTGGTCAACTATTCCTCCGGATCCAGCACCAACAACCTGGGCGGCACCGCCTTTGTGCTCACGAACTTCAATGCCGGCAGCAATTCGCTCTATCTATACTACGATTACGATTTCACCCCCACCTTCAACCTCACGACCCTATCGCTGCTCTCCCCGAACATCGACATCCACGATCCCGCCGGCGCCGCCCGCAACGCCACCAACAATTACCCTTGGATGACGAACGCCGCCCTGATCTTCCCCAGCAACAGCTTCTCCCTATCGGCCGTGACGAACCAGATGGCCAGCGGCGGATTTTGGGTCGGCAACAGCAACGGCCTGGCATTGATCTCCCTTTTCCTCTCGAATGGCGTCGTCCGCATCACCCATCTGGCACCCTGACCCTATTGCAGCCCGGCTGCCGCCCCCGTGCAGACGCCTTTACCCCCGCAATCCCCGAAGGCGAGTAACTAGACATCGACACCCGCCAAACCACCCTTTTCAACAAAATTTTCGACCCTTTTCAACATTTGGCGCGTTTCCTCCCTAGTCTCCTGAGTCACAAATAGCTTGCATAAATAAATGGGGCCAGTATGATGTCGGCATGCCCCAAAAGGAAACTCGTGGTCGGCCTCAAAAACATCCC
>Ga0316222_1004445_pt1 | contig 12762 bp, 9 predicted proteins | sample TBH18011metaG_FD_206008 | JGI IMG/M metagenome (GOLD analysis project Ga0316222, IMG submission 206008) | Freshwater microbial communities from Trout Bog Lake, Wisconsin, USA - TBH18011 | ecosystem: Environmental > Aquatic > Freshwater > Lake > Hypolimnion/Profundal zone | place: USA: Wisconsin... | reverse complement strand
AAAATATTTCCGGGTGAAAAGGCTCAATATTTACGGCTGAAGCTTCTTCAACTGTTTATATATTCCCCCGCATTCAGAACGCACCAAAAGGTTCCAAATAATCATATAGTCCACCGATTCTACAGGAGAATAAAGAGTTTTGCCCTGTCAATCGCAGCCTTAAGTTAAATGCCAACACTGTCGCCATCTGTCGCACGCACGACCTAGGCGCATTTTACGCAACAGCCCCTCCATTCTGTGCTATAAATGTTAATAGGACTGCGGATCCTTTCAGAGGTTTTAGAGGTTACTTTAAAGTCTTACTTGACCGGACAACTCAGATTTGATGCAGGCGATGAGAAAGAACCGCGAGACCTTCCGCAAGATCCTCCTTCTGACTCACCACGCCATTAGGCAATTGCAGCTTCGTGGTGATTGGGCCCCCACTTTTCAATGATTTTGGGGTCGTGGTCAAATGCTCCCACAATGCGGATGCCAAAGTTTTGAAAGCCGTAATAGCCCAGCAGCGCCGTGCCGAGGCTGGGCTCCAGCCTTATGCGCCAGATAATCTTCAATTGCTGGCTTAAAAGCGACACGCCGAACCGATTGCCGGTGAGCGAGCCATAAACAGCCTCGGTCAATTTTCCTTCACGGTTGGACGACACCATGATTCTCGCCGTCGTCAGCTGCTTTTCAGCTTCCTTTCGATCTGTCGCTCCTGTAGAACGGTTAAATGCTTTTTTGCCAACGCGCCAGCCAAGAAACCAGCGCCCCGATTTCGGATGCTTGTAGAGCCATGCTAAGCCCCAGCATAGGCTAATAGCTCGGTGTTAGCAGATCACCATGTTTTACCATGGTAAAACCCCACTTTTTTGAACATCCTTGCACGCATAATTAAACTCCGCGCCCGATGCTGAATTTGTCCACGCTCAACCCGCAGCAGCGCCAGGCCGTCGAGACCATTCGCGGCCCGGTGCTGATTCTCGCCGGCGCGGGCACCGGCAAGACGCGCGTCATCACGTTCCGCATTGCGCACATGGTCGGGCGCGGCATCGCGCCAATGAACATCCTTGGCGTGACGTTCACGAACAAGGCCGCGCGCGAAATGCAGGAGCGCGTCCGCAAGCTGCTGCCCAAGCCAAAGGCCGACGACAAAGGCAACCGCCCGACGATTTGCACGTTCCATTCCTTGTGCGTCAGGATTCTCCGGCAGCACATTGACAAGCTTGGCTATAAAAAGAATTTTGTCATCTACGACGAATCCGAGCAGCTCGCGGCGGTGAAGAAAATTCTTTCTGCGATTTCCGCCAAGGGCGAGAAGACCGACCCCGGCGCGGTGCTGGCGATGTTGAGCAAGTTCAAGAACGGCGGCGAAAACTCCGCTGTGTTCGGCGACCCCAGCGTCCGCGCGCTGGCGCAGCACATCGCCAAGCGCTACGAGTCCGCACTGCACGCCTGCAACGCCGTGGACTTCGACGACCTGATTTTGCTCACGCTGCGGCTGTTCCGCGAGCATCCTGACGCACTCGCCGCCTGCCGCGAGAAATACAAATACGTCATGGTGGATGAGTATCAGGACACCAACGCCGCGCAGTTCGAGCTGGTGCACTCGTTGACGCTGGAGCATCGGAATCTGTGCGTGGTCGGCGATGATGACCAGAGCATTTACGGCTGGCGCGGCGCGGAGGTGGCCAACCTGTTGAACATGGAAAAACATTTTCCAGAAATCAAAGTCGTCAAGCTGGAGCAGAATTACCGCAGCACGACGACCATTCTCAACGCCGCCAACGCCATCATCAAAAACAATGTGCGGCGGCGCGGGAAATCGCTGTGGTCGCAAAAGGGCGCGGGCGCGAAAATCTTGTTGCAAACTTACGGCAATGACGAGGACGAGGCGCGGGAGACCGTGGCGCAAATCGAGTTCAAGCGGCTTGCCTACCGCGTGCCGTGGCAAGACTGTGCGATTTTGTTTCGCACCAACCAGCAGTCGCGGCCGATTGAAATCGAATTGCGCAAGGCCAATGTCCGTTATCATCTCATCGGCGGGCAGAGTTTTTTTGACCGGCGCGAGATCAAAGATTTTCTCGCCTACCTCAAGACGTTTCTCAATCCGCACGACGACATCAGCCTGCTACGCATCGCCAACACGCCCGCGCGCGGCCTGAGCGATGTCACGATGGAACGTCTCCTCGGCGCGAGCCACGACCGGAAATGCTCCGTCTTCACCGCAATGAAAAATCCGCTGGTCACGACGGAGTTGCAGACGAACACGCGCAAGAGCATCGAGGCGTTCGTTGAATTCATCGAGCGCGTGCAAGGCCAGTTGCAAAATGGCGATCCCCTCACCCCGTCCCTCTCCCCATCCGATGGGGAGAGGGTGGCGCAGCCGGGTGAGGGGTATTTTACGCTCGCACGCTGGTCGGAAAACTTCCTGAACGAGGCCGGCTACTTTGCCGAATTGCGCCGGCTGGAAAAGACCCCCGAAGCCGCCGAGGCGCGCGTCCGCAATTTGAAGGAACTGATGGCCACGATGGACGGCGCGGGTAACGCCCCGACCGAGCGGCTGGACAATTTTCTGGAAAACATCACGCTCGACAGCGACCGCGAGGAGGAGAAGGAAAACACCAGCGATGCCGTCACGCTCATCACCATGCACTCGTGCAAGGGGCTGGAGTTCCCGCACGTCTTTGTCGTCGGCTTGGAAGACGGACTGCTGCCGCATTCGCGCTCGAAAGTGGAAGGCACAATGGATGAGGAGCGGCGGTTGTTTTACGTGGCCGTGACGCGCGCGATGCAGACACTGACCATCAGCCATTGCGGCGGACGCAAGAAATACGGTCAGTTGCTGCCGTGCCAGCCCTCGCCGTTTTTGAAGGAGCTGCCGGAGGAACTGGTTGAGACTTCCGACTCAAAATCCAAGACCCCCGTCGCGCAGGATTCCGGCAAAAATCTTTTCGCCGCCATGCGCTCGGCGGTTTCGTGACCAAGGCTGGGCGGTGGAACCAACCGCAGTTGGGTTTCTAGATCGAAAGTATTTGATCAGTGCGCGTTTCAGCGATAAGGGTATCCCTTATTGAAGCAATGGTTTCAACTAAGCCGAATCAGGTGTTCCACCAATTGTCACCACCGAGGTCTTACCTTAAATTGTCGTCATGCAAACAATTTTTGCTAAACCAGAAAACCACAATGGGGTGGCCGCCGACCAGTCCCTCGACACTTTTGCCAACGGCGCAACAACCGAAAACAGCACCAGCAACCGGGCGCTGGTGGAGGCATTGACCAACTCGCGCGTCTACCGCGATTATGAGCGCGCGTTCAGCGACATGACCGGCCTGCCGGTCGCCCTGCAGCCGGTGGAAACCTGGCAGCTGCCGCACCACGGCAAGCGCAACGAAAACCCGTTCTGCGCGCTAATCTCCAAAAAAAACCGCGCGTGCTCGGCCTGCCTCCAAGTGCAAGAACGCCTGTGCCAGAAGGCCGCCAGCGACGCCGGCTCGGTGACTTGCCCGGTCGGCCTGTGCGACACCGCCGTGCCGGTGCGCATGAGCGACCGGCTGGTGGGCTTCCTGCAGGTCGGGCAGGTTTTTCGCAAGCCGCCCACCGAGGCGCAGTTCAAAAAGGTCGTGCAGCTTTGCGAAAAGTGGGAGGTGGACGTGTCGCGCGAATCGCTTCGCAAGGCCTATTTTTCCGGCAAGGTAGTTTCGCAAAAGGAGCATGATTCCACGGTCAAGCTCCTCTCAATTTTTGCGCAGCATCTGGCAATGTTGAGCAACCAGGTCTTCATCCAGCAGGAGAACGCCGAGCCGCCGGTCATCACCCGGGCGCGCGACTACATTGCCGAGCACCAGACCGAGGAGATCAAGCTCGGTCAGGTCGCCAAGGCCGTGAACATGAGCAGCTATTACTTCTGCAAGATGTTCAAGAAGGTCACCGGCATCAATTTTACCGACTACGTCGCGCGCGTCCGCATTGAGAAATCAAAAAATCTTTTGTTGAACCCCAATTTGCGGATTAGCGAAATCGCCTTTGAAGTCGGCTTCCAGTCGCTGACCCACTTCAACCGCGTGTTCAAGAAAATCCTCGGCCAGTCGCCGACAGAATACCGCTCGCAACTGCTCGCGCACTGACCGCGCCCATGGCCACGCCCAAGGCTCCGGCGAAATCGCGGGTCATTTTTGACTCCACGATTGGCATTGGCTTTGGCCGGCAAATTCCTAATATTCCCGCCAACAACGGGATGAAGGACAACAAAAAACAGTCGAACGCCAAACTTCTGGCCCGCTCCGAATCCGCCGTGCGCGACCGCGAGGAGCGCCTCCGCGCCATCCTCGAAACGGCAGTTGAGGGCATCATCACCATTGACGAGCGCGGCAACATCGAGTCCTTTAACCGTGCGTCCGAGACAATTTTTGGCTATTCGTCCGCTGAAGTTATCGGCAAAAACGTCAGCGTGCTCATGGCCACGCCGCACCGCGAGCAGCACGACGGCTACCTCACAAATTACCGGCACACCGGCCACGCCAAGATCATCGGCATCGGACGCGAGACCTTTGCGCGCAAAAAAGACGGCACCTTGTTCCCGATGGATTTGTCCGTCAGCGAGGTGAAGTTGAGCGACCGGCGGATTTTCACCGGCTTCGTCCGCGACATCACGGAGCGCAAGCGGCTGGAAAAAGAGATTTTGGAAATCAGCGAGCGCGAGCAGCGCCGCATCGGCCAGGATTTGCACGACGGTTTGTGTCAGCATCTGGCCGGCATCGAAATGCTGGCGCAGGTGCTGGCGAAAAAGCTGGCGAAAAAATCCCAGGACGGCTCCGCCCGCGCCGTGGAAATCGCCAAGGCCGTGCGCGAGTCCATCAGCCAGACACGGCTGCTGGCGCGCGGGCTTTCGCCGGTCACGCTGGAGTCGGAAGGCCTGATGTCCGCGCTGGCGGAGCTGGCGCTGAACACGGAAAAAATCTTCCGCGTGCGCTGCACTTTTGATTGTCCCGTAGTCGTGAAGTTCGACGATCACGCGGCGGCGACGCATCTGTTCCGCATCGCGCAGGAGGCGGTTTCCAACGCCATCAAGCACGGCAAGGCAAAGAATCTTTCCATCCAGTTGCGCGAGGACGCGAGCCATCTGCGCCTGCGCGTGAACGACGACGGTGTCGGTTTTCCGGAAAATTTTTCCACCAGTTCCGGCATGGGGCTGCGCATCATGCAAAGCCGCATCGGCATGGTCGGCGGCACGGTGACCATCGAACGGCAGCCCGCCGGCGGCACGAGCGTCATTTTCATCGCCCCCAAAATCCGCTGAACCATGGCCGTCAAAAATAAAAGCAAAACTCCCGCCCGGAGCATCCTCATCGTGGACGACCACCCGATGATGCGCACCGGGCTGGCGCAATTGATCGGCAACGAGCCGGACCTGAAGGTCGCCGCTGAGGCCGACACCGCCGGTCAGGCGATCAATCTGGTGGCGAAGCAAAAGTTCGACCTCGCGCTGCTGGATATTTCGCTGCCGGACAAAAACGGGCTGGAGCTCATCAAGGATCTCCGCGCGCTGCGGCCGGAGCTGCCCATCCTGGTTGTCTCGATGCACGACGAGATGATTTACGCGGAACGCGTGTTGCGCGCCGGTGGCCGCGGCTACATCATGAAGCAGGAGGGCGGGCAGAAATTCCTGAAGGCCATCCGGTCGGTGCTGGCCGGTCAGGTTTTTGTCAGTGAAACCATGTCGTCGCGCATCATGGAAATTTTTTCGGGACGGTCGCCGGAACAAACCGGTTTGCCGGTGCAGAAGCTTTCCGACCGCGAGTTTGAGGTCTTGCAACTGGTTGGCTTGGGCGTCGGCACGCGCGCCATCGCGGAACAGCTGCACCTGAGCATCAAGACGGTGGAAGTCCATCGCGCCAATATCAAGGGCAAGCTCGGCCTCAAAAACGCGCCGGAACTCCTCCGCTTTGCCGTGCGCTGGGTGGACGCGCAGGGACCGGCGCAGAAGCCGGACTAGCAGTCGCGGCCGGCCCGGTTCCGGTTTGTCGGGCTTGGCACGGATGGCAATTTCCGGTGATGATTTGCCAAACTGGGTGAAGTCATCACCGCCGTTCACTGGCATTTTCTCTGCAGCAATTAAACAAACACTGCCAATTATTATATGACAACCCTTGCCAACACCGCCACGCAGCTCGAATCTGCCCACGACATCCTGCACCACACCACCCGCCGCCCGCTCGACCCGATCTTCTCACCCAAGTCCGTCGCCATCATCGGCGCGACGGAAAATCCCGGCAGCGTCGGCCGGACCATTTTGGAGAACATGGTCAAGGGCGGTTTCGCCGGCAAAATTTTTCCCGTCAATCCCAAGCGCCCCACCGTGCTGGGCATCAAGGCTTACACCAGCATCACCGAAGTGCCGGAGAAGGCCGACCTCGCCGTCATCATCACGCCGCCGGCCACCGTGCCGGGCATCGTTCGCGATTGCGGCAAGGCGGGCGTGAAGGGCGTCATTATTATTTCCGCCGGCTTCAAGGAGATTGGCCCGGTCGGCGTGGAACTCGAACGCCAGGTTTTGGAAGAGGCGAACAAGGCCGGCATCCGCATCGTCGGGCCAAACTGCCTCGGCGTGATGGTTCCGGGCAACAAGCTCAACGCCACGTTCGCCGCCGACATGGCCAAGCCCGGCAGCGTCGGCTTCATCAGCCAGAGCGGCGCGCTTTGCACCGCGATTCTTGACTGGAGCCTGAAGGAGAATGTCGGCTTCAGCGCGTTCGTCTCGCTCGGCTCGATGCTCGATGTCGGCTGGGGCGATCTCATCAACCATCTCGGTGATGATCCGAACACCAAGAGCATTGTCATCTACATGGAAAGCATCGGCGACGCGCGGGCGTTTTTGTCCGCCGCGCGCGAAGTGGCGTTGACCAAGCCCATCATCGTGATCAAGCCCGGTCGCACCGAGGCCGCCGCCAAGGCCGCCGCGTCGCACACCGGCTCGCTCACCGGCAGCGATGAAGTTTTGCAGGCGGCGTTCCAGCGCGTCGGCGTTTTGCGCGTCGAGGCGATTTCCGAATTGTTCGACATGGCGGAAGTCCTCGGCAAACAGCCGCGCCCGAAAGGCCCGCGCCTGACCATCGTCACCAACGCCGGCGGCCCCAGCGTCATCGCCACCGATATGCTCATCGGCAGCGGCGCGCAGCTCGCCGACCTCACGCCGGAAACCATGGCGGCGTTCAACGCCATTCTCCCGCCCACCTGGAGCCATAATAATCCAGTGGATATTATTGGCGACGCCAAGCCGGAGCTTTACGCCAAGTCCTTGGAAATCGCGTCGAAAGACCCGAACACCGACGGCATCCTCGTCATTCTCACGCCGCAGGCGATGACTGATCCGACCGCGACCGCCGAATGCCTCAAGCCCTACGCGCACATTCCCAATAAGCCGGTGCTCGCGAGTTGGATGGGCGCGGACATCGTCGCCAAGGGCGAGGACATTTTGAATGCCGCGAACATCCCGACCTTCAAGTATCCCGACCGCGCCGCGAAGTCCTTCTATTATATGTGGCGCTACTCGGAAAATCTGCGCCAGCTTTACGAGACGCCCGCGATGCCGCAGGACGACGCCCACGGCGAGATTGACCGCGATCTGGCCGCCGCCATCATCAAAGAAGTCCGCAAGTCCGGCCGCACTTTACTCACCGAGTTTGAGTCCAAGAAGCTGCTCGCGGCCTACGGCATCCCGACCGTCGAGACCCACATCGCCACGACCGAGAGCGACGCCGTCAAGCAGGCCGCGCGGCTCGGCTTCCCCGTCGTGCTGAAACTGCATTCCGAGACCATCACGCACAAGACCGACGTGGGCGGTGTTCAATTAAATCTCCGCACCGCCTCCGCCGTGCGCCAGGCTTTCAAGACCATCGAGACTTCCTGCGCCAAGAAGGCCGGCAAGGAACATTTCCAGGGCGTCACCGTCCAGCCGATGATCAAGCTCGACGGCTATGAAATCATCATTGGCAGCAGCGTGGATCCGCAGTTCGGGCCCGTGCTGCTCTTCGGCACCGGTGGCCAGCTCGTCGAGGTTTACAAGGACCGCGCGCTCGGCCTGCCGCCGCTCAACGCCACGCTCGCGCGGCGCATGATGGAACGCACCAAGATTTTCACCGCGCTCCAGGGCGTGCGCGGGCGCAAGGCCAGCAACATCGCCGCGCTCGAACAGATTCTCGTGCGCTTCAGCCAGCTCGTCGTCGAGCAGCCGTGGATCGCCGAGATTGACATTAATCCCCTGCTCGTCTCCGCCGAACGCATCTTCGCCCTCGACGGCCGCGTGGTGCTGCATCCGCTGGACACGCCGGAAGACAAACTACCCAAGTCCGCCATCCGCCCGTATCCGGTGCAATACGCCACGCCGTGGAAGCTCAAGAACAAGGCGCCGGTCCTCATCCGCCCCATCCGGCCGGAAGACGAGCCGCTGCTGGTGAAATTCCACGAAACCCTGTCCGAGGAGAGCGTCTATAACCGGTATTTCTCCGCGCTGCAACTCTCGCAGCGCGTCACGCACGAGCGCCTCACGCGCATCTGCTTCAACGACTACGACCGCGAGATCGCGCTCGTCGCCGAACTCAAGCCCGTCAAGAAGAGTGAAAAGGCAAAAATCCTCGGCGTCGGCCGGTTGAGCAAACAGCACGCGACGAACGAGGCGGAGTTTGCCATCCTCGTCAGCGACGAATGGCACGGCCAGGGGCTGGGCACGGAACTGCTCCGCCGGCTCATCGCGATTGGCCGCGTGGAAAAGCTCACGAAGATTTCCGGGCAGGTGCTGGCCGACAACCACGCCATGCACCACATCTGCCGCAAGGTCGGCTTCAAGGTGGTGCATGATGAGGACAGCAACCTGTTCACTGCCAGCTACACCTACTGAACCGGTCAAATATACTCCACGGGTTCCGCCGACATTGCCGGCGGAACCCTTTTTGTTTGTGGGCATGACCCGGTGGGAATGGGAAATGACCCGATGATTGCCGCCCACGACCATGTCCGAAATGTAAATGACCACGTGGGAAAACGATTTTACCAGGTGTTTCCCCTCCGCGAACACGTGCTAAATCAAATTTTCCATGTGGGAAAACCGGCTGACCATGTGGTTCCCGTCCGCCACCACATGGTAAAATGAAATTACCATCTGATAAACCTGTCCGACCATGTGGGAAAGCCAAATTACCATGTGTTCCCCGTCCGCGACCACGTGGTAAAGTGAAAAAATATGTGCTAAAATCGATTTACCATGTGGTTCCCGCCAGCGACCATGTGGCAAAATGAATTTACCACGTGGTAAAACCAAAGGAACATGTGGTAAAATAAAAATCTGACATGGCCGAACGGCAAAAAGAGGTGGTTTTACCTTTAAAACCCCACTTTTTCAAAAGTGGCGGTCAAAAAGCGACCGTTTTGGAGCCGGCCCCGGGCGTAGTCGATAGGTCTGGCATCGTTGTCGAACCAGCTAATCCAATGCATCAAGCCCCGGTCAGGAGCGACCCGACCACGAACGATTTCTTCCGTGCCGTAGCCGTCCCACCGCCAACGCGCGGACATCGTGGCCGGAACGCTAATTGCGGTCCACTACCCGGTGGAATTAAGTTTCTATCGATGGCCGCAAAAAGGACTTTCCGCTTGCATCATGCACGGGTTTTGCTAAAAGCCCTCCATTGAGGTTCGTAAATCCCATCAATAGCACTTGGCGGCGGCGCTGGCACGCGACGGTGGCCGTGTTGTCCCTCGCACTCTGGCTATTCATGGCGGTGACCGAAGTCTGCACACCCCTGCATGCGTGGTTGCACGGCGGGGCCATTCCTGAAAACGACGACTGTGCGGTGGTGGCCATCGCGCACGGCAAGGTTACAGCCGTCCTCGTCCCCGCTCCGATGGTCGTGCCGGTGACTGGGATGGAGATAGTCCCGCGCCTTGAATTTTCTGTTTTTCGCCCGGTCATCGCGTTTCTGCCTGATGCCCGCGGCCCGCCGGTTCTTCCTGTGGTTTCCTAATTCGTTGGTTTCGGCCGGATTGCTCCGTCCGGAATTTGTTTCCTGAATAAAACTTTGCATTGCGCCATGCGGCGTCGTGCAAATCCGCGATTCCATAGAGCTTCGCGGAGCAGTGATTAAACTTTAACCAAATTGTTTTATGAAATTTTTTGAAGAACAGAAAATGCGGAATTGCAGAATGTATTGGTCGGTCATTTCCTTGGTGGCGTTGTCTTGTGGCGGGGCCGCGCTGGCGCAGTCAAATACCAACAGCGTGGCAACAGCGCCGACCAATGCCACGGGCAATTCAACGAATGTCACCGACCTCGGCAAAATCACGGTCGTCGGCCAGTTGGACAAGGCGCGCAGCCAGATCCTGCCGAACCTCGGTGCGACGGCTTACACGCACACGGCGGAATCAATCCAGAACCAGTCGCAGGGCGATGATGCGCCAATCAACCAGATCGTCCTGCGCTCGCCGGGCGTGGCGGAAGATTCGGCGGCAAACGGCGACCTCCATGTGCGCGGCGAACACGCGAACCTCCAATACCGCATCAACGACGTGATCCTGCCGGAAGGCATCACGGGCTTCGGTCTGGAGCTGGATCCGCGCTTCATCCAGTCCATGCAGCTCATCACCGGCTCGCTGCCGGCGCAATATGGATTCCGCACGGCGGGCATCGTGGACATCCAGACCAAGAGCGGCGCGTTTGTGGACGGCGGCGAGGGCGAATTTTACGGCGGTAGCCACGACACGGTGCGGCCGAGCTTTGAATACGGCGGCTCGTCGGGCAAATGGAATTATTTTACGGACGCGAGCTTTGAACAGAACGATCTGGGCATCGAGAACCCGACGGCGGCCCACAGCGCCATCCACGACGTCACGGATCAGTTCAAGATGTTTTCGTATCTGTCCTACCTGATTGACGACACGAGCCGCGTGAGCTTCATGGGCAGCGCGTCCTACGCCAATTTCGAGGTGCCGAACACGCCGGGCCTGCCGGTGGGCTCCGCACCGGGCGGCGCCAACTGGAACTCGACGCAGGGACCGGCGACGTTTAATTCCTCGCAGTTGGACGAAAATCAAAAAGAGCAGAATTATTATGGCGTCGTCTCATATCAGAAATCCGCCGGCGATTTCAACGGCCAGCTTTCCGCGTTCGGGCGCGCCAGCGGCGTGCATTTCCGGCCGGACCAGGTCGGCGACCTGTATTTCGACGGCGTGGCGAGCGACGTGGGGCGCACGCTTTATTCCGAAGGCGCGCAGGCCGACGGCAGCTACGACCTCGGTGACAAACATACGCTTCGTGGCGGCGGCTCGCTGGTGAACGAAACCGTTTTGGCCGACTCGACGACAACGGTGTTCAACTTGGATCCGGTCACCCTGAATCCGGTGGGGTCGGCCTACGGGATATCGGAAGACGACCGGTTGCACGGCCTGTATGCCGGCCTGTATTTGCAGGATGAATGGAAGATGTTTTCCAAGTTCACGGTCAACTACGGCACGCGGTTCGACGTTTTCAATTCCTCCTTCGACAACGAATCCCAGTTCAGCCCGCGCATCAACATGATCTACAAGCCGACGGACACGACGACGCTGCACGCGGGTTATTCGCGCTACTTCACGCCGCCGCCGGTGGAAAACGTGAACGGCACCACGGTGGCCAAATACAACGGCACGTCCAACGAATCCGCCGTGCAGCAGGACAGCCCGGTCAAAGCCGAGCGCGCGAATTATTTCGACCTTGGCGCGACGCAGCAGCTCACGCCCGATTTGTCGGTCGGCGTGGACGGCTATTACAAATACGCCCAGAACCAGCTCGACGACGGCCTGTTCGGGCAGACGCTGATCCTGTCCGCGTTCAACTATGCCCGCGGCCGGGTGTATGGCGTGGAGTTCACCGGCAACTACACGCACGGCGGCTTTTCCACCTACGCCAACCTGGCCTTGTCCCAGGCGCAGGGCGAGGGTGCGGCCTCGGCGCAATTTTTGTGGTCGGACCAGGGGACCGTGAACTACGTCAATCATCACTGGATTTATTTGGATCACGACCAGTTGGTGTCCGGCTCGTTCGGCTCGGCCTACGTCTGGAAAGAAGGCGACAAATCCAGCACACGGGTTTATGTGGACGCGATCTACGGCAGCGGGCTGCGGGCCGATGGCGGTGGAACCATCGGCGGCTCGTTGAACCCGACGGATCCTATTCCCAACGGCGCGACCGTCCCGAGCTATTACACGGTCAATGTTGGCGCGGAACAAAGCTACAAGTTCACGAAGAAAAGAATCCTGAAGGCGCGGCTGGATGTGGTGAACCTCACCGACAACAGCTACGAGCTGCGCAACGGCACCGGTGTCGGCGTCAACGCGGCGCAATACGGCGAACGGCTCGGGTTCTACGGCTCGTTGAGCTACGCGTTCTAAAAAACCATGGATGCCAAACCAACAACGCCCGCCTACGAGTTGAAGGACGAACTCGCGCGCCTGTGCCTGCCGTCGGCCAACCGCGACGCGAATCTCAAGCTCGCGTGGGCGAACTCGGTTTGCATCCTGTTTCTGCTCATCGGCATTCTGGGAGCGCGGCGCGGCTTGATCGCCATCAAGCCCGCGCCGCCGCTTCAGGAAATAGTTCCGGTGATTCTTGCGCCGGTGAATTTGCCGCCGCAAGAAACCGAGAAAAAAGAAATCCCCGACGAATCAAAAAACGACGCGCCGCAAGTCACCGTCGTCATTCCGCAGTCGCCCAGCGTCAGTTTTTCCGTGCCGACCATCGGTGCGCTGGCCGGAGCG
>Ga0316222_1004443_pt1 | contig 12776 bp, 7 predicted proteins | sample TBH18011metaG_FD_206008 | JGI IMG/M metagenome (GOLD analysis project Ga0316222, IMG submission 206008) | Freshwater microbial communities from Trout Bog Lake, Wisconsin, USA - TBH18011 | ecosystem: Environmental > Aquatic > Freshwater > Lake > Hypolimnion/Profundal zone | place: USA: Wisconsin... | reverse complement strand
TGACAAACGCGGATGCAACGGCGGCAAACACGCTGATTGTGAATGGCGTTTCGCTGGGCACCTTGACCAATAGCATCGCGAGCGCGCCGCTGACGCTGGGCGTCGGCTCGACGAACGTGGTGCAGTTGCGGGTGGTGTCGCAGAACCTGGCGGTGACGAACACCTATGTGGTAAACGTGACCATGCAGGGGCCGCCGTTGAGCACGAACGCCTATCTGGCGGACTTGGTGGTGAGCAACAGCGCGGGTGCGCTGGCCTTGAGCCCCGGCTTTACGACGAACAACTCCGGCATCTATTACGCGACGAACGCCTATGGCGCCGGGTCGTTGACGGTGACGGTGACGAACGCGGATGCCACGGCGACGAACACTCTGCTCGTGGGCGGCAATTCGCAAGGACTGCTGACCAACGGCATCGCCAGCAGCCCGCTGACGCTGGTCGTCGGGACGACCAACGTGGCGGTGCAGGTGGTGTCGCAGGATCTGTCGGTGACGAACACCTATGTGGTGGCCGTGACGCAGCTGGGTGCGGGCGTCAGCCCGGACGCGAGCCTGTCCTTCCTGGCCTTGAGCCCGGCGGGAACCTTGTCGCCGTCGTTCAGCCCGGGCACGACGAACTACACGGCGAATGAAGCCAACGCGAACAACCTGGTGACGGTGACGGTGACGAACACGTCAAGTTTTGCGACGAACGTGCTGTTCCTGAACGGGGTGGCGCAGGCGACGAACGCGGGTTCGCTGCTGGTGGCATCGCTGCCGCTGGTGGTGGGGTCGGCCAACACGCTGCAGGTGCAGGTGACGGCGCAGGACGGCCTGACGGTGAGCAACTACTTTGTGACGGTGACGCGGGCGGCAAGCACGAACGCCTTGCTGGCGAGTCTGGCGATCACGCCGGCGGGGACGTTGAATCCAGCGTTTGCTGCTGGCACGACGAGCTACAATGCGACCAACACCTATGTGAACAACCCGGTGACGGTGACGGCGACCAGCGCGGATGCGAACGCGACGCTGCAGTTCAGCTTCAACGGCGGCGCGTATGGGGCGGTGGTGACGAACAGCCTGACGTCCGGGTCAACCAGCCTGCTGCTGAACCCGCCGGCGAACACGGTGGCGGTGCGGGTGGTGTCGCAGGACTTGTCGCAGACGAATGTGTATGCGGTGAACGTGCTGCTGCAGCCGAGCGCGGTGGTGCCGAAGCTGACGAACAGCGTGAGCGGTTCGACGCTGACGCTGACGTGGCCGACGGATCACCTGGGTTACCGGCTGCTGGTGCAGACGAACAACCTGAACAAGGGCGTGAGCGGGAACATCAACGACTGGGGAACGGTGGCGGGCTCGCAGTCCATCACGACGACGAACATCGCGATCATCAAGGCCGGCGTCACCAACGAGTATTACAAGCTGGTCTATCCGTGAAGATTTGACGGGTATGGGTCCCGTCAGGGGTGGAAGCGGGGTGTCGGTTTGGGTTCCGGCACCCCGCAATTATTTTAATGTTGGATTTTTGGGGAAATCTGTAATGGACACATCAATCAATCGAAAGCTGGCGGCAACCGGCCGGCGCGTCGGCCTTCACGGGAAAACCGCCGGGGGTTTGGCGATGTTGTTTGCGGCCTTGCTGCTGGCCGGCTCACCGGGTCGGGCGGCGGAATTATCCAAGTTTGTGCCGGGCGAGGTGTGGCGTGACACGGACGGCAATCCCATCAACGCGCATGGCGGCGGCCTGCTGTTTTACGCGGGCGTCTATTACTGGTATGGGGAGTTCAAGACCGGGAAAACTTTCCTGCCGGACTGCAACAAGTCCTGGGGCGGCACCCGGGTGGACACGGTCGGGGTGTCCTGCTACGCCTCCACCAACCTGACCGACTGGAAGAACCAGGGCATCGTGCTGCCGGCGGTGACCAACGATCCCCAGAGCGAGCTGTATTTCACCAAAGTGCTGGAGCGCCCCAAGGTGATTTATAACCAGGCGACAAAAAAGTTTGTCATGTGGATGCACATTGACACCACCGATTACAAGGCGTCGCGATCCGGCGTCGCCGTGGGCGACCAGCCGACGGGGCCGTTCAAGTATCTGGGAAGTTTCCGGCCCAATGCCGGCGTGTGGCCGGAAAACGCGACCGACGCGGACAAACAACCCGGCGCGAACAATGTGCTGGCGCGCGATTTTCAGGGCGGCCAGATGGCGCGGGACATGACGGTCTTTGTGGATGACGACGGCAAGGCCTACCAGTTCTATTCGTCCGAGGAAAACCCCGTCATGCACGTCTCGCTCCTGACCGATGACTATCTGCGTCCCGCCGGGAAATACGCGCGCATTTTTGCGGGCCGGAGCATGGAGGCGCCGACGGTGTTCAAGCACGCCGGCAAGTATTATGTGATTGCGTCCGGCTGCTCCGCCTGGGCGCCGAACGCGGCGCGCTCCGCCGTGGCGGACAGCATTTTCGGCCCGTGGACGGAACTGGGCAATCCTTGTGCCGGCACCGAGGCGGACACGACCTTCCGTTCACAAAGCACCTTTGTCCTGCCGGTGCCGGGGCGCAAGGACAGTTACATCTTCATGGCCGACCGCTGGAACCAGTGGGACCTGCCGGATTCGCGCTATGTCTGGCTGCCGCTGGAATTTTCTGCGGCTGGCAAACCCGTCTTGCGCTGGCATGACCAATGGTCGCTGGACAATGGGGCAGAAGTCGGGACAGCCATGATGCAAAAAAAACAAGCTGATGCAGTTGACCTTCAGTCGCACTCATCCACCAAATTATAAGCTGGCCCTGCCCCCGGTTGTGTGGATGGGAGAATTGTGATTGTGTGTGCCCGGGACAATTGTTAGTTAACCAAGGCAATGACACCGAACGCGCCACAACCATTTTTTGGATCCAAGTCCAGTCCGCGAGCGGGGCAGGCAGCCGGCGGAGAACAATCTTATTCTGACGGGAAACTGGCAGGGAAAAAATCGCTAAAATCTATGCTCAAAGTAATAATTCAAGGTTGTAAATATGCGCTCACCATAGTCGTCAGCCTGTTCTGGCTGTGGTCGTTTTCCGCAACGGCAGGGCCGGTGTCGCACACCTTCGCCATCGGCACAAATGATTTTCTGCTCGACGGCCAGCGGTTCCAGATCCGCTGCGGTGAAGTCCACGCCGCCCGCGTGCCGGTGGAATACTGGCGGAACCGGCTCCAGATGGCGAAGGCGATGGGGTTGAACACCGTCTGCGCGTATCTGTTTTGGAACCAGATCGAGTTTCAGCAGGGCAAATATGACTGGAGCGGCCAGGCGGACGTCATGGAATTTTGCCGCATCGCGCAGGAGGAGGGACTGTGGGTGATTCTCCGTCCCGGCCCGTATGCGTGCGCCGAATGGGACGGCGGCGGCCTGCCGTGGTGGCTGTTGAAAAACGACGACATCAAGCTCCGCACGCGGGATCCGCGGTTCATGAATGCGGCGACCAATTATTTGCGCGAAGTCGCGAAACAATTTGGCACGCTCCAGATCACCCACGGCGGCCCGATTCTGATGGTGCAGGTGGAAAATGAATATGGTTCCTACGGCACTGACACGGCTTACATGGGCGAACTGCGACAGGCGATGATTGATGCCGGGTTTGACGTCACACTCTTTGCCTGCAATCCATCTTATGACATTAAAAAAGGCTATCGCGCCGATTTGTTTCCGGTTGTCAACTTCGGGGCTGATCCGGCCAATGGTTTCAAAGCCCTGCGCGCAATTCATCCCACCGGGCCGATGATGTGTGGCGAGTTTTATCCCGGCTGGTTCGACACCTGGGGCTCGCCGCACCATCTCGGCAAGACGCCGCAGTATCTCGCCGACCTCGAATCCATGCTGGTCAACGACGAATCGTTCAGCATCTACATGGCGCACGGCGGCACGACGTTCGGCCTTTGGTCAGGCGCAGACCGGCCGTTCAAACCCGATACGTCCAGCTACGATTACGACGCGCCCATCAGCGAAGCCGGCTGGCCGACGGCGAAATTTTTCCAGACGCGCGCGCTGTTCGCCAAATACCTGCTGCCCGGCGAAACCATCCCCAATCCGCCGGCGACCAATCCCGTCATCGCCATCGCGCCGGTCGAGGTGACGCAATGCGCGCCCATCTTCGACAATCTTCCGAAAGCGATTGAAGAGGCCACGCCGCGCACGATGGAAAAATATGACCAGGGCCACGGCTGCATCTTGTATCGCACGACCATTCCCGCCGGCCCGGCGCAGACGCTCGAAGCCGCCGCCGTCCACGATTTCGGCTTTGTCTTTCTCGACGGCAAGCGCGTCGGCGTCATGGATCGCCGCAGCGGAGTTTACAAGCTGCTGCTGCCGGAACGGAAAAAAGCCGCGACGCTGGACATCCTGGTCGAGGCGATGGGCCATGTGAATTTCGGCCTGGAAGTCCACGACCGCAAAGGCATCCAGACGCCGGTGAAGCTGGGCGGAACGGAATTGACCGGCTGGAAGATTTTCACCCTGCCGCTCGACGACAAAATGCTGGCAGGCTTAAAATTTCGTATCATTGGCTTTGATGGCGCCTTTTCAAATCCCTATGCCGCCGCACTCAATAAAGGTCCGGCGTTCTGGCGCGCGACGGTGAACATTGACAAGCCCGGCGACACCTTTCTGGATTTGCGTTCGTGGGGCAAGGGCGTCGTGTGGGTCAACGGTCATTGCCTCGCCCGTTTCTGGGACATCGGCCCGACGCAGACGGCTTACGCGCCGGGCTGCTGGCTGCACGCGGGTGAAAATGAAATCGTGATTTTGGATCTGACCGGCCCGGAAAAACCGGAAATCGCCGGGCTCGAAAAACCGATTCTCGGCGAACTGCATCCCGAAAAAGATTTCGCCAAGGCGCGCCGCCCGAAAGTGACGCTGCTTCTGGATTCGGCCACGCCGGTGCTGACGGCGCAGTTCGCGCCCGGCGGCAATTCGCAGGATGTGAAATTGCCGGCTCCCGCCACGGGCCGTTACTTCTGCCTCGAATCGCTTTCGGCCTTCGACGGCCAGCCGTTCACGGCGGTGGCGGAACTGAATTTGCTGGATGCGGACGACAAGCGGTTGAGCCACGAAGGCTGGACCATCGCCTATGTGGACAGCGAGGAGCGCGACAAGGAAGATGGCACGGCGGAGAATGCGATTGACGGCCAGACGGCCAATTACTGGCACACGCAATGGGGCGCGGCGCAGCCGCCGCAGCCGCACCAGCTCGTGCTTGACTTGGGAAAATCCCAGGCGATTTCCGGTTTCGAATATGTGCCGCGCCAGAGTGAAGGTGCCGGACGCATCAAGGATTACCGTATCTACGTTGGCGACAATCTTATTCAAAAATGATGGCAAGCAATCAGCTGCCGTGGATGGATCGCATCCATTTCATAAACTTTAATTGTAAACCAAGATAATCCGATGCGTGTATTTGTAACAGGTGGTGCCGGTTATATTGGCAGTGTGGCCACGGAACAACTGGTCAAGGCCGGCCACGATGTGATGGTGTTTGATAATTTAAGCCAAGGTCATCGGTCTGCCGTTCATCCGCTTGCCAAATTTATCGAGGGCGATTTGGCTGATTCGAAAGCCATTGCCGAAGCTTTCCAGCAACACTGGCCGGAGGCGATCATGCACTTTGCCTCAAAAAGCCTGGTTGGCGAGTCAATGCAAAGTCCGTTTTTATACCTTGGGGATAATGTTGCCAACGGGCTCAATCTTTTGCGAGTCGCCGTGGAGTTTGACGTAAAAAAAATTATTCTTTCTTCCACGGCCAACCTGTTTGACAAACCGGCAAAAATTCCCATTGATGAAACGGCGGCCGTCATTCCGGGCAGTCCCTACGGTGAATCCAAATATATATTAGAGCGTTTCCTGTTCTGGCTCGAGAAAATCCATGGAATTCGTTACGCCTGCCTGCGCTATTTCAATGCGGCAGGTGCAACCGAGGAACGTGGCGAAGACCACGACCCGGAGATGCACCTCATCCCCATCGTGCTTCAAGTGGCCCAGGGCAAACGCGAGGCTGTCACGGTATTTGGCAGTGATTATGAGACGCATGACGGAACTTGTGTTCGTGATTATATCCACGTTGCCGATTTGGCGGCGGCGCACATATTGGCTTTACAGGCGCTTGATGAAGGCAGCCGAACTTACAATCTGGGTAATGGCAACGGTTTTTCCGTCAAGGAAGTTATTGAAGCCGCGCGCCAAATTACCACCCATCCAATTCCTGTTAAATTCAGCGTGCGGCGGTTGGGTGATCCGGCAAAGCTGATCGCTGGCAGTCAAAAAATTCGCAAGGAATTGGGTTGGAAGCCGGCTTTTCCAGAATTGCACAGTATTGTTGAAAGCGCCTGGGGCTGGCATCAGAAATTTCCCAACGGTTATCCTAAATAGATTTTGTTGTTATTAAATAATTAAATTATGCAAGCCATCCAACTTCAGTGGATTGATTACACCATCCTCATCGCTTACGTCGTCTTCGTCATCGGCATCGGCTGGACGCTGGCGCGTTACATGAAGACGTCCTCGGACTTCCTCACCTCGGCGCGCTCCATCCCGACGTGGGTCACGGGCCTGGCCTTCATCTCGGCGAACCTCGGCGCGCTGGAGCTGGTGGGCATGGCCGCGAGCGGCGCGAAATATGGCATCAGCACGGCGCACTTCTATTGGGTCGGCGCGATTCCGGCGATGATTTTTCTCGCGGTGTTCATGATGCCGTTCTATTACGGCTCGAAGGCGCGCTCGGTGCCAGAGTATTTGAAAATGCGCTTCGACGAGCGCGTGCGCGCACTGAACTCCGTGGCCTTCGCGGTGATGACAATCTTTGCCTCCGGCATTTCCATGAACGCGCTGGCGAAGCTGCTGCACTCGCTGCTCGGCTGGGATTATAATGTCGCGCTGTGGGTCTGCTCCGGTGTCGTGCTGCTCTACGTTTTGAAAGGCGGTTTGACCTCGGCCATTTACACGGAAGTGCTGCAGTTCTTCATGATCGTCCTCGGCTTCGCACCGGTGGTTTATCTCGGTTTGAAGGACGTTGGCGGCTGGCACAGCATGACGCATTCGCTGCAAACCGTCGCGACGAATCCCGCCGCGCTGTATCTCAAGGACGCCGGCACGACCTACGCGCCGAACGCCTGGACGAGCGCGTGGCAGCCGGTGCTGGGCGGGGCGGCCAGCAACCCGATGGGCGTGGACTGGTTCGCGATGATCTTCGGCCTCGGCTTTGTTTTGAGCTTCGGCTACTGGTGCACGAACTTCTTGGTCGTTCAACGCGCGATGGCGGCCAAGAACATGACCGCCGCGCGCAACACGCCGCTGGTGGCCGCCGTGCCAAAAATGTTTTTCCCGTTCCTCGTGATTGTTCCCGGCATGATTGCCGCCGCGCTGTGCACGATGCCGGATAAAAATTACCGCATCCCGCCGGCCATCGTCTCCGAGGCCGCCTATGCCAAGGCCGTGGACGCGGTGAAGAACGCAGATGCCGCCGCGCCGGTGGCCGCCGTGACCGCCGTGCATGACGCAGTGGGCAAGAACATTGACGGCGACAAGATTGCCAGCCTGATCGCGGCCAACGCCAAGAGCAAGCTCACGGACACGCAGATCAAACAGGGCATTTACAACAGCATCGCGGAAAACGATTACGACGGCGTCATTCTCTCGCTGGTGAAGAAGTATTGTCCGCCCGGCCTGCTCGGCCTCGCGCTGACGGCGCTGCTCGCGTCGTTCATGTCCGGCATGGCCGGCAACGTCACGGCGTTCAACACCGTGTTCACCTACGATTTGTATCAGGCGTATTTTGCGAAGGGCAAAAGCGACCATCATTATTTCATCACCGGTAAGGTCATCACCGTGGTCGGCATTTTGTTGAGCATCGGCGCGGCGTATTTCGCCTCGATGTATAACAACTGCATGGACATCATTCAATTAGTGTTCGGCTTCGTGAATGCGCCGCTGTTCGCGACGTTCCTGCTGGGCATGTTCTGGAAGCGCGCCACGGGCACCGGCGCGTTCCTCGGCCTGTTCGGCGGCATCGGCTGCTCCGCGCTGTTCCACGCGCTGACCAGCGTCGGCAGCAACCTGGACGCGACCGGCCACGTCATCAATTCCATGAAGGGCGGCTACGTCAAGGTGCTCCATGTGTTCCCCAGCGAGATGGCGCAGAACTTCTGGCTCGCGGCGTTCGCGTTCATCGCCTGCTTCGCCTTCACGGCGGTGATTTCGCTCGCCACCACGTCGCAGAAGACCGACGCCGATTTGAAAGGCCTCGTCTATTCGCTCACGCCGAAAATCGTGGACAACAATATCCCGGTATATCAAAAGCCCGCCGTGGTCGGCATCGTGCTGCTGATCGTCTGCGTCATCCTGAACCTGATTTTCTGGTGAACCAAACCGCAATCCACATTCAACCAAATTAAAATTATGGGACTCGATATCCGCTGGCCGATTGGCCTCATGTTCACGCTCATCGGCGCGCTGCTCGCCGGGTTCGGACTCGTCAAAGGTTCCGAATCCGTTTCGCTCGGCATCAACATCAACCTCATTTGGGGCGCGGTGCTCCTCGTGTTCGGCGTGTTGATGTTGCTCGGCGCCATTAAGGGTGGCAAAACTCCGCCGTCGGCCTGAACTGATTTTAAGCGGACTAGTTTTTCCATGACCTCAATTTCAACCTGACAAATCTGGCTGACCAACGCCTCATCCCGTCACAACTATGAAACGACTCTTGATAACTGGATTGCTGGGTCTGACCACCGCCAGCCTCATCGCCGCACCCGCCGCCAAAATTTCCGTGGACGTGGCACATCCTGTGCACGCGATTTCACCGACGCTGTGGGGCATTTTCTTTGAGGATATCAACCTCTCCGCCGATGGCGGCATTTATCCCGAACTCGTGCGCAACCGCTCGTTCGAGGACGCGGACACGCCGGAGAGTTGGACGTTCACCAGCACCGGTGGCAACAGCGAGGCGACCATCAGCACGGCGGACGTGCAGGCCAAGCCACCGATTCCGCCGCTGAATCCATTCAACCGCAAGGCGCTTCGCGTGAAAGTGGATGGCGCGTTCTCGCTGGTCAACGAAGGTTACTGGGGCATGAACATCGTGAACGGCGACGGCTATACGCTGAAGTTCGCCGCGCGTTCAGAAAAATATAACGGCAAGCTTACGGCGAAAATTTTGAGCACGAACGGCACGGTGCTGGCGAGCGGGGAAATTTCCGGCATCGGCGGCAACTGGAATTATCACACGCTGGATTTGACGGCGGCGGGCGGCGACCCGCATGCGAAGCTGGAAATTTCCGGCGAAGGCAAGGGTGTTTTGTTCCTCGACATGGTTTCGCTGTTGCCAAAAAAAACGTGGAAGGAGCACGGCCTGCGGCCCGACCTCGCGGAATCGCTGGATTGGTTGCATCCGAAATTTCTCCGCTTCCCCGGCGGCTGCTGGGTGGAGGGCGACGACTTTGCGCACATGAATCATTGGAAGAAAACCATCGGCAACATTGACGTGCGCGAGCCGAATTGGAACATCTGGAAATATTTTTCCACGCAGGGGCTTGGTTTTCACGAGTATCTCCAGCTCGCGGATGACCTCGGCGCCGAGCCGTTGTTCGACATCAATGTGGGCATGAGCCACAAGGAAACCGTCCCGCTGGATCGCATGAACGAGTGGGTGCAGGACGCGCTGGACGCGGTGGAATACGCGAATGGCCCGACGAATTCGCTGTGGGGCGGCGCGCGCGCGCGCAACGGCCATCCCGCGCCGTTCAACTTGAAGTATCTGGAGATTGGCAACGAGAATGGCGGGCCGGATTACGTCGAACGCTGGCCGCTGTTGGTGAACGCGCTGCGCGCGAAATATCCGTATCTGCAATTCATCGTGAACACCGATTTGCGCGGCCGGCCTTATCCGACAAATCCGACTCCGGACATCGTGGACGAGCATTTTTATTATTCGCCGGAATGGTTCATGCGCCACGCGCACCAATACGACGACCGCGACCGCAATGGCCCGAAGGTTTTCGTCGGCGAATACGCAGTCACGGAAGATTGCGGTCTTGGCAACCTGCGCGGCGCGATCGGCGAGGCGGCGTTCATGACCGGCCTCGAGCGTAATTCCGACCTCGTCATCATGGCCAGTTACGCGCCGTTGCTGGTGAATCTCAATCATCGCGCGTGGAATCCCGACCTCATCAACTTTGACAGCGCGAACTGGTATGGCCTGCCGGGGTATTACGTCCAGAAAATGTTCGCCGAAAATCGCGGCGACGTTTCGCTGCCCACCGCCGTCGAATCGCCGATGACAGAGGAGACGGTGACCAGCGGCGGCAGGATCGGTGTCGGCACATGGAATACGGCGGCGGAATTCAAGGACGTGACGGTGACCACACCGGACGGAAAAGTTTTGCTCGCCTCGGATTTTACAAAAAATGCCGACGGTTGGAAACTGCTTGGCGACGGCGCAGACTGGCAAGTGCGCGATGGCGCGTTGCGGCAGGGCGCAGAAAAGGAATTCATCCGTGCGCTCGCCGGCGACAAGTCGTGGACCGATTACACCATCACGCTAAAGGCGCGGAAGATTTCCGGCGCGGAGGGTTTCCTGATTATGTTCCACATCGCCAAAGACGACGGGCGTCTTTGGTGGAACTTGGGTGGCTGGGGTGACACGGATGATTCCATCGAAGCGACGGGTGGACGCATTGACTCCAAACACGGCCACGTCGAGAACGGACGTTGGTATGATCTCAAACTTACCGTCAGCGGCAAAAACGTGAAGTGCTGGCTCGACGGCAAATTGGTTCACGACCTCGACTACGAAAGCGGCGGTCGCGTGACGGCGCTTTACGCCGTTGCCGCCACGGATAAAAAAACTGGTGACGTGATTGTAAAAGTCGTCAACGCCAACCCCAAGCCGCTGGCGACGGAGGTGGATTTGTCCGGTGCAAAAAATCTTACCGGCCACGGCACGGCCACCACGCTCACCTCGGCCAGCGGCGACGATGAGAATTCGCTTGCCGAGCCGATGAAAGTTTCGCCCAAGACCGAACCTGTGACATTCAGCGGAACAAGCCTCACGCGTTCGTTTCCCGGCAATTCGCTCACCATTCTGCGTTTAAAAACTGAGAAATAAACCAGCGCCATGCGATCCGCACTATTCTTCTTATTATTTCTATGAACCTCCCAGAACTTTCCGCTCACGTCGCCGCTGAATTTCAAAAACATTACGGCCGTCCGCCGCGCTGGATTGTGGCCGCGCCCGGGCGCGTCAACGTCATCGGCGAGCACACCGATTACAACGACGGCTTCGTTTTGCCCATGGCCATTGAACGCTACGCTATCATGGCCGCGGACGCCGCGAACACGCCCGGTAAGATTTCCATCTACGACGCGCACTTCAAAGAGAACGCGACGATTGATATCTCTGCGCCCGTGACCAAAGGTTTGCCGAAATGGTCGAACTACATTCGCGGCGTGCTGTGCGGTTTTCAAAATCGCGGCGTGACCGTTCCCGCACTCGATGTCGCTTTTATGTCTACCGTGCCGCTGGGCGGTGGCTTGAGCAGCAGCGCCGCGCTTGAAGTCTGCACCGCGACACTGATGGAAGCCGCGACCGGCAAAGCCATTGACCCGATTGAAAAAGCCTTGCTCGCGCAGAAGGCGGAACACGATTTCGCCGGTGTGCCGTGCGGCATCATGGATCAATTTATTTCCGCGCTCGGTCGCGAAGGCCATTTGCTCCTGCTCGATTGCCGAACACGCAAAACGGAACTCGTGCCGATGAGCGATCCGTCCGTCGCGCTGCTCGTCATCAACACGAATGTGAAACACGAATTGTCCGGCGGCGAATACGCCGAACGCCGCGCGCAATGCGAAGAAGCCGCCAAAAATCTGGGCGTGAAATCACTCCGCGACGTAACGCCCGAACAACTTGAAAAAGGCAAAGGCAAATTGTCCGAACTCGTTTATCGCCGCGCGCGTCACGTCATTGGCGAAATAAATCGAACGATTGAGGCTGCTCATCGAACGCGGGCAGGTCATTGGACTCGGATGGGTGAACTTATGTATGCCAGCCATGCCTCATTGCGCGATGATTACGAAGTGAGTTGCCAGGAACTTGACGACGTCGTGGAAATCGCCGAAGACATCGGCCTTAAGGGCGGCGTCTATGGTTGCCGGATGACCGGCGGCGGTTTTGGCGGCTGCTGCGTGGCGCTGGTGAAAGCGGACTGCGTTGATGCCATCACGAAAAAGATTGCAGCAGACTACCAGGCGAAGACCGGGATTGATGCGGCCATCTTCGCCTCCCGCCCGGCGGCCGGCGCGACCATCATTAAAGGGTAATTCCTAAATTTATGGCCGTGAATACCATGTCTTTTGACCAACCGCACCGGCGTTTTAATGCGCTGACCGGCGAATGGGTTTTCGTCTCACCGCACCGCACCAAACGTCCGTGGCAGGGGCGGGTCGAGCCAACGGCTCCGTCGAACCGCCCCAGTTACGATCCGCAATGTTACCTGTGTCCGGGCAACGTCCGCGCCAATAAAGACCTGAATCCAAAATACGATTCCACGTTGGTCTTCACCAACGACTTCGCCGCGTTTTTGGCCGACACGCCCAGCGCCGATGCCAGCCGGCATCCGCTGTTGCGCGCCCACACGCAGGCCGGCGCCTGCCGGGTGATTTGTTTTTCGCCGCGACACGATTTGACGCTGGCGCAAATGTCCGCCCAGGAAATCCGCCCGGTCGTGGATGTCTGGGCGGAGCAGGTGGCCGAGCTGGGGAAAAAATGGCGC
>Ga0316222_1004441_pt1 | contig 12778 bp, 12 predicted proteins | sample TBH18011metaG_FD_206008 | JGI IMG/M metagenome (GOLD analysis project Ga0316222, IMG submission 206008) | Freshwater microbial communities from Trout Bog Lake, Wisconsin, USA - TBH18011 | ecosystem: Environmental > Aquatic > Freshwater > Lake > Hypolimnion/Profundal zone | place: USA: Wisconsin... | reverse complement strand
CTCAGGGGCGGGGCGTCGCGCCCAGGAGGGCCTGGATGACGTCGTCGGTGGTGGCCCCGTCGGCCTCGCTCTCGTAGGTCAGCAGCAGCCGGTGCCTGAGGACGTCCGGCGCCAGGGTGACCACGTCCTCGGGCAGGACGTGGTCCCTGCCCGCCAGGTAGGCCAGCGCCTTGGAGGCCGACTGCAGGGCCAGGGAGGCCCTCGGGGACGCGCCGCAGCGCAGCAGCTCGCGGCCCTTCCATTCCCTGCCCTGGCCGGCGCGGGTGCCCTGGACCAGGCGGACGATGTAGCTGCGGATGGCCTCGTCCAGGCGGACCTGCCGGGCGAGGTGCCGCCCTTCCACGAGGGTGGCGGCGTCCACCACCGGCAGCACCGGCTCCTCGCGGCCGTCGGCCCGGCGCAGGACCTCGGCCTCCTCCTTGGGGTCGGGGTAGCCCACCCTCAGCTTGAAGAGGAACCGGTCCATCTGGGCCTCGGGCAGGGGGAAGGTGCCCTCCTGCTCCAGGGGGTTCTGGGTGGCCAGCACCAGGAAGGGGTCCGGCAGGTCGAAACTGTCCTCGCCCAGGGTGACCTGGCGCTCCTCCATGGCTTCCAGGAGGGCCGACTGGACCTTGCTCGGGGCCCGGTTGATCTCGTCGGCCAGGAGGAGGTTGGTGAAGATCGGACCGATCCGGGGGGAGAAGGACAGGTTGCGCGGATCGAAGACCAGCGTTCCCACCACATCCGATGGCAGCAGGTCCGGAGTGAACTGGATCCGCCGGAAGGCCATCCGGCTGGCCGCCCCCAGGGTCTTGATGGTCCGGGTCTTGGCCAGGCCGGGCAGTCCCTCGAGCAGGACATGGCCGGGCACCAGCAGGGCCACGAGGAGCCGCTCCAGCACCTTGGGCTGGCCCACGATCACCTTCCGGCATTCGTGGAGCAGATGGGCGAGGGGGAGCCGGGGGGGCGCTGTCATATATATACCGATCGGGTTGGGTTCCACACGTCTTGACGCCCGGGACGCCAAGTGTGCTGACCGGGCGAAAGGTTCCCAAAAAATGTGACGAGGGTCAAACTTCTTGGTGATATGTTGAGTGTCAGTACATAATACCAAAAGTTCCCATCCCCAGAAGATTTGTTCTTCTCTTTTTAACAACCTGGAACTCAACAGTTTGACAGAGTTCACCTTGATGACGTCCGCGGGCCACGTGGGTCCGGACCGGATGATCGTCTTACTTCACCGGAGGAGTAAATGAGTCCATCTCGAAATCGGTTGGTACTTGCACTGGCGGCAGGGGCTCTGCTTCCCGCAGCCCTGATGGCCCAGTCGAGCACAGGGTCCCTTTCCGGACACGTCACCGTCGGCGACAGCGGCGCTCCCAAGGCCGGCGTCATGGTGACGGTGGTTGAAAAGGGCACCAACCTCACCCGCAAGGCCGTCTCCGACAACGAGGGCAACTGGCGCACGCCTTCCCTGCCCGTCGGCGACTACAAGGTCATCATGGAGAGTGCGGGCCAGTCGCACACCGTGAGCAGGACCGTCAACCTCGGCATGGACAACCTGGTCCGCTTCAAGTGGCCCAAGGAAGCCGCCGCCGTCGTGGTCGTCGAGGCCGTCGCGTCCGGCATCGACCAGGTCAACACCACCTCCGCCGAAATCGGCGTGAACGTGGACAGCTCGTCCCTCAAGGACATGCCCATCATGGACCGCAACGTCAACTCCGCGGCCGTGCTGGCCCCCGGCGTTTCGATCATCCAGGGCTCCATCGTCGACCCCACCAAGAAGACCTCGACCTACATCGTGTCCGGTGACGGACAGGGCCGCGGCACGAACTTCAACGTGGACGGCGCCGACAACAACTCGTCGGACGTGGGCGGCTACGTCATGCCCGTGCCCTACGACGCCATCGACCAGTTCCAGGTCGTGACCAACCAGTACAAGGCTGAGTTCGGCCGTTCCAACGCCGGCTTCCTGAACGTCGTCACCAAGTCCGGCGGCAACGAGTTCAAGGGCGTGGGCAACTACCAGTGGACCGACCAGAACATGCGCGCCCGGACCACGGACGAAGGCACCAAGCTGGCCAACGACTCCAAGATCTACTCGGCCATGGTGTCCGGTCCCATCATCAAGGACAAGCTGTTCTTCATGGTCGCCGGTGAGAAGACCGTCGCGGACAACGGGCAGATCTTCGATCCCCGCGCCATCGCGGTGATCCCGACCCTCGGCAACGAGCCCACCCTGCTCCAGAAGATGAACCTCTACACCAAGGTCGACTGGAACATCAACCAGGCCTGGCTGGCGTCCTTCAAGTACGCCCGCTACTACGACAACTCGGCCAACCAGAGCTTCCCCCACACCGCCGCCGTGGCCGGCTACGTCGATCCCTCCATGCTGGGGACCAACCACGACGACACCACCTCCTACGGCGCCAAGCTGACCGGCACCTTCGGCAACATGGTGTGGGAATCCACGATCAACCACTTCGACTACACCAACTCCATCCGGCCTTCCAACCTGGGCCCCAACAACGGGCAGAGCATCGAAGTCCGCAGCCGCTACACCGCCGTCCCCGACGCGTGGCGCCGGGGCCAGGACCCCAATTCCTACCAGAACACCGGTGTGGAACGGTCCGAGTGGAAGAACGAACTGACCTACACCCTGCCTGAGCACAACATCAAGGGCGGCGTCGATGTCCAGAAGACCGACTACCCCCTCGAGAAGTACTTCTACGCCAACCCCACCGTCTACATCTTCTCCATGGACACCACCCAGGGCGTGACCTTCGCCAACACGTACGACCCGACCATCAAGGAGAGTCAGGTCACCCGGGTCTACCTGTCCGTGCCCATCGAGAACCCCCCCACCTCCTTCAAGGGCTACGGCATCTACGCCCAGGACGAGTGGACGGTCAACAACAAGTGGAACGTCTACTACGGCTACCGCATCGACTGGGATACCCAGCTGGACTACTACTCCCAGTTCGATTCCATGTATGCCCAGATCCACGAGGCCAACCCCTCCCTGGCCGGCATCGGCAGCCAGGCGCCCCGCACCCACAAGTACGGCTCGCCCCGCATCCAGGTCCTCTACAAGCCCAACGGGGATGACAAGCTGACCTTCAAGCTGGGCTACGGCAAGTTCGTCGCCAGCACCATCGACAACGTGGTGGGCTTCAGCCGCGCCCTGAACGCGCCCGTGAACGGCCTGTCCGGCGGCTACGTCAACAACAAGGACAACTCCCACAACAAGAGCGGCATCTCCTTCGCCAAGGGCTCCACGATCACCACCGTGGCCGGCCAGGCCGTCGTGCTTCCCGCCGACCTGACGCCCTACAACTACGCCAACAACGTCAACGGCCTGGCGAGCCTCTTCGCCAACCTGCCCCTGACGACGGCGAACTTCAGCACCGGCGGCAAGGAACTCCTGGCCTCCGACTTCGCCTACACCACCACCCAGACCGTCACCCTGGGCATGACCTACAAGATCTCCGATCGCCAGGCCATTGACCTGACGGCCCTGTATTCCCGCACCAAGAACATCACCATCCAGTACACCTCGGATGGTTCGTCGATCAACTTCTGGTCCCCCACCGGCCAGGGCCAGACCTACAACTACGCGACCAACTACGGCGGCGGGGACGACAACGGCGACAGCGTCTTCCTCTCCAACCAGGTGGCCACCTCCAAGCAGCTGCAGGCCAAGTACACCTACACGCAGTCCAACTTCAGCTTCCTGGCCACCCTGGTCCTGAAGAATGCGACCAACTCCAGCCTCAACCCCGGCGGCACCAGCTCCACGGCCGGCGGCGACTTCTACGGGCAGGCGATCGCGGACATGTATAAGACGGGTCCGGAATACAAGACCCAGGGCACCTCGCTCTGGTCCGGCTCCTTCTCGGCCAACTACCGCTTCGACATGGGCACCAAGGTGTCCCTGCTCGGTCAGTGGCACAGCGGCGAATACTACTACGTCTTCGCCGGCGGCGACGCCGCCAACAACGCCACGGAAGCCGCTCCCGATCCCGTCATCGGCATCCGGACCGGTTGCTGGGCGCTGGACCTGGGCCTGCGCCTTTCCCACGACTTCAAGTGGAACAAGGTCGACATCGAGCCCTACCTCCAGGTGCAGAACCTGCTCAACAACTACGACTACGGCACCAACTACAACGATGTCGCGCTCAACTCCGACAACAGCGTCAACACCCAGCTCGGTCAGCGCCTGGCGAACTTCCAGGCCAACGCGCCCCGCACCGCTGCCGTCGGCCTGAGAGTGGCCTTCTAGTCGCACTCGCAAGGCAGCTTTGAACCAAAGGCCGGTGACTCGTCACCGGCCTTTGTGTGTCCGGACGTGAAAAAGGGCCGGTGCTTCGTCACCGGCCCTTGCTGTCAGATCCGCGGGGATCAGGCCTCGAGCTGGCGCAGCCGCTCGGCCTCGAAGGCCGCCCGCAGGGGCTCGATGACCGGTTCGATCAGGCCCTGCATGAAGGCGTCCAGCTGGTGGATCGTGATATTGACCCGGTGGTCCGTGACCCGGCCCTGGGGGAAGTTGTAGGTGCGGATCTTCTCGCTGCGGTCGCCGGAACCGACCTGGTTCTTCCTCAGGTCGGCTTCCTTGGCGTCCACCTCCTCCTGGGCCTTGGCCAGCAGGCGGGAGCGCAGGACGGTCATGGCCTTGGCCATGTTCTTGAGCTGGCTGCGCTCGTCCTGGCACTGCACGACGGTGTTGGTGGGCAGGTGGGTGAGGCGCACGGCGGAATACGTGGTGTTGACGCTCTGACCGCCCTTGCCGCCGGAGCAGAAGGTGTCGATGCGCAGATCGTTCTGCTGGATGTTGATCTCCACCTCGTCGGCCTCGGGCATGACGGCCACGGTGCAGGCGGAGGTGTGGATGCGGCCCTGGGCCTCGGTCTTGGGCACCCGCTGCACCCGGTGCACGCCGGATTCGAAGCGGAAGAGGGAGTAGGCCCCCTCGCCCTCCACTTCGGCGACCACTTCCCGGAGGCCGCCCTGATCGGCTTCGCTCTCGCTGAGGACGGTCACCTTGAAGCCCCGCCGCTCGGCGAAGCGCACATACATGCGGAAGATCTCCGAGGCGAACAGGGCGGCCTCCTCGCCGCCTGTGCCCGCCCGCACCTCCAGGATGACGTTGCGCTCGTCCTTGGGGTCCCTGGGGATGAGGAGGTGGCGCAGGCTGGCCTCCCCGGCCTGGATGGCCGCCTTGAGCTCGGGGATCTCCATTTCCGCCATCTCCCGCAGCTCGGGATCCTGGGTCCGGTCCGCGAGGATGCCTTCGGCCTCCGCCAGCTGCTGGAGCTGGTTGCGCTGGACGTGCCAGGCCGCCACCACCGGCTCGAGCTCCGACCGGAGCTTGGTGAGCTCCCGGAGGCGCTTCATGTCGGTCACGACGGCGGGGTCCTGAAGCTGGGCCTCGATCTCCTGGAACCGGGCATCGAGGGCTTCGAGCTGGTCTTGCATGGGGTCACCTTGGCATAAAAAAAGAACGGGCCGATGATCGGCCCGTTCCCTGGAATCCTGGCGCTACTCGGCGGCGGGGGTCTCGACGGCCACTTCGACCGGGGCGGCCGCCACTTCCTTCTTGGCGTATTTGCGGTTGAACTTCTCGACGCGGCCGGCGGTGTCCATGAGCTTCTGCTTGCCGGTGAAGAAGGGGTGGCAGGCGGCGCAGACTTCCACGCGCAGCTCCTTCTTGGTGGAGCGGGTCTCGAATTCGCTGCCGCACGCGCAGTGAACCATGACGGTGTGCAGTTCGGGATGGATCTTGTCCTTCATCGGGGCCTCCTGGAACCGACCGGATGCCAATCAGCGGCACGCGGCTTGTTCACGCATAAGAGAATAAGCATAACCCGTTCGGGGAGGGGGCTCAAGGGGAATTCGGGGACCGGGGGCCGGGCTTGACGGGGAGGGCGGCCTTCCCGAACTGCAACAGCCCGGCTACACCCTCGACGATTGGGCGACCTGGGAGGGGCGCTGGGAGCTCATCGGTGGGCCGCCTGCTGCGCCGGGTCAACGGACTCTTCGTAGAGGCTGCCCGGGTGCCCTTCGGCGGAGCGCTGCCCTTGTTGGATGGGACCTTGTCCGTGGTGCTGGCTGGCCGGGGGCAGGACCATCCATGACCACGCTTCCAGGTGCCAGCTAATCCTGCGGCAGCAAAAGCCAACGCCCCGCCAGCACATGCTTGAGCTGCACCGCCACCAGCACGCCGAGCACGAGGGTGAAATTGAAAGCCATCTCGTGGAGCCACTGGTAGGGAAAGCGGTGCCGGACCAGATAGGTGTAGGTCAGGAAATCGAGCAGCGTGAACGCCAGGGTCTCCAGGACCGGCTGCCAGGCCGGCCGGGCCTGGGCGTGGCGCTCCAGGAGGTAGCCGGTGAAGGCACCGTACATGAGCCGGGTGGCGTTGAAGCCGTGGAGGCTGGTGAAGCCCAGGGGGACGGCCAGCACCGTGGCGAACAGGGTGGAGATCAGGAGCCGGCGGTGGGGATCCAGGCGCCGCCAGCGGGGCCGCACGAGGGAGACCCCGGTGCCCACCGCCAGGCCCAGGGCCGTGCAGAACAGGAGGCTCAGATGCCAGGGCCAGCCGCCCTGGATCCAGAGGTAGCCGCCCGTGGCGATGCCGAGCAGGGCACCGGCCAGCAAGGCGGTCTCGCGCTGGTGGGTGGCGTCGCCGTCGTCGTGGCTGGACAGCTCGAAGGCCAGCTCGAAGGGCGGCTCCTTTTCGGCGAGGAGCTCGGCCATGGCGCTTTCGGTGAGGGCGCCCCGGGCCTCGGCCTCGTCCCGCAGGTGGCTCTCCAGCTCCCGCACGAACAGCCGCCTGCGCCCGGCGGGGAGGCCCCGCAGGCCCCGCTCCACCTCGGCGAGGTAGGCGCCCAGGGACTGGTTCACGGACGGGGGCCCACGAAACCGTCGACCATGGCCTTGAACTGGCCCCACTCCTGCTTCTTGGCTTCCAGGAAGGCGGTGCCGGCGGGCAGGATGGCGTAGTAGCGGCGGTCCCGGCCGTTGGGCTGGGTCTGCCAGTAGGAGGAGATGAATTCCGTGGCTTCCAGCTTGTGCAGGGCGGGGTAGAGGGCGCCTTCCTTCAGGGTGTAGCTGCCGTCCGTGCGCTCCCGCACGGTCTCGATGATCTGGTAGCCGTACATGGCGCCGTCCGTCAGCAGGGACAAGAGCAGAAGCGGCGTGCTTCCCTTGAGCAGTTCACGATCCATGGACCCTCCCGTACAGCCCAAGTTTACCTCGCAAGGTGAGGGGGTCAAGGGCGCCTCCTTCAACTCTTCATGGCTTCCGTGACGGGGATGCGGCTGGCGCGCCAGGCGGGCAGGAAGCCGCCGGCCAGGCCCATGAGGATGCTGAAGGCGACCCCCTGGGCCATGAGTCCCGGGGTGACGTTGAAGGCGAAGCTGACGTCGGAGAAGGTCTGGAAGTTCACGGTGGAGGTCTGGATGCCGTTGAAGCCCAGGGCCAGGACGGCGCCGGCGACGCCGCCCAGGCCGCAGAGCATGAGGGCCTCCCACTGGAAGGAGGCGAGGATCTCCACCCGCCGGAAGCCCAGGGCCCGCAGGGTGCCGATCTCGGCGGTGCGGCCGGCCACGGCGGAATACATGGTGTTCATGGCCGCGAAGATCGCGCCGAGGGTGAGGATGACCGTGATGAGGTTGCCCAAGTACTGGATGGGCTTGCCGGCCTCGGTCTGGTCGGCGTAGTAGTCCACCTCGCGCCGGGTCTCCAGCTTCAGGCGCTTGTCGGCGTCCATGGCCCGGGTGAAGCCGGTGATCCGGTCCGGGGCCGCCAGGCGCACCAGCATGGAGGAGTAGGCGTCCCGCTTGCGGCTCTGCATCACCTGGTCCACGTCGGTCCACAGTTCGGAATCGAAGGCCGAGCCCTGGGCCTCGAAGGTGCCCACCACGGTCCAGCGCCGGCCGTTGAAGGCCAGGGTCCGGCCCAGGTCCAGGCCCTGGAAGCGCCCCGCGAGCCGGGCCGGTACCACCAGCTCGGGCAGGCCGGGGTTGAACCACCGGCCGCGGATCAGCCGGACCTGGCTGCGCATGCGGACGCCGGCGGGCTCCAGCCCTCGCAGGGCCACGTTGGCCGCGCCGCTGCCGTCGGCGCGGTCCAGCATGACCACGACGTAGCACTCCGCCGAGGCCAGGGGGCCCCAGGCGTCGTGGACCAGGCGGGGATCGCCCTTGATGATCCGGGCCTGGTCGCGCTCGAGGCTGCTGTTGAGCTCCACCCGGGCGTTGGCGCGCAGGACCAGGGCTTGGTCGCTCCGGCCGCTGGTGACGAAGGCCCGGGACAGGCCCTGGGACAGGGACAGGACCACCACGAAGATCGCCACTACCACCGCGATGGCCAGGGCCGTGGAGAGGGTGGCGGTCCGGCGCTGCCAGAGGGAGCGCCAGTTGTAGCTCAGGGGCACCGCGTGGCGCAGCGCCGCCCAGGTCAGCCAGGCCAGGGCGGGCACCAGGGGGATGAAGAGGAGCGCGCCCATCACAAGGCCCTGAGCCCTTCGACGATGGGGCGCCGGATGGCCTGGTAGGCGGGGAGGAAGGTGGACAGCACGCCCACGGCGACCGTGGCGTGCAGGCAGAACAGGAGGGTGTCGGCGGGCAGCGTGAAGTCCGAGAGCCACGGGATCAGGCTGCCCGCGGAATGGCGCAGGAAGCCCGCGGCCAGGGTCGCCAGGCCCACGCCCAGGAGGCCGCCCAGGGCCGCCAGCAGCACCCCTTCGGCCATGAGCAGCCCCAGCACCTGGCCGCCCCGGAAGCCCATGGCCCGCAGCACGGCGATCTCCGTCGTGCGCTCTCGCACGGTCATGGCCATGGTGCTGGCGGTGACGATGAGGATGGCGAAGAGCACGGCGGCGGTGATGGTGTGGATCATGGTGGCGTAGTCCCCCAGCATCTTCAGGAACTCGAGCTGGAAGGCGTTCTCGGTCTCGCTGAGGGTGGGCTCCAGCGCGTCCCGGTACTGGTGGTCGATGCGCTCGATGAGCCGGGGCACGTCGTTGGGGTTCCGGACCCGCACCCAGAAGGCCCCCACCTTGCCCTTCATCCGGGGCACGCCCTCCTCCAGCAGCTTGTAGTGGAAGTAGAGGGCCATCTCGTCGGCGTTGCGCTTGGAGTGGTAGATGCCGCGCACCGTGAGCCGGGGGTTGATGGGGAAGATGGTCCCCTTCAGGGGCACCACGGTGCCCACCTTCCAGCCGTACTTGTCGGCCAGGGCCTGGCCCACCACGCAGGCGTTGCGGTCCTTGACGAAGGTGCGGAAGCCGCTCTCCGAATAGGTGCCGATCTCCTCCTTGAAGATCCGGGTGAGGAACTCCGGCTCTACGGCGAAGTTGGCGAAGAAGTTCCGGGGGTCCTGGTAGACCCCGCCGAACCACTGCATGGCGATGACCGCGTCCACCTCGGGCTGCTGGCGGATCCAGTCCTCGTAGCGCAGGGGCAGGAGGTTGGCCAGGGAGGTCTTGTGGCGCACCGCGACGCGGCTGGAGGCGTCGGGGTTGTGGGCGAAGCCGTCGAGGGTGCCCAGGATCCCCTGGAGGACGGCCACCAGGAACACCGAGACCGCCAGGGACAGGATCGTCAGCAGGGTCCTCCGCCGGGAGCGGAGCAGGGAGCGCAGGATCAGGTGCAGGAACCTCACGGGCGGTTCGCTTCCACGGTCCGGTCGAGCACGCCCTTCTCCAGGTGGATCTGGACCCGGGCGTGGTGGGCGGCCTTGGGATCGTGGGTGACCAGGAGGATGGTCTTGCCCAGGGCGCGGTTCAGGTGCTCCAGGAGGGCCATGACCTCCTCGGCGTTCTTCGCGTCCAGGGCCCCGGTGGGCTCGTCGCACACGAGCAGGTCGGGGTCGCCCACGATGGCCCGGGCGATGGCCACGCGCTGTTCCTGGCCCCCGGAGAGCTGGCGGGGGTAGTTCTGCAGGCGGTCCTCCAGGTTCACCATGGCCAGGGCCGCCATGACCCGCTCCCGGCGCGCCCGCCGCCCGAGGTCCGTCAGCAGGAGGGGCAGTTCCACGTTCTCGTAGGCGTTGAGCACGGGCACGAGGTTGTAGTTCTGGAAGATGAAGCCCACGTGCCGGGCCCGCCACGCGGCCAGGTCGTCGTCGTCCAGGTCGTTGAGGGCGTAGCCGCAGACTTCCAGGCTGCCCCCGGTGGGGCGGTCGATGCCGGCGATGAGGTTGAGCAGGGTGGTCTTGCCGGAGCCCGAAGGCCCCATGAGGGCGTAGTAGCCCCCCGGCGGGATCTCCAGGTCCAGGCCCTGGAGCACGGGGATCTCCAGGGCGCCGCGGAAGTAGCTCTTGGCCACGGCGCGGCAGGTGATGATGGGCCGGGGTCCCATGTCAGCGCGCTTTGACCCGGGCGCCCGGCTCGAGCCGGGTCTCCGGGGGCACCACCAGGAGCCGCGCCTCGGGGGAGAGCCCGGTCACCTCCAGGCCCACGGGGTTCTCGGCGCCCACGGCGACGGGCCGCAGCCGGGCCCGGTCCCCCTCCAGCACCCAGACGAAGGTCCCGCCCTGCTGGCGCACCACCTGCTCCCGGCCCAGGATGACCGTGTCCGCCGCGTAGGGCTCGCCCAGGAACGTGACCTTGGCGCCCATGTCCGGCACCAGGAAGCCGCGCTTCTCCAGGAAGGCGACCCGCACCAGGACCACCGCCTTCTGGCGGTTGGAGGACGGGTAGATCTCGCGCAGGCTGCCCCGGAGGGGCCGGGCGCCGGGCTCGGCGTCCAGGGCGTCCACCCGGATCTCCACGGGCATGCCCTTGGTCAATCGGGTGATGCCGGTCTCGCTGACCTCCACCTCCACCTCCAGGGAGTCGAAGTCGGCCAGGGTGGCCACGGCGTTGATGGCGTTGGCGCCGCCGGCCGAGCCCGGGCTCACCGTCTCCCCGACCTCGGAGAGCTTCTGGGTGACGGTGCCGGTGAACGGCGCGCGCAGGACCATGTTCTCGAGCTGGGCGGCCTGGTAGCGCAGCTGGGCCTTGAGGGCGGCGGCCGCGGCGCGGAGCTTGTCCAGGGAGGCCCGGTCGATGACCCCCGCGTTCCAGAGGGCCTCGCCGCGCGTGGACTCCAGGTCCGCCTCGGCGAGGTTGATGGCGGTCTGGTCGTAGGCGGCCTTGAGGTCCGGATCCTCGAGGCGGGCAATGACCTGGCCCTTGGTGACCCGGCTGCCCTCCTCCACCCCGAGCCAGTCGAGCCGGCCGGGCACCTTGGCGGAGAGCGTCGCCCGGTGCCGGGCCACGATGTAGCCGGAGGCGGTCACCAGGGGGTTGCGCTCCCCGGCCTTGTAGAGCGTGGGGCCGGTGACCGCCAGGGGGATGGGCGCGTGCTTCTGGGCATAGGTGGCGCCCACCGCCAGCAGGCCCAGGGCCGCCATGGCGACCCAGCCCCAGGGAAAGCGCTTGCGGATGATCGGCCGGTTGCCGTCTGGCATGAGGTTCCCCCGGGGAAGACCTTCTTATGTTGCACCATGCAATCATACTTGGGTGCGGACATGTCCGCTTTCCGGAGTATCCATGAAGAAGACCGCCCTGTTCCTCGTCCTGGCCGTCCTGCCCGCGGCGGCCCAGTCCTTTTCGGCCGCGCTGTCCTACGGCCGGTCCCAGACCGTGGCGCAGACCTGCGGGACGGGGGCCACGGCCGAGGGGCAGCAGGATTTCAGCGCGTTCAGCGATGGCACCCTCGGCGCGCTCGGGGCCCGCCTTTCCTGGGCCCCCGTCGCCTTCGGCCCCCTGGCTCTCGAGGTGACGGGCGCCCTCCAGGCCCCCGCCACCCACGACCTCACCGAGACCGACTGGGGCACCCTCCAGGGCGTCTCCGGCCAGTTCGGCGGGAGCGCCGCCTCCGCCCGGTTCCGGGAGAGCTACGCGGGGCTCGGGGTCCGGCTGGCGAACCACCTGCTCGTGGACTGGTCCGTGGGGGTGGAGGCGCGCGCCGAGCGCCTGAGGCTGGCCGCCCCGGGCGGCACCCTCGGCACCACCCTGACCCGCCCCTGGGCCGAGGCCAGCGTGGGCTTCACCTTCCCCATGCCCCTGATCAAGCCCTTCGTGGCGGTGAGCTGGGCCCTGGCCTTGTCGAAGGCCGGCGGCGACGGGAGCTTCGACGCGAAGCTGGTGCAGTCCATGGCGCCGAAGGCCGAGTTGGCGCTGCAGGGCGGGATCCGGTTCTGAGGTGAATTTTTCGCCAGGGGCTGTTCCGCCGGTCCGGTTGGAGGCATGATGAAGCCCTTTCGAGGAGCAGCCATGTCCATCGCCCAGACCCTCCTGCCCGAATACGACCACGAACTCGCCGGCTGCCGCAAGGAACTGGCGCGCGTCCCGGACGGCCAGTTCGACTTCAGGCCCCACCCGAAGTCCTCGACCCTCGGGCAGCTGGTCAACCACCTGGCGACCATCCCCGGCTGGCTGACCAGCACCCTGCGCGAGACCGAGCTGGAGTTCAACGATCCGGCGGTCCAGGCCGCCATGCCGGCCCCGGTGGCCACCCGGGACGCGCTGCTGGCCCTGTTCGACCGGTGCGCCGCCCAGGGGCGGGCGGTGCTGGCGGATACGCCCGACAGCGACTTCGCCGTCACCTGGACCGGCAAGAGCCATGGCCAGGTGGTGCTGTCCCTGCCGCGGAGCGCGGTCTACCGGGGCTTCATCATGAATCACCTGATCCACCACCGGGCCCAGCTGGGCGTCTACCTGCGCCTGCTGGACGTGCCGGTGCCGGCCATCTATGGGCCGAGCGCGGACGAATCGGGCATGTAGCCCAGGAGCCTGTCCACGACATCT
>Ga0316222_1004440_pt1 | contig 12778 bp, 22 predicted proteins | sample TBH18011metaG_FD_206008 | JGI IMG/M metagenome (GOLD analysis project Ga0316222, IMG submission 206008) | Freshwater microbial communities from Trout Bog Lake, Wisconsin, USA - TBH18011 | ecosystem: Environmental > Aquatic > Freshwater > Lake > Hypolimnion/Profundal zone | place: USA: Wisconsin... | reverse complement strand
ATAATCACCAGATCCAAGGTTTCACTGCAAAAGCGTTAAGCATGACAGTGGCACAATTTAATACGTGATGCTCGAATTGTCAGCCACAAGATTGGCGAAAGACATAACCCCGTTGCGCCCAGAGAAATTGTCGGGACGGTCAGCGACGCCGTCCCGTTGATTTAGAAATGCCTTTTGCCAGATTGTCGTCGCTGCCGGCAAAAGATCAGTTGGTAGATAGGCCGATATTGACTTCTTTAGCCCAATAATCGTTCAAAGAAATATCATCGTGACTGAGGAGCCATGCGCTTCAAATCAAGATTTCTGGCCTGTCAAAACAATGAATCACCTTGTGGCTTGAACCGGATAATTCCAAATGGCATAGGAACGGGCTTGGCCATGGCATTTCAGTGATGCCAACCGCCACCATGCCAGCCACCGTAATAGCCTCCCCCATGCCAACCCCCGCCCCAGCCAAAGGAAAATGAGACTGCCGGATACACCCCGTAAACCGGATAATAATACGGCTGATAATAGTATGCCGGAGCCGGCACTGTTTGAACATACGTGACCGGAGGTGCAACCGTGGCCGTCGGGACAGGCTGGGATGTTGAAGCCACCGGTTCCGGGGCTGGTTCTGCTGGTGTGGCCACTGCGTTCATTGGCTTGGGCGGCTGTTGCAACATCGCCGTGATCACAGCATCCGACAGACCCTGCTGCCGCAGATAAATGATCTGGTCAGCGTTCAGGGCGTAGCTGTTCCCGGAATTCTTGATGTAGGCGATGATCGTGGCGTCTCCAATCTCCGCCTGCTTGAGTTGAAGCACCTGGGGCACGCCGTAAGACAGTTGCGGCGCTGATGCGCCCGCAGCAGCCGGTTGCGCCAGGTTTCCAGTCGGCGAATTCTGCGCCAACACCGTCGCCGCCGACCACAGCAATCCTGTGACGGCCATTACCGCCAGCACGCTTTGATATTTTGTCGTTTTCATAAATTTAGCTTTTAATTTTAACACCATACACTCGGACGAGTTTCATAAACTGTCAACAGTGGGCAGTTTCCTGCCGTTCATTGGCTTCGCAAGCACATGTTTCATCGATCTTTGGATGCCTTAAATCACCACCGATGGCCACCGTATCCACCGCCGTAATAATGTCCGCGCATGACATGGGCGGGACGATAGTTCCAACCACCATGCACCCAAACATAGCCGGTGGGACGATACGACCAATATCCACCGATCCAGACATAATCGGGGCTGGAACAGGCCGGAACGGTTTCAACCACGACCGGAGGTGCGGGTGGCGGGCAAGGTGCGGCTACTACTACGGGCTGTGAGACGATGACCGGCAAGGGCAGGCCAATGGACACGTTGATGCCAACACCGGCTTGGGCGGACAGGGCGGCCACACCAATGAGTGAGGCCAGGACGAGCATTTTGGTTTTCATATTTCGTTTTCAGTTTTGTTTTGCCTTCAAGGAAGGCGGTTTAATCGACACTGGACTAGACCGGGCCGGAAGCTGGCCGGTTAAATTGATAAAAAAGTGTCAACATTGATTGAATCAATGTTCAAAGAAACGGCATTGACGCAGCTTGGCAAAGGCGTAAAGTTGTCCGAAATCACACACGATGGGGTGGGCAATTCTCCCTGGATTGCACCTCATCAAACACAAATATGAAAAACAAACTCGCAATCGTATTGTTATTGGCAATGGGCATCTTCGCTAATGTGCAGGCTTTCGCCGGCATTCAAATCACGGTAAGCATCGCCCCTCCGCCCATCGTCGTATTTGATCAGCCCGCCTGTCCTGGAGACGGATATATTTGGACGCCCGGCTATTATCAGTATGGCGATTATGGCTACTACTGGGTGCCGGGACAATGGGTTCTGCCGCCCAGCGTCGGGGTTCTTTGGACGCCCGGTTATTGGGGCTACGAAGGCCGCAAATATGTCTGGCACGAAGGATATTGGGGGCCGAAAGTCGGCTTCTACGGCGGCATCAATTACGGCAACGGCTATTTTGGTTCAGGCTTCAAGGGCGGGCATTGGGAGGGAAATGTGTTCCAGCATAACACGGCCGTCTCAAAGGTGGATCATAACAACGTGCACAACACCTACGTAGATCGCACCGTGGTCCAGGAGATCAAGGGGCCGAACCACGCATTCAACGGCAAGGGCGGCATCAAGACCCAGCCCTCAAACGAAGAAGTGGAGACCGGCCGCGCACCCCATCAAGGTCCAACGCCAGTTCAAGTTTCCCAGGCGCAGGAGGCACATAACAATCATCTGGCAGCCCATGGAAATCCCCGCGAATAAACAGGCCAACAAATAAAATCAACTAAACCACTATGACCATTGCAAACCTGACACCTAAACAACTCCGCCAAGCTGCCGATCTCAAAGAAAAGATCGTGGCACTTGAAAAACAACTCGCCGGCATTTTAGCTGATCCGGGCAGTGGTATTCCTGCGCCATTTTTAGCCTCGAAGTCAGCCAAACCCGCTAAACGTAAACTCAGCGCCTCTCACCTAGCCAAGATCAGGGCTGCACAAAAACTGCGCTGGTCGAAAGTTAAGCAAGCCAAGGCCAAGACCGCTCCTAAACCAGTGAAGAAGGGCGGGATGAGTGCTGCTGGAAGGGCTAGAATTGTTGCGGCACAGAAAGCTAGATGGGCGAAGATCAAGGCTGCGAAGACTACTGCCAAAGCTCCTGTCAAACCAGTTGCTGCTGTTAAAGCTGCCGTCATATCCACTACCAAGGCCGTCAAACGTGTCATCAGCCCAGAAGCCCGGGCAAAAATGGCTGCTGCGGCCAAAGCTATGTGGGCGGCGAAGAAGGCTGCCAAGAAGTAAATCTGGATAACGATACGAAGGCCACTCCTTGACTGGGGTGGCCTTTGTTTTGTGTGAACCGGATCTTTCGGCAATGTTGAAGGAAAATGCGATTCTGAATGGGATGGTCGCGTCCTGCTTTCCTGATGCCAATCATAAGCCACGCCGTTGAAAATCGGTGTTGACGCGCCCGAAAGCCAAGATGCAAACTCAAACAGCCCCTGGAACGAATCCTTGGCCTGCAACCACGAACGGGCGGGGCGGGATCTGGCCAATGATTGCAAGGGGCGATGGGGCGGTTTTAATTGGGCGGCATGAGTGCGTCGGGACATTCTCGGTTGTGCGGAGCGCTTCCTTGGGTGCGAAGTGACGGGGCCGCAGGCTGTCCCGGTATTTGGCGGGTCTTCCTGTTTGACAACCTGATGCGGGCTCAAGCCTGATGAACAAATCAACTGCTTCCCGCAAACCTTATTCGGAAGCGCAACTGGAGGCGGTTGGCTCCGGCGTCGAGCAGGGCATCTGTGACACCGTGGCTTGGCAAGACATGGTGCGTCGTGTTGGCTTGAAGGAAGCCCGGCGGATATTGAGGCTGGGCGTGTTGAGCGCACAGGACATTCCCGGCAACCCCAAAAACTGAGGCGGGGGCTCAAAGGTTGTCGAAGGGACTTTTGACCCCCAGCCCCGGCTTCTGCATCACATGGGTATAAATCATCGTCGTCGCCACATCCTTGTGCCCCAGCAACGTCTGGACCGTGCGGATGTCATAGCCATGCTCCAACAGATGTGTGGCAAACGAGTGGCGCAGCGTATGCGGAGTCACATTCTTGGCGATTTGTGCCCGTGCCGACGCCTGCTTCATCGCCCGTTGCAAGGTGTCCTCCTTTACATGATGCCGGCGCATCACCCCGTCCGCCGGATCATTCGCCAACCCTCTCGCCGGAAACACCCATTGCCAGCACCATTCCCTGGCCGCCTTGGGATACTTCCGCGCCAGCGCCTCTGGCAGATACACCGCGCCCAGCCCGTTCCGCACATCATTTTCCCAAGTCAAACGCACCCGCTCCAGATGCGTCGCCAGCGCCGGCTGCAACAACTCCGGCACCATCGTCGAACGATCCTTGTCGCCCTTGCCCGCATGCACCAGGATGATATTGCGGGCCAGATCCACATCCTTCACCCGCAGCCGCAACAGCTCCATCAACCGCAGCCCCGTCCCATAAAGCAGTTGCAATGGCAACTGATGTTCCACAGCCACCGCCGCCAGCAACTTTTTGACCTCAATTTGAGACAACACCTCTGGCAGCCGCGCCGGCCGCCGCACCCGCGCAAACTCCGCCACCGCCTGTTCCAAGTGCAACACCTCCCGATACAAGAACAACAGGGCGTTCAGCGCCTGGTTCTGCGTGCTGGCCGCCACTTGCCCCACCGTTGCCAGATGTGTCAAAAACTCCGCCAACTGCTCCCCGCTCAAATCCTTGGGATGAATATTGCCCTTAAAAAAGCGCACCAGCCGCACCACCCAGGCCCAATACGCCTCCTCCGACCGCAACGCCAGATGTTTGAACCGGCAAACCTCGTGAAATTGCTCCTTCAGCCGCGCCTTGGGATTGGGCACAAGCCCTTCTCGCGCCTTGGTCGGCCGTGCGGTGATAGGGGCTGACATGGGAGCCGCTGACAACTTGTTTAACATCAGCATTGACAAAACCATAAACCGGCTCATAGTCAATATAAATAAACAATGATAGACCGCAACCCTGCGGCCGACTCCTTGTTAGGCCACTTCGCGTATGTTGCACGCTGTTTAATTATGAAAGCACCGTTACTTTTGATTGTTTTGATCGTCAATGGCTTTACAGCTTGCGCAGCCGTTGAAACCAACGGCTTTCTTGTCTTTGAAGTGGAGCGATTCGCTTATTCGGAAGGCAATCATGGTGGTTCAGAGACCAAGCAGAAATTCAAAGTGCCTGTGACTGACGAATTCATATCCAATTTCAAACATGTCCCCAGTCAAAACAGCAGCGGCACCGGCTTCTGTTGCGGTGGCGGCCATAACGGAACCAGCACCAACGAGGCCGGCTACGGATTTACATGGTGGCTGAACAAGACCTCAGACAACCGTTGGTATGTTCACATGTGGGGCCGCGGTTATGAAAACATCAAGGGAGTCATGTTGTCTTCCATGAACCCAAGCGTCACCCAAAGTATGACGATCAAGCGCTTGGAAGACCTTGACATGAGTTATCAGCAATCGTTTGTCAACAAATACGACGGCGTGAATGTGCAATTTAGTGCCAAATTTGTGCCAGCCAAAGACATTGAGGCTGACGGGATCATCCCCACGGCACCAGTGCGCAAAGCTGATCGAACGATGCTTTTTAAAGGGGACGACATGGGAAACAAACCCATCCAGTTGCAGTGTCTTTTTCAAGAAGGATGAAAACCAAGTGGCCTAACAAGTCGCCGGAGCCAACCGCCGTTGGCGCTGTCAGTTCCGCTGTCGCGGTTCACGTCGCGAGTCGGCGGTGGCTCAGCTTTTTTCGTTAGGCGGCTTCGCGCGCTATGGTTTCTCGAAGTTACATTTTGGCTGATGTTCGGCTGTTTGCCACCGAAGCTGGCGGTCGTCGTTCGCCGGCGATTCGGCAGTTTAGATGTCCGGCAGGTATTGGTGACAAGCTTTTCGATGTGGTTCTGGATTTATCGAGCATTGGAAGTTTGTCACCTGGTCAGTCAGCAAGAGTGCCGATTGAGTTTCAGAGACCAGACCTTGCATTTCCACTTTTGCGAGTTGGAAGTGAGTTCACGCTTTGGGAGAGTGGCACGATTGGTCACGCCAAAGTTATAGAGATTTATGGACAACCAGCCGCCTAACAAGTCGCCGGAGCCAACCGCCGTTGGCGCTGTCAGTTCCGCTGTCGCGGTTCACGCCGCGAGTCGGCGGTGGCTCAGCTTTTTTCGTTAGGCGTCATCGCACGCACGACACATTTATGACTAAAGCATTACTTGGCAGTTTGAGTTTGCTGGCCGCACTTGTTTTTGGCTGGTCTGCGTTTCGCGTGTTAGTCACCACCTTTTTGCCTTGGTGGAGAGAGCCACGCACGACGCACACGACTCTCATCATTGCAGGAATGCAGTTCACCGGTTGGCAGTTGCTTGTGCCGTTGGCAGCTTTTGCTATCGTTGCCTCAGCATTTCTGATTCTTGGATTATGGATTTTGAAGAGACACGCCTGATGCCTAACAAGTCGCCGGAGCCAACCGCCGTTGGCGCTTGCAGTTCCGCTGTCGCGGTTCACGTCGCGAGTCGGCGGTGGCTCAGCTTTCTACGTTAGGCCACATTCGCCATGAGCATTTTCTTTGGACTTTTAGCTGTCGTGTTTGGCATCGGAGCTTTTGCGTTTGCCGATCCAGTCGGCGTGCCGGTTTTTGGATTAGCTTTCGCTGCCGCCGGATTTTTGAGAGAGTCTCGCGGAAGCAAGCGCATGGCAGTTTTTGTTTTGCTTGGCGTTGGTAGTTTGATTTGCGCCATTGGTTTGTTGCGTTCGTTTCACATTTTATAGTTATGACGACCATGTGGCCTAACAAGTCGCCGGAGCCAACCGCCGTTGGCGCTGGCAGTTCCGCTGTCGCGGTTCACGTCGCGAGTCGGCGGTGGCTCAGCTTTTTTCGTTAGGCATCAAGCCGACGCTGATTTTTTGGCGATGGATTTGAGCGGAGATTTTGGTTTGAGCCGGTAGCCGGAAGTTTCGAGCCGTAAAAAATAGCTCGCGCCGGTTTCGAGCAGCGAGCGATTTGAGCGCCGATGGTTTGCGTTTCCTTGATTTTATTGAGTTTTATGACTTTGATGCCTAACAAGTCGCCGGAGCCAACCGCCGTTGGCGCGGTCAGTTCCGCTGTCGCGGTTCACGTCGCAGGTCGGCGGTGGCTCAGCTTTTTTCGTTAGGCCACTTCCGCGTTTTTGATTTTGACCGAGCTGGATTGGCTGGCGATGATTGCAGGCAGAAGCATTTCGATGAGTAAGTTGCCGATAGTTCGGATGGTTTCAGCTCGCGCCGGTTTCACGCGGCGAGCAAGTGCGGAGCCGTCATTTCGGCGTTTGATTTTATGAGGTTTGGATTGAAAGACAGCCAGTGGCCTAACAAGTCGCCGGAGCCAACCGCCGTTGGCGCTTGCCGTTCCGCTGTCGCGGTTCACGTCGCGAATCGGCGGTGGCTCAGCTTTTTTCGTTAGGCATCTTATGCGCACCCTCATTATTATCACCGCGTTCTTCGCATTGTCGCTTTCGGCATTTGGCCAGGTCTTGGCTATTCCGACATTTACCGTCGGCTCGAATGATGTTGTCCAGAGCAGCATCATGCTTTTTCATTTGACCGGCACGAACCAGACCGGAGTTACCGTCAAGTTTGCATTCACCGACACAGGCGCGAAGCGGTTGGAGGAGTTCTATCGGGCGCACACCGTCGGCGAGGATTTTCGCTGGCAGAGCGGCAGTTTTGTGTGGAAATCCAAGCTCGATGACCGGAAGTTTTTTGGCCGGGAAGGTTTCTGGGGTTTGCCGGAGACAGACGCCAAAGCACTTGAGGCTGGATTGCGAGGTCAGCTATGAGCCAGATGCCTAACAAGTCGCCGGAGCCAACCGCCGTTGGCGCGGTCAGTTCCGCTGTCGCAGTTCACGCCGCGAGTCGGCGGTGGCTCAGCTTTTTTCGTTAGGCCACTTCACACTCTTATGAAAAAAACAATACTCACAATCCTCTGGATGCTGGTGTTCTTCATCGTCGGCAGCGGCATATACGTCGGCTTTGCTTTATTCATGCAGCATCGTTCCGTTGTTGCAGACTGGCGGGCTGAATCGCTGGCCAATTCAGTTTTAGGCTGGCTCGGCGTGGTTTGTTCACCATTGCTTGCTTTGATGCTCGGCATACGAGGCAAGCTGCCCGGCACGCAGAGCAGGAAGGATTTGTCACAAACATGAGCCAGTTGCCTAACAAGTCGCCGGAGCCAACCGCCGTTGGCGCTTGCAGTTCCGCTGTCGCGGTTCACGCCGCGAATCGGCGGTGGCTCAGCTTTTTTCGTTAGGCAGCATTACACATCACCAGATTATGATAAAAAAGCACATCATTGGATTCGGAGCCATCATTGGTCTGGCGCTTGGCGTTATTTCAATTGTGGCAGGAGTATATTTACCAGGAGACTCTTCGTTGGTTGTAGCATTATTGGCTGTAGAGTCACCGCTATTGCATGTCGTCACATGGATGCACAAGACGGCGCATGGTTGGGGCAGCAACACCGATCTTTACAAATTATTGGCTTTGGTTCTGGGTTATTGGACATTACTTGGTTTATTGGCAGGTTTGGGTTTCCGTTGGTTGATTAGTCGGAAAGGTAGCCATGCTGCCTAACAAGTCGCCGGAGCCAACCGCCGTTGGCGCTGTCAGTTCCGCTGTCGCGGTTCGCGCCGCGAGTCGGCGGTGGCTCAGCTTTTTTCGTTAGGCCACATCGAGTTTTTGACTTTTGCCGAGCCGTCATTCGTTGCGGCGGTTTAGTTGGTTCGCAGATTTAGATTTGGAAGTTGTCGGCGGTTAGATTAGTTTCGGCTCGCGCCGGTTTTGCGCCGCGAGCAGATTTTGAGCTTTGGATTTATGAGCGCTTTGATTCGCCATGATTTATTTAGAGTTGGGACGTTGATGTGGCCTAACAAGTCGCCGGAGCCAACCGCCGTTGGCACTGGCAGTTCCGCTATCGCGGTTCACGTCGCAGGTCGGCGGTGGCTCAGCTTTTTTCGTTAGGCGGCTTACACGTTTGTGAAAATACATCGCATCCTCGGCATACTTTGGTTGGCACTTTGTTGTTACTCCATCCTTAATTTGCTCCGAGCACTATTGGAGATTCCCCCGACTGCCGGAGCCGCTTGGTGGGTTCTCGTTGTTGATTGTATGTTGTATTTGGCTGGCATTGTGGCGAGCATTTTCTTGTTTCGTGGCGCGAGATGGGCGCGTTGGTTTATTGCCGTGCTTGCTGTTTGGGAGGCATTTGGCACCACTGCCTACCTTGTTACATCTAAATCATTTCACATCTGGAGCGGCTTTTGCATTGTGCTTGGAGTCGTTTCGCTTGTCCTTTTATTTTTGCCTAAACATGAGCCAGTCGCCTAACAAGTCGCCGGAGCCAACCGCCGTTGGCGCTGTCAGTTCCGCTGTCGCGGTTCGCGTCGCGAGTCGGCGGTGGCTCAGCTTTTTTCGTTAGGCATCATCGCGCTTATGAAACCAAGACAAGCATTTGGAGTTGCAGTCCGAGTCCTCGGCCTGATTATCATCCTCGTTTCCGTGCTTTATTTTGTCAGCGCATTTATTGTTTGCTTTGACCCGACATATCGTCCGAACCTTTCACCAGCTTGGCATTATTTTATTGATGCAGTCGTAGAGCTTTTGATTGGCTTGTATTTACTTCGAGGTGCGCCGCATATTGTTCGCTACGCATTTCGAGATGAGGATTTAGATGACAAACCTGATGCCTAACCAGTCGCCGGAGCCAACCGCCGTTGGCGCTGTCCGTTCCGCTGTCGCGGTTCACATCGCGAGTCGGCGGTGGCTCAGCTTTTTTCGTTAGGCGGCAGCAGCACGCGCCATGAAGACATCACATTCTAATCGTCGGATGATTATAGGCAGTGACCGTGCATTGCTCGTCTTCAGTGTCGTGTTGTTATTGTCGGCTGCATTGCTGCCAGCATCATTTTATTGGCCAGAGCTTCGCTCGGTTCGCGACTTTGGACTTCTCGGACTTCTACTCAGTCCAGCTATTTTGATGCTTTCGTGTTGGGAGTTGTTTCGGCACGAGTGTCGTTGGCGGACATTTCTCGCAGCATTTATTTTATTGGTTGCATCTGTTGCCAGTTGGGGCACTACTATTCTTTATGTTACAGGACATTTACATTGATCTGCCGCCTAACAAGTCGCCGGAGCCAACCGCCGTTGGCGCTGTCAGTTCCGCTGTCGCGGTTCACGCCGCGAGTCGGCGGTGGCTCAGCTTTTTTCGTTAGGCGACTTACACTTTTATGAAAACATATCGCATCCTCGGCATATTTTGGTTGCTGTTTTGTGGCTATGGCTGTTTCAATTTTTTGAGAGAGCTGTTGGCTCTTCCCGGCACTACTGGACTTTGGCCTGTTTGGTTTGTTCTCGCTGGTCTTTGCCTGCTGGATTTGGCTGGCATTGTGGCGAGTATATTTTTGTTTCGTGGCGCGAAATGGGCGCGTTGGTTTGTTGGTTTGTTTGCTGCTTTTACGGCGCTTTGCGGTATCGCCTACATAATGATGGCGAGATCACTTCACAGCTACACTGTCTGTATTATTGCGGGTGTTTGTGTTTTCGCGACCATCTCAGTTGTGCTTTTATTTTTGCCTAAACATGAGCCAGTCGCCTAACAAGTCGCCGGAACTCAACCTCTACGCTGTCCAGGCCGCATTTTACAACAAGTTGACATGATACCATTTGGAACCATAGCACTCGGCATTTTTTGGGTAGCAGCGATCAAGCTGTGGTTTACTGATGGCTGGAAAATTCCAGTAATATGCATCGCCCTGTGGTTTGTCTTTTTCTTGGGAGTGCCGATGTTGCATTGGCCTGGGCTCGTGTTTATTGTGGCCGAGGCCTTTATGGGGGTGGTTTTGCTGCTGATTGACAAATACAAGACTGCGTTGTTGTGAGATTGATTGTGGGCAGTGACGTGATGCGCCAAAAGGATCACCAGGCCTTGAGACGACTGTGGATTCTGTTTCGCGGTTGACATCGCGGGTCTGGCCTGGCTTATACTTGGCCAATAGACGCCTGCTGCCATGTCTGATTTTCCAGAACATGATTGGAAGCTGTTACGGGAACTGAAGCCCGTGACATTGGAGCGTTTATGCGGGCGTATTTTGCAGCGCGCCGCCGCGCTTGCGACCAGCCTAGGCATGACGAACCATCAGCGTTATCTCAAGCTGTGGACGCTGGTTCAGGAGCAGAATGAAGAGATGGCATTGGCCTTCGACGACCACCGAAGATCCACGGCGTTTCTGAAGATATTGCAGATTCACAGGCGCGGTTTGTTTACGGACGAGGAGTTTGCAAGGTTTAGCGAGCAGACCCGGAAGCACGTTTCGGATATGGAGGCCATGTGATTGCGTAAAGCAGGACGCCGGAGCCAATATTTCTGGCGCTTTGGTTTCGTAAATGGGGGCGTTCCAATTTATCACGGCACAGGTTTAGGAACGGCCTCAATTTCAACCCGGCATTGACTGAATCGCGACCCCTTTCCACCATCATTAAAATCTGAAAATGGATCCAAATCAAACAAGGATCATCCAGCCAAAACCTCAGCTTCAACCAGTTTCAACCCTCTCCAAGCCTCCTGTTGTTTATTATTCAAATCCGGCACATCTCGACGCAAAGCCAGACCATGCACATCCCTGACCAAATCTTTCATCACTTCCTTGAACATCGAGCGTTTCAACTCACCTAATTGGCGCTGTTCAGAGAGGCGGCAGAATACGTGGTATGCTTGCGTCACTGTCAAACACGCCCCTTCACTCCTTTCCAGCATAGTCTCGCACAACACCCTCATCAACCTCTCATGCAGCTCGGGGCCTTTAATACGTTGATGTGGACTGGTTGGGCTAAAGAACGACGAATCCGCAGCCAATATCGATTTGGCTCTCTGCACGACGGCTTTGGCAACTTTATCACTGCGAAACTCCACGAACAGGTTGAGGATATTCACTTCATGGTTAAATGATTGGGCAGCCTTAATCAAAAAACCTCTGAATAATGATTGCAGCTTTTCTGAGGACGTGGGCTTGTAGACTGGCTCAAACGGGGAATTGTAATAAAACTGCATCTCTCCCTCATAATACACGACGGACAAGCTAATCGAGGGGTCTGATAATATGGATGCGAAGAAATCTAGATTGATGGAAATGGGGCTGATTTTAACTTTTCCCATGCTATCAGTTTCACGGAGTTGGAGGAAAGCTGAACCGAATTGAGCGGTTTGAGCAGGGAACAGATTGAGGAAGTAGGAGTTGGGTGTTATCGGCTCATCTTCTCCCAACCCCGCCACATTTAGTTCAAGTGTCGTCTGCATAAGCTTTGATGCCAGTCCAAAATCTGCTGTTCTGTCGGTTCCTGGGCTTTCTCACTCCCCACCGTCTCCAGGAACTTCAGCCTCCACTCAAGCTCCTGGTATTTTCTTTGTGCTGCTTGGAGTTGATCCAGGGCTTTAAGGTGTGGATTTGTGGTGTGCATGATTGTTATGGATACGAAGCTATGTATAAGAATCGAGTCTGGTATCTATAATGTTGGGGCTGGGCTGGGGCTGGCTGGTGTGGTTTGGTGGTGTGCTTGAATGTTATGGATACGGGGCGTTAGAATAGTTTTGTCCCAGCATTCTTTTGATTAAGCCTGTCCAGCTCCCGCAATCTAAGTTTCTGCTCAGCCTTCACCGCCCTCATCTCTGCCTCCCAATCCACCTTCCTTGGCTCGCACATCCTCTCCACCTCATCCACCGACATACCTAGAGAGAGCAGACCCATTCTTTTGCGAACATAGTCTGGATGGAAGCCGGTGTTGGGGATTCTGGAATAGTAAAGGAACAGCTCGTCCCTGGTCTGGTCTGATATTTGATTGGCAATGTTATTCATAAATGTGAATGTTATGGATAGAAATGGCTATCCTTAAGATTGGGTTGCGGTCTGATGTTCGATGGTGTGGTAGCGAGGGATCTGGTCTTGAAACTGGTAGGAGATGACGGTTTTGGTCTTTCCAGCGACTTCAAACGTGTCGCAGGTCAGTCTCGAACAGTGGTAGGGATCGACGTGCTTTTGAATGAAGGCTCGGACTGCTTGCGTAATTGTGGCTTGGGATTGCTCGCATCTGTGGGATTTGTTGTAGTAGCGGGTTTCAAAGGACTTCACAACATCGAGGTAGTTCTGCTCATCCA
>Ga0316222_1004437_pt1 | contig 12790 bp, 8 predicted proteins | sample TBH18011metaG_FD_206008 | JGI IMG/M metagenome (GOLD analysis project Ga0316222, IMG submission 206008) | Freshwater microbial communities from Trout Bog Lake, Wisconsin, USA - TBH18011 | ecosystem: Environmental > Aquatic > Freshwater > Lake > Hypolimnion/Profundal zone | place: USA: Wisconsin... | reverse complement strand
GACGACACATGCCCGCGACCAACCCGCCACAATCCGCCTGCCACCAGTGACGACATCGGTGGCCACTGCAAATCTCCCAAGAGCAAGGATTTCCCTTTTGTCCTTAGCCAAGGCTGAAACGGTGAAATGCGTTCCTCTTGACACCAAGGGGACAGTAGATTAGAATTTTCCAAACTGCCAGGGCTGGTAGGAATTCCGCCAAAATAGGAGACGCGTTGATGATAAAACTATCGATCGATCTAACCGGGAAAGACGCCACCGTCCTCAGTACCTGTTACCGTCTCCATAGCGGGATGTGCGGACTAAGCATCTATAAGGGTGCCCCGCAGCAACTGGCCACGGACACGGTAAAGGAGAGAATCGACAACTACCAGCACCACTTCGAGGGGGGGGCGACCGGCAACCACGCTTCCATCGCGGAGCGCAACCTCGCCCGCAAGGAGGTAACCGAACTATTTAAGAAGATTCTTCGGTTTCTTGAGATCATCGCCACAGAGGCCGATATCCCGGCCCTGATCCTGGCCGGTTTCAACGTGCGCAAATCCACCGCCAAGAAAAAAACCGTCGTCCAGCCTGCATGAGAAATGGCAACAGCAACAAACCCTTGAACATTCCGTTTATCGATGTAGTTTAAAAAACCGGCCAGCCCAAGAGCATGACCAATGCGAGATCTTGCCCCGGTGAGTCCGGCTTTGCCTGGCTCAGGTACCGGGGCGGCCTTTTTACACGTCCCCTCCACTCGTGAATCCCCTGCCACGTTTACCTGTCTATGGATGCAAATCTAAAAGTACTACCCTTATCTCGACTTGCGTGGCCATCCTGGCTTAATTCATGCGCGTTCCTTTATGGCCCGGGAGCACACCTCAACTCGGGAAGACTTTCCCGAACTGAGGTATGGAAGCAGATCTTCTCTTGATACCCATAGACCAACTCGTGAAACCGATGTTTCCACTTTTGATATCAATGGTTCCACTTTTGATACCCATGGTTCCACTTCTGATGCCCACAGAACCATTTGTGAAGACCATCAAAAGTTTGACGAATTGTCCGAGATCCGCCGGATAAACGGGCACCGTAGCCGCTGACGGACCTCCGGAGGAGAACCATGCTCAAAAATGAGCCGTTAGAGGGGATCAATGGTTGAAAAGTGGGGGCGGATCCGTTCGCGAAACCGATACCGCGACTAAAGGTCCGGGTCGCGAGAAAAACGAGGGGTTCATCGTCTACTTGGCAAGGTTATCAAAAGTTGACCAATGCGAGCCGTACTTCTTGTGAAGCCTGTCAATAGTTGATCCATGACCTTACCAGATGAATCTATGACCATCCCAAGAAGAACCATGACCATCCCAAGAAGAACCATGACGATCACCCGTGGGCCTATGTCCTGGCAATGGTTTTGGGGTGCGTCATCCTCGACCGACCGTTCTTTGTGTCCAGCAGGGCTAGGTCGGGTCGGAGGGTCGGAGGGTGACTCGGAAGGGACGTTGTGCAGGATTATTTTAAAAAAGCGTTAAAGTTTGCTCTGCTCAGGCCGATTCCTCATTCATGTAACCATCTATACTCAATCGATTGAGGGACATGTCAAAGGATTCGCCGGGGCGCACTGTCTAATGCGTATAGGGTAATACGAATCGGGGACACTAAGTCCGCGGTCCCTTTCACAGTTTACCTCTGCCTGAGCCAGCTATGGCCCTTCCTTATCCGTTTCCAGTGATCCACTGTCAGGGACCCGCAATGCCGAAACCGATTCCCATCGGCAGCAGTTATCCTTGCATAATTCACAGCACAGGAGGTTTTCATGCGTTATCTCAGGACTATAGGCGCGGTTATGTTCCTTCTTTCCTTCGTGACAGTCACCGCCCACGCCGGCGCGACCAAGGACGACGCTGTCAAGCTCGTTCAAGCGACTGTCGCCTACTACAAGGCGAACGGACTCGAGAAGACCCTTGACGAGATTCCCAACCCGAAGGGGCCGTTTAACCAGGGCGAGTTGTACGTCTGGGCCTACGATTTGAACATCACCATGCTGGCGCATCCGAATACCAGCCTGGTGGGTCAGAACATGCTGGACGTGGCCGACCCCACCGGCAAGAAATACCGCCGGGAGATCGCCGCCAACGCCGCTAGGGACGGCAAGGGGTGGACAGAGTACAAGTACCAGAACCCCAAGACAAAAGAGGTGGAGAACAAGATAACCTATTACGAAAAGGTCGACGACTTGATCATCTGTTGCGGGATTTACCAAAAGTAACTGCCACAAACTGCCAGCGGTTGGGGAGACTGTATGAAGATTCGCACCAAATTGTTCTCCAGCGCCGTTATTGCCGTCGTCGGCATGTCGACTCTGGCTGCGCTCTCCCTCTACATAATCTTCTCCATAAGGGGAAGCATCTCCACCTTGACGCAACACTCGACGCCGCTTCAGGTCAAGACCTTCGAGATGCAGCGCTCCATAGAGACCTTGTCGGGGCAACTGCTGCAGATGACAACGGCCCAAAACAGCGGCGAGGTCGACCGGCTGGGGGGGAACATCTCCGGTGAGATGGACAACGTCAAACGCCTCTCCTCGGAGATCTCGGCGCTCGGGGAACAGAACGCCCTCGACATCGGGGCGTTTTCCACCCTGCACGACACGGTCAGGGCTTCGGTCGGCAGGCGGCTGGGCTCGGTCGAGGTGTTCCGAAAGGAGATGGCATCGCTTGACTCTTCGCTGGAGAGCCTCGACAAGGCGCTGCAGTCGGTCAGAAGGGATATCGACGGCTTGAACAGCGGCGTGGCCCAGAAGGTTTCGGCCACGGTGCGGACCTCCTCGGCGCTCTTCAAAGGCTCTGCGCTGGTCAACGAGGCCCAGCTCATGCTGCGCGAGATGCTGGTGGCAGCCAACGACCTCGAACTTGCCAAGAGCAGAACCGAGACAATCGCGCTGAAGAGCAAGGTCAAGCGCCTGAACGAAGGGATCCAGGCGGCCTCTCTGGATGACCCTGCCATCAAGAACTCGGAGCGCGCGGTGTACGAGCAGTTCGTCAAGGAGGGGGGGCTCATCTCCCTGAAGAACAAGGTGCTCGCCGGCGACGCGGCGGCTGCTGCCGAGTTCAGCTCCGCCAAGCGCAGCACGGTCAGCATGATCAACGAGATCGGCATGAGGATGGGGACCGTGGTGGACGGCATGGCCAAAAAGGTCGAATCCGGTCAGGCCGACGTGGAGTCCGCACTGCAGCAGCGCCTGGCGATCAACGCCCTGATCGCGGCAGCCGGCAGGCTCGAGGTCGATGCCAAGACCCTGGAGGCGCAATCGCGCCTGGTGCTCCTTTCCGACACGAAGGAGAAGTATGACCAGGCCGTGGTGACGGTGGACCGGCTCAAAAGCGTCCTCAACAAGGACCTGAACGATGTCGACAAGCCGATCCGCCAGATGACGCGGCACCCCTTCGCGGCGACCGGGGTGATCCGGTCGGTGTTCGGCTCCGTGGACGCCATCGTGGCAGCCCAACGCGCGGTCATCACGGCCAACGCGGAGGTTTCCGAGGCGATGCGCCGGGTGAAGGAGGCGGCCCTCGCCGCGGAAAAGGGGGGCAACGAGCGGGTGAAATCGGTGGAAGGCAAGCAGCTCGAGGTGGTTAACGCGGTAAACTCCAAGGTTTCCGGGTCCACCTGGCTGATCGTCGCCATAACGCTCCTGGTGACGGTGCTGGGTCTGGCGGTGGGGCTCGGCATTGCCGGCACCATAAATTCGTCCCTGAAGGAGATCACCGGCCGGGTCCGCGACCTCTCCGAGGGCGACGGGGACCTGAGCAAGCGCATCAATATGGGGTCAAAGGACGAGATCGGCGAGGTGGCGAGCTATATCGACCAGTTCATCGGCAAGGTCCAGGAAAGCATCTCCCACTCGGTGGCGAGCGCCCAGGAAAGCGCCGTGGCCAGCCAGGAGCTGTCGCACATTGCGGCCAACCTGTCGGGCACCGTGCAACGCCAGTCCGCCATGATCGCCGAAGGGGACACGATGACGCAGGAGGTGGCGGCGAACTTCGACATCACCGAGGAGATGGCGATTTCCACCACCGAAACGATCCAGGCCACCCGCGAGACCCTGACCAAGTTCGTCGAGGGTCTGAAACAGGCCGGAGCCGTCATCGCGGGCGAGTCCGAAAGCCAGTCCGCCATGGCCGAGCAGGCCCAGGAGCTGGCCCAAAGGGCGGGAGACATCAGCCTGGTACTGGAGATCATCGCCGACATCGCCGACCAGACCAACCTCCTGGCGCTGAACGCGTCCATTGAGGCGGCCAGGGCAGGCGAGGCCGGACGCGGCTTCGCGGTCGTGGCCGACGAGGTGCGGGCACTGGCCGCGAAAACGCAGAGTTCCCTGGAACAGATCAACACCAGCGTCAGCGCGGTGGTGAACGGCGTGCAGAGGGCCTGCGCGGGCAACGAGCAGGGAGCCTCCCGGATGCGGGGGATCGCGGCCTCCACCAAGGGGCTGATCGAGGACGTCGGCGGGGCGGCCGAGCGTCTGAAGGAGTCGGTCGACATCTCCTCCAACCTGGTCCGAAAGAGCACCCACATCGCCACCCGCACCAAGCAGGTGATCGAGATCATGAACCAGATCATCGCGCTTTCCGAGCAGAACAGGGTGGTCGCCCTGGAGGTCGACGGCGTTTCCGGCAGCCTCGCGCAAAAATCGGAGGGGCTGCGCCTGGCCTTGGGCCGCTTCAGGATTTAGGCGCCGGCCGCCGCCTGCTGCAGCATCGGGTGGCTGAAGGCCTGAATCCGAAGTCTTCGCCGTCTCCCCCGATGTATCAGGCACCGGCTTGTGGCACAGACGGCAATGATGCACGCTTACCAGGCCGCGCCACGGCTCCCTCGGTACCAGGCGGCAGTCAGGAAGGGGACGGAATGGCTGCGAACTGGTGCCGCAAACCTCGAAGTCTCACTCGTGGAGGATGCTCATGGAAGTGACTCGCTACAGGGATTGGAAAATCTTGTCCAAAATCCTGGCCATACCGGTAATCGCCCTGTTCGTCGCCTTGATAAGCGTCGAATTCATGATCATTCCCTTTATCGAAAAGGAGCTGATGCAGGGGCAGGAAAACTCGGTGCGGCATGTCGTTGAACTGGGGATGGGAGTCCTGGAGGAGCATGATGCGGAGGTCAAGGCCGGCCGGATGACGCTCGAAGCAGCCCAGAGGCAGGCCGTCAACCAGATCGCCCGGATGCGCTACGAACAGAAGGAGTACCTCTGGATCAACGACACCGGCAAGCCGGTGCCAAGGATCATCATGCATCCGACGGTCCCCGCCTATAACGGCAAGGTGCTGGAGGACGCCAAGTTCAACAAGGCCACCAGCAAGCGCGAAGGGCTCAGGGGACCCGAGCAGAAGCTGAACTCCCAGAACCTCTTCTCCGCCTTCAACGACGTCTGCGAGAAGGCCGGCCACGGCTTCGTGACCTATGAGTGGCCCAAGCCGAAGCTGGGCGGCGGCAGCACCTCCGAGAGCTACCAGAAGGTCTCCTACGTGAAAAAGTTCGCGCCGTGGGGCTGGATACTGGGAAGCGGCCTGTACGTGGACTACGTCAAGGAGGAGACGGCCACCCTCAGGTGGTGGATTTACGGCGCGGCGTCCTCCTTCGTGCTGTTCCTGGTGGCGCTCGCCGCCTGGGTCGGTCTCGGCATCACCCGGCCGCTCAACTCGACGATCCTGCAGCTGAAAAACATGACCGCCGGCAACGCCGACCTGACGCAGCGGATCATCGTTTCCCGCCGCGACGAATCGGGCATCCTGGCCGAATCCTTCAACGGGTTTCTGGACAAGCTGCACCAGGTCATCTCGAGCATCCGCGACAACGCCAGCAACGTGGCGAACGCCGCGCACGACATCAAGCAGCGCGCCAAGGAGATGGCGCACGGCTCGGGGAAGGTCGCCTCCGACGCTTCCGCCGTCGCCACCGCGGGGGAGCAAATGGCCGCCACTGCCCTGGTCATTGCCAACAACTGCGTCCTGGCGGCGCAGGCGTCCCAGGTGACCACCAGCTTCGCCGACGCAGGGGCCCGGGTGGTGCAGAGCACCATCTCGATGATGAGCCAGATCGCCGACCAGGTGAACGGCACCGCGGCGACGGTCGCCAACCTCGGGGCGAAGTCGGACCAGATCGGCACCATCATCGGCACCATCCAGGACATCGCCGATCAGACCAACCTGCTGGCCCTCAACGCCGCCATCGAGGCGGCGCGGGCCGGGGAGCAGGGGCGGGGCTTCGCGGTGGTGGCCGACGAGGTGCGCGCCCTGGCGGAGCGGACCACCAGGGCGACCCAGGAGATCACCTCCATGATCAAGGCGATCCAGCTGGAGACCGGCGGCGCCGTCGCCAGCATGAACCGTGGGGTGAGCCAGGTGAACGCGGGGACGGCCGAGGCCTCCCGGTCGGGTGCCTCGCTGGAGCAGATCAGGGGCCAGGTGGACCAGGTGACCCAGCAGATCGGCCAGATCGCCACGGCGGCCGCCCAGCAGACCTCGACGACGACCGAGATCAGCGCGAACATCGAACGGATCACCGACCAGGCCTCCAGGGAGTGCAGCCAGGCGGACTCCATGGCACAGGCGGCGAACCAGCTCAACCGCCTGGCCGAGTCCATGATCAGCTCGGTCAACCGGTTTCAGACCATCATCAAGTGGAACGACTGGATGAGCGTCGGGGTGCCCCGGTTCGACGAGGCGCACAAAAAGCTGATAGCGATGATCGGCCAGTTGAACGACGCCCTGCAGCACGGGCAGTCGGAGCAGGTGATCCGCGGCATCCTCGAGGGGCTGACCTCCTATTGCAAGGTGCACTTCGATGACGAGGAGAAGTTCCTGGAGCAACACGCCTACCCGGCCACCCGCGAGCACAAGCAGGTGCATGTGGCGTTCATGAACAAGGTGAACGAGGTGGTCAGGGACTACGCTGCGCAGAATGCGTCCCCCTCACAGGTGATGAACCTGCTCAGCGATTGGCTGCTGACGCACATTCTCAAGACGGACAAGAAGTACACCGAGTACTTCAGCTCGAAGGGGATCATCTGAGAGCGGGGCCCTGCGTCAAGCCCGGTTGCCCGGCGACGCCAGTCCCCCCGGCTGCGAGCACATACTTCGATGCCAAGGGGCGCCCTGCCCGGGGCGCCGCAGGAAGTTGGGCACTCACTGGCTGAGACAGAGCCTGCAATCTCTTTGACCCCTGTCCCGGTAAAATATTGCTAAAGTTCACGCGGCTAGATCCGAGAAGGATAAGCATCTTACTGTCACCAGAAACAGTCACTTTCTTTAGCAATCGCACAAATCTCACCTGCAAGCCGGCAAGTGTCGACATCGGCCCACAGGTAACGGATGTCCACTTAAACGTCTGACACCGTCGGCTTGCCCTACGGAATAAATAAGGAAAGGGTGGCAGTATGAAAAGTTTGGAAACTGTGCTCATGACATTCGCGGGAACCCTGCTGCTTTTTGGGACAAGCTGCCTTGCGGCGCAATCCCAGGGTACCATCGACCCCGTAAGCGGCAAGCCCTGTTACACGTGCCACCGCAGCAAGGTGAACGCACCGAAAATTCACGACGCCCTGGCCGGCAACGACTGCTCCCCCTGCCATCCGGCCGTTGGCGGCGACCACCAGAAAAATCACGAGCTGTATGCGGTAAAGGATAAAAGCGCCAAGCTCTGCTGGGGGTGCCACGACAGTGTCGCCGACCAGAAAAGCGTCCACCCGATCATCAGCGCGGAAGGGTGCCTCGGCTGCCACGCTCCCCACAATTCCTCCTTGCGCAAGCTGCTCCGGGCCGAACCGCCCGAGCTCTGCTTCGGGTGCCACGAGCGCGCGCTGGTGGCGGAGCCGAAGAGCGGGAAGGCCACCGACTTCCGGGACGGGGTGCAGAACCTCCACTATCTGCACGCCGGAGGGGAGAACCCGATCCCGTGCCTGGTCTGCCACGACATGCACGCCAGTTCCCAGGAACACCTGATCCGCACCAAGGGGAGCAACGGCAAGGAGGCGGTGACCATTGCCTACACGGCAACCGAAAAGGGGGGGAGTTGCACTGCCAGCTGCCACGACGCCCTGAGTTACCAGAGAAAATAGCCGCCTGCGCCGGCCGGGTCAGGGCCGGCTGGAACCGCACGCACCCCACGGAGGCGTGCGGAACCGTGCGATGGCGCGCGGGCGGTGCCGATTTCCAACGTAGTGCCGAAGGCCCCTCGCTGCTGCCAGGGGCCTTCGGTTTTCCACTTCCTCATCCGGGCCCTGCAGGTTGTTCTGCGACGCCAGCTACGACGGCAACGGCCACCGTCATCTGCAGCTTCGTCGTCTCCTTGGGCTTCATCCAACGATTCATGGTGCCTCTGCTGCTCTGCTCCTGTCTTTCATGAAGGATCCGTCACCGCCCGCGGGGCAACCGGTAAAAAACGTGAACCGGGTTACCCCGCCAGCGTCAAATAGGCGCGGCGCGACGAGCATCCGCGGTGCGTTAAAAACCCCTTATCTGTCAGGAAAACGTTCAAGATACCGGTGTCCTTTGTCGATACTGTTACCACGGGTTACCGGGGTGCTTTGCGAGGAGCGTCGGTTGCCCGTCGTGCCAAAAGAACTCGGTGCCCGAGGCCTGGCCGTACAGATAACGACTAATCATCACAGGAGACGCCCATGACGTGGTTCATCAATCTCAGAATAAGCGGGAAAATCATCACGGTAGTGTTGGCCATCATGCTGCTCATGCTGCTGCTGGGTGTCTTTTCCATCCTGGAGCTGTCCAGGGTGAACGGGTCGACCGAGGAGATCGCCACCAATTGGCTGCCGAGCGTGCACGCCGTCGACAGCATGGACGGGACCATCAGCGATTTCCGGCGCCAGGAGCTGCAGCACCTCCTCTCCACCGGCTCCGCGGACTGGGACCGCTTTGAGAAAAGGATGTCCGAGGTCGAGGCGCAACTGAAGAATCTCGACACCGGCTACCAGAAGCTGATTTCGTCCCCCGAGGAGAAGAAGCTCTACGAGGAGTACTCCGCGAACTGGAACTCCTACCTGGCTGTCGTCAAGAATGAAGTGGCCCTGAGCAGGCAAAATAAGCACGCGGAGGCGTTGGAACTGTGCCGAGGGGAAGCGCAAAAGAGCTTCCTCGCCGCGATGGACGCACTGGACAGGGACGCCGGGTTGAACAAGAAGGGGGCCGACGACGCCTATGCCACGGCGCAATCGGTCTACGGCCAGTCCCGCATCATGATAGCCGCGGTGATCCTGGCAGCGCTCGCCGTGGGGATGCTCCTCGCGCTCCTGGTGGCGCGCTCCATCAGCCGCGCCCTGAAAAGCGGGGTGGCCGTGGCCGACAGGCTGGCTCAGGGGGACCTCTCCGTGGTCATAGAGGTGGCCTCGAAGGACGAGACCGGGCAGCTCATGTCCGCCATGAAGATCATGGCCGAGAACCTGCGAGGCATCATCGGCCAGGTGACCGGCACCGCGACCCAGGTGGCATCCGCCGCGAGCCAGCTGCACTCGACTGCAGAGCGGATCGCCACCGGTGCGGAACAGGTGGCGGCACAGTCCGGCACCGTCGCCACCGCCGGCGAGGAGATGTCCTCCACCTCCGGCGACATCGCCCAGAACTGCCAGATGGCTGCGGCGGGGGCCCTGCGCGCCGCGCAGTCCGCCCAGGCCGGCGCCGAGGTGGTGGAAAACACCGTGGCGGTCATGGGGCAGATCGCCGACAAGGTCCAGCAGAGCGCCCAGACGGTCGCCAGCCTGGGCGCCCGCTCGGACCAGATCGGCGACATCATCGGGACCATCGAGGACATCGCGGACCAGACCAACCTGCTCGCGCTCAACGCCGCGATCGAGGCGGCCCGGGCCGGGGAGCAGGGGAGGGGGTTCGCGGTGGTCGCCGACGAGGTCAGGGCGCTGGCCGAGCGTACCACCCGGGCCACCCGCGAGATCGGCGAGATGATCAAGGCGATCCAGAGCGAGACCAGGGGGGCGGTGGCCGCCATGGAACAGGGGGTCCGGCAGGTGGAGGCGGGTACCGGCGAGGCGGCCAAATCCGGAGTCGCGCTGCGGGACATCCTGGAGCAGGTGAACGACGTCGCCATGCAGGTGAACCAGATCGCCACCGCCGCCGAGGAGCAGACCGCCACCACCGGCGAGATTTCCAGCAACATGAACCAGATCACCGAGGTCGTGCAGCTGACCTCCCAGGGCGCGCAGGAGTCAGCCCAGGCGGCGTCCCAGTTGAGCGGGCACGCCGAGGAACTGCAGCGGCTGGTACGGCAGTTCAAACTGTAGCCGGGGCCGCGCCCGAGTTCCGTCCGGCCTCTGCCCCGGGGAAGGGGCGCGGCGTGGGGCACCGGGAGAGGAGCTGTAAAGGAGCCGATCGGCATCGATCTCAGCCAAGGCAAAGGAATTGAGTGCCCGCAGGTGCTTCCCGGCGCGCATCTCGCGTCCCGGAGTCCGCCGCGGCGCGTTGCGCCCCTTCGTGGCCGCCACTGTACAGTGGCGGCCACGTGCGTTTGTTCAACCGTATACGGCCTCTATACACCCGGGATGCCGGCGTTTTATCCTGCAATAACCGCCCCTTACCATAACGTCATGCGCCGCGCCGCCGCGCTCGCGCCGCCGGGGTGTATGGCTTTGCCATACTATTCCGCGCCCCGCGGCCCCCGGCAGCGTGCGGCGCATCCGGAGTAAAGCCCGTGATAACCGATGGTTACTGGGCTTTGCCGGCCGCCCTCGCACTCTGGCATGCTTGATGCTATCTGTAAAGTCAGGAAGGGATGGAACTGAGAGGAAAAAGGGAGGATGCCATGAGAACAGCTATCAACACGATAATCGCAACGGCGGCCATGACGGGTACGGCTTTGGCAGCAAACGGCGCCCAGGCAGATGAGCCTGGCCTGCTCGCCTGGGGATTCATCGGGTTCTGCGCAGTCATACTGGTAGGTCAGTTGGTCCCGGCGGCGATGCTGGTGATCGGGGCCTTCAAAGGGCTGGCAGGCGCCCCCAAAGAAGCAGACGCGAAAAAACAGTAACGAGCCCCGCTGACCGTCGCCCGGCAACCGCTGCCGACAGGTCCGGTCTTTGGTAGGAGCGCTACTCCCGCCGCGCCCAGCGCGCCGCGGAGCACGCTCCTGCCGGGCCCTGCAGGGGGCCCGGGCAACGCCCCGAAGCGGCGCTCCAAAGCCTCTCTCGGCCGTACGCCATTTAGCCTTCCGAAGCGATCCCCTAGCAGCACCTCGCAACTCTTACGTCCTGGAACGCCCCGAAAGTCTCGTGTCCTGGAACGCCCCGAAAGTCCGGCAGGGTGTGCAGCCCCGGCCCGGCGCACCAGCAACCCCGGTGCGCGCCCCGTTTCCTACCAGGTGGCCTTGCCCGCCCGCAGGTCCAGCTTGAGGAACTTGGGTGCCGCCACCGGGTCCGGCCAGGGCGCCGCCACCGCGCGGCCGTCGAACCACTCGGTCACGGCGAGCTTGCCGGTCTCCCTGCCGTGCCTCCCGCCCAGGCTCCCGGCCAGGACGTCGGCCGCCATCGGCTTGGCGAGGTAGAACCCCTGCACCTCGTCGCAGCCGAGCGCGGTCAGGTGGTGCAGCTGGTCGGAGTTCTCCACCCCCTCCGCCAGCACCTTGAGGCTCAGGCTGCGCCCCATGGAGATGATCGCCTCGACGATGGCCGCGTCGTCGTTGCTGCGGTTCACGTCGGCCACGAAGGAGCGGTCGATCTTGATGCGGTCCACCGGGAAGTGCTTCAGGTAGTTGAGCGACGAGTAGCCGGTGCCGAAATCGTCGATGGAGAGCTGCACCCCCATCCGCTTGAGCGAGCAAAGCGTGTCGATGGTGCTTTCCGCGTTCTCCATGATGACGCTTTCGGTGAACTCCAGCTCCAGGACCCGCGGGTTGATGCCGGTATCCCGGAGGATCCCGGTCAGCATGGTCACGAAGTCGGCCTGCTTGAGCTGCTTTCCGGAGACGTTCACCGCCACCTTGAACTCGGGATGCCCCGCCTCGGCCCAGCGCCTGGCCTGCTGGCAGGCGCTGCGCAGCACCCACTCGCCGATGCTGAAGATGAGGCCGGAATCCTCCGTGAGCGAGATGAACTCGGAGGGGGGCATCAGCCCGAACTCGGCGCTCTGCCAGCGCAACAGCACCTCGGCGCCCACCATCTTGTTGGTCTTCAGGTCCCACTGCGGCTGGTAGACCAGGAAGAACTCGTCGCGCTCCAGCCCCTGGCGCAGGCTGTTCTCCAGGGCCACCCGGCGCATGATCTTCTGGTTCATCTCCGCCGAGAAGAAGCGGAACTGGCCCCTCCCCTGTTTTTTGGCGTGGTACATCGCCGTGTCGGCGGAGCGGAACAGGCTGGAGGCGTCGTGGCTGTCGTCCGGGTAGAGCGCGATGCCGATGCTGGCGCTCGAGTAGACGGCGGAGCCGTCGATCTGGAAGGGGGTGGCGAAGACGTCGAGCATGCGCTGGACTGCGGCCGAGATGCGCTCCTGGCTGGCGACGGAGGTGAGCAGCACCACGAACTCGTCGCCCCCCAGCCGGGCCAGGATGTCCGCGTCGCGGATGCAGCCGGAAAGCCGCGCGGTCACCTCGCACAGCAGCCGGTCCCCGGCGGCGTGCCCCAGGGTGTCGTTCACGTCCTTGAAGTTGTCCAGGTCCAGGAACACCAGGCTGAGCATCTCGCCGTCGCGCGCCGCGAGCGCCAGGGACTGGTGCAGCCGCTCCAGGAACATGCCGCGGTTGGGGAGCCCGGTCAGGTTGTCGAAGTAGGCGAGCCGGTTGATCTTCTGCT
>Ga0316222_1004434_pt1 | contig 12792 bp, 13 predicted proteins | sample TBH18011metaG_FD_206008 | JGI IMG/M metagenome (GOLD analysis project Ga0316222, IMG submission 206008) | Freshwater microbial communities from Trout Bog Lake, Wisconsin, USA - TBH18011 | ecosystem: Environmental > Aquatic > Freshwater > Lake > Hypolimnion/Profundal zone | place: USA: Wisconsin... | reverse complement strand
GTAACGACCACGTGGTGATGGGCAACGGCAATGACGATTTCGTCAGCATCAGCGGCGGCAGCGGCCACAACGTCACGTTCGGCAGCGGCAGCTTCGACACCCTGACCATTCAGTCGGGCAACGACCACATCAACCTGGGTGGCAGCACCGGCGATACCATCAACATCGTCGGCGGCGGCTCGGGCAACGTCGTCATCGGCGGCGATGGGTCCAACACCATCATCGACAACGCCGACGCCGATTCCATAACCCTGGGCAACGGCAACAACACGCTGTCCTTCACCGACGGCGGCGGCGGTCACAACCTCACGCTCGGCAATGGCAACGACACCGTCACCTTCAGCTCCGGCAACGACACGGTGACGGCCGGCGATGGCAATGACACCGTCACCATGGTTTCGGGCTCGGTCACCGTCGGCCATGGCCTCGACACCATCAACTTCACCGGCGGCGGTGGCGTGGTCACGGTCGGTGACGCCGGTGTCGGCGGCAGCACCACCGTCAACGCGGGATCGTGGGGCGGCCAGAGCCTCAGCATCGTCGACACCCACAGTGGCGCCGGCACCGACACCCTGACCGTCAACCATACCCAAGGCGGTGGCACCGACACCTTCCAGCTTGATTTCACCGGCCACAACACCTCGGTGACCGGCGGCACCGGCAGCTCTTGGACCGACGTGCTGGACGTGTCGCACATGAACAACGCCAGCAACGTGGAAGCCCTTAGCATCACCGTGGGCAACCAAACCTGGACCGAGGCGGTCGGTGCCCATGGCACCATCGACCTCACCAACAATGGCGCCCAGCACGACATCAGCGGCACCGTCAGCGTGACCGACACCGCCGGCCAGCATCACGACATCACCTTCGCCAACATTGAAAAGCTGACCTACTAACCGTTCATCGACCATGGACCTCGCCCCCCGCGGGGTCCATGGGCCTTGAATTCGCCGCGATCCCCGGCTAAGGCTGGGGCATGGCTGCTTTACGAGGATTTTTTTTGGCGCTTGCCGTGTCGCTGTGGTCGCTGCCGGCCGCCGCCCATCCCCATGTCTGGATCGACACCACCACCAGCTTCGTGGTCGCCGATGGCACGGTCACCGCGCTACGGATCGAGTGGAAGTTCGACGAATTCTTTAGCACCAGCTTGTTCGACGAGTTCGACAAGAATCATAACCACCGCTTCGAACCGGCCGAGATCACCGCGCTGGAACAGGGCGCCTTCGCCAACACCGCCAAGCAGAATTATTTCACCTTCGTCAAAGTCGGGGGCAAGAAGGTGGCTACCTTGGCGGCCTCCGAATTCACCGCCCGGGTCGAGGGAAAATCGGTGGTCTACGGCTTCCTGTTGCCCCTGGCCAAGCCGGTCGACCCCCGCCAGTCCGTGCTGACGGTGACCACCTACGAGGACACCTATTACATCGACGTCGCCCCGGCGGCCCAGCACCCGGTCGGCTTCGAGGGCGATTCTTCGCTGAGCTGCAAGGGGAGTGTGGCCGAGGATCCCAAGACCAAGATCTATTTCGGCTCGGTCAACCCGTTAATGATTACGGTTCATTGCTAGGAGCGGACATGGTCTCCCGACGCGTTGTTCTGGCCATGTTGCTGCTGACCTGGCCGGTTCTGGCCATCGCCGACCCGCTCCATGGCGGCGGCGGTTCCGGCGGCGAGGCGATGTGGCTGCCCGACGCGCTGCGCCCGCTGGCCGCCTGGCTGCTGGTGACACAGCGTGGCCTGATTGTCGACCTGCAGCGGCAGATGGCGCTGATCCAGGACGGCGGCTCGTGGGCGGCCAGTCTGGCGATCATCGCCTCGGCGACGCTGTATGGCTCGGTCCACGCCGCCGGGCCGGGGCATGGCAAGATCGTCGTCGCCTCGTACTTCGCCAGCCGGCGCGCCCGCTTGGTCCAGGCATTGCGCCTCAGTGGCCTGGTGGCGGTGCAGGCGGCCTCGGCGATCGCCCTGGTGTCGGTGCTGGCGGGGCTGCTCGATCTCGGCGGCCGCACCCTGCTCGACGGCGCCGCCCTGTTCGAGACCACCAGCTTCGCCCTGATCGGCCTGTTCGGTCTGTTGGTAATGTGGCGGGCGGCGCGGGGGAGGGCGGTGTGCTGCGACCACACACATGATCATCAGCATGTGCATGGCCCCGACTGCCACCATCATCCGTCCGGCGACGAGGCGTCGCGCGGCGAAATGCTGATGGGGGCGCTAGCGGTCGGCTTGCGCCCCTGCACTGGTGCCGTGCTGATCCTGCTGTTCACCTTCGCCAACGGCCTGGCCTGGCTGGGGATCGTCGCCACCCTGGCAATGGCCGCCGGTTCGGCGGTGACGGTGGCGGCGGTGGGGATCGGCGCGGTCAGCGCCCGTTCGCTGTCCAGCCGGCTTGGCCTGCGGCCGCCGTCCTGGCTGGCCAAGGCGATGGCGATCACCGCCGGGCTGCTAATCGCCGTCAGCGGCGGGGCGATGGCGGTGGCGTCGCGGCTGATCGGTCCAATCGGCTGAATAGCCTCGGATGACATGTTGGGCGGGCAATAGTATAAGTATAAAAATTAGATAAAATTGTTTCAATACCCCTCCGTATAATAGAATCGTTACGAAATTTGTGGTCTACTCACCATCAAGAAACTAATTCCTTTTGAGGTGGTGCGATGATCAGAATCCCCGGCACTTGCTCCAGCTGTTCGGCCTATGTCGAAGGCCGCAACACCATGGGCGACACCATGGCGCGCAGCGCGGCCGACGGCAAAGCGGCGCAGTGACGGTATCCGTCGCCGACCACCAGGTTGCCACAATTCCGTCCTAGACTACCGCGACAATGATTTGTTCGCGGCAGGGGATGGGGATGGCAGTATCGCGCAGGGCCGCTTTGGCCGGGATGATGGGGATGGGGGCGGCGTTGGCCGGTTGTGCTCAAGCGCCCGCCATCGTCGTGCCGCAGGCGGTGCCACGGTCGCCGGCCACCGCCAGGGTCGTTACCGATCCCGAGGGGATCGGCCTCAACGCCGTCATCGACCTCAGCCATTCCAACTCGGTGGCCGATTTCAACACGGTGCGCTTGAACAGTTCGATCATGGCGGTCATTCATAAGGCGACCGAAGGCTTCGATTGGGCCGACCCGCGCTACGCCGAGCGCCGCGTTCAGGCCGAGGCCGCCGGGTTGCTGTGGGGGGCCTACCATTTCGGCACCTTCCAGCATTCCGGCGCCGAGCAGGCGGCGACCTTCCTGGCGGTGGCCCAGCCGGGGCCAACAACGGTAATGGCGCTGGATCTGGAGCTCAACGAGCGGGCTCCGGCCAATTCGATGGACATCACCCGCGCCGAGGAATTCGTCGGCGCCATCATGGCCGCCACCGGCCGCCTGCCGCTGGTCTATGTCCATCCGGTCTGGGCCGATGGCGAGCCGGTCGGCGGCAGCCACCGCACCCTGGGCGGCGCCATCCGGCGCAATTCGATCCTGGCCGCCTGCGATCTGTGGCTGGCCGATTACCGCAGCCGGCCGGAACTGCCTCGCGCCTGGAGCCAAACCGGCTGGCGGCTGTGGCAATATACCGGCGACGAGGGCGGCGGCCCGTTCCGCACCTTTGCCCGCGGCGTGGTCGGCATTGACCGCTGCGACCGCAATCTGTTCGGCGGTGACGCCCCGGGGCTGGGGCGCTACTGGATGGGGCAGGCGGGCGGGGCTGCCGGAGTTTAGTTCAGCCACCCCTTCAGCCAGCCACCGGGTTCCTTCTTCGCCTCCGGCTTCGCCGGCCCGGCCACCGTCTGGACCGGGGCGGCGGCGGCGCGGGCGGTGTCTTCGGCCCAGCGAGCGACGGTGACGAAGTTGCAGCCCTTGGTCTTCAGCTCGTCGAGAACCGCCGGAATGGCGGCGATGGTCGAATCGTGGATGTCGTGGAACAGGAAGACGCCGTGGGCGCCTTTGCCGGCGGGGACGACGTTGCCTTCCAGCTGGGCCACCGAATGGTAGCGCCAGTCGACGCTGTCATGGGTCCACAGCACCACCTCCATGCCGTCCAGGCGGGCCTGGGCCACCAGCGCCGGGTCGTAGGAGCCATAGGGTGGGCGGAAATAATGGGGTGTCACTCCCAGCGTTTTCAGCAACGCCACGGTGTCCTCGATTTCCTTTTGGCGCTGGGCGTTGTCCAGCTTGCGCATGTCGGGATGGTCCCAGGAATGGTTCTCGACCTCGTGGCCTTCCGCGACCATGCGGCGGATCAGCTCGGGATAGCGGCGGACATGCTCGCCCAGTACGAAGAAGGTGGCCTTGACGCCCTCGGTGGCCAAGGCGTCGAGCAGGGCGCCGGTATGGGCGCCGGGGCCGTCGTCGAAGGTGATGGCGCAGTCGGCGCTGGCCGATTCCAGCCGGGTGATCGCGCTGAAGTCCAGCGCTGGCGGCACTTCCGCCAGGGCGGCGGGGGCGCCAAGGGCCACCGCCAGGGCTACTGCGACCAAGCACCGCATCGACCTACTCCCAAAGAGCTATCTCTTTGGCGATGGTGGCGGAAGCGGCGCACGGTGTAAAGGCATGGCGGTTGACGGCGCGCTCCGGCTGCCGCACTAAGCGTGATCACGCTTTTTGATGGCCTGTCATCCAGGGTTTTTGATGCTCTTCCGGGTACCGCTTCCCGCGCCCTGTAGAGGGGTTGGGAAGCGGGAAGCGGAAGCCGTCAGCGTGGGGAGAGTCGGTAGCCTTCCGGCGATTTGATGATGTGGCCGGTGGCGGTCATGGCGGCCAGGCGCTCGTAAAGCGTGGCGGTGCGGACGCGGCAGGCGGCGCGCAGATCGGCGAAGGGCTGCGGCTGGCTGGCCCCGGCGAGGGCGGTGGCGATGCGCTGATCGATCGAGCGTGGCTCGGGATCCTGGGCTGGCTGCTGGTGGCGGTCGAGGACTTCAAGGGCGAGGGCATTGGCGCGCTCGGCCAGTTCGAGGGTGACGGTGGGCATGGCCGATGCGGCGCGGTGCTCGACGGTCAGGGTAATGTCGTCACCGTCACGGCGGAGATAGAGGTTGGAATCGCCCCAGGCGTGAAACTCGGACGAGCCGCGCAGGGCCTGGCCGGCCCGCAGGTTGCCGGCGCCCTTTTTGGCATGGTGGACGACGATGACGGCGAGGCCGTACCGGCGCTGCAGTTCACGCAAGAAGGCGAGCAGCGGGGCGACCTCGCCGCTAACGTTCTCGTCGATGCGGTGCAGCCGGACGAAGGGGTCGAGGACAAGCAGGCGCGGCTTCAACTTGGCGATGGTCTCGTCGAGGTTGGCTCGATCGGCGGCGAGATCGAGCCGGAGCGTCGGCGCGGTGATCACCTGGACGTCGAGATCGGCGATGGCCAGGCCGGCAGCGGCACAGATTCCATCGAGACGGCGGCGGACGATGTGGAGCGCGTCCTCGGCGGCGTAGAGCAGGACGCGTCCCGGCCTGGGCACGGCGAAGCGACGCAGGCAGGGCGTTCCGGCGGCGACTGCGACGGCAAGATCAAGGGCGAGGAAGGATTTGCAGCATTTGGGCTCGCCGCCGATGATGCCGACGGCCTCCTCGGCCCACAGCCCGGTGACCAGCCAGCCCTGATCCTGGGCGCGATCGGCGAGGCGGTGGGCGGGCTCGACCGGCAGCATGGTCATCGCCGCCGCCCGGTTCCGGTCTTGACCTCGGCGGCGGGGGACGTGGCATAGGTCTCAAAAAACAGCTTCTCGTCGATCTGACGGGCATCGCACTCGGCGGCAGCGGCGAGCAACTCGTCGGCCATGATCATGAGGGCGCGCAGGTTGCCATGGGCATGATCGGCCAGAGCGGCGACCACCTCGTCGGTCATTAACGTCGGTGCTCCTGCCTGGTTCAGGGCATGGCGCAGGCAGCCCTGCAGGATCTCAGGCGTCGCCCGCTCCAATGCCAGACGGACGCGCATGCGGCTGTCGAGCGGGAGAAACTCGTCGGAGCGCAGGCGCTCGGCGAGGCGGCCGTCGCCGGCGAGGACGACGGTCAGCAGGATGTGCGAGTCGAGCCGGGTCGAGGACAGCAGGCGCAGCTCGGAGAGGACGGCGGGCTGCATCTCCTGGGCCTCGTCGATGATCAACACCGGCCGGCTCAGTGCCCCGTCGATATGGGCCTGCCAGCGTTGGCGCAGGATCTTGGTGCCGCCCCAGCGGTTGTTCGGCTGCAGCTCGACGCCGAAGAGGTCGCCCATCTCGCGGTAGAAGTCGGCGATGTTGGCCTGGGGCCGGCTGATCATGCCGACGGTGACGTCCCGTTGTTCGGCCAAATGTGCGACCAGGATGCGCAAGCAGGCCGACTTGCCGGTACCGGGCGCGCCGGAAACCATGGCGAAACCGCCATCGGCGGCGAGTTGGCGGACCCGCCGGCGGAAAGAGTCGATGCGCGGACCGACATGGAGCGCCTCGGCCGGCACGCCGGGGGCGAAGGGGTTCCACTTCAGGCCGTAGAGGGCCAGCAGCTTCTTGTTCACGGCTCTTCTCCTTCGTCTTTGGGCAGATAGGCGGGGGGCAGACCGGTCGCCGCCCGCTGGTCGATCAGATTGGCGAGCAGCGGCGCCATGCCGCCGGCCGGCCTGGCGGCGATGGGCTGATCGGTGATCGGCTCCAGCGACCGGCGCAGGCCGCTGGCATTGGCAGTCTTGTCCTGCGGATACAGCCGACACAGCACCGTCGCGGTGTGCTCATCGACAAGGTGGATCAGGGCGAGATCCCAGTTGGCGTAGCGGACATCGACGCGGGTGAGATGGCGGTAGCGGTTCGGCACCTCGAAGCGGCGGCCCTCAATGACGATGGTGCCGTCGCTCTTGCGCAGGGTGCGCCGCTCGGTCCTGGTGAAGGCCAGCTTGAGCGTCGCGCTGTCCGGGCTGGGCCGCATCACCTCCGGTCCGGCGAGGAAGCGGGTAATCGGCGCCTCGTCGATCTCGGAATGGATCTTGCGGTTGTATTCGTACTCGACCCAGGCCTGCGTCGCCTCGTTGAGCTTGGTCAGGGTGAGATCGGGCACGTCCTCAAGCATGGCCATCAGTCGGCCTTCGACCGGCCCCCAGAAGGCTTCCTGCTTGGCATTTTGATAAGGGCTGTAGGGCAGCGTGGTCTGGTGCAGGACGCCGAGCCGAGCGAGGCCATCGCTGATTTCGGCGGCGGTCATCGCCGCCCCGTTGTCGCTCATGGCGGCGCGCGGCAGGCCGCGTTTCTGGATCGCCTGTGACAGGCCGTGGGCGACATTCTCGGCCGTCTCGGCCAGATACCATTGCAGGTGACAGGCGAGCCGCGAGCGGTCATCGAGGATGCCGAGCAGCAAGGGCGTCTGCCATTCGCCGCGCGGCGTCAGCACCTTGCGCGAGCCGTGATGGAAATCCCAATGCCACAGGCCGCCGACATACTCGGCCTCGTAGCTGCGCACCTCGCGGTCGGCCAGCCGGGCCTCGGCCGCCAGCGCCCCGGCGGTCTGCCGCGCGGTGAGCGGGCGCCGCTTCACCAGGCCATGGGATTCCAGAAAGCGGCGGATCGTTGAATAGGAGGGCACCGGCCGAAGCTCGGGCTGCTTCTCGGCCAGCGCCACCAGGTTGTCCCAATGGAGCTTGGCGCTCCAGCTCTTGTGGACGGCGTACTGGGCCAGCAGCGCCTGGCGCAGCGCCTCGCCCATCGCCGTTTGCTGGCCGGCATCCTGACGCCGTTTGCGCCGCAGGACGCCAACCGGGTCATGGCGTTCCCCGAGTGCCCGATAGTACCAGCGCTCGATGGTCGAGACGCCGAAGCGGACCAGGGCACCGGTGGTCGGATGGCGCCACTCGCGCGCCGCCAGTGCCGCCAGCGCCGAGCCCAGGGCGCCCTTCTCCGGCGGCGCCGCCAGCAGTTGGCCGATCACCGAGAAGCGCAGCTGCGCCCATCGCTCGTGGACCCGTCGGTGCGTCATGCCGATCCCCCTTGATCAGGATCAGCGGACGATATCGGCGCCGTCATTGACCGGCGACGGGCATCCTCTGCGGGTCGGTGGCGTCCGTCACAAAGCCTGCATCAGCGCCGCTCCCCCGCTGATCGGCGCCAAGAAGCGCAACAGGGCGAGAAGACGTGCTTCAATGCCACCAGCAAAACGGTCGAGCAGCGATGCGGGAAGGCGGGTGGGATCGACGGGCGGCATTAAGGCGGCCGCAGCCACCTTCCAGAATGGACCGGCGGTGACCGTGGTTTGCCACCAATCCCGCCAGCGCGCCACGGTGCGCCGGCTGACGCCGACGACATCCTGAAGGCGGTCGAGGCGCGCCTCGGTCAGGCCGTGCCGGATCGCGGTCACCAGCACCACCACCGCGCCAAGATAGACCTTGCGGCCGAGGAAGCGCAGCGACGCCGGCGTAATCCGCTTGCGGCAGTCCCTCACCGCGCAGCACAGGCTGAGACGCTGGTCATGGGCCGCGTCGCAGGCGACCAATCGACCGCGCGGCTTGCGATCGAACGGCGATGCGTCGAGCCGACCGCCGCACACGGCGCATCGCTTCGCCCTGGCCGTCGCCAAAAGATCGCGATCACAATGGAGAAGCAAGTCATGGAATCTGGCATCCGCCAGCAGCGCTTGGTACAAGATGTCCGTCCTTCTGACTGAAGATGAAATGGCCAAGATCGGACGGAATGATCGCTGCCCCTGCGGCAGTGGCAAGAAATACAAGCAGTGCTGTCTGGCCAAGGACGAAGCCGCAGCCAGCGCCGCATCCCCGCCGCCGGAGACCAAGGCGCAGCGGCGATACGCGCGCGCCGCCGCGCTGGCGGAATTAGCCGCCGAATACGCCACCGCCGAAGAATTGACCGAAGCGTCCAACGCCGTCGTCGACATGGTCCACGCCGGCAAGCTCGACGAAGCCGAGCGGGCCGCTCATGATCTGCTGGAGCGCTTCCCCGAGGTGCACGATGGCTATGATCGCCTCGGCATGGTCTACGAGGCCCGAGGCGATTACCGCACGGCCGTCGACTACTACCGCAAGGTCATCGCCTTCGTCCTCGACCACCCGGACCTCTACGAACCCGAGTTCGCCGACACCTTCCGGCAAATCGTCGATGAGCTCGACCCCATCGCCGTTTCACCCCCAGAAGGGCCGCCGCCGGGCTGACCGCAGGGCCACCTGATTGGCCAGCATCGCCGGCTGCTCGGTCGCGTCAAGGCATCCACTCGCTGCGCTCGCGGACCCTCCTTGACCCGTCCTCCGCTGCCGACGGTTCGGATGGCAGGTCGGCTCCGAGGAATGGCCCTTCAGTCCCACCAAGGAATGGGCGATCGGGCGCAGAGCCGCGCTACACCAGCGCAACGCCACGGTCAGTGAGGGCCCATGCGACCCGTCCACCACGAACCGTGATCAGAATGTCCGCCATATCCCACCGCTTTTCATGCGCAGGCTGACCGCACCATCAGCGCTGAATTTCACGGGGATCGGGGAACAAGATGACAAACGAAGTTTTTGCCGACGGCATCGGCCGGATCGATTTCGCCGCGGGCGTGGTGCGCTTTGAATTGGTCTCGGTCGAGCCGGGCGAGGCCGGCCAGAATCGCCTTGAGGCGCGCCAAAGGGTGATCATGCCGCTTGAGGGCTTCCTGGCCGCGCTCGGCACCATGAGCAACCTGGTCAACAAGCTGGTCGAGGCCGGCGTGCTGCGCCAGAACCCGGCCGCTCCGCAGGCGGCGGAATCGGTGGAGAAGGGCAAGGTTAACTAGGGCGGTTTCATTTTTGCCCCTCGCCGGGCGCCGGCTCCGCCAGCTTGGCCGCCGCCGCAATGGCGGCTAAGCATGATCCGATGGTCGGATCATGCTCCGGGAACCACTTCGCCCCACAGGTCGTAATCCTCGGCGGCGAAGATCTCGGCCTTGACGATATCGCCGGGGCTGAGGTCGGAGGCGCCGTTGAGGAAGACGGCGCCATCGACGTCGGGGCTGTCGGCGTGGCTGCGGCCAATGGCGCCCTCGTCGTCGACTTCGTCGACCAGGACCTCGACGACGCGGCCGACCTTGGTCCGCATGCGGCGTTCCGACACCTGGCGGGCCATCTCCATGAAGCGGAGCTGACGCTCCTCCTTGACCTCGTCGTCGAGGTGGCCGGGGAGGGCATTGGCGGCGGCGCCGGCGACGTTCTCGTACTTGAAGCAGCCGACGCGGTCGAGTTCGGCCTGGTCCAGCCAATCCAGCAGGTGCTCGAAATCCTCCTCGGTCTCGCCGGGGAAGCCGACGATGAAGGTCGAGCGGATGGCCAGATCGGGGCAGATTTCGCGCCAGCGGTGGATCCGATCCAGCGTCTTGTCCTGGTTGGCGGGGCGGCGCATCGCCTTCAATACGGTCGGGCTGGCGTGTTGGAAGGGGATGTCGAGGTAGGGCAGGATGCGGCCCTCGGCCATCAGCGGGATCAACTGGTCGACATGAGGGTAGGGGTAGACGTAGTGCAGCCGGACCCAGATGCCGAGCTCGCCCAAGGCCGCCGCCAGGTCGCCGATCCGCGCCGGCACCGGCCGGCCGCGCCAGTCGCTGGCGGCATAGCCGAGGTCCTGGCCATAGGCGCCGGTGTCCTGGGAGATGATCAGCAATTCCTTGACCCCGGCGATGGCCAGGCGCTCGGCCTCGGCCAGGATGTCGCCGGCCGGCCGGCTGACCAGGTCGCCGCGCAGGCTGGGGATGATGCAGAAGCTGCAGCGCTGGTTGCAGCCTTCCGAGATCTTGAGATAGGCGTAGTGGCGCGGTGTCAGCTTGAGCCCCTCGGGCGGCACCAGGCCGATGAACGGGTTGGCGATCGGCGGCGCGGCGGCGTGGACGGCGGCGACCACCGCCTCGTACTGGTCGGGGCCGCTGACCGACAGCACCGAGGGGTGGGTGGCGCGGATGGTCGTTTCGTCGCCGCCCATGCAGCCGGTGACGATCACCCGGCCGTTGGCGGCGATGGCCTCGCCGATGGCTTCGAGCGATTCGGCCCGGGCGCTGTCGAGGAAGCCGCAGGTGTTGACGATCACCACGTCGGCGCCGTCATAGCTGCCGGAAATCTCATAGCCCTCGGCACGCAGCCGGGTGAGAATCCGCTCCGAATCAACCAACAGCTTGGAGCAGCCGAGGCTGACGATACCGACCTTGGGAATGGCGTTCATGGCGGCGGGAATTAACGTCATTTGGCCCGGGATTCAAGGGTGTTGATTACTTCTTCGGCGCCTTGATCCAGTCGGCGATGCCATCGAAAAAGCTGGAGGCGAAGCTGACGAAGGTGGAGGGCGCCTTGCCGTCCCACTTCTGCAGGGTGTCGATGATCGCCTTGGCCTTGAGGGTGTCGAGTACCGGGGCGATCTTTTCCGCCGTGTAGCGATCGTTGACCGCTTGCTGCACGTCCTTGTCGAAGGTGAAGGTGCCGGCCCAGCCGATGTAATCGAGGGTGATTCCGCGCGAGGCGAGGAAGGCGACAGCGCCTTTTTCGACCGCGTCCATGATGGCGTTGACGTCGGAATTGGCTTTTTCGAAGGTGCGGGCGCCGATTTCGCGGCAGACCAGCGACTGAACCTTGCCGCGGCCGACGCTGTCCATCACCTCGGCCAGGCTTTTGCCGTAATAGACCGAAGTGAAGACGATATTGGGGTCGTTGCGGTTGCCCTGGGGCGGCCGGACGCCGAACCAGTACAGGAACTTCGAGGCGTTTTCTTCCGAAACCGAGGTGGCGATGGCCACTTCGGTGGTGATGTTGATGCCTTCCGACGACTGGCACGGGAAGGATTCGTTGCGGACCGAGGTGCCGCGATCATGGGCCGCCACCCATTCCCGGTTATAGGGGGTGCGGTCGACGATGATCAGCCGGCCGGTCGGCACGTAGAAATCCGTCCACGCCCCCGAACCGTTGAACTTGGCGTGGGGAAGGGTGAAGCGCTTGGCCGCGATCTTGTTGGCTTCGAGATATTCGGTCGAGCCGAACTTGGCCTGGGAATCCCGGTTGGCGCCAACATCGGGAATGAAGAAGGCCGATTCGTTGGGCAGGATGAAATAGGCCTCGGCGAAGTCGTTCTTGTCGTAATAGGCCTGGGCGGGGGGCGCCGACAGCAGCGCTCCCACCGCGACGATCGCCGCCGGGAACAGCCTGGTCCAGGCCCGCCTGAGATCGCCCCGCCAAATCGCGGCGAGAACGACCAGCAGAACCAGCGCCGGAATTCCTAAATGGCTGAATACGCCCATGCCGTAGACCGCCTCGATATAGGAGGGCGCGCTGTTGTCGAACTGCTTGGCGGCGACTTCGCTGGACAGCACGGTGGCCACCGGATTGAGCAGGAAGTTGACCACCCCGTAAACGAAAATGGCGACCACCGAGGCGATCACCCGCATCAGGGCGCTATTCATGGTCCAATCTCCGCTTCCAGGCAGGAGCCGGACACTACCAAAGGGTACGCTCGTTGTCGTGGCAAAACCGAACCGACGGGCCGGCGATGGCAAGGCTGGCTAAGCGAATCTCCTTGGAAAGCAACCGCGCGGAGCGCTGCAACCTGTGCCCGCCCAAATGGGCGGGCACAGGTTGCATCACGCGCCGTGGTTTCCCTACCGACTCCCCCGTGGTAGGCTTCCGGCCAGGGGGCGCTCGCCCCCGCGACGGCCGTGGTTTCCCTACCGACTCCCCCGTGGTAGGCTCATGGTTCAGTCGGGCCGTTTGCAAAACGGGCCGTGGTTTCCCTACCGACTCCCCCGTGGTAGGCTCTGGCGGATTTGCGCGACCTTATCCGGCGAGCCGTGGTTTCCCTACCGACTCCCCCGTGGTAGGCTCTAGGGTGTCGGCGGCCATGACGCCATCGCGCCGTGGTTTCCCTA
>Ga0316222_1004427_pt1 | contig 12809 bp, 7 predicted proteins | sample TBH18011metaG_FD_206008 | JGI IMG/M metagenome (GOLD analysis project Ga0316222, IMG submission 206008) | Freshwater microbial communities from Trout Bog Lake, Wisconsin, USA - TBH18011 | ecosystem: Environmental > Aquatic > Freshwater > Lake > Hypolimnion/Profundal zone | place: USA: Wisconsin... | reverse complement strand
AGCCAAGGTGAAAAGTGAGGGATGGGGTGGCCAACGGGACTCGAACCCGCAACAGCAAGCTCCACAAGCTTGGACTCTACCATTGAGCTATAGCCACCAACCAAGATGAGGACGATAAGTTTTTTGGGCCGGCGAGTCAAGTTTTGCATCCGCGCCGCGCGCCCGGCGGCGACACCCCAAAATCCCCCAAACACGCTCGACGAACCGCCGTCCGCCGCGCTAAAGTTCGCCCCGCCGCATGAACAAACGCGCCCTCATCCAGAAAATCACCGCCCAGCTCGTCCGCGAACTGGAGATTTATTTCCGCGCCGCGCAGTTCTCCCGCGCCGAGGCCACGCACGAATCCAACAAGGCCGAGAACAAATACGACACGCGCGGCCTCGAAGCCTCCTACCTCGCGCGCGGCCAGTCCCAGCAGGCGGCGGAACTCGAAGCCGCCATCGCCGAGTATCAGAAACTCGGCGTGAAGAAATTCGCCGCCGGCGACGCCATCAACCTCGGTGCGCTCATCGAACTGGAAATGGCCGGCGAAAAGAATTTTTATTTTCTTGGCCCGCGCGCCGGCGGCACGGAAGTGATTCACGACCGGAAAGAAATTCTCGTCATCACCCCGCAGTCGCCGCTCGGCGAGCAGCTCATGGGCAAACAAGCCGGGGACCAGCCGCAACTCACCTTCGGCGGCGCGAAACAGGCGGCGAAGATTTTGAAGGTGGAGTGAACTAACAACACCGCCTTGCCAAAATCCACGGCTGGCTTCGCTCGTTCCGCCCGCCGCGCGCACACAGACACACTGGCAAAATTTAGCCGGTTCTCACTTTTGCTTTCGTCGGCGACCGCTTCCTGTTAAAACTTTTTAAGGTGGAACGACCCAATCCCAGCATGATCCCGGCCCCCGGCGAACGCCTCGTGCGCTTCGTCGGCGACAAAATCATTTTCCAACTGCGCGCCGGAAATCTTCCCGCGCCAAAAAACTGGACTGCGCGCCTGCGCACCAATCTCGGCCGCGCCGCCGTGCGCCGGCAGGAAATCATTTCCGCCCACGCCGGCCGCGCCGTCATCGCCAACTCCTCCTGGCGCGATGTGCCGATGCAGCGCACCGCCGACGGCTGGCAGGTGGAACTGCCGTTCGCCGAAGTCGGCTACTTCAAGGCCAAGGCGTATCTGCTCGACGAAAAAAACTGGCAGCACTGGCCGGACGGCTCGGACGTGGGCATTTCCGTGCACCCCAATTTCGCGCGCACGGCGAACACCATTTACTGCGCCTTCACCCGCCTGTTCGGCGCAACCAAAAATCTTGCGGCCACCGCCGATGAAAAATTGGACGCGCAGCTCAAGTCGCTCGAAGCGCAGGGCTACGCCACGCTGCCGCCGTCGGGAACTTTTCGCGACTTGACCCAGCAGCTTCCGCACATCGTCCAAAAGCTCGGCTGCAAAATCATTCACCTGCTGCCCGTGCATCCGACGCCGACGACCTACGCGCGCTTCGGTCGTTTCGGCAGTCCGTATGCCGCGCTCGATTTGACGGCGGTGGACCCCGCGCTTGTCGAGTTCGACAAACGCACGACGGGCATTGACCAATTTTGCGAACTCACTTCCGCCGCGCACTCGCTCGGCGCGCGGGTCTTCATTGACATCGTCATCAACCACACCGGCTGGGGTTCGTCGTTGCAGGAAAATCATCCGGAATTTTTCCTGAAAAATCCCGACGGTGAATTCGCCAGCCCCGGCGCGTGGGGAACCGTCTGGGAAGATTTGGTCGAGCTTGAACAGCACGACGTGAAGCTGTGGGACATCATCGCCGATTCGCTGCTGACGTGGTGCCGGCGCGGTGTGGACGGTTTCCGTTGCGACGCCGGCTACAAGATTCCCACCGCCGCGTGGCAATACATAGTCGCCCGCGTGCAGGAGGAATTTCCTGAAGCCATTTTTCTCCTCGAAGGCTTGGGCGGCTCGTGGGACGCCACGGAAAGTTTGCTCACCGAAGGCGGAATGCAGTGGGCCTACTCGGAGCTGTTTCAAAATTATTCCGGCAAAGATGTCGCGTGGTATCTCGACTACGCCAGCCGCCAGAACGAACGCGTCGGCAGCTACGTCCATTATTCCGAGACGCACGACAACAGCCGGCTCGCCGACAAAGGCCGCGCGTGGTCGCTACTGCGCAACCGTCTCTGCGCGCTCACGAGTCCGAGCGGCGGTTTCGGTTTCACCTGCGGCGTCGAGTGGCTCGCGACGGAAAAAATCCGCGTCCACGGCAACACCGGCCTGAACTGGGACGCCGCCGAAAACATCGTCCCCGAACTCGCGCAGCTCAACGAACTCATTTCCAATCATCCGTGCTTTTTTGACGGCGCGAAACTCACGCGCTTGAGCGCGCCTGAGGCGCCGGTCTATGCCCTGCTCCGCGAATCCGCCGAAGCCAAAGATGCCATTTTGATTTTGGTCAACACCGACGTGGAAAAGGAAAACACGCTGGCACTGGAAAATTTCAAATTTCAAATTTCAAATTTCAAATTTGAGTTGCTCGGCCAGCCGTTGCCGAAACTTACCACCGCCAAAGACCAAGTCACTTTCACACTCGCGCCCGGCGCAGTTTTTTGCCTCGCACCGACGGAAAAACCGCTCGGCTTGAGCGGCGAAGATTACCGCCGCGCCCGCGCCCAAGCCGCGTTTGCCTTGGAATCACTGAATAAAATCGTCCCTGCCGAAATCGTGGACGGCCTCGACTGGCGCTGGCTCGCGGAGCAAGTCGAACACTCGCCAAAAGATTTCCTGGCTGCCGCCAGCGAGTTTGCCGCGCGCGACGCGAAGACGCCGCTCGCTGATTTACTGGCTGAAGCGGAAGCGGGAAAAATCTTTCCGCGCGTCGTCGAGTGGACTTTGCTCGACGCTCGCCGCATCACGCTTGTGCCGCCCGGCCACTGGCTTTTGATTGAAGACTCCGCGCCGTTCCGTGCCACGCTAGCAATGCAGAATCCGGCGTTGCACGTCCAATCCATCGCCGTCGGTAACCGCCATATCGCCGCCTTTGCGCCACAGGAGTCCGCCGCCGAAATGACTTTGGTTTTGGAGCGTTACGCCACCACCTCGCAAAAAGTTTCCGCCGCCATCCATTTTCTCGCGCCCGAACCGCAACCTCCATCTGCCAGCTCCCATCTGCCAGCTCCCACTGATTTGATTCTGCTGACGAACGGCCGCGGCGGCATGGCTCGGCTGTGTGTGGATCTGGGCCGCATCAGTTCCAAATATGATTGCGCGCTCGGCGCAAATTTGAATTTCACCGTGCCGGTGGACCGCCACGTTTTTGCGAAACGCATCCGCGCCTGGGTCAATGCCGACGGTTTCCTTTCGCCGCTCGATTTCAAAAATCTTGCGTCGTTCCAAGCCGGTTCGCCGGCGGTCTGGAATTTTGTCGCGAATGCCGGCGATGGGCGCACGGTGGAAATTGAGTTGCGCGCGGAAATGCCCGCCGACGAAAATACCGTCATCTTCCAATTCCGCCGACCAAGCGAAAAGCTGGCTTGCGGCAAGCAACTGCCCGCCGACGCCGACGTGCGCCTGACCGTGCGCGTGGACATCGAGGATCGGAATTTTCACAGCGAGACGAAACGGAATGACGGCGCGGATTTTCATTTCGCTTCCAACACGCGGGAAATTCAAAATTGCACCGGTTTTGCCTTCACGCCAGCGAGCGACCGCCAACTCCGTGTGTTTGCCGATGCCGGCGAATTTCATCCGCAGCCAGAATGGTGCGAGAACATTCCTCATCCCATCGAACAGACGCGCGGGCAGACCGGCAGCGGCGATGCCTACAGCCCCGGCTGGTTCGACTTGCCGCTCGCCAAAGGCGCGGGCGCGACGCTGACGCTCACCGCAGAAACGGAAGAAATAAAAAGCGGAAAGCGGAAAGCGGAAAGCGGAAAGGCAGCAAAAGATTTCGCAAGCCAGCTTGAATTCGCCGCCAAGCAATTCGTCGTGCGCCGCGATGACGGCAAAACGGTCATCGCCGGTTATCCCTGGTTTTTGGACTGGGGCCGCGATTCGCTTATCTGCGCGCGCGGTTTGCTGGCCGCCGGCATGTTTGACGAAGTGAAACAACTGCTGCTCACGTTCGCCAAGTTTGAAAAAGATGGCACACTGCCGAACACGATTCACGGCAATGACGTGTCCAACCGCGACACCAGCGACGCGCCGCTGTGGTTCGCCGTCGTGTGCGAGGAGTTTTCGGAAACTAAAAATTCAAAATTAAAAACTCAAAACTTTTTCGCCACACCAGTGGGCGAAAATCGCCGCACCGTCCGCGACGTGCTGGCAAGCATCGCGGAAAATTACACACGCGGCACGCCGAACGGCATCCACTTGGACGCTGATTCCGCGCTCATTTGGAGTCCGAGCCATTTCACCTGGATGGACACGAATTATCCCACCGGCACACCGCGCGAAGGTTATCCGGTGGAGATTCAAGTCTTGTGGATTCGCCTGCTGCGGCTGCTGGAAAAGATTTCCACAAAGGCCGAACAAAAAAAATGGTGCGAACTTGCCAATCACGCGACGGCGTCGTTTGAAAAATTATTTTGGGTCGAGGAAAAAGGCTGGTTCGCCGATGTGCTGCTGGGCAAATCAAACGTCATCGCCCGCGATGCGGTGCGCGATGACGCGCTGCGCAGCAATTGTCTGTTCGCCGTCAGTCTCGGCCTGGTCACCAGCGAACGCGCCAAGCGCTGCGTCGAGGCAGCGCAAAAACACCTCGTCGTGCCAGGCGCGCTGCGTTCGCTCGCGCCGCTGCCGGTGTCCGTGCCGCTGGCGATTTATCGCGACGGCCATTTGCTGAACCATCCCGGCGAGCCGTATTGGCCGCGTTACGAAGGCGACGAGGACACGCGCCGCAAGCCCGCCTACCACAACGGCACGGCGTGGACATGGACGTTTCCCACGTTTTGCGAGGCGCTGGTTCGCGCGTGGGATGGTGCGCCGGCAGCGGTGGCGACGGCGAAAAGTTATTTGGGCAGCGCGGAAAAATTGTTGAACGAAGGCTGCCTCAGCCAGTTGCCGGAAATCCTCGACGGTGACGCGCCGCACGCGCAGCGCGGCTGCGACGCGCAGGCGTGGGGCGCAACCGAGGCGCTGCGCGTGTGGAAATTGTTGGCGCACACCGGCAAATAATTTTGACCGGATTTCATTTCTGCGTGTCTATTCATCCAGATTCGTGGTTTAATTTGCGAAAATGAAACTGTCACTGTTGTCCATTTTGCTCGGTGCCGGCATGAGCGTGCCGCAGGTTTACGGACTGGCGCGCCCAAAGGATTTCGCTGCCGCCGCGCGCAAGTTTCCACGCAACTATCCGCTCGGCATCGTGCTGATGCTGCTGGCGACCGGCTGGTTCGTCTGGAATGTGAACGGCGAGCCGATCGCGGATTTCTCGGCCTACAAACCGGCGATGCTCGTCGGCTTCACGGCGGTCGGCGTCGGCGCGTGTATTTTTGTCCGCGATTTTTTGGCGGCGCGCGGGCTGGCGGTGCTGCTGCTGTTGCTCGCTAAATTGATGGTGGACACGGGCCGGTTGCACCTCGGCGAATCGCCGTTCGTGCTGGTCATCCAGACGTGGGCTTACATTATGGTCGTCGCGGGAATCTGGTTCACGGTCACGCCGTGGAAGCTGCGCGACCTGCTGGAATTCGGAACGGCCAGCGAAACCCGCGTCCGCATTGGCAGTGCGCTGCGGCTGGCGTTTGCGCTGTTCATCGTGCTGCTCGGCCTGACCGTGTTCCGGGGAATGTAAAATGAACCTTGGCGATTTCCGCGAAGATTACCGGCGCGGCGCGCTTGACCGCGCGGCGCTGGACGCGAATCCGCTTTTACAATTTGAAGCATGGTTCCGTGCCGCCGCCGGTGAATCGGCGCAAAGCCGCTGGCGGAAAATCGGCATCGCGCTCTACAAACTTTGGAGCGCGGTTTGCAATCATCGTCCCGCTGACACCAACGCGATGACGCTCGCGACAGTGGACAAAAACGGAAAACCTTCGACGCGCACGGTGCTCCTGAAATCGGTGGACGAACGCGGCTTTGTTTTTTTCACGAACTACGACAGCCGCAAAGGCCGCGAACTGGCGGAAAATCCCAACGCGGCGCTGACGTTTTTCTGGTCGGAATTGGAGCGACAGGTCTGTATCGCCGGCACGGTCACAAAATTGCCGACGGCGGAATCCGAAGCGTATTTCAAATCACGTCCGCGCGGCAGCCGGATTGCGGCATGGGCTTCAAATCAAAGCGAAGCCATTCCCGACCGCGCGACGCTCGAAGCGAAGTGGCGCGAACTGGAGAAAAAATTTCCCGGTGATATTCCGCTGCCGCCGAACTGGGGCGGATTTATTTTACGCCCGGAGCGGATTGAGTTCTGGCAGGGCCGGCCCAGTCGGTTGCATGACCGTTTCCATTACACGCGGTCGGCGGAAGGGGCTTGGAAAATGGAACGGCTTGCGCCCTGACGGATTTTCAGAAAACAAAACGGCGGCTTCGGAAAATTCCGAAGCCGCCGTTTGTTTTAATTTCAAATTAGAACTTATAGACGATGCCGCTGACCAGCTTGATGTCGTTTTTCTGACGACCGGCGGCGGGTTCCTTCTGATAGCTGTCATCCAGATAGGTTTTCAAGCTGAAGGATTTGGAAATAGAGGCTTCGAGGCCGATTTCAAAATTGATGGTATAGTTGTCAAACTTGTCCACCTGCGGGAGAACTTCCAAGGTCTGCCAGAGCCGCGCCCGGTCGCTGAATTTATGTTCAAACCGCTCGGCCAAACGCACGGTGGCAAAAGATTCGTAGGCCGTGCCGAGATGCTCGTATTGGTAGGAAACACCCGCTTCCATCGCCAGCGTGGTGGTCTTATCCTTGATCAGGTAATAACCAGCACCGGGGCCAAGGTCGAAGCGATAGTCCAAATCGGCAATAAGATCCCGCATCGCATCGGCCCGCACATAACCGAAAAACTTTTCCGAGAAGAAATGGTTCCATTGGCCGAAGGTTTTGTAATTATTGACATTGTCCACCGAATTCTGGCTGCCATAAGCGCCCGCTAATCCGAGGGAGTATTCATTGTCGGGCGTTTTCTTAGCGGTCTGCAAATCGCCGGAATATAAAAGCGTATGGCTGTTGCCGCGCGTCAGCGTCAAGCCGGCGGACAGCGAGCTTTCCCACGGGTATTGCTTGACCAAATCCACGGCAACGGGCGCGGGGGCCGGAGCTGGAACGCTCGCCACCACATTGGTGACGGTGACGACGTTGGTCACCAAAACAGTGACCACATTGGTCTCGGTCACGACATTGGTTTGGGCCGTCGCGGTTAAGCCAATGGCGGTCAATATGCCGACGGCCACGATGAGGTTTCGCGATCTCGGCCTTGTCTTCGCTGATGACCGACGCGATGGCCTGAAGCTTGTCGCCCGCGTCCAGGTTCACCAATTTCACGCCCATCGTATTGCGACCCGCCTCGCGGATGCCGCCCACGGGAATCCGCACCATCTGGCCGCCGGTGGTGATGAGCATGATTTCGTCGGCGTCGCGCACGGTGAGCGCGCCGACCACGCCGCCGGTTTTGTCGCCGGTCTTCATCGTGATGATGCCTTTGCCGCCGCGCGACTGGACGCGGTATTCGTCAAAGCCCGTGCGCTTGCCAATGCCGTTCTCGCCGGCCACCAGCAACGCAGCATCGGGAACCACAATCGTCGCCGCCACGAGCGCATCACCGGTTTCCAAACTGATGCCGCGCACACCGCCGGCGGCCCGGCCCATCGAACGCACGTCGGCTTCATGGAAACGGATGCTCATGCCATCTTTGGTGATCAACACCACGTCATCGCCCGGATCACTTTCATCCGTGCTGCCGCGCGTCAATTTGACTTCAATCAAAGTGTCGCCCGGCTCGATGCCGATGGCGATAATGCCGCCCTTGCGGACGTTGGAAAATTCGTTAAGCGACGTTTTCTTCACCGTGCCCTGCTGCGTCGCAAAAAATAATTCGCCGGACTGCGACCACGTCACATCCTCCTTGTTCTCGTTGGTCTTGGACAAGATGCGGATGAGCGCGGCGACTTTTTCATCGGCCTTCAACTCCAGCAGATTCGCGATGCTTCGGCCTTTCGCGGCGCGGCCCATGTCGGGAATTTCATGCACACGCTCGACATACACGCGGCCGGTGTTCGTGAAGAACATCAGATAGTCATGCGTGCTGGCGGTAAACAGATGCTCTACGAAATCATTGTCCTCGACGGTTTCGCCTTCCTTGGTCGTCATGCCGATGACGCCCTTGCCGCCGCGTTTCTGCGCGCGATACTGGCTGACGTTCGTGCGCTTGAGCAGGCCGTTGTGCGTAAGCGTAATGATGACGCCTTCATTCGCAATCAAATCCTCGATGGCGATTTCGCCTTCGTCCGGCACGATTTCCGTTTTGCGTGGCGTCGCATATTTTTCTTTGATGGCTTGAAGCTCGGCTTTGATGATCGCCATCACGCGCGATTCCTTCGCGAGGATGTCGAGCAGATCCTTGATGATTTCAATCAAGGTTTTGTATTCCTTGTCAATCTTGTCAATTTCCAGCCCGGTCAACTGATACAAACGCAAATCCAGAATCGCATCCACCTGCCGCTCGGCCAGCGCGTAACGGCCCGCCTCCAAACGCGCATTACTGCGAATCAAGACGCCCCACTTCTCGACCTGCGCCTGCGACCACTCAAACGCCAGCAATTTCACCTTCGCTTCGTCCCGCGTTTTTGAGCCGCGAATGATGGCGATGAATTCGTCGAGGTTTGACAGCGCGATGATGTAGCCTTCGAGCAGCTCGGCGCGCTCCTCGGCCTTGCGCAATTCAAATTTCGTGCGGCGTAAAATGACTTCGCGGCGATGCTCGATGTAGCACTGGATGATGGCCTTGAGATTGAGCGTTTTCGGCCGGCCATGATCAATCGCCAGTGAATTGACGCTGAACGAAACTTCCAGTTGCGTGTGCTGAAAAAGTTTGGCGATGACGACCTTCGGCACGCCATCGCGCTTCAACTCGATGACCAGGCGGCAATGTTCGTCCGACTCGTTCCGCATCGCGGAAATTTCCGTGATGATTTTTTCGTTCACCAGATTGGCGATTTGCTCTTCGAGCGCAGCGCGGTTGACGTTGAACGGAATCTCCGTGATGACGAGCTGCTCGCGGTTGCCCTTCATTTCCTCGACCCCGATGCGCCCGCGCAGTTTCAAACTGCCTTTGCCGGTGGAAAAATAATTCTTGATGCCCTCGACGCCACAAAGGAAACCGCCCGTCGGAAAATCTGGCCCCTTGATGAATTTCATCAGTTCCGGAATCGTGATGTCCGGCTTGTCAATTTGCGCGCAAATACCATCCACGACTTCGCCGAGATTGTGCGGCGCCATGTTCGTCGCCATGCCGACCGCGATGCCGGTGCCGCCATTAACGAGCAAATTCGGAAACGCCGCCGGAAAAACTTTCGGCTCGGTAAGACGTTCGTCGTAGTTCGGGACGAAATCCACCGTGTCCTTGTCCATGTCCTGCATCAGCGCCGCACCGAGATGCGTCAGCCGCGCCTCGGTATAACGCATCGCCGCCGGCGGATCGTTTTCGACGGAACCAAAATTACCTTTGCCATCCACCAGTTTCTCGCGCATCGCCCACGGCTGCGCCATGTGGACGAGCGTCGGATAAATCACCGCTTCGCCGTGCGGATGGTAATTGCCGGAAGTGTCGCCGCAGATTTTCGCGCATTTGTATGGCTTGCGTCCGGGAAACAGCGACAGCTCGTGCATCGCGAACAGGATGCGCCGCTGCGAGGGTTTCAAGCCGTCGCGCACATCGGGCAGCGCGCGGGAAACAATCACGGACATCGAGTAGTCGAGAAACGAATTTTTAATTTCGTCGGCGACATTGATCTTGGCAATTTTTTCGCCCTGCGTATAAGCGCCGCCGCTCGGTTGGGGTTGTGGCGCGGCAGGTGGGGTGGATTCAGTTTCGTCTGGCATGATGCGGATTCAGGGAAAATTGTTGGAGTGGGATCAAACGTCGAGATTGCGGACGTTTAACGCGTTATCCACGATAAAATCACGGCGCGGTTCGACTTCTTCGCCCATCAAAGTCACAAACATTTCCTCCGCCTCAATCGCGTCGGTCAGCTCGATGCGCAGCAGTTTGCGCCGGACCGGATTCATCGTAGTTTCAAAAAGTTCCTTGGCGTCCATTTCGCCCAAACCTTTGAAGCGAGTCATCTGGATGCCTTTTTTGCCGACGATTTTCACACCGTCAAGAATTTCCGGGATCGAGAACAGCGGCGTCACCGAGGCGCGCTCGCCTTCGCCCTCGGTCAGTTCAAACAGCGGCTTGTCCTGCGCGGCGTAGTGATCCACCGCGAGGCCTTTCTTGGAAAGTTTGCCGAGCAAATCCGCGATGGCCTTGCCTTCGAGATGCAGGTCGGAAATTTTCGCACGCCGCGTCGGCCCGTCTTTCTTGCGCACCTCGGTGTCGCCATTGAACAGATCGCCGTTCGCCAGCTTGAACGTTTCCAGTTCTTCGCCGGTGATGAAATAATGCACCGTGTCGTCGTTGCCATCGCGCACCTTCACCATGAATTGCGGCAGCGTCCCGTCCTTTGCTCGCTGGTCAACATATTCGGCAAAATTTCCGCCGAGCCGCTTGATGTAGGTCGCGTGCTTGTCAAGCGATTCCAGCAAGGTGAGAATTTCCTCAAGCTGCTTCGGCGTGAACTCGCGACCGTCCGCGAGATTTTTCAACTTCACTTCCTCCGTGCCGTTCTGCAACAGAATCCGGTTCAACTGCACATCGTCGTCAATGTAATCCGTCTTTTTTTTACGCGTGATGGAGTAAAGCGGCGGCTGCGCGATGTAAACAAAACCCTGCTTCACCAACTGCGGCATCTGGCGGTAGAAAAACGTCAGCAGCAACGTGCGGATATGCGAACCGTCCACATCGGCGTCCGTCATGATGATGATTTTGTGATAGCGTAATTTTTCCAGATTGAACGCACCTTCGCCCTCGCCGTCGCCGATGCCCGTGCCGATGGCCGTGATCATCGTGCGGATTTCAGTGTTCTGAAGCACCTTGTCGAGCCGCGCTTTTTCCACATTGATGAGCTTGCCGCGAATCGGCAAAATCGCCTGAAATTTCCGGTCGCGCCCCTGCTTGGCCGAGCCACCGGCGGAATCACCTTCGACGATATACAACTCCGTATTCGCCGGATCGCGGTCGGAACAATCCGCCAGCTTGCCCGGCAGACCGCCGCCGGTCAGCGCCGATTTACGAACTGCTTCGCGCGCCTTGCGCGCCGCCTCACGCGCGCGCGCCGCCGTGAGGCTTTTATCAATGATGCGTTTCGCAACCGGCGGATTCGCGTCGAAATAACTCATCAAACCTTCGTAGCTGATGGAACCAACGATGCGCTCCACTTCGGGCGAGAGCAATTTCACCTTGGTCTGCGATTCAAATTTCGGATCGCTGTGCTTCACGGAGATCACCGCCGTCAAACCTTCGCGCACATCGTCGCCCGTGATTTGCGGGTCTTTGTCTTTCAAGATTTCGTTCGACTTCGCGTATTGATTGATGGCGCGCGTCACCGCGCTGCGGAAACCGGAGAGGTGCGTGCCGCCGTCGGGATTGTGAATCGTGTTCGTGTAGCACAATACCTGGTCGTTGTAGCTGTCGTTGTATTGCAGCACGACCTCGACGTGAACCTCGATGTCCTTGTCGTCCAATTTCTCCTTCATCTCCTTGCGGAAGGAAATCGGCTTGGGATGCAACGGCTCTTTGCTTTTGTTGAGCTGCTTGACAAATTCCTCGACGCCGTTCTTGTAATAAAACTTCTCCGGCTCGGCCGTCGTCTGGCGTTCGTCGGCGAAAACAATCTCCAGTCCCGAATTCAAAAACGCCAGTTCCCGCAAGCGTTGCGCGATGATGTTGGTCTTGAACTCCACCGTCTCGCGAAAAATCTCGGCATCCGGCTTGAAGGTGATGAGCGTGCCGGTGTTTTTCGATTTGCCGATGACTTCGAGCTTCTTGGTAGTTTTGCCACGCTCGAACTCCATATGATACACCTGCTCATTGCGCGAGACTTCGACCTCAAACCATTCGCTCACCGCGTTCACGCATTTTGCACCGACGCCGTGAGTGCCGCCGGAAAACTTGTAGCCGCCCTGACCGTATTTGCCACCGGAATGTAGCGTCGTTAAAACCAGTTCCACGCCGGGCAGACCAGAATCCTTATTGATGTCCACCGGAATGCCACGCCCGTTGTCGCGGATTGAAATCGAGCCGTCTACATGGATCGTCACCTCGATGCGGTCGCAGTGGCCGGCGAGATGTTCGTCCACGGAATTGTCCAAAACTTCGGACACGCAATGGTGCAGCGCGCGCTCGTCCGTGCCGCCGATATACATGCCGGGTTTCTTGCGGACGGCTTCGAGTCCCTTGAGCGACGACAGCTTGGAAGCGTCGTAATTTCCGTCGGCGATTTTGTCTGGCGACGCGATTTTTTCTTCGGGCAAATCAGAAATACTCGACATATTTATTGGGCTAATTTCGGTCAAATTGGGACGTGATAACGAATGCTTGAAAATACAAAAAAACGTCTGATTCCACAATGCGAAATTACGTTTTTTTACGACGAAGAACAGCCGGAATTTCGGCGGTTTTTGCTTGCATGTTGGCTGTGCTGCGCGACAGATAATTAGCCGGCACTGAATAACAAATAAAACCGGCCGCCGAGCCAGCCGGCCAAGCGATATTTCTGCGTTTGGGCGATGCCCA
>Ga0316222_1004421_pt1 | contig 12824 bp, 9 predicted proteins | sample TBH18011metaG_FD_206008 | JGI IMG/M metagenome (GOLD analysis project Ga0316222, IMG submission 206008) | Freshwater microbial communities from Trout Bog Lake, Wisconsin, USA - TBH18011 | ecosystem: Environmental > Aquatic > Freshwater > Lake > Hypolimnion/Profundal zone | place: USA: Wisconsin... | reverse complement strand
GCCTGCGCGAAATCCATTCGCGCAGGCGCCCCGTTTGCGTTATGGCGCCCGCGCATGTCCCACACCGCCAACCGCATTCTGATCTGTTGCCACGATTTCTCGCGCGGCGGAACCGAGCGCATCGCCATCGGCCTTGCGCATCACTGGGTGGCGCAGGGGCGCGAGGTCAGCTTTCTGTGCGGCACCACCACCGGCGGCCTGCGGGAAACGCTGGACACCAACATCGGTGTGGAGGAGCTGAACCCGCCGATCCACCGCAGCCTGTTGTCGCGCTTTGCACTGGGCAAGGCGATGGCGAAACGTATCGTGGAAATTGCCCCCGACATCGTTTTCCTGCCCGGCAATTTCCATTTGCAGCTGTGCCTGCCGATCAGCGAAGCCATCCGGCGCAGCGGCATCAAAACCCGCATCGCCTTTAAGTTGTCAAACCCGCTGACCCCGCACGGCCCCTGGGCGCCTTTGCTGAAGGCGATCATCCGCCGCCACCGCGATTGCATCGACGGCGTCGCGGCGATGAACACCGGCCTCGCGCGCGAAGTGACGGCGCTGCTGCCCGGTATGAATGTGCGCACGCTGTTCGATCCCGTTTACCTGAACCACGAAACGCCCGCCCCGCACACGGCGGCCGGCGACGGGCGGTTTCACGTGTTGTGGGCGGGCCGGTTTGAAAAGCAAAAGGATGTCATGCTGGCTCTGCGCACCATACAGGCGCTAGCCAAACGGGCCCCCTGCCACCTAACATTGCTGGGCACTGGCCGCCAACAGCGCGCTGTGGAGAAGGCTATTCAAACCATGGGGCTGGCCGACATCGTCACCGCGCCGGGCCATGTTCCGGGCATCGACGGCTGGCTGCAAAATGCCGACGCTCTGCTGGTGACATCGCATTACGAAGGCGGGCCGGCAGTCGCGGTGGAGGCCTTGGCGCATGGCGTGCCGGTGGTATCGACCGATTGCTCGCATTTTCTGCATGACATTATGACCATCCCAGAGGCCGGGCGGATCGTCTCCTCGCGCGATCCGCAAGCGCTGGCGGGGGCGTTGCTAGACCTGCGCACCGCCCCCCCAGCCGCCTCCGGCCAGTTGGCGGGCCTCATCACCCGGCTAGAACCTGACATCTGCGCTCATGCCTATCTCGCATGGTTCGACAGCCTGGTGGAAGACGCATGAGCAAGGTTGAAGAAAGCGAAGGCCGCGATGGCGTTGGCCGGGTGGAGGCCTTCTCCGACGGGGTGATCGCCATTATCGTCACCATCATGGTGCTGGATCTGCACGCGCCGGCGGAGGCCGGGCTGGGCGCGTTGTGGCATTTGTGGCCAACTTTCGTCGCCTATGCGTTTTCCTATACCTATGTGGCGATCTATTGGGTGAACCATCACCGGATGTTTTCCCACGCCAGACAGGTGACCAATGGGCTGGTCTGGTCGAATATCACGCTGCTGTTCGCGCTGTCCTTGATCCCTTTTTCGTCGGCCTATCTGGGGGTGCAGCATTTCACCATACAGGCGACGCAGCTCTATCTTGTCAGCCTGTTGCTGCCGGGTTTTGCCTATGTCTGGTTGCAACTGACCATCCGCCGCACCGGCAGCCAGACCCGCGCCGCACAAAACTATCACCGCGCCACCATGCGCAAGGGGCTGGTCGGCACGGGCATATATATTCTGGGGCTGGGGCTGGCAGAGATCAACCCATGGGCGGGGATTGGCTGCGCGGCGCTGGTGGCGGTGGCCTGGGTGCAACCCTCCAGCCGGCTCAACCGGATGTTTCTGGGCTGCGATGAAGGCGCCGAGCCATCATAACCCCCTTTACAGGGCGCGCCGGCGGTTCCATAGTCGCCCGGCAATGATTTTCCACGCCACCCTCGGCAGCCTGCTAGGCCTACGACTTATCCGCCCTTGGGCGTGAGTTGGTGTGGGGCTTTGGCGCCCATGCGCCGCACCCAAGGGTGGAGTTTCTGAAAACTATTCTGATGACTAGGGGTCACAGGCTGTAATCCGGCCGCGCCCGCATAATCGAGATACCACCATGACCATGTTGAAAGATCCCTCGGCCAAATACCGGGCCTTCCCCCAGATCAACCTGCCCGATCGCCAATGGCCCAGCCGCACGATTACCAAGGCGCCGCGCTGGCTCTCCACCGATCTGCGCGATGGCAATCAGGCCTTGATCGACCCGATGGGCGCGGAGAAAAAGACGCGGTTCTTCGACCTGCTGGTGAAGGTTGGGCTGAAGGAGATCGAGGTCGGCTTCCCCGCCGCCGGGGCCACCGAATTTGATTTCATCCGCGGCCTTGTGGACAGCGGGCGCATTCCCGGCGATGTGCTGGTGCAGGTGCTGACGCAGGCGCGCGAGGATCTGATCAAAACCTCGTTTGAAAGCCTTGCGGGCGCGCCCGAGGCCATCGTCCATGTCTATAACGCGGTGTCGCCGCTGTGGCGTCAGGTGGTGTTCGGGCTGGAACAGCCGCAGATCAAGGAAATCGCCCGCCAAGGCGCCTGTTTCCTGCGCGATCAGGCGGCGCGTTTTCCGCAGACCAAATGGCATTTCGAATACTCGCCCGAAACCTTCTCCACCGCCGAGCTGGATTTCAGCATCGAATGCTGCGAGGCGGTGATGCAGGTTCTGGCCCCCACTCCCGAACACCCGATCATCCTCAACCTGCCCGCGACGGTCGAGGCCGCCACGCCCAATATCTATGCCGATCAGATCGAATATTTCGGCCGCAACCTGCCAAACCGCAACGCGGCGGTGCTGTCGCTGCACACCCACAATGATCGCGGCACCGGCGTCGCGGCGGCGGAATTGGGGCTGATGGCGGGCGCCGACCGCGTCGAGGGCTGCCTGTTCGGCAACGGCGAGCGCACCGGCAATTGCTGCCTCGTGACGGTGGCGCTGAATATGTATACGCAGGGCTTGGCACCCGGCCTCGACTTCTCGAACATCGACGAGGTGATCCAGACAGTCGAATATTGCAACCAGCTGCCCGTCGCAGAGCGCCACCCCTATGGCGGTGATCTGGTGTTCACGGCGTTCTCCGGCAGCCATCAGGACGCCATCAAGAAGGGCTTTGCCGCGCAATCCACCCGCAATGATCCGCTGTGGTCGGTGCCCTATCTGCCCATCGACCCCGCCGATCTGGGCCGCAGCTATGAAGCCGTCATCCGCGTCAATTCGCAGAGCGGCAAGGGCGGTTTCGCCTGGGTGATCGAGCAGGATCAGGGCCTGAAAATCCCCAAGCGGATGCAGGCGCATTTCAGCCAGCATGTGCAATCGCTGGCCGACGAATTGGGCCGCGAACTCCATGCCGACGACATTTGGGAGGTGTTCCAGCGGGTATACCGGCTGGACGAACCGCAACATTTCCACCTTGTCGATTGGGAAGAAGCCCGCAGCCCCGATGGCACCCGCATCTTCGCCGGCAAGATCGGCGTCGATGGCAAGGAACGTTCGGTGTCAGGACGCGGCAATGGGCTGATTTCGTCGGTGGTGGCCACCCTCAAGGACAGCTTCGGCGTCGATCTATCGGTGCGCGATTACACCGAGCACGCGATGGGCGCCGGATCGGATGCCCGCGCGGCGGCCTATGTCGAATGCGCAGGCGCTGACGGCGCGGTGATCTGGGGTGTCGGTATTGACGAAGATGTCGCCACCGCCTCTGTCAGGGCTGTACTTAGCGCTGCCAACGCGCTAACCTATACGTAAAGCTGATCACGTATAGGAGATACTCCATGCCCCTGCCCCCGCTGTTTGATCGCCTGCGCCTGCCCGTGATCGCCTCGCCGATGTTCATCGTATCGGGGCCGGAACTGGTGATCGCGCAGTGCAAGGCGGGGGTGGTGGGCAGCTTTCCGGCGCTGAATGCGCGGGGTGATGGCGCGCTGGATGCCTGGTTGACGCGCATTCAGGCCGAACTCGCCGAACATGACGCCGCGCATCCGGACAGCCCTGCCGCGCCCTTTGCGGTCAACCTCATCGTCCACAAGAGCAACGCGCGGCACGAGGAAGACCTCGCCACCATTGCGCGCCACAAGGTGCCCTTGGTCATAACCTCGCTGGGCGCGCGGACCGAGGTCAACGAGGCGGTGCATGGCTGGGGCGGCTTGGTGCTGCATGACGTCACCACCAACGCCTTCGCGCACAAGGCCATCGAAAAGGGCGCTGATGGCTTGATTTTGGTGGCGGCGGGCGCGGGCGGCCATGCCGGCACGCTGTCGCCCTTTGCGCTGTGCCAAGAGGTGCGCGAATGGTTTGACGGGCCAGTGGCACTGTCAGGGGCGATTGCCTGCGGGCGGTCGATATTGGCGGCACAGGCCTTGGGCGCCGATTTCGCCTATATCGGCAGCCCCTGGATCGCCTGCGAGGAGGCCAACGCCGCGCCCGCCTATAAGCAGGCCATCGTCGCGGGCACGGCGGATGACATCGTTTACACCAACCTGTTCACTGGTGTTCACGGCAATTATCTGAAGCCGTCGATCATCGCGGCGGGGCTGGACCCCGACCACCTGCCCGCCAGCGACCCCAGCGCGATGAATTTCGGAGCCGGATCTGCAAAGGCGTGGAAAGACATCTGGGGATCAGGCCAAGGCATCGGCGCGGTCCATGCGGTCACCTCGGTGGCGGAGCGGGTGGCAGGGCTCGTAGGCGAGTATCAGCAGGCCAAGATCAGCCTCGCCTCTGTATCATCGCGGTTTACGTCATAGTCGGCTGCCGCCAGCAGCCACGCCCCCGAGCTGCCGAACAACGGTTTAGGCATGACGGGGTCTGGCGCGGGGGCGGTGTGCAGCCCGCCTGTATTCTTCCATAGCGCATCGACCATCGCATCCAGCGCGGTAAAATCTGTGCCCTTGCCCAGGGGATCATGCCGGTTGAGCGCGAAGGGCTTGCGCCCCGGCTCCAGCAACCGCCGCCGCAGCGCGCGTTGCAACAGCCGCAAGCGTTCCACCGCCTCGAATGTCGCGATTTCGGGTGCGCGTTGGCGCAGGGCCGACCAGCTCGCCTCCACCTGCCCCACGCGTTCAATCACCATGGCGTTATAGGCGCGGTGCGGCCCCCTGTGTAGCGGGAGCCCGATCCGCCGCGCAGCATCATCACGCGCCGGCAGCAACAGGCCGTTGTGGCGAAAATCGTCGAAACCGATTCGCTTGGCACCAATCTCGTCCAGCATCGGCCCGAAGCACCGCTGCGACAGCAATTGACGCGGCAGCAAATGATGGCGCTGAAACCCCGCATCATGGCCGGGCGTATCGCGGCGGTTCACCTCGCGGAACGGCAGGCTGGCGCGCAGATAGGCTGATTGGGGTGATGGTATTTTGGTATGCGTCTGATGAGGCCGGGAAATATCCGGAAATGTGTGCTCAACTGGCTGTTTCAGCCCCTTTTCCATACCCTTAGAACGCGCCCTCCATTGATCGGCTCTGCGCGAAGTAGTTCCCCGTGCGGCCCGATTAGGTCACATGGGACAGCGACTTTGGCACTTTCTACCATTCTGTGGATAAGCCGGACCGCGATCTTGCCAAGTCCGGACATATCCATCCCGGAAATTGGTTCGATTCGCAACTCCTGTCCAGTGAAAAAGGCAAGACCTTCGCTGATGAGCCCCCCTTCAGGCGTCGGTTGCAGCGCAGTAAGCCCCAAAGCGGGGAACGCACCACCCGCCAACCAGCCCGCCACCATCCGGGCAAAATTTGCAGGGCCGATCGCGGTACGCGCCGGGTGCCAAATCACCGCCGCCGCGCCCGGCAGAGCCGTCAATACCGAGGCCACCCCCACCATGGCCCGCACCACCGGCAACAAATTCTCGCCGCCAGCCAGATGGGCACCAGGGTGCAACGTCACCACCTCATATGCGTCAGCTTCAAAGACGTCTGGCAAGCCATAATAATGGGCGATATCGGGCATCGGTTCGGAAATTGCGGGCGAAAGGCCGCAAAGGTCAAATGCTAAGCCCGCCGCCAACACCTCTAGCAAGCCATCAGAACTGCTATGGCAGTGGCCGATTGAATAAGGGAAATTGCTGAAGGGTGCCGAATCACTTAAACGCAAGACATCGCTGACCTGCGGACGACACCCCGCCGGGAAAGCGAGTGACAACCCGCCAAGATTTTGCGCCAGCAATGTCATCTGAACCGCTGAAATGTTGAGACTTCCTGAGAAAATGGCCAATTTTCGATGCATTTTTTAACTATTCCCGTCCAGCCCGCCCCAAGCCTCTGAACCAAAATGGGACAAATTAAAATTAGTCCATAGTTGGCGACCTCAGCCGCATTTGTCCAATCTTGATGCCTCGGAAATTTGGAAACAAGGCCACAACGGTTTTGGTGCATTTTACAACACCTCCAACATAATTAATTATATTCAGCCATTTGACTGAAATTGAATTGCGAAAATTCTGCAATTATTCCTCAGCAACCCGGCGTGGAACATGAATGTTTTTTGCTAAAGCTTATTCTGCCAAAATTGCAAAGCCATCGGCAATCAAAGTACAAATGTTAACCTTTGCGCGGTGCTCGGCACCTGCGAGTCCTCCCCCTTGGACGGAAACAACCTATCGTTTTGCCGCCCACGCGGCCTTTGGCACTCTGATATCACAGAACCGACGCCGACGCGTGTCGATTGTCAACCGGTGATCGGCTTCATGCCCTTTTTTCGCCGACCCACATGGGATAAGCGATCGCATGAACACATCTAGCTCATCTGTACTCGGCCTAGGCTCGTCGCTCTCTGGGCGGCTGTGGCGGTGGCGTTCGGGCAATATGGACCTTTCGGGCGCCCCCCCACACGGCCCCGATGCCTCGCTGGAAGATGATCTGGTCACACAATTGCTGCTGGCACGCGGGGTCGCCCGCGACGACGTGGAACGCCAGCGCAGCCCTACCCTGCGCGCGTTTCTGCCCGATCCCGCGATCTTTCAAGACATGGAAACCGCCGCCACCCGCATCGCCGACGCCATCGCCGCACGCGAGGCGATCACTGTTTACGGCGATTATGACGTCGATGGCGCGACCAGCGCGGCGCTGATGATTCGCCTGATCCGCATGCTCGGCCACGACGCGCGGCATTACATCCCCGACCGCCTGCTGGAAGGCTATGGCCCAACCGGCGAGGCTTTGGTGCGGCTGGCGCGCGAGGGGTCGCAGTTGATCATCACCGTTGATTGCGGGGCGATGGCACATGAGGCGCTGGATATGGCCGCGACCGAGGGCGTAGATGTCATTGTCGTCGACCACCACAAATGCTCGGCAGAGCTGCCGCGTGCCTGCGCGCTGGTCAACCCTAACCGTCTGGATGAAAGCGACGAGGCGGCCGCGTTCGGCCATCTGGCGGCGGTGGGGGTGGCGTTTCTGCTGGCCATCGCCACGGTGCGGACGCTCCGCGCGCGCGGTTGGTTTAAGGAACGAGCCGAGCTGGATCTGCTCAGCCTGCTCGATTTGGTGGCGCTGGGCACGGTGGCGGATGTCGCCGCGCTGCATGGGCTGAACCGGGCCTTCGTGGCGCAGGGGCTGAAGGTGATGGCGCGGCGGCAGAATACCGGCATGGCGGCCTTGATCGACACAAGCCGCCTGTCGCGCGCGCCCTCGTGCAGCGATCTGGGCTTTGCGCTGGGGCCACGCGTCAATGCCGGGGGCCGCGTGGGCGAGGCGACGCTGGGGGTGCGCCTTCTCACCACCCATGATGCCGACGAGGCCCGCGACATCGCCGCGCAGCTCTCGCGCCTGAATGAGGAACGCCGCGCCATCGAGGCCGCCGTGCAGGAAGGCGCCGAGGCGCAGATCGCCGGCCAGCACAACCGCGCCGTTTTGGTGCTGTCTGGCAAGGGCTGGCATCCCGGCGTCATCGGCATCGTTTCGGGCAGGATCAAGGAAAAGACCGGCAAGCCCTGTTTCGTCATCGCGCTGGACGAGGGCGGTGTCGGCAAGGGATCTGGCCGGTCAATCAGCGGGGTGGATTTGGGCGCGGCGGTGATCGCGGCGCGAGAGGCTGGCCTGCTGGTGGCGGGCGGCGGGCATGCGATGGCGGCGGGGCTGACCATCGCGGCGGGCGGGCTGGATGCCTTCGCCGATTGGCTGGACGGGCGGCTGGGCGCGGATGTGCAGGCGGCGCGGACGGGCTCCTCTCTGGCGCTGGATTTGGCGGTGTCCCCACGCGGGCTGAACCCGCAGCTGGTCGAAACGCTGGAGGAGGCAGGGCCTTATGGCATGGGCTGGCCCTCCCCTCGCATCGCGGTCGGGCCGTTGCGGGTGATCAAGGCGGATATCGTTGGCCAGGACCATGTGCGCCTCATTGTCGGCGGCGCGGATGGTGCCAGTTTCAAGGCCGTGGCCTTTCGCGCAGCCGGAAACGAGATGGGCCAGAGCTTGCTCCACGGGCATCGTGACCGCAAATTATGGCTGGCCGGGCGCGCCCGCATCGATGACTGGTCCGCCCGGCGTGTCGCGGAATTGCATATCGAGGACGCCGCCTGGGCTGACTAACGGCCCTTTGCATTCTGCCCCGTGCATTCAGGGGCTTGACGCCCCGCCCAACCTTGCCTAGAGGCGCCACCTCGTTTCCGGCACTTGTGTCGGTGCGGCCCCATCGTCTAGCGGTTAGGACGCGGCCCTTTCACGGCTGAAACACGGGTTCGATTCCCGTTGGGGTCACCATTAAATATCAATTGCTTAAACGAAATTTAGCCTGCCGGGGATGCGCCCGCAGGTAATAGATCGGTAATAAGCGCGCCCGGACAATGGCAGACGGTCACGGCATGGGCACCGCTCTAGCCCGCAGATTGAACCGCGTTCGCCCCGTCCTAAGAACCCACGATTCCCCTACCGCTTACGCCGACGGATGAACTGACGAAGGCTCGCTACCGTTACCAGCCGGGAAGCGCCTACCCTGACGGTTTCGAGCTCACCCGCTGCGATCAATTCATAGAGCTTCGAGCGCCCGATGCCGGTGAGCTGAACCGCAACAGGTATGCGAACCGTCAACGGCTCCAGCGGCAATGGAAGCACCGCAAAGTCAAGTGACGTCGCGCAGCCTTTCCGTTCAGGGACATTCTCAGCCATATGGCGTTTCTCGACTATGGGGCGGGGCCGGACCGTCGGCCCTATCGTCAACAATTGTCCGCGAAATCGCGCTAATCTCCAACGGGCCATTTTTGCGCTGGTGCGCGAAATTCTGCGACGGCGCAATTTCGGGCGCTGGGGGAAGTCGTCACAGGGAGGAGGGCAATAAGAGGGCGAGATAAAAGGGCGGCCAGCTTGCCCTGCCTATGTGGCTGGTGAGATTGGATATTTGCGTATGGCTGTCAAATCTGCGCGGCCATACACATCCAAAGAAAAGCTATATGTTTAAGTGTTATAGGCATCGGCCACTGCGAATTCGCAACCGTAACTTTTATGACTATAGCCGACAATCGTGGGCCGGGAGCTGGCGCTGAATGACAAATCGTCGTCTACTTGTTAGAAGCGGCCAAGGCTGGGCTTGAAGTGCACATAGCTGAATTTGTTGAAGCCGATTGCCAGCGCAGCGAACGGGGGCAGTGTGACGAATCATTTTGACAGCCAAATCAGCTATACCACTGATGTGTCTAGCAAGTCTCTTTATAAGTGGTGTTTGAGAGAATTGGACTCAGAAGGCCGGCTTGTCGGTGGCGACTGGATACCATGGAAGTGGTCTCTCTACTTCAAAGCAAATCATATTATGCTTGAAGAGCGCTGGACCGCATCTTCACTGCATAGTTTCGAACACAATAGCGAGATAACAAATGAACGATATATAAAGGTCAACCTCGCGCCCGACAACCCACCTTTATTTGGAAACCGCATCCACGATCTACCGCCGTGGTATTCTATACTTGGAACTAAGAGAAATATAAATTTATTTGATTTATATATACGTGAAGTAGAAAGTGAAAAAGAAGAACGTTGCGAAATTTTTGGACACGTAAGTGACACATCGGAAATAGATTTTATAAATGTGACGACTGAAGACTATTTCGCGATATATTTACTTGTTAAATCAAACACATTTGATCGTTACGCCCAGATGATTGAATCAAATCATTTCGATAAAATCACCTTTGTAATAAAGGACGTTTCTGGATTTTATTCACATTGGTCGCCATCGATTACCACCGATGGGATCAAAGTACTAACCGGCAATGTAAATGACGTGCCAGATGAAGGATTCAACCTCCCCCGGCTTGGTAATGTTGGCGAGGCGCAACTTTGGTTTGCCAGAAAACAGGAATTTCCTCTATCAACACCTGCGGATACCGATTTGGCCCATTCCGGTCAGGATGAGCTATATTCGCCAGCTCGTCAGGAAACCATTGAGGCCGATGCCGGTCGGGATGACCCCCATTCTGAAAATGCGGCACTGCTAACGATCGCTCGCGAGGAGCGGGCAACGGAAGTGGTTGAACAGATTCACAGTCTGAAAATCGCCGTCTGGTTGGTGGCCGCGATTCTTCTAATTCAGCTATTTAAGCAAATTTAGAAAACATCCCCTTTCACGCACAGTCGAAACCAAACAAATTCTCACGCGGTCACCTCAATGGATGGTCAGATTGGGGCGTCGGCGGATTTTTTGCCCACCGCGCGGCTTTGCGAACAGAGAACTGCCGGCCATCGGCGAGGGCATTGTGAACATACTTGTCTAGGCGGGAAATATAGGCGTCTCGTTCTGCCTTGGCCATGGCAAGCTTACAGCGAGTGGCGGCATGGGCGCGAGGTGAGAGGCCGGCGATCTTTCGCTCGACCCGGCTGGCCGCCTTGTAGGCGCGCGTTGCCGCATTTTCTGACTGCGATTTGTAGGAAACGCCCGAGCCGCGCACCGAACAGAAGACACTCCCCCCGGGGGGTAAAATTAGCCGTAAACAGCTCCCCCCGGTGGCCTCGCAAACCATGAAAAAACGGATTCCCCCGAATCGGCATGGTTTTTTCGCCAGCGGCACTGCCTGCCGGACCTGCCGGCCAAAGCACTCGCCATTGATAGTCACCACTGGCGAGCCGCCGCGTTGCTCCACCGCGAGCCAGACCTTCCCCAGCACATCCCCGCCCGCGCGCCAGCTCTGGCTGACGCCGCCGATTTGCGGCCATGAAAGCAGCCCCAGCCCACGCAGCATGGGGATGTCTATTGAAATGCAGCTCTCCACGAACACCATCACAGTCGCCTTTTACCGAAAATCTCTGCAAACGGTCGAAATTCCCAGATAAGCAGGATGATCAGGACGAAGAGTCTATGTATACCGCTGTTACGAGTGGTTATGGCATTCTGGCGATAAATGTATTTCTCGTCCTGATCATCCTGTTTTGTCCTGCCTATGCCTCGCCCTCAGGGGGAAAGGACGCGCGCAGCTTCAGGCCACAACACTTGCTCTCGCCGCCGCGCTTATCGACTTGGTAGCCGCGTCGCTTGAGATCGGCAGTCAGATTCCGGGGCAACCCCACGGCGCGGCCTTCCTGTTCTGCAAACCGTCGCCAGCCGCCGAACAGAACGCTTGAAAGTTCCCATTGGCCGCGCGCTTGCTTGCAATCCTCGCTTAGCCACTGGCCAACGGCGTCTTGCTCTGCGAAGTAGTCAGCACTCGCCTTGGTTACTGCCTTGGGAGGGGCGAGGCCAAGCGTGGTGTAAGACAGGCAGCCTTCGACCATCCATTGCAGGATTTGCCGCCTTTCGTCTTGCAGCTTGCTTTCCAAATCTCTGTCGGGCCGCTGGGGCGTTATATTGAACGGCACAAAGGTGAGACGCCGCCGCATTGCGTCATCCAAATTGCGGAGCGCGGGCGCGTGATTGCCAGCGATCATCAACTTGAACTGCGGCTTGAACGTGAAATTGTCCTGCCGCATGAAACGGGCTGTTATGGGATCACCGCCGGTGAGTGATTTAACCCGTGCCTCGTTCCACGCGCGCCCCGCTTCGGATTCGGACGCTGTTACCAGCCGCGCACCGCTAAGCATTGCGAGTTCCGTAGAGTGGCGTTCGAACTTGGATTCGGTGAGGGTGACCCCCGACAGCGTGGCGCCGGAGTTGCTCTGCGCCGCGCCGTTATAGGTGACGCCATTGTTGGCGCCGGTCAGGGTCAAACTCGCCTTGCCGATGGTCAGCGAGCCACCCACATAGGCGATGGTGTAGTTGGCGAGGCCCGAACCCGTCGCGGCGGACAGCGCGTCGCTGTAAGTCCCCGCATTGGTGCCGCTGGCGAGCCCCGACACGCCCGTCACCGCGTCGCTGCCGTAGAGCGTGCTGGTGGTGAAGCCATTGCTCTGCGCCGAGCCGTTATAGGTGGTGCTGGCACTGTTGCCGGTGATGGTGAGCGAAGCCTTGCCGATGGTCAGCGAGCCCTCGGTGGGGGCGGCGAGCGTGTAGTTGCCCATCAGCGTCGCGCCGTTGGCGGTCAGCGCGAGCGCGTCGGTATAGGTCCCGGCATTGGTGCCCGAGGCGTAGCCGGTCACGGTGAAGCTGTCGCTGCCCTTGACGCCGCTGAGCGTGGCGCCGGAGTTCGCCTGCGAAGTGCCGTTATAGGTGACGCCATTGTTGGCGCCGGTCAGGGTCAAGGTCGCCTTGCCGATGGTCAGCGAGCCATTGGTATAGCTGATCGTGTAGTTGGCGAGGCCGCTGCCGGTCGCGGCGGACAGCGCGTCGCTGTAAGTCCCCGCATTGGTGCCGCTGCCGAGCCCCGACACGCCCGTCACCGCGTCGCTGCCGTAGAGCGTGCTGGTGGTGAAGCCATTGCTCTGCGCCGAGCCGTTATAGGTGGTGCTGGCACTGTTGCCGGTGATGGTGAGCGAAGCCTTGCCGATGGTCAGCACGCCCTCGGTGGGCGCCGCCAGCGTGTAGTT
>Ga0316222_1004418_pt1 | contig 12827 bp, 12 predicted proteins | sample TBH18011metaG_FD_206008 | JGI IMG/M metagenome (GOLD analysis project Ga0316222, IMG submission 206008) | Freshwater microbial communities from Trout Bog Lake, Wisconsin, USA - TBH18011 | ecosystem: Environmental > Aquatic > Freshwater > Lake > Hypolimnion/Profundal zone | place: USA: Wisconsin... | reverse complement strand
GATCGTTTTCCCCCAGGGATTCCAGCGGCGAGAGCCGTTCCACATGGCCGTCCACCATCAGGTAATTAAACTTGCCGCCATGGTATCGCCCCATTTTTATGGCCTTCGTGTCCAGTTGCATGGCTGGATTTTCAATCGCGGCATCCGAATAGCTGAACTCCACATTGTCGGCCTGCGCCTGTTCCGTCAAAAGCAGCGTCGCCGCCGGGGAGGAAATCATGTCCACGCTGATGGCGGACACGCTGCTGGTTGGATTCATCCCCCACCACCAAAGCCCGACTCCGGTTGCATTTTTAGAGCTGGGCGGCCAGTCCCGCCTGTCCATGTTGTGCATGGACATGGAATAAGTGCGGCGGGGGCTGTTCCCGTTCGCTGGAATGGTGTCCGCAGGACAACGGAGCAGATGCTTTTGATCCGGTCCGGCCACGCCGTAGGAATAAAGCAGCCTGTCCCAAGAAATAAATTTCGCCTTGTTGTATTCGATGAAGGCAAAGGGCAAATGCCTGCCATTGCCCTTTTCGTATAGCGACATGGCTACACCCAACTGTTTCAAGTTCGCCAGACACGCCGCCTCCCTTGACCTGTGGCAAAGCCCGTCAACGGCCACCACCGCCAACAAGGCCAGCACCGCCAGTGTCCCCATCACCACCAGCAATTCAACACGGTTGAAGGCGGCGATGAGCTTCCGGTTGCTGAATGCGCTGCACATGAATTCAGAATCCAATTGGGGTTGAAACGACGCGAATATTTATGCGTTGCAGGTTGTTGCCAGCAAAAATATTGTCAAGCACTTTACTCAATCGTGGTTACAAACTAAACCAACTTTTCCGAGCCTTAAGGGATTGTCGCCAAAAATTGCGCGGAACACCCCTTATGGCTGACAGCAAATCAATTTTTATTGACCGGCATGACGACGATGGACGAAGCATAAATCGCGTTGCGTTCAAGTTCCGCGTAGCGTTTTGGCAGGATGCCAACGGCGGAGAGTTTGTTATCCCGGAGGTAGTCAGCAATAAGACCGAACCGCCAGCCGAGAATGACGATATCGGCGGTGGAAAACACGAGCGTTATTTTTTGCGCGGCAAGCCATTCGCCGACACCGTAAGAATGGCATCAAGCCACAGAGTTTCAAATCGTCCGTGTCAGTTTTGTCAGCAGTTCGCGCGGCGTGAGAATTTGAATCCCAAACGGCTTTTGCAGCACCAGCAAATCATCATCGCGTGACACGATGAATTTCGCCCCGGCAGCCAAAGCGCACGCCAAATAAGGATCATCTTTTGCGTCCCGGCTGCGTTGCTTGCCCAGTGGAGCCGGTTCCACCAGCTTGACGCGTTCATAATACCACGTCAACAAATTGTGCGGAGTGTGTTTGAATTTGCCTCCCCGCTCGGCTACCAATGCCCGCACTTCGTCCAGAATTTCCAGCGTGGCAAAAACGGTGATTCGCCGTCTGGCCATCGCCAGCAGGCAATTATGGGCTTCACCGCGCCAGCCCACACCGGCAAAGACGACATTAGCATCAAGAACGACGCGCACGTTTCCTCTCCGCCCGGAAGCGATGCTGGGTTTTCACAATCTCGGCCATTTCCGCATCCGAGGGATCGCCCAGCGGCGCGTTTTCCATCCCTTTTTCCAAAAATGCCACGTCCAGCTTGATTTGTTCCTGCCGCCGGTTGCGAATCAAATCGCGCATATATTCACTCATGGAGTCAAACGCGTGCGCGTCGGAATCTGACCGGGCGAACTCCGCCAGCTCCGGGTTTAATGAAATATTTATGGTCACGGCTTTCATGTCCTCAAAATAATATCTTGGCAAGATATGTCAAGGCTTGCCATAGATGTTTTTTTGGCGATTTTCTAAATCGCATGAGAAGGCTCCAAGAGGTTTCAAATTCACTATTTTCCAATCGCGGTAATTTTGATGGCCGAGACGAATACTTTTGAGCGTTCGAGTTCGGCGTAGCGTTTGGGGAGGATGCCAATGGCGGCGAGCTTGTTTTCGCCAAGGTAATCGGCGAGAGAATCAAGCCGCCAGCCGAGGACGACGACATCGGCAGTGGAAAACTGGAGGGATAATTTTTGCGGCGGCTCGTTCTTATCATCGGCGGCATCAGGATTCGGGTCGAGTGAGAATTCAATCAACTGGCTGGCGTTGAAAGCCCGGCGATGATGTTCGTCGAGGTGGAACGCGATGCAGGCGGCATAGGTATTGGCGGGCTTGTAACAATCTTCTTTGAGGAAGCCGGTGGACATGATGTTTTTTGGGTTGAGGGTTTATTTAGTATCCGATGCCCCGCGAGCGGCGGGGCGGCGGCACGTTTAGTTTGATGTTTGGGCGCACCCGTGGCGTTTCTTTTACCGCAGGTGAAATTTTTTCAGCCGGTTTCATGGCCTCGGTTGTTTCTTCTTTAGCGGCCTGCTCCTTGGCGACGGTTGCCGTGCGTTCGAGGCCAAGCCAGCGGCGCACATCCTCGACGACTTGGGCGAGCTTTTGAACGGGCGACAGCCGGGTGACTCGGAAATGTCGCGTCGGACGATCCTTGCGGGCAGCCACCGACGGCACCGGTTGGTGGCCGTGCGCAAGCATTTCCTTGCGGGTGAAACCAAGCTTGGCGAGTTCCTGGCGAAGTGCCACCAGTTCCACGGCGGCGGTGCGTTCGTGGGTATCGGTGACACGGCGGGCGAGCAACTCGGCATCATCGGTGAAAACGTGGACACGTTCGCGGCCACGCGAAATCGAAACGTAAAATTGTTCACGGTTGACGGCGGCAAAGGATTTTGAGGACGCGACCAGAAGCACCTCGTCCACGGTTTTGCCTTGCGACGAATGCGACGTGACCGCGTAGCCATGCGTGAAGGCGTTGAAGCCGGAGGGAATCGTGCGGCCATCGGCAAGCGCAATGCGGCCGTCCCGAATCATCTTCACCTGCACCCGTTCGCCGTTGATGAATTCTTTGCCGTGGTTGGCTTGGAGCAGCAGCCAGTCACCGATGGAAACTTTTAATTCGCGGGACTCGCCCACGTCAAAGCAGGCAGAGCCTGCACCCAATTCGAGGAATGTTTCAGAACCGTCCGCCCGCCGGACGCGAAGCGTATTGTGTCCAGCCACCGGCTGGGCGACCACCTCCACCGTTTCACCGCGCTCGAATTTTTTGATATGGCGAACGAAACGCAGACGTTGACCGGGTTCAAACTGGCTGGCGGTTTTCTTTTGGGCAACCGTCCACGAAAGCGAATCAAAGACGGCGACGGATTGCTCCTGCGGGCTGATTGCACCATCGGCCTTTAGTGTCTCGCGCACCTTTTCTGTGACGGCATCAATCTCCGCCCACGTCGGCGAGACGAGCAGCACGGATTTGCCTTGCTTGGTTGCCGACACATACGCATCGGCGGCGCGCTGATAAAGTGCTGGCGAATTGCCACCACTTTCATCAAGCGAAGCCTCTGTCACCGCGCCCAGCTCGACGAGTTTGGCAAATGCCTTGTCGGTTTGCTTCGCGGCGGCAAGTTCCACCACCTGCCGGAACGCTTCCGGTTTCTGGCGGCGGATGGTCGTCAGCTCGCCAAAACGGTAGGACGAATACTGCTCGATGATGCGGAGTGCATCGCCGCGCGGAACAGACGAATGTTGCCCGGTATCGCCGGACAGAATTACCCGGCAATCGTCGCGGCAGGCGAGTTCAAACAGTTTCACCATGTCATCGAGGCCGACCGCCCCGGCTTCATCGAGGACAATCACGACACCTGGGGAAAGTTTGCCGCCTGCCGCCAAACTGCCATGCAGTCTTTGAAGGGTCATGGCATCCATGCCGTCCTTGCGAAGCGTGTCGGCAGCAGAAGCTGTCGGCGCGCAAAAAAGCGGCTTAAAACCCTCACGGCGGACAATGCCCGCCAGTTCCACCAAGGCCGTGCTTTTGCCGGAACCAGCGAGGCCGCGAAAGCCGGTGAAGCGGTCGGGACTGGTGAGGACGTGCGCCAGAGCCTTGCGCTGGTCGAGGCCGAGACGGGCGGATGGTTCGTAACGGTGGACGAACGGCGCGACTGCCTCGACCCCGGCATTGACGGCGCGAATCAGGTAAAGCTCCTTGGATAAAATTTCCCGCGTGGAAAACTCCGAACCGACCCGCACCAACTTGTCATCGGCAGCAAGTTGATCCTTCAGCCGTCCCAAGTTCAGTTGACCGCAACCCTTGATGAGCGCGGCTTCCAAAATCTTGTGCTGCGGGGCGACCGAACGGCGTTCAAAGACATGGGCGAGGCCGTGAGCAAGGGCATCATCCGGCCTGACGTATTGCGCGAAAGCTTTGGGCTTACCATCGGCGGCGGCGACCACTTGCCGTAATGCCCGCTTTTCAAAAAAACCAATCTCACCGAGTTGCTGGTCACGCACCTGTTCATCAGACACGCCCTTGAGTTTTTTTGGCCGCGACTGGTGGACGACATGGGCGACTTCCTTTTTGGTGAGCTTGCGACCGAGCTTGTCTTCCTGACGCTTCACGGCCATGTCGCGTTGTTGTGAGCGTTTCGAGAATCGCTCAATCAGTTTCGTATCTACGCCCTCAATCTCAAACGCCGAGCCGGTGCGCCGTGTGACATAACCTATTTGATGGAGACGTTTGGCGAGTTCATTCCGATAGACTTCCGTGCCATAGTTGATGGCCCCGAACATATCGCCCGTTTGCAATGCCTTCCAACGCTCCTCTTTCTTGTCCCAGGTGCAGTTGAACAGGACGAAGTGAGTGTGCAACTGCGGATCAAGTGCGCGCGACGTGGTATGCAGGAAGGCCGCGCCGACCAAATTGCCGGTGGTGCGATCCTGTTCCTGAATGCCACCTTTGCGGACTCTGGCGGCGGCGAAAGATTCGAGTTCACGCATCGCCAACTGTGAGGCTTCCTTGTGCGCCTCGATGATCCGCCGGTCATTCACGGTGACGGCCAGAATCGAAACGGATTTGGGCGGCGAACACACGAAGTCGAAATAAACCCTGCGCTCCTTGAAATGCTGCGGTGTCAACTGCTCGCCAGTCAACGGATGCTGATTATCGCAGAGGTGCAGGAACGCTTCACGAGTCACCACGCCACCCGGTTGCAGTCCCAATCGTTCCGCCCCGATGCCCAGCCATTGACCACGTTGAGTTTCCCCCTGCGTGTAATAATCATTTTGGGAAAGATGCTCGTCAAAATAAGACTCCGCACCCGCCCGATTTTTCTGTGGTATGCCGCTAAACATAATCCGAAATTTTACACGAATGGGATTCAGCAGATTGGAATGAAATCGTTACAACCTGCATATCCGGTTTCAACCAGGATTGAGGCTCATGGTTGTATTCATGGTTAAAACGGTAGCAGCGAGATTGAAGCGGATTGCACCCGAAGGAGCGCAATCTGAAATGATGCTGATGCTACGGTTTGGACGAAGCAAGATGCTGGAAATGCCGGAACTTTTTTCGGAAATGAATCGGTGGTTTCTGGTAAGGAAAAACGGGAATAGTGCCATGACACTTACCCCGCCTCGCGCCAGTGGGCGCGCTGCCGGAAGCCGACTCGCTGGGCGGCTTGTCGCCAAGCGCGCCGATAAACAAACGACGAACTAAACATAATCCGGTGAAACGCCGTCGCGGTGAACAAAACAAAACCGTCCGGTTGCCGGTGAAAAAACCGGTAACCGCCACACGGCTTAAACAGCAAGACGCCGAATCATCGGCCATGAAAGGAACAGGAAAACATTATGAGCAAACGCATTGATTACGGACAAATCGCCGCGAAACTGGATTACGCGACGCTGGACAAAAAATTTGAACAACTGGCACAACGCGAGCCGCCGAAAAATCGGAAGACCGCCATTGATTTATTGGAACCGTTGCGCGAGCGGTTGCTGGCCTTGCAACGCAAGGGCTGGAGCAGCAAACAACTGGTGGATGAATTAAAAGCCGCCGGAGTGCCGGTGAGTCCGGCGCGACTGCGCGAATGCTTAAACCACTGGACAACGGGCGGCAAGGGAGGCGCAAAGCGGCGTGGAGCCAAGCGCACCGCCGCGCCCATCACGCCACCAGCGGCGACAAGCCCAACGGAACGGAACAAGGACGGCCAGCCGAAACTTGGATTGGCTTGAGCCGGATGAAAGGATTGCACGCAGCCGCGTCGGAATCTTGACCGCGCATCCGCTGGTGGACGCTCGCAGGCCCGTTACTGGCATGGTGCATTGCTAAACCGGCAAGCCCCATGCCAGCAACGCGCCCGCTTCGCTTCATCATAAATAGACGGTTCGTGATCGCCGACCGTCCCGCCGCACGAAGCGGACGCGAACGATTTTTATTGGGTGTCCGCTCCGAACGTCGTGCCGTTCGTCGTCACCAACCGGCAAGAAAAACTTAATCGCGCCGCTCGTGTGCCAGTGGTTCGTTCGTTCATCTCCGCGTATCATGCCGCCGGTTTTTCTGGCTGGCTGCAAAGACGCTTTTTAGGGTGGCGTTGCTGGTTTGTCGGAACGGCGTCCGAACCTTTGTTGCCGCGCCGCGTGGTCGAACGTCGTCGCCTTGCTCATTAGGCGCTCTGGCTGCCGCGCCGGGCAGCGTGGCGATGCTCCGCGCATCACTCTGCCTGCTTCCTTCATGCAAGATTGTTTGCCGTGAGATTGCGTTTTACGGCGTTTCTTTTTCATTTGAACGCTCATTCAATCGCTCTGTCAAACTTCTACCTGCATAGGTCAGGCAGACGCCTGTTTAGCGAAAGCACCCTCCATTTGAGGCTTCCATTGGTGAGAGTTTGACCGCTGGTTTGCGCGTCGGCTCGATGCCCCCACAAAAATACTTCCCCAGATGCGGACTCATTTCCGCCTTGGGGAAGTCGGCTGGCATCTGCCGAAACTCACTTTGATCAAGCCCTGACCATCGTGCGTTTCTGGATTTGCTACCAACGTGCCCGTGAAGCACCGCCGAAAACGCCAAAGCAAAATTTGTTATGGTTTCATAACAACTCGCCCAGCGGATTTGCGGTAAAACCGGAGAAGCGAAACCGTGAAAAACCGCTGCCAACGCCCGCGCAAAAGTTGTGATGCTTTCATCACAACCTGCCCTGCGAATTTACGGTAAAACCGTGAGCTGAATCTTGTGTGATAAGCGCACTGTGAAGATTAAATCGCATGAGATTCTGATTTGGTTGCCATGAAGAAGCTGAACTTGATTCGACGGCAAGTTGTCAAACTGCGCGAGCGTAACGGCTGGACGCAGGAGGAATTTGCCGTCCAATTGCAGCTTGCCGGCTGGCACAACGCCACCCGCAGCACCGTCTCCAAGATCGAAGGCGGCTCATTGTGCATTCCAGATCATGACGTTTTGATTATCGCTGCCGCTCTGCGCGTGCATCACGTCCATCTGTATCCCGAAATTGACTGGAAACGCCCGATGGATGAAACCGTCCACAAACACATTCCCCACGAACTGCACGGCCTCGCCCCTGAACCTTGAGCAAAGGAGAACATCATGGAAACCATCCAAAAAACCGAAGCACAACCCAACCCAACGCCACCCGAACGGCTGGCGTATTCCGTGCAGGAAGCCGCCGACATGCTCGGCGTGAATTATTTTAGCGTTTACCGGCTCATCCAGCGTGGCAAACTCAAACCTTGCCGGGCGTTACGCGGCAAGCTGCTCGTCCCGCGCACCGAACTGTTAAAGCTGTTGGCTACCGAATGAGGCATCTATGAGCAATCCGTTTGACCACCGCCGTCCAACCGAACTGGAGGACAAGACCCACGCCGAGGCCGTCCGGCACTTTGCCGAACATCTGAAACAATTTCCCGCCAGCCGCGAAGCGGTTGAACGTCTGGAGCGGGACACTGACAAAATCGTGCTGACGGCGAACCGAGCCGTAGCCAAGCCCACGCCCAAAGAGAACGTCATTCAAGCCGACGACGGCAAGCATTGGCACAAAAGCGTTGATCTCATGGAAAACATCCATCTATGCCACCGGCCAATCTCCTACGCGGCGGAATATGCGGTGGTGGAGCATTTCCCGGCACGCGGCACGAATGAAATCTTGAACCGGGACTGGAACGCGGGCGAGGTGTTAAAATCGTTCACGCAAGGGCTACGGCAGACGTTGCGGGTTTGGACGGAGGACTTGACCGCACAGATGAAGGAATTTCTGGCGGAGAAATTTCCCGGCCAGGACTTGAGCCGCGTGGCTGACGCATTCATCCATAAATGCACAACACAAGCAGTCTCCCAAAAGCACACACTCACGCACGGCCACGAACAAAATCACAGTCGCGGCGTGAGGATTTGAGTCGGAAAAATTTAATCATCTGATTGGATTCAATTTTATCCATTGTATCCCGCTATTGTATCCCCCGACTAAATTTCAAAGCTAAAAACGACCAAACACAGCAAAAGGTGAAGTTGAAACAAGCATTACAAAACCATTGTGAACATTGAGTGAATCAGTGGTTGCATCCCAAAGCTAAACATAGCAAAAACTACGTTTTTGGATTTTCAGTCCTCTGCTCTACCAACTGAGCTATCCTGCCAACCACGAGCCGGTGATGAAATCAGAATTTTGGAGCGCTGACAAGCCGCAAATCTTTTTAAACAATCTGCGGCTGCACCATTTCCGGATCCACACCCAAGTCTTTGATTGCCTGCGCGACAATCTTGCGGTCAATGAGTTTTTTCTCCGCCAACGCGTAGAGCGTGCCGATGACCGTGGACTCGACATCCACGCCGAAGAACCGGCGCAAGCGACCGCGCGTGTCGCTGCGGCCGAAGCCGTCCGTGCCGAGCGTGAACAGTCCGCCGGGAACCCACGGCGCAATCTGGTCCGGCACCGTGCGGATATTGTCCGAAACAGCGACGAACGCCCCCTGCTCTTTCGCGAGCAAATTCTCAAGGTAACTTTTCTTCGCGGGCAGCGTCGGATGCAAAATGTTCCAACGCTGGGCGCGGATCGCATCACTGCGGAGCAGCTTGTAGCTCGTCGCGCTCCAGACATCGGCGCTGACGCCGTATTTTTCCGCGAGGATCACTTGCGCCTTCAACGCCGATTGCATGATGGAGCCGCTGCCAAAAATGTGCGCCCTAATTTTTCCGCCAGTGTAGCCGGACTTAAATTTATACAGGCCTTTAACAATGCCGTCCTCGACGCCGGCAGACATCGGCGGCATTGGATGATTTTCGTTGTAGAGCGCAAGGTAATAAAAAATGTCCTCGTTCTCCACAAACATCCGGCGCATCCCGTCGGCAATAATCACCGCAAGCTCGTAACCAAACGCCGGATCATACGGCAGGCAGGTCGGAATCGTGCTGGCGTGCAGCAGGCTGTGACCGTCCTGATGTTGCAAACCTTCGCCGTTGAGCGAGGTGCGGCCGGAAGTCGCGCCGAGCAAAAAGCCTTTCGCGCGGATGTCGCCCGCAAGCCAGAACAAATCGCCCACACGCTGCGGACCGAACATCGAATAGTAGGTGTAAAACGGAATCATCGGCACACCGTGCGACGCGTAGCTCGTGCCGGCGGCGATGAACGACGACATCGCGCCCGCCTCACTGATGCCTTCTTCGAGAATCTGGCCGTCCTTTTTTTCGAGATAATAGAGCAGCGATTTTTTGTCCACCGGCTCGTAAAGCTGGCCTTTCGGCGAATAGATGCCGATGTCCTTGAACAGCGCGTCCATGCCGAACGTGCGCGCCTCGTCGGGAATAATCGGCACGACATTTTTGCCAACAGTTTTGTGGCGCAGCAACAGCGTGATGAGCCGCACGAACGCCATTGTGGTCGAGGCTTCGGACGTGGAACCCTTGGCGAACTCCGCAAAATAGTCGAGCTTCGGCACGTCGAGCGGCACCGGCCGGACGACGCGCGCGGGCACGAATCCGCCGAGTGCCTTACGCCGTTCGAGCAGGTATTTCGTCTCCGCGCTGTCCGGTGACGGACGGAAGAACGGCATTTCGGCAATCAGGTCGTCGCTGATCGGAATGTCAAAACGGCCACGGAACTCACGCAGTTCCTTCTCGTTCATTTTTTTCTGCTGGTGCGAAATGTTTTTGCCTTCACCCGCCTCGCCGAGGCCGTAGCCCTTGACCGTTTTTGCGAGCACCACGGTCGGCTGGCCTTTGTGTTCGCTGGCCGCCTTATAGGCCGCATACATTTTTCGCACGTCATGCCCGCCGCGCAGCAATTTGGAAATCTGCTCGTCGGTCAGATGGTTCACGAGTTCGAGCAACTGCGGATACTTGCCGAAGAAATGATTGCGCGTGTAGCTGCCCGGCTCGACGATGTATTTCTGGTAATCGCCGTCCACGCACTCTTCCATGCGCTTGAGCAGCAGGCCGGACTGGTCGCGCTTGATGATTTCGTCCCACTCGGTTCCCCAAATCACCTTGACGACATTCCAGCCGGCGCCACGGAACAAACCTTCCAGCTCCTGAATAATTTTCCCGTTGCCGCGCACCGGCCCGTCGAGCCGCTGCAAATTGCAGTTCACGACCCAAATAATATTGTCGAGATTTTCGCGCGCCGCGAGCGTGATGGCACCGAGCGATTCGGGTTCGTCTGATTCGCCGTCGCCGAGAAACGCCCAGACCTTCGGCTCCGTTTTCCAGTTTGTCAGACCGCGCGCCTGCAGGTAGCGGTTGAACCGCGCCTGATACAGCGACATGATCGGGCCGAGGCCCATCGAGACCGTCGGGAACTGCCAGAATTCCGGCATCAAATACGGATGTGGATACGACGACAATCCGCCGCCCGGCGCAAGTTCCTGCCGGAAATTTTGCAGATGCGACTCGTCCAACCGGCCTTCGAGATAGGCGCGCGCATACATTCCGGGTGCAGCGTGACCTTGGAAATAAACCTGGTCGCCCGGAAAATCCTCCGTGCGCCCGCGAAAAAAATGATTCTGCGCCACCTCGTAAAGCGTCGCTGACGACGCGAACGACGCGATGTGCCCGCCGACATTGGTGTTCGAGTTTGCCTTCACCACCATCGCCATCGCGTTCCAGCGCATCATGCTCTTGATGCGGCGCTCGATGGCGCGGTCGCCGGGATACGCCGGCTGCTGCTCGGCGGGAATCGTGTTGACGTAAGGCGTCGTCTGGCCGGCGGGCGGGCGCGGCTCGGAACGCAGTTGCGTGGCGAGCTTTTCCAGCAATTGCGCCGTGCGTTCCGGCCCCTGGCTTTCGAGCGAGTGCTCAAACATCGCCTGCATGGACTCCGACCACTTGTCGCCGTTGTTGCCGGTGGCGGTGCCGCTCGCGCGGGAACCGTAAATTTCTTTTTTGGATGCTTTCACTTGGTTAAGCTCGTTTCGCGAACACGGAAACGACACAGCCACATTAAACCGAATTTGTCTCCGCGTCGCCAGCGAAATCAAAACCCAAAAATGAAACGCCTTGACCTGCCGCCCCTGCCTCCCGCCGAAAATCTCGCGGCGGACGAGGCGCTGCTGGACTGGTGCGAGGCCGGCGACGGCGACGAAACGCTGCTGTTCTGGGAACCGCGCGAAACCTTCGTCGTCGTCGGCTACGCGAACAAAGTGGCGACGGAAGTGAACGTCGCCGCGTGCGAGCAAAAGGGCATTCCAATTTTCCGCCGCTGTTCCGGCGGCGGAACCGTGGTGCAAATGCCCGGCGGCTTGAATTATTCGCTGATTCTACGCATCACCGAAAACAGTCCAACCCAAAACATCACCACCGCCAACCGGTTCATCATGAAAAAAGCCTGCGCGGCCATTCAAAGGATTCTGCCAGAATCCGAAATTTCCATTCGCGGTCACACCGACCTCTGTCTCGGCGACGTAAAATTTGCCGGCAACTCGCAGCGCCGCCGGAAAAACTTTTTGCTCTTCCACGGCACGCTGCTGCTGAATTGCGATTTGAACATGATCAGCGAACTGCTGTTGATGCCGTCGCTTCAGCCGGATTACCGCGCCAACCGCCCGCATACCGACTTCGTCACCAACTTGAATCTGCCCGCCGAAAAAGTGAAAGCCGCGCTCACGAAGGAATGGAACGCAACCGGGGAATTGAAAAACCCGCCGCTGGAAGAAATAAAAAAAATCGCCGGCGAGAAATACTCGGTGGACGAGTGGAATTTTAAGTTTTAAGTGTCAGCATAGCTGAAGTCTGCAAGGTAATTTGAAATTGGCAGACCGGTTCTGCTCTGTTCAAAACCTTGACAAACAAGTCAGCCACTCTACGTTCGCTCCCCATGAAAAAGGCCGGTTTAAATCCAGCGTGGCTGATTGTTCTCGTCATGTTGACGGGTTTGGCGTTCGCCGCTTGCACGCAGCATATTTGGGAAGATTATTGGATTACTTTTCGCGCGAGCCGGAATCTGGCGATGGGCAATGGCCTCGTCTACACGCCCGGCGAACGACTGCACACATTCACTTCGCCACTGGGTGTGCTGCTGCCAGCGGCTTTCAGTTTGGTCACTGGCAACCAAATGGACACTTTGGCTTTGTGGCTGTTTCGCATTGTCAGCACGGGTGCATTTGCAGCAGGCGTGTGGCTGCTGCTAAAAACTTTGCAGACGTTGCAATTAAAACGCGTCTCGTATTGGCTGACGCTCGGACTAATCACCTTGGACGCGAAACTGCTGGATTTTTCAATCAACGGCATGGAAACCGGCCTGCTGGTTTTTTTTATGGCGTTGACGATTCACGGCCTGTTGGTGAGTGGGACGCGACAAATTCTTCGTCTCGGCGCCGGCTGGGCTGGGCTGATGTGGTCGCGCCCGGACAGTTGTGTTTACATCGTCGCGCTGGGATTAGGATCGCTGCTTTTTCTTTCACGAGATAATGCTGAAAAAATACATTTGGTTCATGTAAAAAAACT
>Ga0316222_1004416_pt1 | contig 12832 bp, 8 predicted proteins | sample TBH18011metaG_FD_206008 | JGI IMG/M metagenome (GOLD analysis project Ga0316222, IMG submission 206008) | Freshwater microbial communities from Trout Bog Lake, Wisconsin, USA - TBH18011 | ecosystem: Environmental > Aquatic > Freshwater > Lake > Hypolimnion/Profundal zone | place: USA: Wisconsin... | reverse complement strand
CGGGCAAGCGCTTGAACCGGGCGTTCCAATCGGCTTTGTCGGTCGCCAAGAGCGTCCGGACGGAAACGGGCATCGGTCGCGGGGCCACTTCGGTGGGCAGCGTGGCGGTGGACCTGGCGGAGAAGATTTTTGACGCCGATCTGAGCGCGAAGACGGTGATGATCATCGGCGCGGGCAAGATGGGGGAGGCCTGCGTGAAGCATCTGGCCAAGCGCGGGGCCAAGTCGGTGCTGGTCTCGAACCGGTCCCGGGAACGGGCGGAAAAGCTGGCGGCGGAATTTGGCGGCCGCGCGGTGGGGGTGGAAGAATCCCGGGCGGCCCTGATCGCGGCGGACATTGTGGTCACGTCGACCAGCTCGCCGGACTATGTGCTGACCCGGGCGGACATCGAGCCGATCCTGGCCGAGCGCGGCAACCGGCCGCTCATCCTGGTGGATATCGCGGTGCCGCGGGATGTGGATCCGGCGCTCCAGCAGCTGCCGAACGTTTTTCTTTACGACATCGATGATCTCGAAGCGATTGTGCGCGAGAACACGAAGCACCGGGCGCAGGAGCTGGCCCAGTGCCACGCGATCATCCATCGCCGCGCGTCGGAATTGCTGGCCCGGATCAGCCCGGTGCCGGACCGGATTTTGCAGCCGCAGTTCCCCTCCCTGCCGGAATGGCTGTTTGCCGTCCGGCCGGGCCAACTGGCGGCCGCCTGAACATTTTGCCATGAGCATAACCATTTCAACGAAGGATCGGCACGGAGCTCGGTGTCAGGTTTTTCGCTGGAACAGTCCGGTGTCAAATGACGCCGGGCTGCTTTGACAAACCAACAACAACAAGCACGTGCAACTACAAACACTATGAAAAAACTTAGTCTCATCATTGGGGGACTGGCCTTGGGGGCGGCGATGATGCTGCTGCCTCAGTCCGGTAACGCCTCCATCGTCGGCAGCAAACATGATTTCACCTCCTACACCAACTACTGGATCGGCGGAACGGTTGATTGGGCTTTGGGCGGCCACGGCACCAACATCTGCGGTGAATGTCATACCATCCATCACGCCATCGGCGCGACCACCGGTCCGCTCTGGATCCACACGCCCACGTCGCAGACCTTCAAGACCTACGACCAGGGCGGCAGCGAAACCTTCCCCTCCGGCCTCACGGTCACCTTGGGGACTTCCACCACCACCTGCCTGGGGTGCCATGACGGGTCCGTGGCCATCAACAGCACCGAAGGCTTCTCCAGCGGTGCCGTCACCAGTTCGTCCACGAACGGCACGGCCGGCGTCTATGCCAGCAGCAGTTCGGTGGTCATTGAAGTCAACGGCACGCAGGATGACCTGACGCACATGCATCCGGTCGGCGTCAAATACTCCGATGCCATCACGGCGATGCCCACGGGGGATCTGAATCCGGTGACCACGCCCATTGCCGGCGGCACGGTGGCGAATGTGATGCTGAAGAATGGCAACGTGGAATGCTCCTCCTGCCATGACATCCATCGGACGCAAGGCACGGCCAGCACCAGCGGCATCTACACGATCGCCAGCGGCCAGACGCTCTGCCTGGCTTGCCATAACAAGTAAGCAACCGTATTCACCGCTCCTTTGGTGAAATCCACAAAGACATCCGAAGCAAAACTTCGGATGTCTTTTTTTGTCCTCCCGGCCGGCGCCGGCCCGGCTCCGGCAACTAACCAAATAATGGCAACGAGTGAGCAAGAAAGGTGGAGTTGAAACCGGCAAAGCAAGCGATGCTATCACCTATGAAAACCGAATGCCCGAAGACCTCCTGGTTGCATAAAGTAACGGTCTGCGCCTTGCTGGCGGTGCTGGCCGGCTGCGCGACGACGTCCAAGAATGCCGGTCCGAAATATACGTTCTTTCCGCCGGCACCCGATGCGCCGCATCTGCAGTTCCTGACGGCCTTTGCCTCGGAACGGGACATGCGCGGGGGCGGCGGATCCCTGATGTCCTTCATCACCGGCGAACCGCCGGCGGAGCATCCCATTCTCAAACCCTACGGCGGCGCGGTGCGCGACCGGAAAATTTATGTGTGCGACACGGCCGCCGGCTTCGTGATGAAGCTGGACCTGACGGCCCGGCGGTTGTACGCGGTCGCGCCGTCCGGCCCGGGCGCATTCAAGCTGCCGCTGAACCTGGCCATCGATGACAACGGCCTGACGTATGTGGTGGACAGCCTGCGGGATCAGGTGGTGATCCTGGACACGAATGAGAATTTTGTGGCCACGCTGTGCGAGCGGGGGGTGAACAAGCCGCGCGATGTGGCTGTCTCGGCGGATCATATTTACGTGGGCGATCTGCTGACGCACCGGGTGCACGTGTATGACAAAGCCACCCGGGCGCCGCTGTATGACATTCCGCGCGGTCCGGAGGCCACGAACATGCAGAGCGCGCTGTTCCAGCCCGCCAATATCGCACTGGATTCCCATGGCTGCCTGTATGTGAGCGATCTGGGCGCCTTCCGCGTGCAGATTTATGATGAGGCGGGCAAGTATCTCCGCACCATCGGCAAATACGGCGACAACTATGGCGAATTCGCCCGGCCCAAGGGCGTGGCGGTGGACCGCGCGGGGCGCACCTATGTGGTGGACGCCGCCGGGCAGATGGTGCAGGTCTTCGACCCCAAGGGCCAGTTGCTGATGTGGTTCGGCGAGCCGAGCGGGAGCAAAGTGGGGTTGTCGCTGCCGACGAAGGTGATCATCGATTACGACGATGTGGACCTGTTCAAATCCTATGCCGCGCCCGGCTTTGAAGTCGAACACCTGGTCATCGTCATCAACCAATTCGGCCCGCGCAAGGTCAGCATCTTTGGCTTTGGCCATAAAAAGTGACCGCGTGATTGACCGGACCGGATCATGAAAGGAAGAACCCCCATTACCTGGCTGGTGGCCGCGCTGCTTTGCGGCGCCGCGTTCACCGCCGCGGGTGCCACCGGGGCGACGCACAAGTGGCTGCGGTTCTTTTTTGACGGGGTGCCGGACGACACGACCAACCGGGTGGCGGCCCCGGCGGCGGGGAATGCCCCCGCCCCGGAGGCGGAGCCGGCCAAGCCGAAGCCGGCGGCCTCCAGCGAGCCGGAATTCGTCGTCCATCCGCCGTATATCCAGCACCAATGCGCGGAATGCCATGAATCCGGCGGCGGGCAATCCTTGCGGAGCAAGCCGCCGCAATTGTGTTTCAACTGCCACAAGGACTTTCTGGTGAACAAGAAATCCACCCACCAGCCGGTCAGCGATGGCGAATGCATGGATTGCCACGATCCGCACCAGTCCACCGTCAAAAAGCTGCTGTTGAAGAAGCCGGAAGTGATCTGCCTGGACTGCCACGATGACATGACGAAAAAGAAGGTCGTTCACCAGCCGGTCGGCGATGGCGAATGCCTGGCCTGCCATGACCCGCATGCGAGCAACAACAAGCATCTGGTGCTGAAAAAGGACGGGGTGCTGTGCCTGGATTGCCATGATGACATGACCAAAGGCAAGAAGGTCATCCATCAGCCGGTGGCGGACGGCGAATGCATGGACTGTCATGACCCGCACCAATCGGCCGACAAGAAGCTGCTGCGGAAGAAGCCGGCGGCGATCTGCCTCGACTGTCACGATGATCTGGCCAAGAAGAAAGTCGTGCACCAGCCGGTCAGCGACGGCGAATGTCTCAGCTGCCATAACCCGCATGCGAATGACAACAAGCACCTGGTTGTGAAAAGGGGCGCGCTGCTCTGCTGGGACTGCCATGACAACTTTCTCGAGAAGGCGAAGTTCACCCACGACGCGGTGGATGACTGTTTTGCCTGCCACGATCCGCACCAAGCCGGCGAGCATGCCTTGCTGAAGAAGGCGCCGGCGGCGCTGTGCCTGGACTGCCACGAGCAAAAAGATCTGGCCCAAGTAAAGGCGCATGCGGCGGCGGGGACGAAGACCTGCACGGACTGCCATGACCCGCATGCGGGCAAGGACAAGAATCTGTTGAAAACCCCGGCCACCAAATGAGCCCCCAGTTCAAACGCAGAATCCGCCGCCGGTCCGGACCGGCGCTGGCGCTGGCGGCGCTTGCGGCGGGCACGACGCGCGGCTGGGCGCAATACACGCCGCCGGATGCCACGGAACCGCAATGGGCGGACATCAAGCTTTCGCAGGCCTACCTGAAGGTGGATGCGGAGGGCGAGCAGGAGACCTACGGGTCCAAGGGCAGTCCGTCGTCCAAGAACCAGACCCTCTACGTGGCCCCCACGCTGGGCCTGGGCTTCAACGGCTACGTCTACCACCCGGACCTGGTCAGCTATTCGCTGCTGGCCGAGCCCGGCTACTCCTGGCAACAGCAGGGCACGCCCGGCGGCGTGATGAGCCAGAGCTATGACTATCTGTTGAACGGCAACGGTTCGGCCACGGTCCTGCAAGCCAAACCGTACGCGACCACCTTCACTTTCGACCGCTCGCACGAGATTTACGACTACGACTTTTTCAATTCGGAAGTGGTCGATCTGCAATCGTGGGGAGTGCGGACGGGTTACCGCGATGGCGCGGTGCCCTTCACGGTGGCCTTCAACCAATCGCACCAGAATGCCAACGGGCTGATGATGGATTCCACGCAGGATCAGACGACCCTGAATGCGCATGCGCGGAACGAGCGCAAAAAGGAGGATGTCACCGACCTGACCTACCAGTTCGGCCAGTATGACCAGGCCACCAGTGATGGCACGACCACCTACCGTAACATCAGCAGCTTCAACTATGCCACGCTGACGGACACGGAACACTTCAAGAAGAGCGAACTGAGCTCCGCGCTGACCTTTAACGAATATGGCGTCAGCGGGTCGGATTCGGAGAGCCTGAACGGCAGCCTGGATTATTCGGTGGCCCTCGCGCCGAGCCTGCGGAATTTCTATGATTACACGGCCACGATCGACACCGGGGGCGGCGCCGATTATCAGCAGCATTTTGTCCGGGCCGGGTTGCAGCACCAGCTGTACGAGAGCCTGAACTCCACCTGGGATGTGCATGGCGCCTGGACGGACAGCAGTTCGCCGGACGCGAGTCTGACCGCCCTCACCGAGGGCACGACGGTGGCGGAGAATTATTCCAAGCGGCTGGGCACCTGGGGGCATCTGACCCTGGGCGGTTCCGTCAGCTATGACCGCACGGGGCAGAGCAGTTCCGGCGCGGCGCTGGTGGTGCCGAACGAGGCGCACACGCTGACCGCCGGCCAGTGGGTGCCGTTGAGCCAGCCGAATGTGCTGTCCATCATCAGCGTGACGACCGCACCGCTGCAAGGGAGCCGGCCGCTGACCGAGAACACGGACTACTATGTGAACCGGTCGGTCAATCCGTGGCTGATCGAGATCAGTCCGGCCAGCATCATCATCACCAGCGGCGCCGCCGTGGAGGTGACGTATGATGTGGCGCCCAACCCCTCCGGAGATTATTCAACCATGGCCGACCAGGCGCAGGTGCGGCTGGATCTGTTCGGCAACATGGTCGGGCTGTATGCCCGGTATGACAGCACCGAGAATAATTCGAGTTCCCCCGATTTTGTGCTGGAGAATGTGAGCGAATTCCAGGCCGGGGCGGATTTCCACCGGCGCGGGTTGCGCCTGGATGCGAATTACACGGACCGCCGGTCCTCGCTGAACAACTACACTTCCTTTTCGACCGCCGAGGGTTATACGTTGCTGTCCTCGGCCCGCGATTCGGCGGGGATTGATTTGCACCAGCAATGGAGCGCCTATCCCGGCAATTCCGGCGGCGGCGGCAGCCAGTCGCAATCGGAGAGCTACTACTCGTATACCTTCCGCTATGAGTTTCATCCGGCGGGCCGGTTCAAGTGGAGCAGCGAGGCGGGCTACGAACAGCAGCGCGGTTACGGGCTGAATGAGAACCTGATGGTGGCGCGGAGCAACATCACTTGGCGCGTCGGCAAGCTTGATTTGAACCTCGGTTACGAATATCAAGACCAGACATATATCGCTGAAACCCGGGAACGGAATTTTTTCTACCTGCGGATGCAGCGGAATTTTTGAATGAGCGCACGACTGACATTGATACTGCTGCTGGGGTTGCTGGCCGGCTGGCTGGCGCCCGGCGGGGCGGGGGCGCGGGAGGCGGTGCCGCCGGTCGCGGTGTGGCCGCCGCCGCCCTCCGACCCGCGCATCGCCTTTGACCGGTATATCACCGGTCCGCAGGATGTCGGCCAGAATCCGTCCATCTGGTCCCGGATGGGGCGCTGGATCACCGGTGACCGGGGGGAGAATCTGAATCTGCAAAAGCCGTTCGCCGTGGCGGTGGATGAGACGGGCAATCTTTGCATCACCGACACGGAGGCGAACACCCTGTGTTACTGCGATTTCAGTCACAAACGCTGGCATCGTTATGACGGGGCGGGCAAGACCCGGTTCGCCAGTCCGGTCGCGGTGGCACGGCGGAACGGGGTGTTTTATGTGGCGGATTCGGTGCTGGGCAAGGTGTTCGCCTTCACGGCGGACAACCGGGTGATGTTCACGCTGGGGGTGCCGTTGCAACGGCCGGTGGGATTGCTGGTCACGGCGGAGGCGCTGTATGTGGCGGATGCCCAGGCGCACATGGTTTTTGTCTTCGGCTTGGACGGAAAATTGAAATCCTCCTTCGGCCGGCGCGGGGTGGGGGAGGGGGAATTCAATTTTCCGACCTGCCTGGCTGCGGACGGCCGCGGGCATGTGCTGGTCACGGACACGATGAACTGCCGCGTGGAAGTTTTTGATCTGGCGGGACATTTTGTGTCCCAGTTCGGCACCAATGGCGATGCGCCCGGCTGTTTTGCCCGGCCCAAAGGCGTGGCGGCAGATCCGGCGGGCGATATTTACGTCGTCGATGCGCTGTTCGACAATTTCCAAATCTTCAATCTGTCCGGCCAGTTGCTGCTGAATGTGGGGCAGGCCGGCACGCAGCCGGGCGGTTTCGGCCTGCCGAACGGCGTTGCCATTGGCGCGGACAACCGTATTTACGTCGCGGACTGTTTCAATCACCGCGTGCAAGTGTTCAAATTCCTCGGCCAGCCATGAAAACTTTTCCGTCAAATCGGCTCGTGTCCGGCGGTCTCCGACCGCTCCGGAAAGCGGTCGTCCTGGCCTTGGCGGGTATGCTGGCCGCCCTGCCGGCCCACGCTGCGAGCGTCATCAATTCCGTCCACAATCTCACCGCTTCCGGCCCCGGCACGATCAAGTCTGCGGGGGGCAAGGACGCCTGTGTTTTTTGCCACACGTCGCATCATGCCACCATCGCGACCCCGCTGTGGAACCACTCGTTGTCGACGGTGTCCAATTACGTCGTCTACGCCAGCGCGCGGATGATGTCGCTGAGCATCACCATCCCGCAGCCGAACGGCTCGTCGCGCCTGTGCCTGAGCTGTCATGACGGCACGGTCGCATTGGGCAGCCTGGGCGGCTACACCGTCACCAACATGCAGAACGGGGTGACCACCATGCCCGCCGGCAACATCAACAACCTCGGCACCGACCTGTCGGCCGACCATCCGATTTCGTTTGTCTACGATTCCGCACTGGCGTCCCGCGATGCCGCCATCATCGATCCCGCGCACCTGAGCACAAAGCTCGTGCGGACGGATTCCCAATCCCGGCTGCAATGCACCGCCTGCCATGATCCGCACAACGACCAGTACGGCAGCTTCCTGGTGATGGACAACACCGGCTCCGCGCTCTGTCTGGTCTGCCACAATCCCGGTTCCTGGGGCACTTCCGCCCATGCCGTCTCCTCGGCGGTGGTGCCGGCCGCGCTGGCCTCGGCCATCAGTGCCAAGGTGACCTCCCGGGTGGTCTCATCCAAAAAGGTTGTCGCCAATACCGTGGCCACCCTGGGCTGCGCCAGTTGCCATGTCAGCCACAAGGCGGGCACCAAGCAGCACCTCCTGATGAATGCCGTGCTGGAGCAGAATTGCCTCGATTGTCACAACGGGGGCACCACGGCGAGCAAGAATGTCGCGGCTGATTTCCAGAAGGTCAGCATCCATCCGATCACGCTGAACAGCGAAGCGCATTCGTCCGTGGAAGATCCGGTCAATCCGTCGGAACGCCATGTGGTCTGCGCGGATTGCCACAACCCGCATGCCGCGAAGAAGGCGGCGGCCGTGGCGCCGAATGTGGGCGGCCCGCTCACCGGGGTGACCGGCGTGGCGGCGGCCGGCGGGGTCATCAAGCCCGCCTTGCGCGAATATGAGGTGTGCTTCCGCTGCCATGCGGACAGTGTGGCCCGCGGCCCGGCGACGGTCTCCCGCCAATATATCCAGACGAACACCCGGCTCCAGTTCGCCACCGGCAACCAGAGCTTTCACCCGGTCGAGTCCGCCGGCAAAAACGTGTCCGGCGTGCCCAGTCTGATCGCGCCGTGGACGACCGCCAGCGTCACTTACTGCACCGACTGCCATAACAGCGACCAGAGTCCGGCCGCCGGCGGCAGCGGTCCCAACGGCCCGCATGGTTCCATCTACCGGCCCATCCTGGAACGCAATCTCGTGCTCACGGACAATGAGGCCGAGAGCGGGGCCGCCTACGCCCTCTGCTACAAATGCCATAGCCGGACGAGCCTCTTGGGCAACCAGAGTTTTTCCTTTCACCGCCAGCATGTGGTGAACGACCAGACCGCCTGCACCACCTGCCATGATTCCCATGGCGTGGCGAATGGCGCGCACCTGATCAATTTCAACACCACGTACGTGACCCCGTCATCGAACGGCCGGATGGAGTATCTCAGCACCGGCACCTACAGCGGCGTCTGCTCCCTGACCTGCCACGGCAAAGACCACGCGGCGGTGCGCTACAACCGCTTCGGCAAGCTGCCTTGACCGCGGTTGATTAGAGCGTTTCAAGGAATTCTGCAGCCGTGCGGATGGAGGTGCCAACGCCGCGGTCTTTTTGACTTTCGGCTTCGTTTCGGCTCAGTTACAGGGTTTTTCAAACCTGCGCCTTCGCCGCAGCCTCGCCCAAAGTCAAAAATCCTCGCTCCGCAAGGCCACAAAATTTCTTGAAAAGCTCTAAGGGGTGAAACTTGGCAGCGTGCTGGAAACGCGGCGATCAAGCCGATTCGACAAGTGTTCGACCAATCACGTTGAAGCGACCGGAAGGTCGCGCTCGGTCAGGCTGCTTTGACGACGTCGGCCGCCGCCGCCAGGCTGGCGGCCAGCAGGTCCATGCGGATGGGTTTGCTGATGCAATCGTTCATGCCGGCTTCGAGGCATTTCTCCCGGTCACCTTTCATCGCATTTGCTGTCACCGCGATGATATGGACCGGGCGGTCACCGGGGCTGAGCGCTTCCTGCCGCCGGATTTCGCGCGTGGCTTCATAGCCGTCCATCACCGGGAGCTGGCAGTCCATCAGAATGACGTCCGGCTTGAATTTGGCCCAGTGGTCCACGGCTTCCTGGCCGTTGATCACCATGGCGGGTTCCTGGCCGAGCTTGCGGAGCATCAGCAGGATGAGCCGGCGGTTGATGTTGTTATCTTCCACCACCAGCAGGCGCAAGCTGGCGGGCGCCAGCGTGGCGCGCGGCGGGGCGGGTTCGGCGGTCATGGTCAGATTGTGCGAGCCGGAGACGGCGGTGAGCAGCGCATTGTACAGTTGCGATTGTTTCACGGGTTTCAGCAGGCGGCCCTGGATGCCGGGGGGCAGGGCGGACTGGCTCACGTCCACGGAACAGATTTGCAGCGTCTGGAGCTGCTGTTGCCCGGCCCGCGCGCGGATGGCCAGTTCCTCGCCGGACATGTCCGGCAACTGTCCCGCCACGAGGACGACCGGGGCGGAGCTCTCCTGCGCCAGTTTCGCCAGCAGATCCAAGGCTTGCCGGCCCGAGTCCGCCTCATGGTGGCGGGCGGTCCAGGTCTGGAGCATGGCCCCGATGCTTTCGCGGGTGGCGGCATGGCTGTCCGCCACCAGAATCCGGATCTGTGCCAGCGCGGTCACGGCCGGCGTCGGGACGGTCTCGGTCCGCTTTTGTTTTTCAAATTCGATTTCAAACCAGAAGGTTGAACCTTGCCCGGCTTCGCTGGCCAGTCCGATCCGGCCGTTCATCAGGTCGACGAGCCGCTTGGAGATGAATAAGCCGAGTCCGGTGCCGCCATACTTGCGCGTGGTGCTGGCATCGGCCTGGGTGAAGGCCCGGAACAGGGTTGCCTGCACCGTTGGCTCGATGCCGATGCCCGTATCGGTGACCTTGAACAGGAGGCGCGCCCGGTGGTCGGTGTTCTGCACGCATTCGATCCGCAGCGTCACATCGCCCCGGTCGGTGAATTTGATCCCGTTGCCGATCAGGTTCACGAGAATCTGGCGCACCCGGAGGGCGTCGCCCATCAATTCCACGGGCAGGTCGGCCGGGAGGATGGCGGTGAGTTCCACGCTTTTCGCCTGCGCCCGCGGGGCCAGGAGGCCGAGCACATCGTCCGCCAGTTGGCGCAGATCGAACGGGCTGGAATCCAGCACCATCTGGTTGGATTCGATCTTGGAGAGGTCGAGAACGTCGTTGATGATGTTCAGGAGGTTTTCGCTGCTCTGGATGATGGTGCCGGTGAATTCCCGCTGCCGGCTGTCCAGCTGGCTTTCCTGGAGCAGATAGGACATGCCCATGATGGCGTTCATGGGCGTGCGGATCTCATGGCTCATGTTCGCGAGGAACTGGCTTTTGGCCTGGTTTGCGCGGTCCGCCTGGCGGGCGAGCTCCTGTGCCTGGGCGGCCGTGTGTTTCAATTCGTCGTTGGTCAGTTCGAGCGCCTGGGCCGTCTGGCGGAGCTGGGCTTCGGCCTGCTGGCGGACGAGGTTTTCCGCCTGCAACGCGTCGTTCACCTTGCCGAGGTCGGCGGTCCGGTCGCGGACTTTGTTCTCCAGTTCGGCATGCGCCTCCTGCAGGGAGTGGGTGAACTGGGCGATCTGCCGGGCGGCCAGCCGCAGCCGGAGCGTGGCGTAGGTCGCAATGCCGGCGGCCAGCAGCACGCCGGCCAGCAGCAGCAGGCCATTCCGCTCGCGCGAGGAATAATAGCGCAGGGTGATGTTTTGGCTGCCGTCATCGATCTGCTGGTCCTCGTAGGCCAGAAAATGCTCCCACGCCGCGTGGTAGGCTTCGAGTTTGGGGAGGGCGTCTTCGGTCAGCTGACGGCGGGCCTGATCCGGTTTGACCTGGCTCACCAGCAGATCCAGGGCGGCCAGATAACTTTTCATGTAGGCTTCCCGCTTCGTCTGGATGTCCGCCAGTTTGACCTGCTCCTTCGGGTCATTGGCCAGGTGCGAGAGCTGGCTCAGCAAGGCGGCGATCTGCCGGCTGTTCTCTTTGCGCTCGGCCAGCAGCGCTTCAACCAGCTTGGGGTCGGACACCAGAAACACTTCCATGGTGTTCCGGCTGTTCAGGGAGGAGGTTTGCAGGGCTTCGCGCGCCAAATGCGCCTTGCGCCACTGCACGGAGGTGATTTTCTGGATCTCGTCGTTGACCTGCCCGGATTCGATCAGATTCAGCACCCCCAAGCCAACGATGATGACAATCAATACCGCAAAAGTGGCTGCCAGCCAAAGATGTGCCGCACCGGTTTTCAAGCCCATTTTCCTTTTGTAAAGGTTGTTATCCCAACGGGATGTTCAATGACCGATGGCGGATTGTCAAGCCGGAGCCGCCCGGCGAGGTCCATAATCACTCCTGCCTGAAACAGCGCAAGCCACATTCGCCGGACGGTCATCCTTCTCAAGCGGAACCGGTTGGACCGGGCGGGCCGGCGGCCGAAGCCGGGGCGTGACGTGCGGGCTTTCCCGGTTTAGACTTCCGGCCGATGTCCGAGTCGCGCACAGAATTGCTGGGGGATTTGCTGAAGGCCACCTCGCGCTCATTTTACCTGACGCTGCGGGTGCTGCCGGCGGCGGTGCGGTCGCAGATCGGGCTGGCGTACCTGCTGGCGCGGACGACGGACACGGTGGCGGACACGGAGATCGTTTCCCTGGCCCAACGGCTGGAGGCATTGCGGGCGTTGCGGGAGCGGATTGCGGGGCAGGGGACGGCGGCGCTGAATTTCAGGGAATTGGCGCGGCAACAAGGATTGCCGGCGGAACGGGTGTTGCTGGAGAAAGTGGAGGCGAGCCTGGCGCTGCTGGCCACGCTGTCGCCGGCGGATTTGACGCTGGTGCGGGCGGTGCTGGCGACGATCATCAGCGGGCAGGAGCTGGATTTGCAACGGTTCGGCCGGGGGGAAGAGGCGGCGGGGATCCAGGCGTTGGCGACGGACGCGGAGTTGGATGATTATACTTACCGGGTGGCGGGGTGTGTGGGCGAGTTTTGGACGAAGATCTGCCGGGCGCATCTGTTTCCGAAGGCGTCGCTGGATGAGCAAAAGTTGATCGCGGACGGCATCCGGTTTGGCCAGGGATTGCAGTTGGTGAACATTTTGCGGGACATCCCGGCGGACCTGAAGAATGGCCGATGCTATCTGCCGGCGGACCGGCTGGCGGCGGCGGGGCTGACGCCGGAGAATTTGCTGGAAGTGCGGAATGAGGCGGTGTTTCTGCCGTTGTTCCGGGGGTATCTGGATTTGGCGGAGGGGCATTTGGACGCGGGTTGGCGGTATACGAACACGCTGCCGTTCGGGCAATTCCGGGTGCGGCTGGCGTGCGCGTGGCCGGTGCTGTTCGGGTTGCGGACGGTGGTGAAGCTGCGGGCGGCGGGGGCGGAAGGACTGCGGCAGCGGGTGAAGATCACGCGGGGCGAGGTGCGGGGCATCCTGTTCCGGTCGCTGCTGGCGAGTCCGTTTCCGGGGCTTTGGCGGGGATTGGATGATTCGGCGGGGCGGCGCGGGAGGTGAGGAT
>Ga0316222_1004410_pt1 | contig 12858 bp, 13 predicted proteins | sample TBH18011metaG_FD_206008 | JGI IMG/M metagenome (GOLD analysis project Ga0316222, IMG submission 206008) | Freshwater microbial communities from Trout Bog Lake, Wisconsin, USA - TBH18011 | ecosystem: Environmental > Aquatic > Freshwater > Lake > Hypolimnion/Profundal zone | place: USA: Wisconsin... | reverse complement strand
CACAAGCAAATGAACGCATTCTTGCGGATTAGGATTGCATTCTCGCAGTACCTCTTCCTCGCTAGGGTTAAAATCGCCATTACCAAAACGGAAATATCGAGTTGAGAAGGATAGACTTCGAACAAAGTTACTTAGACACGAGAAATGATTTGTGCTGATATGCTGAATTTTCAACACAGTGCCATCTTCTGTGCTCAAAACTATAGGCAACTTCTCTGTTGTTTTGTCTAATATCATAGCCGTCCCTGACTATTATTTGATCACTGAGTCTGAAACAAAATCATACTATCCGTGTGATGGCTCATTAAACTTTGCATCATCTCGGGGTCTAACTTTTATATATTCACGGCTTAAAAGCAAAGCGTGTAGAGATTCAGCATCATGTGGACGGATAATCGGTAACAGCTTATCATTCTGTTTCTCAAAATGCGATAAGAATGTTGTCCAATTGTGTTGAAGTAAGAAACCGGTATACAGTCAGGTTACGGTTCCATAAGCGAATTTGGTGAAGTAGGGGTTTGTCCAAAACAGAAAAAATAGGTAATTCGAGTGCCCTGAATTTGTGGATTTTAGTTATAACAGTTCATCAAAATTTGGTTGGCTAGTAGGATAACCGATAGTTCGTTTGATTACTTGCTGTGTTAGGGGCAGTTAGTCTAAGGTTGCAAGCTTGGCCTTTAACTCAGGAACCTGCTGGTAAAATTGTAAAGATAAAATTGATACGATTTCTTGTTCACCGCTTTTGGGCAGAAATTTGATGCGTTCCTATTGCCGAAAAGCACTAAGTTAGTCTGCCAATCCACCGTATGTCCCCACAAGTAGTGATTGCGGCTGACCAGACTAAATAATATCTCTTCACGCAGCCAGACTAATAAAGGCGATGGCTTGGAAAAGGGGTTGGAAGTCTTCATTCTCGTGTCCATTGGTACTTCAGTAATGCTCTGATAGTGCATATTCCGGTATCATCACAGCTAGACATGAAAGGTAAGCAGAAGTCTTTTGAGATTGCTATCTTTCGTGCTAGATTTTGTTTTTCAGCGCCTTTTGTACTAGGTGGAATTCTGGTAGCTTTAAAAGAGGCTAAGCAACAGCACGGTATGTTTTTATTCAATAGCATGGTATCTGGTTTTTATTAAGGACTTTAATAAAGCATTTACGACTTTGATATCCAATTTACGACTTTGATAGTAGAGAACAAAAAAATGTTGGCAATCATAGGTGGCACAGGGTTGACGCAATTGCCCAACTTACAAATTACGCATAGACAGGTGATGCGGACCCCGTTTGGCGAACCTTCCGGGGCGCTGACATTTGGTACGATCAATCAGCATGAAGTTATGTTTATTGCACGCCATGGATATGGCCACACCATTCCGCCTCACCGGGTCAATTATCGCGCCAACCTGTGGGCTCTGCATGATCAGGGTGCTAAACGGGTTGTTGCAGTTACCTCGGTTGGCGGTATTCTGGACACGCTCATTCCCGGCATCATCGTACTTCCTGATCAGATTATTGATTACACGTTTGGACGTGATTTCACCTATTTTGATACGGTCAATCGGCCGGTGACGCACATTGATTTCACCCGTCCATACTGCGCTGAATTGCGTTCCCGGATACTGAAAGCAGCGCAGTGTGCCAATGAGACTGTTGTGGATGGCGGTACCTATGCGGTTGTGCAGGGACCACGTTTGGAAACAGCCGCAGAGATTACCCGGTATGAGCGTGACGGGGCGGATATGATCGGTATGACCGGCATGCCTGAAGCTTCATTGGCCAGGGAGCTTGGGCTTAGTTATGCAACAATTGCGGTAGTGGTGAATCAGGCAGCCGGGCGTGGCAGCAGTCGTGAATCGGTGCATCTGGATTTAATCAGTACTGTGTCTCAACCTGCCATGGCGCGGGTGCGCAACATACTCGAATGCGTGGTGGGTAACGATGACGACTAAAACGGTACTACGCATGGGGGATGCACGTTTATTGCGCAGGTCCGATGAATTGACCTATTTCGATACGCCAGATTTGCATGGCTTGCTGGCCGATATGCGCGATACGATGGCTGCAATGGACGGTGTGGGATTGGCTGCACCGCAAATAGGTGTGAGTTTGCGCGTGGTGATTTTCGGGGTGCAGTCCAGCCCGCGCTATCCCGATGCCGAACCGGTGCCGGAAACGGTTTTGATTAACCCCATAATTACTCCGATTGGCGGCGATACTGATGATGACTGGGAAGGCTGCTTGAGTGTTCCCGGCATGAGAGGCATGGTGCCTCGTTTTCTGACCATTCGCTATCAGGGATATGACGAGTACGGTGCGTTGATCGATCGCACGGTGAGCGGGTTTCATGCGCGCGTGGTTCAGCATGAATGCGACCATCTGGATGGAATTTTATACCCTATGAGAATACGCGATTTCCGAAAATTCGGCTTTTCTGACGTATTGTTCCCTGATCGGGAACTCAAGGACGAATAAAGAATAATGAAACTGGCTGAATTAAGCGCGTCGCGCGTGTATCGAAGCTTTGCCTGGTCGGCCTTGGCTATGTTGTTGATCCTGCTGGTCGGCACGTTTGGCTACAGGGAAATAGGGGGGCCGGAATACAGCTGGGTGGATTGTTTTTACATGACGTTCATCACGGTTGCCACGATTGGGTTTGGCGAAATAGTCGATCTTTCGCATAGTCCCGGGGGCAGGTTGTTCACGGTGTTCCTTGCGATAGCGGGTATCGGCACGATGACCTATATGTTATCAACCCTGACGGCTTTCATTCTGGAAGGTGATATAAACCAAGTTTGGCGGAGAAATAAAATGCAGACCAAGATTCAGAAGCTTAAAGACCACTATATAGTGTGCGGGGTGGGACGCGTGGGAAGTAACGTGGCGCATGAATTGGTGATGACCGGTCGTCATTGCGTGGTTGTGGATACCGATTTGCCGAATATTGAAAGCTACCTTGCCAGACACCCTGAACAGTTATTTTTGCAGGGGGATGCTACCGACAATGATGTGCTTTTGGCCGCAGGAGTCATGCATGCGCGCGGTGTGTTTGCCGTGGCGACCGATGATAGCCAGAATTTGGTTATCAGCCTGAGTGCCAAGCAGATTAATCCGAAGTTACGCGTAGTGGCTCGTTGTCATGATGTGAAAAATATTGAAAAGACCCGCCGTGCAGGCGCGGACGAGATTGTGTCACCTGACTATACCGGTGGATTGCGCATTGTGTCAGCCATGGTGCGACCGCATGTTGTATCCTTTCTCGACGAAATGATCAAATCGGACGACAATCTGCGTATGGAAGAAATTATTATTCCTCCAGGTTTTTCGGGTAAGTCGCTTTCCATGCTGTACTTTGCAACCAATGACTATATTGTGCTGGCGGTTCGGCAGAATGGGAATTGGGTATTCAACCCATCATCACAACATGTGGTTCACGAGGGAGATGCATTGATGGTGATGACAACTCCGCATGGTCGAATGAGATTGGAACATTTGATACAGGGAGTAGTTTAAAACTTGAAAGTCAGGACGCAAAACAGAAACCTTCAGGTTTCTGTTTTGCGTTTTCTTAACAACCTGTTACTGTGAAATCAACTCGCGCAGCACATAGGGCAGGATGCCGCCATGACGGTAATATTCGACTTCAATCGGTGTGTCGATACGCAGCAGTAGCGAAACTTGTTGCGTGCTTCCATCCTTGCGTTTGATGGTCAATGTCACATCCTGCTGAGGTTTCAGGTTTTCATCCAAGCCACTGATGTCGAAAGTCTCATCCCCTTTGAGATTGAGCGAGGCGGCACTATCGGCTCCCTTGAACTGCAACGGCAGCACGCCCATGCCCACCAGATTGCTGCGGTGGATACGTTCGTAGGAGCGGGCGATGACCGCTTTAACACCGAGTAATTGCGTGCCTTTGGCAGCCCAGTCACGACTGGAGCCGGTGCCGTATTCTTCACCGGCAAAGATCACCGTCGGTGTACTGTCGGAGATATATTGCATTGCGGCATCGTAGATCGCAGCCTGTTCACCTTTGTACAAGGTGTAACCGCCTTCAATGCGGCTGCCATCGTCCTTGAGTGGCAACATCAGGTTTTTGATACGCACGTTGGCAAACGTGCCGCGCATCATGACTTCATGGTTGCCCCGGCGTGAGCCGTAGCTGTTGAAGTCTTTGACCGCCACGCCATGGCTTTGCAGATATTTACCGGCCGGAGTGGTCGGTTTGAAGCTACCTGCCGGGCTGATATGGTCGGTGGTGACCGAATCACCGAAAATCGCCAGTGCCTTGGCATTATGTATTCCGTCAATGGTTCCGGCAGCCATACCAAAATTATCAAAGAACGGCGGGCAGGCGATATAGGTTGAATCGTCCCACTGGTAAATATTGCCGGTCGAGGCCGAAATGGCGTTCCACAGAGGTAAATCTTTGGTCAGGTCGCTATACAAGTCGCGATACACAGCTGGGTCGGCAGCAAATTTCATCACGCCTTGAATTTCGGCACTGTTCGGCCAGATGTCGCGCAAGAACACCGGTTCGCCATCTTTGCCGGTTCCCAGTGGTTCTGTGTCGAGGTTAATATTGATACGGCCTGCGATGGCAAAAGCCACGACCAGCGGAGGTGAAGCCAGGAAATTGGCCTTGATGTTGGCGTGGATGCGCGCTTCGAAATTGCGGTTGCCCGAAAGCACGGCGGCAGCGATCAGATCATTAGCGACGATGGCTTCTTCCAGTTGCGCATCCAGCGGGCCGGAATTGCCGATGCAGGTGGTGCAACCATATGCAGCCAGGCCAAAGCCGAGTTTTTCCAGCGATTCGAGCAACCCTGCCTTGGTTAAATATTCAGTTACTACACGCGATCCGGGAGCAAGTGAAGTCTTGATATGCGGCTTCACGCTCAAGCCCTTGGCTACGGCCTTTTTCGCCAGTAGTCCGGCCGCCAGCAACACGCTTGGATTGGAGGTGTTGGTGCAACTAGTGATCGCGGCGATCAGTACGTCGCCGTTGCCCAGAGTGACACCGTCTTTTGCGGTTGGGAAACGCAGAGGCAGTTTGTCGGCAGGCTGGTTGAAACCATTTTCAGCCACGGGTTTGCTGAATAAAGTATTGAAAGTATCACGCATCGAAGACAGTGCCACGCGATCCTGGGGACGCTTTGGCCCGGCCAGCGAAGGAACGATCGACGCCAAATCGAGTTCAACCACGTTGCTGTAGTCAATGTCACCCGCTTTAGGGATGCCATACAAGCCTTGAGCCTTGAAGTAGGATTGGAAAGCATCCACTTCTTCGTCGGTGCGGCCGGTATTGCGCATAAAGGTGACCGTGACATCATCCACGGGGAAGAAGCCCATGGTTGCACCGTATTCTGGTGCCATATTTGCAATCGTGGCACGATCCGGCAGGGTGAGCGCGGCGGTACCTTCTCCGAAAAATTCGACGAACTTGCCGACCACTTTTTGTTTGCGCAGCAATTCGGTAACCGTCAATACCAGATCGGTGGCGGTGACGCCTTCACGCAGTTTGCCTTTGAGATGCACGCCCACAACGTCCGGGGTGAGGAAATAAACCGGTTGCCCCAGCATCCCGGCTTCCGCTTCAATACCCCCCACACCCCAACCTACCACGCCGATACCGTTAATCATGGTAGTGTGGCTGTCTGTGCCGACCAAAGTGTCCGGATAATAGACGCCATCCTTTTGCAGTACGCCACGCGCCAGGTATTCAAGATTGACCTGGTGAACAATACCGATGCCGGGGGGCACTACCTTGAAGGTGTCAAATGCCTGCATCCCCCATTTCATGAATTTGTAGCGTTCGTTGTTGCGCTCAAATTCGAGTTCCATGTTCAGACGCAACGCATCGGGACGATTAAAGTAATCCACTTGTACGGAATGGTCGACCACCAGATTGACCGGCACCAGTGGTTCGATGATTTTCGGGTTCTTACCCATTTTTTCAGCGGCATCGCGCATCGCGGCGAGGTCGGCAAGCAGGGGAACCCCAGTAAAGTCCTGCAACACAATACGAGCTACCACGAAAGGAATTTCCTCTGTACGTGGGGCATTCGGTTGCCAGTTTGCCAGTTGGCGAATGTGCGCCTCGCTCACTTTCTTGTCGTCGTAATTTCGCAGCACGGCTTCCAGCACGATGCGGATAGAAACCGGCAGCCGCGAAATATTTCCGATGCCGGCGGCTTCCAGTGCAGGCAGCGAGTAAAAAGAGCCAGTTTTGCCGCTGGCAGTGTTGAACGTTTGACGTGTACTAAACAAGTTATGAGGCATGGCGAATCTCCATGAGTTGGGAACTGTGTGAATTCATAATTATAACGCGGTCTGCGTCAGTGCGTGGCTTTGGTGTGACAATTTTTTGCGAATCGGGTTACTGATTATCAACCAGTTCCCCCAGTTTTTTGGCTAATCCCAACAATTCTTGTCCATTATCGAGTTCATCAAGGAATCGTTTGGGGATTCCTTCGAGCCCCACCTGTGCGCCGACAAGCGCGCCGGTCAACATGGCGCGGGACATATTTTGCCCGCCGCCGTTGAGCGCATGCAGAACCGCAGATTCAAAGTCGTCCGCGAAACGGGCAGCAAGATAATACGCGGCGGGAAGCTGGTGGTAGATTGCGCACGGCATGCCGTAAACAATCGAGGCTTTCCAGGCGGGTTCAATCTTTATTCCTGGATCAAGTGCGGCCAATGCCATGTATTGCGGACTCAAAAGCGCATCGGGGGAAGAAAAACGTCCGGCCAAAGGTGGATCGGGATCGCCGGGGCGGGGCGCTGAAAAGTCTCTTTTGGTCACCGCATGAAATGGTAACTCACCATCATGCACCAGCTGCATGAGTTTTCCCGAAATCGCGGGGGTTAATTTTTCTCCGGCAATCAATTGGGAAAGAACCATGTTGTAGGCAGTGGTCATGGCGATGATCGCTTCATCGCATTGTGTGAGACGGCAATTGGAAACTATGCTCTCGGCAGCTTTCTTCGGTTGTTTTGCATAGAGCGCTGCCAGCACGATAGCGCGTTCTGCCGACTCGGTGGTGTCCGCATGCCCGCCTGTTTCCTGCCAGGGTTTTTTCTGTTCGACGCGCCGGCGATAAGCTTCGCGGATGGATTGGTTGGTGTAGCCGCCCGGACCAAACACCGGTTCGCCATTCAGTAACGGGAAAAGTTCTTCATCAAGCCGGCGGGTGAAATCATCTTCCCGATATTCGCCATGCTCGGTGACTGAGCGGAGCAGCATGACGAAGATAAGCCCGGCTTGTGAAAGCTGTCCGGCTTGCATTCCACCGTGATAGCGGTGGGGTTTTGGAGTGGTGTACCCGGTTACCCAATCGCCATAGTCGCGGCGCATCTCGGCAAGGTCATAGTACCAGTGGCATCCCAGACCCAGCGCATCGCCGATCAGGGCACCCATGATTGCTCCGGCAGTTCGATCCATAATTACTCTCCATTTCAACTGAGCGCTACTTCTGTAGGAAGGTTTCCTAGAAATAAATTGGAAGTCTTCCGATTTTTTCAGGCCGGTTTAGGGCGCAAGATGCAACTGTCGAATGAGACAGTGATGTCAGCATAAAGGAAAAAAATCATGGGCACAAATTTTCTGCAGGAAGAAATCAAAGAAGCCAACCTTTCATATTTGTTGCTAGCGCGGCAGATGATTCAGGATGATCAGGATACCGCCGTTTTTCGTCTGGGTATCAGCAAGGAATTGGCCGGAATTGTTGCCGACTTGAGTCCGGCGCAATTACTGAAAATGGCATCATCCAGCAGCTTGCTGTGCAGCTTCCGTTTTGATGAAAAATTGCTGCTTAACATGATTACCGACTACAACAAGGACAGGATGATGTCGCAAGCTCATACGGCTATACTGATGGCCGGCTATCCGATGGAAGTTTTTGCTGCCTGATTTTCAGGCGTCGGGTTGACTACCCCATTTTAACCAAACTCTTAACTGCCGGAAGGATGCCGCATCCAGACTGTCCGGCAGGATGACTAGGCTATGCGCAAGTCGTGTATTCCGGGGCAAGATGTTTAAAACGGTAAGAAACGGCGTGACCAAACTATCGCGCAAGATTTTACCGGTCAATTGATCTCCGTTGTGCTGGGTGAGCACGGCCAGATCCTCTTCAAGAGTAAGTGTCACTGTGGCAGAGGGGGCGGCAAGCCATGCTTCGCGCCACACGTGGTATCCCATACTGAACAAGACAAAAAATGCCAGTGCTGCTTTAGCCCAGATCGGAAAAGCCAGCGGATAAAGCGCTGCAAGTGTTGCAACGTGCGCTGCGATCAGCATGGTCGCAAAGTAATGGGAGGGGCGGAAGTTGAATTGTTGATGCATAAATAGTTCCTCACGCGAGAGGAGTTTGTTCTTCCCCCTCTCCCACCGGGGGAGGGCTGGGGAGGGGGAAGCGGGCATTCCTCGTTTCATTATTTAGGGCTGCACATTGCCATACCCGTTAGTTGTGCAGAGAATCGTTGCATCACTTAAATCACTGCCAAATTCCCGCGCACTCTGATAGCGGTCATTGGGTTCTTTTTTCAGCGCTTTGGCAACAATAAAATCCAATCCCACAGGAAGTTGATTGTTGATAGATCTTGGGGCGGGAGGGTTAATATTGATAGTTTGGAACATGATTTCATTCAGAGTATCGCCGACAAAAGGAGCTGTTTCGGTCAGCATTTCGTACAGCATGACTCCCAGCGAAAAAATATCAGAACGCTGGTCAATCGGTTTCCCCATCACTTGTTCCGGCGACATATATCTGGGAGATCCCAGCACGATACCGGATTGCGTCTGAACAGCCGAGGAAGTCATGCGCGCAATCCCGAAGTCGGTAATTTTTACCTGAGAATCACGCGTCACCATAATATTGGAAGGCTTAATGTCCCGGTGTACTACGCCATGCTCATGGGCGTAGCTTAACCCTTGCGCCACCTGCTTTACGATGTCGAGAACCTGATGGGTTGGCAAGCGTCTCCCTTCGTTTAGAATTTCGCTCAGTTCACGGCCTTCCAGATATTCCAGAACGATGTAAGCGACATCATCGCTTTTGCCCACATCGTAAACGGTAATAATATTAGGGTGGTTCAGGCGGCCGGCCGCTTTGGCTTCCTGATAAAAACGTGCTTCATACTCTTCACGCTCATCCATCGCCAGACTCAGGCTGATGGTTTTGATCGCCAATATCCGGTCAATAATCGGATCATGGGCTTTGTAAACGCGTCCCATGGCACCCTTGCCGAGTTCGCCGATTATTTCATACCGTCCCAAATGATGGATCATGCCTGTTTAGCAATAAACGCGTTTATGGGGTACTAAATTTTACCGGGTTTGATTCGCCGAGAAGAACCTGTCTTTCCACGTGGAGCAGGAGAATTGATCGACTTGGTTTTGTGCTGGGCTACGCCAGTCCGGTCGTTCTGTTTGTCATTTGATCGTGACCTGGCAGACTTGGCGACATGATGCGGCGTGGCCAATTTGCCTCGCGCGAATTTTGCCGCTGCCTGATCCGGTGAAACTTGCGGCGCGACATGAGTCTCCATGCCAGTCCACTCCAGAATCTTGTTAATCTCGCCCGGTCCCAATTCCACCAGCATGCCGCGCTTCAAGCGGGGGGGGAGATTAACAATGCCAAAGCGCACGCGCATCAAACGGCTGACGGGTAAACCCAGCGCCTCATAAGTGCGGCGTACAATGCGGTTGCGACCTTCTTTGAGAATCAAACGGTACCAGTGGTTATATCCTTCGCCGCCCTCGTCCAAAAGCTTCTCGAATTTTACCGGGCCATCGTCCAGAGTGATGCCCTCATTCAGCATCTGGCGCATCTGTTCTTCAGACATGCTGCCCTGAACCCGAACGGCATATTCGCGCTCAATCTCAAAGCGGGGATGCATCAGGCGGTTGGCCAAATCCCCCGAGCTGGTGAAAATCAGCAAGCCGCTGGTATTGTAATCAAGCCGGCCAATAGCGATCCATTTCATACCTCGCACTTTGGGCAGTTTGTCGAATACACTGGTGCGCTTTTCAGGGTCGTCGCGGCTGACGATTTCTCCTTCCTGCTTGTGGTAAAGCAAGACACGGGGCAGGCTGTCATTCTGTATTGAGAGGCGAATGATGCGTTGATCAATGCGTACCACATCCTCTTCGACGACTCGCATGCCCAGAGTGGCGACTTCACCATTGACTGTAATGCGACCGGCAGTGATCCACTCTTCCATTTCGCGTCGCGAGCCGACGCCTGCCTGCGCCAGCACCTTTTGCAGGCGTTCGCCTGCGGGTTTATCTTGCTCGGGTAGTTCTTGCTGTTCCATCATTCCGACACCTCGCGCCGTTCCAGCACGGCTTGCGCCAGCGTGCCGCTATCCACATGTTCCAATTCTCCGCCCACCGGCAAGCCTCGTGCAATACGCGACACCTTGATACCTTGAGCACATAACAAGGTGGCGATGTAATGCGCTGTGGCATCCCCCTCAACTGTAAAGTTGGTTGCAAGAATCACTTCGCACAGATTTTCCTGCGCACGCTTGACCAGCCTTTCCAGATACAGTTCTCGCGCACCAATGCCATCCAGTGGCGATAACCTGCCCATCAGCACAAAATACATTCCATGATAACACTGTGCCTGTTCCATCATCAGCAAGTCTGCCGGCATTTCCACCACGCACAGCAAACTCGTGTCACGTTTGGGTGACCGGCACAAAGCGCATACCTCTTCCTCGGAAAAGTTATTGCATTTCGCGCAGTGGCGAATACTTTCTACCGCATGGTCGAGCGATTGCGCCAAACGCATTGCGCCGGGTTTGTCGCGTTGCAGCAAATGGTAAGCCATGCGCTGCGCGGATTTCGGCCCGACACCGGGCAGGCAGCGCAATGCGGAAATCAGGTCTTCCAGGCTGGAGGGTGTGTTCATCGGTTTCGAAAATTATTGTTGGTACCGCTAATCTTGGCGAAAACAGTCACACAAATTATACACGTTGACACTTAAAGACGAGCGAAAAGTATGACAAGTTTTACATGGTGGCTGCACAGCAGGAATTGGGGGCAAGTGTTAATCAATGTCGATGTAGGCAACATGCCGTAGAGGGTTGAAGAGGGTCTCCGGCGATTTTATACCAGCGCTGCTGTCTGCATGTGACTCCTGCACTATTACCCAAAAGTTAGATGGATAGTGTTTTTTCAGTCCCACCCTCGGTTCGAATAGAGCACCTTCTCAACCCAACACTTCCAGTCCAGACTATCATACGGCTTCTGACTGACAATCGTGCCATCACACCCCGATAGTAGACCAAATCAGAGGCAAAATATTATGGCAGTCCTAAACCAAGATGAGTCCCCAGAGTATGTAATTGATGTATTCCAAACTAAACTGATTGAAGAGGGCTTGTTCAAATTTGTTGCTGTAGAATTAACCCCAAAAAACTGGGGGATTTCTTTTGACAGCATATGTTCAAATACTTTGGGGCAAGGGCATGCTTCCAATGCATTGAAAATATTACTGGCTCTTTGTGATGAATTTCACAAAGACATCGAGTTAATTCCCCACTCACTAAAACATGAAAAGGACACGTTAAGTAAGGAGCAGCTTGAAATGTGGTATGCACGCCACGATTTCAAAACTTGCAACACAGATGATGGTTCGACCATAATGCGGCGAAAATATTGCCCACGCTGCAATACTTGAGTATCAGAGACGCCAAGGGAGTTATACAGAATGACCGAGCGAGAAAACATACCTGTTGTAGTAGCTTCCCAAGCGGTAGCTATACAGTCTGGACAGTCCATTAGCCTTGTGGCAAGAGGTTTGGCTGCGCTTAGGAAGGGCAATGATGCCTTCGATGACTTGCTTAAAGCTGCCGAACAGGGTGATGCTGACGCACAATGTGTCCTTGGTTGTAGCTACGAAAGTGGAAACAGTGTCGAACAAAATTTTGAGCAGGCTTTTTTCTGGTATCGTAAATCTGCTGAACTGGGTAATGCTAACGCACAATGCAATCTTGGTTCTATGTACCAAGCTGGGCGTTATGTTGAACAAAATTACGAGCAGGCAGTACTTTGGTATCGTAAGGCTGCCGAACAGGGTTTCTCTGGCGCGCAATGGCGTCTTGGTATGGGGTACGAATTCAGTCGCGGTGTTGAACAAGATTACCAGCAGGCTGCTTACTGGTACCGTAAAGCGGCTGAACAGGGTGATTCTGACGGGCAATGGCATCTTGGTTCTATGTACAACTGTGGGCATTGTGTTGAGCAAGATGACGAACAGGCAGTGTACTGGTTCCATAAAGCTGCCGAACAGGGTGATTCTATAGGGCAATGGTGGCTAGGCAATATGTACCAGTGGGGAAATGGGGTTAAACAAGATTATGAGCAGGCAGTGTATTGGTACCGCAAGTCTGCTGAACAGGGTGATGCTCACGGGCAATATAAGCTTGGTACGATGTACGAAGTGGGCAATGGTGTTGAACAAAATTTTGAGCAAGCAGTGTACTGGTATCGTAAAGCTGCCAAGAAGGGTGATTCTGGTGCTCAAAAAGCTCTTAGGGAGCTAGGTATTGATTGGGAAAATAATGCTCCCTGAGGAACAGGAACTCCTGCGTCTTGAAACCGAACAAGCCGAGTTTGAGGAGCAAGTGGCATCGGCTGAATTGGCACTGGAAACCAGCAAAGCCGAGACTACACTATTCCAGCATCGGTACCATCAAACTGTGGGACGTTTGTATGCCCAGTTGGACGAACTAGTAGAACGTTTCATTAAAACAATTACAGATTGATATATAATTGCCATGGTTCATATGCAACTCTTAATGGGGGTGATCATGGCGGGCAAGACGAAACGTTCTGCACTGTTGCTGACGGAGGAT
>Ga0316222_1004407_pt1 | contig 12875 bp, 8 predicted proteins | sample TBH18011metaG_FD_206008 | JGI IMG/M metagenome (GOLD analysis project Ga0316222, IMG submission 206008) | Freshwater microbial communities from Trout Bog Lake, Wisconsin, USA - TBH18011 | ecosystem: Environmental > Aquatic > Freshwater > Lake > Hypolimnion/Profundal zone | place: USA: Wisconsin... | reverse complement strand
CGATAACGAACATATCAAGGCTCTTATCGAGCAATTGATTACCTGGTCTGCAGGTACCAAGAACAAACAAGACGGTCCGATGGCCCTCTGGTTTGCAGAAACGCAAATGCGTGACTACATCAACCAGGCTGGTGCATATGGCGGAACGTTTGTAAAAAATCCATTTGCCACTCGAAACCAGTTGGCTTCTCGCAAAGTAATCAACTTGGAAGAATGGCAGCAAATGCAAGAGAAACTTGCATCTAACGGGGGATACATAAGTGGCAATAGATATTAACGAGTTGGGCGTAAAAGTCCGCAAGTTGCGGGATAGATACCATACCCGCGACTCTCGTTGGGCTGACCTTATGGCTATTCGCCAAGGCGACATTCAACAGGTTTTCCCAGGCATGTTCTCTGAAGAATATCCAAAGCCTATGGTTGCCAACTTTATTGACGTTGCTGCCCGCGATGTAGCAGAAGTTATTGCTCCGCTTCCAGCATTTAACTGCGATACAACTGATTCAATCTCAGATCGTGCAAGAAAGCGTGCCGACAAGCGCACCATGATTGCCGCTGGTTATCGTGACTCTTGCAACCTTCAGACCTTGATGTACACAGGCGCTGACCGTTACCTTACCTTTGGTATGTTGGCATTTATTGTTGAGCCAGATTTTGAAAACAATCGCCCAATGATTCGCATTGACAACCCAATCAACTCATACCCTGAGTTTGATCGTTTTGGCAAGTTGCTTTCATACACCAAGCGCTACCAGAAGTCAGTACGCGAACTTTGCAATGACTTTCCAGAGTTTGAGCCACAGATCCTCACCAAGTATGAGAACCGTAACTCAGAGCGTATCCTTGAAGTGTATCGTTACCAAGATGCAAAAGAGTTAGTTCTATTTGTACCTGAGCGTGCGAACCTTGTTCTCGAGCGTGCTAACAATCCCTTTGATGAAATTCCAATTGCATTGGCAATTCGTCCAGGTGTTGACTCTGATGAGAATCAGCGTGGACAGTTTGATGACATCATGTGGGTACAAGTTGCTCGCGCACGTATGGCAACATTCCAATTGGAAGCAGCACAGAAGTCTGTACAGGCTCCGTTCGCTTTGCCTTCAGATGTTAACGTTATTGAGATTGGTCCAGATGCGACTATCCGCTCTGCCAATCCAGAAAAGATTCGCCGTGTGTCACTTGATATTCCTAACGGAATTTTTCAAGAGACTGGCGAACTAGATCAAGAATTGCGTGTTGGTTCACGCTATCCTCAAGGTCGTATGGGCGTGCAGTCAGGTTCTATCGTCACTGGTCGTGGCGTAGAAGCACTGATGGGTGGATTTGATACTCAGGTTAAGACAGCACAGGCTGTATTTGCTGAGACATTCCGTCACGTCATGCGCCTTTGCTTTAAGATGGATGAGACACTATTTGGTGACATCGAAAAAGAAGTACGCGGCGTAACTGCTGGTGCACCTTACGAGATTAACTACACGCCTAAGAAAGATATTCAGGGCGACTATTGGTGCGATGTATCTTACGGAATGATGGCGGGTCTAGATCCAAACCGCGCATTAGTATTTGGATTGCAAGCACGCGGAGATAAGTTAATCTCACGCGACTTCTTGCGTCGTCAGATGCCTTGGGATATGAACGTTACCCAAGAAGAAGAAAAAGTAGAAGTTGAAGAATTGCGCGACGCACTTATGAGTGCAGTTGCAAACTACGCTAACGCCATTCCTCAAATGGCACAACAGGGACAAGATCCATCAAAGGCTATTGCAGCAATTGCGGCGGCTATTAAAGGCCGTCAAAAGGGTGACAACATCGAAGATGTTATTACTGAAGCATTTGCTCAACAAGTCTCCCCACCTGTTGCAGCCGCTGGTGCACCAGGACAGGCTCCTGGTGGGGAACCTACTCCACAAGGCGCACCGCAAGGTATGCCTGCTGGCCAACCACCACAACAAGGTCAATCATTACAGAACCTACTAGCAGGACTTTCATCTTCTGGCGCACCGCAACTATCTGCGAATGTCGCCAGACGCTCACCCGCCTAACGTTACGAGTGAGATTCCCAAAAACCTATAGGAGATACAAATGGCAACACTTAAGTCATCATTAACAACAAAGGTTCCTTCACCTAAAAATCAGGGTGGACATGGATCATCTGATGCAGTTACACAGAAGACAGGCATCCAGAAGGCACCATCTGTCAAGTCAACAGGCATGTCAGACATCAAGTTCACTGTACAGCCATCAGGCACACGCGGTTCAGGAACTGAAGCAGGAAAGCCTCGTTCATAATTGAATAACGACGAGCAGGGCAAAGCGCCTACAAGCCTAAGCAAGTGGGATGTATTTGCCCTGTTCGCATCAACTGCATCCGATATATGCGATGTAGGATCTAACTTTTTTCAAATTCTAACGCATATGTTAGACACGCAAGCAAGTTTCGTGGATGATAAAAAATCGTTTCACGAGTATGCGGCTCGGACCATCGAAACATTAAAAGAGGGTGAATAAATATGGCAGGTAAAGGCGGCTATCAAGCACCAGCAAAACCAGCCATGATTTCAGGCCCAGGCTCTATGAGCAAAAGAACAGATGGCGGACCAGCATCAAAGCAAGCACTTCGTTATGTCTCAGGCATGCCTAACTATGGGGATGGACAAGATCTAATGAACCTGCAAGCATCGGCACCAATGGCTGGGGTAACAAACCAACCAATGGGTCAAACAACTACAGCAGCACCAGCAGGTCCAGCGCAACCTCAGGGCAACCCTTTGGCTGCACTTGGTCAACAAGCAACACCATTGTTTGCACCATCAAATCGTCCGCAAGAGCCTGTTACAGCAGGAGCAAATAGCGGACCTGGACCAGATGCTTCATCGCTTCCTAATCCAGCACAAAACAACGGCTTTGTTAGTGCACTTGCATTGCTTAATTCACTAGGAGACAATGTATCTACACAAGTTAAGAGCATCCGTAACGTACTTCAAGCGCATGTAAATAACCAAGTAGGTAAATAATGTCTATGATGTCACCGACACCACAGCCAACTCCCACGCCAGATAGCACGCAAACGCCTGCACCTACACCATCTGACGCTACCAACCCAGCACCACTACCATCGGCATTGGCATTTGCCAACAACCTTGATGGTCTTGCTGCTAATGGATTGACACATATTGATCCATTGGTTCAAGCGCAACTAGCCCTTAAGGGCGGCAGCACCGAGAATGTAGTTAACACGGCAAAAGTTTACGACAGCGCTTTTAAGGCTGCTGGCGCACCTGCTACAACTGTTATGTCTACACCTGAGACTGCATCTATTCCAGATCCATTTACAGCCATTGCAGCGGCTGTACATCTTGCGCATGGCGCACCACCAATCAGCACAGACACTATTGCTGAAATTCAAACCAAGATGCAAGCACAAGGATATGGCACAAACTTGCCTATTAGCGGCACTTGGGATTCAGGCTGGAATACAGCCCATAGCCAATACCTTTACGATCAAACAACTAAGCCAGGCGTAGGAAACGTTGACTCCATGAAGTTCTGGGGCAATGTTATGCACGCAATTTCACCAGACTTTTACCTTAAAGCAGCGATTAACTATGTTAAATCTGTTCCTGCTGAAGTACGCTCTGCCGTTGCAGCACTTGTAGAAGACGCTGCTAAAACATCTGGCGGTATCCAAGGCGCACTTTATGGCAAGCAAGCCTCTGCTGCTGTTGAAAATCTTGGCGCACAGTACGCAACCAACGTTGAGAATGCTGGTCGTAACCAAGCAAACAAGATTAACCCTACAGAATTTCTTAAAAGCAATACCATTGGCAGCCAATTAATTGATGCCAGCAACATGGCCATGCTCTTTAGCATGTCTGGTATGGCAAAGGGTACCTTTGTTAAAGGCGCTAGTGAGATACTAAGTTCTGCTTTTGAAAAAGATGCTGCAGGCGCAACTGTTAAAAACTTTCTTACACCATCACTCGATGCTACCTATGCAAATGCTCCTAAGTTTACAATTGCCAATTCTTTGTACCGCACAGAAGGCGGACAAGCCTCTGGCTTCTTAACATCTAAATTGCTTACTGCTGGCAAGTTCAACCCATTGCGTTTGTCTAATCCAATTCTCAATCGCATTACGCCAGTAATTGACGCTTTGCCAGACGAGAATGGAATATATTACAAGTTCCGTAACGCACTGGCTCAACGCGGACGTATTCCTTTGGTTCAACTTGGCAAGCAAGTTCAATCTGCTGGTTCTAAGTTTGGTCTTGCCTACATGGGCAAGCAGGCTTTACAGAACAACTGGAATAAAGATAACATTGATACGCCTTACCTTACTTCAAACTTTAATGGTATTGAAGGACCAGTAGGCACAGGACTTGATATTCTTGGCGGACTTGTTGGCGCACCTGAAGGTGTAGGCAAGCCTAGCCAAACTGTTGGCAACTTTATTAATAAAACAATGGATCCAGCAGTTCATGCTACCTCTTTGCTTGGCATGGATCATATTCTTCATACATCAATGGGTCTTGATCTTCAAGATATGTATTCCAAACTTGGCGAAGAAAATGTCAATAGTTGGCTTACAGATAATATTAACAAGTTTGCTATTAGCCACCATGCTGATAACGTTATGAAAGGTTCTGCACTAGATGTAGGATCTGAGGAATATAACAAGGCTTATCAGGCTGCAGAGCATGAAGCAGCGGCAGATCCTGATCTGCTCAGCGCAGCCCGCGAATCTTTGGTTAGCCAACAACCATTACTAGTTCAGCATTTTTACAAGAACTATAACGGCTATCTTTCAAGTTTTGCTGCCAATACAGAGCGTGGTTCCTTTGACATTTCTGATAAAGATAAGACCAAGTTCTATGCTGGTCTACAAAGAATCTTTGATCTAAAGGCTGCAACAAGCAAGGCTTACAGCCCTGAATATCGTAACCTTTTCTTTGGTTCACAGGCTGCAAACAACATTCGGGATTTGCAAGCCAAGATGCTTGCTGAGGATTCTCGCCTCAACCATGCACCTTTTGCTGGTGCAACTGGTGGAGAAGGCATTGATCCTAAAGAAATTCAAAAGGCTTTGCTTGCGGGCAAGCCTTTGCCAAAGACAGATACTGGCAAATCATTCCCAACTCTTTATCATTTCAACCGCAATGTAGTTGAGTCTGCCCCTGATTCTCAGAAGTTAAGCACGGGCAATATGTATTCAACGGGCATCAAGGCAACCGCTGATGAGCGTGTGGCTGCTTACAAGCATGGCAATATCTACAATCTTACTCATATGCCAGCACAAGGTGAGCCAGCAAAGATTCTTGATCTTACAGACAAAGGTTATGTTAACCAACCTTCACAGGTTATCCGTCAAAAGTTGCAATCATTATACGGTTCTAAAGGCGTTGTAGACGCTAAAAACCCAGTAGTCCAACAAGCACGTGAAGAACTTGGTCTACAAAAGACTATGCCAGATGGAAAAATTGTTAAAAAAGATCCATCTAGTTATTCTTCTGCATACAAGAAGTTGCGTCGTCTTGTTACAGACGAAGGCTTTTCTAATGGCCAACAGATTCTTGAAGCATACCGTTCTGCTCTTAGAGCAGGTGGCGTACTTGATGAGGCTTCAATCGCTGATCGTGTACGTGGCGTTACAGATAGCGTCATGCATGAAAACAACTATGCTGGCGTAAAGTACGCTAACGAAAAAGGGCTTGCTGAGTATTCCATGCGCCCAAGCACTACTCGTTCAACTTTGACTAAACTTGATCCTGCACTTAGTGCAGAAAAGTTAACCCCTGCATATCTTGTGCATAACAACATCAACCCACTTGGCTCCCTTGGCTGGGCTGCCAAAGATACTGTTATCCAGCAAGATGCACAGAATGTTGCATCAAAGGCTTTTAAGGCCTTGTCTAAGGCTGGCTACAAAGATGATGTAGATGCCGCTCGTGCGCAGTTGCAGTTTGAAGCACGCTCTGAGAATTACTCAGGCAAGTTGCCTAACATGACAAATTATGCTGGTGGTGCAGAGAAGATTGCTGCTCCAGTTATCAAGACATTGGTTAGCGATTTGGGCATTCGTCCAGAAGAACTAAACAACCTTGATCCAGTTGAACTTGCTTCTATGTTATGGCGCAAGTCACACACTCTTGCATCAGAGGCTAAATTGCCTTTGGATGCTCCAGAAGAACTAAAGAACATCGTTGCCAAAGCAGATGCTTTAGGCTATCGCCCAGTTCTTGGTACAGATATTGGCCATTCATATGAGCCACCAATGCTTCCACAAGTGGCTATTCAAGCCCGTACAAAAGCAATGGCAAAGGTTGCAACTGCTCTTGGATTTAATATGAGCAACGTTGATGACCGTTATGTAGGCAATACTCGTCGTCTTGCTATTCAGCGTGAATTTGATCGTGTGTTTAACAAAGGTCCAAAAGGTGGCGTTATTGCTGCACCTGGAGACAATGGAGCAAACTTTCTTACTCGCCTACTCCAAGATGCAAACCTTAAGCCAAATAGCATGCAGAATGCTTTGTTTGGATTAAGCAAGAATCGCCAAGCCAAAATGGTTGAGCGTATGATGGGTGATGTATCTGATCTATCACCAGCAGAAATTGAGGAAAAAAAGAAAGGAATCCTGCGCGAAATGCAGGATACTTTTGAACGTCAGTTCAGCCTTTCAGACCTTAGTCGTAAGCAGTTTATCCAGGCTGCACAACGTCCATTAACTGCCGTTGAAGCAGCCGTTAATGACGCTACAGCAGGCGTACCACGCTATACCAAGGAAGAAGCGGAGAGGCTATACAACGCCTATCTTATGGGCCGTGCTAAGGCTCCAAGCACTTATTTGGGTATTAGCAAGTTGGAAGACATGATTCGTGCTTCTGGTGGTATGGCTCACAACGCGACAATGTCTTTTTTGGGCAGCCATCCTTTGCTTGATAAGGTCATCAATCGCGGACCAATTGCAAGCATGATGAATACTGGCGCGTCTTTGCCAAATGATCTATTCCGTCTACGCGACAAGTTTCGTTTTGATTACAACCCAAAGTTTTCTTATGAGCGTCTAGTCAAGACACAGTTGAAGGCAGCGACGCAAGGCGTACCTGCCACACCAAGCCCACTGCGTGCCATGATTGACCAAGGCACCTTTGAAAAGGGCATGAATATCTTGTCCCGTGTACAGCCAGACGCCTACCGTCAGGCTAAGGATCTTGAGCCTTTTGACAAGTTGCTCAATTCTAACGATGTATTTAACATCTACAACCCAGCCCATAACATGGCTTGGCAGGCTTTGCATCTAGAAGCGCAAGGCATGGATGATGCAACTATTGCTAAGACAATTGACAAAATCAATAGTTATGGCGGACGTAGCGCTGCAGAGCGTACAGTCAACACCATCTTTTACCCATTTTCTTTTAACAAGAGTCTGTATAAGATCATGGGCGGTTATTTGCTAGATAATCCTGGCCAAGCACAGTTAATAAACGCTGGCTTACACCTGTACAATTTACAGAACAACAACAATAAAATTGGGCAATGGTTTCAAAACCATATGCCATTATTGCAACAGTTGCAAGGATTAAATGCGCTTTCACATGGTACTGGTTTGGGTCAACTAGGTGGTATTAACGTTCCATACTTTAGCCAAATCATGAACCTTGTAGGTCCACAGCAAATTACCCCACCAAACGCTGAGCAAGCAGTCAAGATTGTTGGCGCACTTATTCCAGCACTAGGTGAATTAAATTCACTTATCTATGGCACAAATGCAAATATGCCATTTAGCGGTGGATTGACAGAGACTGCAAAGGTAAGCACTTGGACTGCTGAAAATGCTATGCAGCATGTGGGCAATTGGTTAGGCACAGTAAAAACGCCTATCTATCAAACAACACTTTCTGACCAAGGTCAGCAAACTGCTGGATATGCTCTTAAGGCAGCAATCAAAACACAGGTTGCAGCAGTTATTGAGCGTAACCGCTCATTGTCAACAGCAGATAAAATTACCTGGCCTAAGGCTTCATGGGTGCCACAAATTGCTCAAGGCAAGCCTGTGGATAGCAACAGCATTGATGAATGGGTAAACGCTAAATACCCTGCCTACAGCGCAGCGGCTGGCACAAAGATTTACAATGATCTTAAACTTGCTTCAGATAAGTTCATGAGCAATCTTCAGGTTAAAGATCCTGCCAAGTATGCAATTTACAATACATTTCGCACAGTTGCAGACCAAGTAGTCAATAAGTTAAATCTTTCTACTTCAAGTGCAACCGATAGCAGCATGTGGGCGTACATTCAAAATACGCTTCGCCCAGCGGCTATCTACGCAGCGGAACATGATCCACAATTTGATGCGTTTTATAAAAAGTTCTATGCATCTCAATTAGGTCCAATTGAAGGGATTACCCAATAATGGTAACTAAGTTCAAAAGAGTGGTGCCAGGTAGTACTGCCACTACTGGTGGAACATTGGTTAACACTGGTATTCCTGGTGGTGCATTTGGTACTGCTGGTAGTTCTAGCACCGCTGGCACTACTAGTGCCGCAGGTGCTTTTGGCTCTGCTGGTGCTGGACTTGCTGCAGGTTTGCCATCTGGCACCGCTTCAGTACCTGGTTTAAGCAATAGCGATTATGTTAAAAATTCATTTGATACTTCTGGTTTGCCAATTTACGATCAAAATGGCAACGCTATTAAAGGTGTTTTAACAGGTAGTCAAATCCTTGAAACAGTTAATACATTGGCGCAAAATCCCAATTCAAATTTAGATGGTTTAAAAACCGCTCTTTCAAATTTAGGCATTTATGGCGCTTCTAAACCATCTAAAACTGGTTGGGATACTAATGACAATTTTGCATTAGCAAGATATTTGCAAAAAGAAGATTTGGCTCGTTCTGGTACGGCTCCTGTTCCCATCGGTTCTAATCTTACTGCAGACATTGGCAGGTTAAATGGAACAACAAACCCTTATGCCATTAATACCAGCGGCTGGAGCAAGTCTTTTGATCAACCAAATATTCAGGCTAGTCAAAAAGTTATCAACGATATGTTTGATACATATCTTGGACGTGGCGCTACGCAATCTGAAATTGATTATTACACAGGCCAGTATCTAAAGTACGCTGCAGCCAATCCAACATCATCTGGTGTTAATACTGCTACATATCTTCCAAAACCTGGCAGCCTTACAGGCTTGTTAAAAGCCAACACAACGGATACTAGCACGGCAAACAATCTTACAGAGCAGGCTTATATTCAAAACCAGATTCAACAGTCTGGTGACTATAAGGCTTACCAAGCCGCAGGTCAAGCATTTGACATGCTACAGGCTAAGGCTAAAGCAGATACAGGTACACTATAATGGCTACTACACCTCAAAAACCTGCAGCAAAGTCACCGTTGGCTAATGGCGGCAAGCCAGGTGCTAATGCACCAAAGGTAAAAACACCTGCACCAACACCAGCAAAACCAGATCCAACAAAACTTGGTGGTGGCGCTAGTACAGAAGTAGGCGCTTTATTGCCTGCTGGCTCACTTGCTCCTGGTGCCGATACAGAAAAAGTACTTGCCAAGAATTATGCTGGAGCATGGACATTTTGGACCAAGGGCGACACGCTTGATCCTGTAACTGGTGAAGTTGTTAAGGGCGATAGGCATCAATTCCTTGACAATGCAATTGCCAATAAATTACTTGACCCAGGTGCTAGCCCAGAAGCATTTAACAATGCTCTTGAGCAGGCTAGTTGGTATTCAGATCCAACAACTGGTGTTAAGGCTCAAGGCCTTCAAGCATCTATTGCTCAATACACACAGGCCAATACAGCCTGGGCAGATTCGCTTAGCAACCGTGAACAAGATGTTCGCAACATGGCTAAGCAACTTGGCTATCAATTAGACGATGCAACTGTCACAGACACAGCAACAAAGTCTCTTTATGACGCTTACGATTCATCATATTTTGGTAGTTCAGAACAACAAGATGCTTTCCAAAAGCAAGTAGCCCTAGCAGCCATTGCTGCAAAAGCACCGCTTACAGGTGGCGCACAAGGTCTTGGCGTAGATGCTGCTACTCAATTGCGCAACTATGCTCAGTCTCAAGGCATCAATGTTACTGACGATTATATTAACAACGCAGTCAACAGCGTTAACGATAAATCAACCAATCTTGATTATTGGCAGAATGACCTTAAGTCAAAGGCTGCTAGCAACTGGTCTGCTTATTCAGACAAGATCAATGGCGGACAAACGCTTAAAAGCCTTGTTGATCCTTATCTTACATCTATGCAAAATATTCTTGGCACTAACCCAAATACCGTTGATCTTGCCAACAATAAATATATCAAAATGGCAACTGGTCTAACAACATCACCAGATGGTACTTCTCAACCTATGCCAATTTGGCAGTTTGAAAATCAACTTCGCCAAGATCCAACTTGGCAATACACCACAGATGCTCATAATCAAATTGCAGATGCTGGTTCACAAATACTCAAGAATTGGGGGTTGATGGGATAATGGCATCATACAACAACGATCAACAAGTTGCTTTAGATTATCAGACTCCTGCTCAAGCAGCAGCAGTACAAATTTCAAACAATAACGCATTTAATGCTTCTAATGCTTCAGACATGGATGCTATTAATGCTGCATTGGCATCAATTAATCTTGCCCCTGCTGGATCATCAGCAACAGCAGAAGCCGCTGGTAAAGTAGCCAATGCTACGGCAGTTGCCCAAGCAATTGGTGGCACAGTAAACGGCAACCAAGTAGTTGCTCCAACTGCAGGTGGTGGTGGCGGTGGCGGTGCAGTTGTAGTGCCACCCAACACTATTACATCTGCGCAACAAGGTGCTATTGATGCGCTTGTAGCCACATTTAATGCTTATGGTCTTGGCGGAGATATTGCTAAAGCCATTACATCAATGGTTCAACAGGGTTATGATGCAAATCAAATCACTCTTATCGCTGAAGATCCAAAAAGCACAAATCCTTTAGCAGTTGCATACCAGGCTCGTTTTCCAGCAAATGCTGCTCGTATTGCACAAGGCTTGCCAGTGCTTTCTCCAGCGGATTATCTTGCTACAGAACAGTCTTACCGTCAAGTTGCAGATGCTGCAGGTTTGGCTTCAGAGTTTTCATCGCCTCAGTCAATTGCAAATCTTATGGCTGCAGATGTTTCTCCAATTGAAATGCAAGACCGTATTAACGCTGCAAATACAGTTATTCAAAATGCTGATCCTTATGTTACTCAGCAATTGCAGCAATTGTATGGTCTTTCAACATCTGACATGGTAGGTCATATCCTTGATTCTACAACTGCAGCACCACAGATTTTACGTCAAGTAAATGCCGCCCAACTGTCTGCTGAAGCAGCCCGTCAAGGCGTTAACATCCAGACACTTGGTCTAACAGGTGGCAATCTAACTGGCGAGCAATTGGCTTCAATGGGTGTTACACAATCTCAAGCAGCACAGAATTTCCAGACAATCGCAACACAAGAGCCGGGATTGCAATCAATCGCTGGCCGTTATGGCACCGCTTATTTGCCAGCAGGCCAAGTTGGTCAAGCCCTTCAGGCTTCAACCTTTGGCACAACAGTTGGTGGACAATCAGCGGCCCAAGCAACGCAAGCACTTAACTTGCTTAAGACTCAAGAAACATCCGCCTTTAGCGGATCTGCTGGTGCTGCCACAGGCAGCCTAGGTCTACGAGACACAAGCGGCTTAAGTTAAATAGGTTCCATCACGGCTTACCAGCGCCGATGGTGTGTATTTAGACTGGTAGTAAGAGCCAACACTCCTTCCCCTGGGAAATGTTGAGGCTTACGCAATCCGACAACGAAAGGGAGTGCCTAAATGGCAAACCAATATGAAGATGACGAAGACGATTTTGACCTTGAGGAAGCACCTCAACAGGCAGATCCGAATGGTCCAGCAAATCTACGCAAGGCTTTAAAGCGTGCGGAACGTGAAAAGAAGGAATTGGCTGAGCAGTTAAATCAGATCCAATCCGATCTTCGCTCACGAAGCGTCAAAGAAGTATTGGCAACTAAAGGCGTGCCTGACAAGGTAGCCAAGTTCATACCTGGCGATGTAAGTACGCCAGAGCAGGTAGACGCATGGCTTACAGAGAATGCCGATGTATTCGGCTTCGCTCCAAGCAATGCAGAATCTGCTCCTACCGATGCCGCTCAGGCAGCAAATACGGCAGCGTACCAACGCATCAATGCCGCTACCCAAAACGCATCTACACCATCTCGTGACGCAGACCTTATGGCCAAAGTCAATGGTGCTAAGTCAATTGACGAACTGAATGCCCTTACGGGTCAGATCAGCCAGCGTCGTCGGTAGTAATTAACCCATCCAAAGCATAAACCCTTATAGAAAGAAGGTGACACAATGAGTAACGCATATACAGACACATCGTCTGGCTCCCTTGGTACATCACTCGTACAAACAGCCTATGACCGATATGTCGAATTTGCTCTCCGTGCTGTTCCTCTTATTCGCGATGTCGCAGATAAGCGCCCAGTACAACAGGCTATGCCTGGTTCTTCAGTTGTATTCCAGATCTACACAGATCTATCACAGGTTACAAGCCCACTCTCAGAAGACGTTGATCCAGATGCTGTTGCCCTTGGTAACACAACACCTGTTACCGTCTCACTGAACGAGTACGGTAACGCTTCACTTGCTACACGTAAGTTGGAGTTGTTCTCACTCTCAGACGTTGATCCTGCAATTGCAGACATCATCGCCTTCAACATGGCTGACTCACTTGACACAACAGTTCTTAACGTTCTTGTTGGTGGACCAAACGCAATTGCTAAGGTCAACGGTTCAATCGTTTCAACATACGCTGGTACATACACCAACG
>Ga0316222_1004402_pt1 | contig 12888 bp, 11 predicted proteins | sample TBH18011metaG_FD_206008 | JGI IMG/M metagenome (GOLD analysis project Ga0316222, IMG submission 206008) | Freshwater microbial communities from Trout Bog Lake, Wisconsin, USA - TBH18011 | ecosystem: Environmental > Aquatic > Freshwater > Lake > Hypolimnion/Profundal zone | place: USA: Wisconsin... | reverse complement strand
GCGCTGGCTGCAGTCGGCGGCGGAATCTTTACCGGCGGCGAACCCCTTTCAGATCAGGGGCGGCTGACGGCTGGCGACTTCTCCGATATATTCCTGCATAACTGGGTCTCCTTCTTCCGCTGGACAAATGTGGACAAGTTCTACCTGGCCATCTGGAGCGGCTTGCAGGCTGCTTCGCGGCTTCTCCAAAGCGCAACCTCATGGATGGAGCGCCGGGCATTGGTTCTGCTTCCAGTGCTGGCGGCGGCTCTGTTGGGAGGCTTGCGCATCTTTGCTCCCGCCGTTGTGAGAACCGCGCCTGTCATTTCCCTTCCAGTTCCTGGACTCCTGGTTTTCGCATGTGCCGTTGCTGCAGCCGCGTTGATCATGGTAGCGGTTGCCCAAAAGGCCACACGCAAGCTGGGGCCGATGATGGCTCTGATCGGCGGACTCACAATCGTGGGCCTGATCTCTACCGGTGAGTGGTTCCGCCTTGGAATGCTTGAAGCGGGTGCATTGCTTACCATCTTGCTGGTCTGGGGCACCGCCCAAAAGCAATCAGCAAAGCTCACCTACATGGTGGTGGTCCTCCTCTCGGCTGTGTCGCTCGTTGCAAGCGACCTTCTGATGGAAAATGGACAAGCCGAGTGGGCACGTGCCTTGCTGCTCACCAGCGTGTGCGTAAAGCTGGCTGCGATACCGCTGTTCTTCTGGCTCCTCAAGCTCGCCGACGAACTGCCGGCGCTCGTGCTGGGCATGATTATCGCGGTCGTGGATATGGCGGCCTTCGGCGAATTGTATCTGACGGCACATGATTATCCCGGCCTGCTGGCTCCTCAGGGATTCCTGCTTTGCATAGCCGCCGCCACGTCGTTGTTTGCAGCGCTCCTGATGCTGACACAGCGCAACCTGAAGCGCCTGCTGGTTCTGTCAACGGTTGAGGATGTGGGCTTCCTGCTCCTGGGACTCGCCTCCCTGACTGCCCTGGGCCGTGAAGGCGCGCTGCTTGCAGCGGCCACGCACGCCCTCGCCAAGGCCCTGCTGTTTATTTGCATCAGCGGCCCTGAAGTTCGCGGCGCACTCGACGACCAGCACGCAGGACTGGCCGTGCGCTTCCCGGTCAGCGCATTCGGATTCCTGTTCGGCATGTTGGCCATGCTCGGCATTCCGCCGACCGTCGGCTTCCTCGGCCGCTGGAGACTTTACGAAACAGCACTGCAAATCGGCTGGCCAGTGGCGACGGTTTTCATTATCTCGTCCATCTTGGCCCTCATCGCCTACGTGCTGGCTTTGACTCATGTGTGGTGGGGACCCAAGAAGTCACCTTCTCCGCCGCCGCCACTCGATTCATTCGCGATAGACGAGCCCTTCCCGGCGGTAGCCGCAATCGTTGTTCTGACGGCGATGCTTGTGGTTGCCGGGGCATGGCCGAATGTACTTCAACTGCTGCACTGGGGGAGACCATGAACCTTTGGAATAAATTGATGTGCTATTGCCGGCGCCGCAGCCCCTGGCTTTTTCACCTGAACTCAGGCAGTTGCAATGGTTGCGATATCGAATTGGTTGCCGCGCTCGCTCCTCGTTACGATGCCGAACAGTTGGGTGTCCGTCTTGAAGGCAGTCCGCGGCACGCCGACATTCTCGTCATCACCGGCCCGGTAACCCACAACGCGGTCGGCGCCATTCGCACCGTCTACAGCCAGGTCTTGGGACCAAAGGCTGTGGTGGCCATCGGCTCATGCCCGGCCACTACAAACGTGTTTATTGACAGCCGCACGCTGGATGGACCGCTGGAAAAGCATATCCCCGTGGATGTGTTTGTGCCCGGATGCCCACCCCGTCCCGACGCCATCATCCTCGGCGTCGCCAAGGCCGCGGAGATACTCGCGGAGCGCGCCGGGAAAAATCTGCCCATCGAGTCTGTGATGATACCGATCTCCGAGTGTGCATGTGCTGACAACGCCGAACCCGCTTCCAGTGAGGTGCAGCTGTGAATATGACAACCGCCCTGGCGCGCCTCCTCATCTTTCCCGGACTTCTGTTCGCTGTACCTGCCGCGTGGTTCTTCTTGTGGGTGGAACGCAAGGCGGTTGCCCTCATGCAGGGACGCATCGGGCCGCCGTTCATGCAGCCCTTCTATGACTTTGTAAAGCTGCTCGGCAAGGGAACCCCCACACGCAGCGGAGTAAGCGGCCTGCTCATGAAGGCATGGCCGCTCATAGCCATGTCTTCAGCGGCTGGCGCCGTGGGACTGCTGCCCGTGCTTCCCTCCTCTGGCGGCTTTCAGGGCGACCTGATCCTGCTCCTGGCCCTCATGGAAGTGCCGTCGATGTGCATCATCGCCGCGGGCTTCTCTTCCCGCTCCATCTTTGGTGAGATCGGCTCGGCCCGCGAGGCTGTGCTCAACGTCTCCTACAACATCGTCTTTCTTCTCGCCATTCTTTCCATCGCCGCCTCGCAGCATACCTTCAGCCTTGAGGCGCTGGCGCAACTGCCGGCCACGCCCCTGCGCTGGCTCGGAGTGCTCGCCCTGCTGGTCTGCCTGCCCGCCAAGCTCCACCTCAATCCCTTCTCGCTGCCCAACGCAGAGCAGGAGATTTACTCCGGCCCCATGACCGAGTACGCTGGCCCGGAACTGGCCATGTGGGAACTTTCTCACGGACTGGAGTGGGTGGCAGCTACTGGTTTGGTAGCCACCCTGGCAGCTCCGCATGTAACCATCTGGTGGCTGGCTGCAATCATCTTTGTCGCGCTTTCCTTTGCGATTGTCCTGCTCCTCTCCGCTGTTGCTTCCGCCACCGCCAGGCTGGCGATTGATACAACCGTACGTTTCTACTGGCAATGCACCATCATCTTCGCGGTACTTGCTATCTCGTCCGCGCTCTTCATGAGGCTCAGGTCATGAACATTCTCACCATGCTGTGGAAGAACCTCTGGGGCGGATCGCGTACCATGCTGTTCCCCGCGCGCCCCAAGGTCACCAAGGGCTTCAGAGGCCTGGTCCGCTTCGATCCCGCGCTCTGCACCGGATGCGCCATCTGCAAGTTTCGCTGCACCGCGCGCGCCATCGAGTTCAAAGGCGGCAAGGGCGAGTTCACGTGGAGCTACGATCCCGGCCAATGCACCTTTTGCGGTCGCTGCGTTGAAGGCTGCAAGGAACATGCGCTGCTGCAGGAAGAGGAGTGCCCTCCGCTGTACCTGACTGTTGGCGAGTTGAAGAAGGCCTACACGGTTGCGCGCAAGGCGCCGGTACGTCCCGCAACTGCGCCCGCTGCGCAAGCTGTCGCATCTGTTCCCCAGGCAGCGGCCGTAGTGCCGCCCGTCGCGCAGCAAGAACCCAACCCCATCCCCGGAGGTACGCAATGAACGTAATTGAAAACATCCAGCAGAAGCTGGGCATTACCGAGCCGAGTGTTGAGTCGGGCGGTGTGCACTGGCTCAATCCCGGCACAATGAATGTGCGCGAGCTGGCCAAGGCGCTGCTTGCCATGAAGGCGCGCTTCATCACCATTACCGCTTATCAGCTTCCCAAAGAAGAGGGCCTGCGCTTCGAGTATCACTGGGATCTGGATGGCACGTTGCTGGGCTTTCCCTATCTGCTTGCCGGCAACTCCATTGATAGTCTTTACGACCTCACCGAGGCCGTGGACTGGATTGAGCGCGAAATTCACGAAGGCTACGCCGTGGACTTTATTGGCCGCGACTATGAGCCGCTGCTATTGCGCGAGGGAGACGCACTTGGCGTCAACCTCCGCGAGGAGGTCAAAAAGTGAGCTACAAAATTCCTATGGGGCCCTATCACCCAGGGCTTGAAGAACCGTACAAGCTCGATATGATCTGCGAGGGCGAAACCGTAACCGACGCCAAGCTCCATATCGGCTTCAACTTCAGAGGCATTGAGCACCTCGCCGAGACACGCAACTACATTCAGGTAATTGCGCTGATGGAGCGGGTCTGCGGCATCTGCTCGAACATCCACACCCTCACGCTGTGCCAGGCGATGGAAGGGCTTACCGGCCTCACCCCGCCCCCTCGCGCGCAGTACATTCGCGTCGTGATGGCGGAGCTGGAGCGGCTGCACTCGCATGTGCTCTGGGCGGGCATTGCCGCCAAGCTCATGGGCTTCAAGACCATGTTCATGACCTGCTTCGAGATTCGCGAAAAGGTAATGGATGTGCTCCAGGCCATCAGCGGCAACCGCGTCAACTACTCGATGAACCGCATCGGCGGCGTCAATCGCAACATTGACGATCCACTGGCGCTCCTCAGCATGATTGAGCAGCTTGAGGGCGAGATGGTAAAGACCGTGATTCCCATCTTTACCACCAGTTCAACGGCGCGTTCGCGCTGCGCCGGTATCGGCGTCCTCACTACAGAGAAGGCCCTCTCCTGCGGCGTGGTTGGCCCGGTGGCGCGCGCCTCGGGCGTCGGACAGGATCTGCGCAAGGCTGCTCCCTATGCCGCTTATGCTGAGATGGACTTTGAAGTGCCGGTACAGCCGGACGGCGATGTGAAAGCCCGTTTGCTGGTGCGCGCTCTCGAAATCATGGAGAGCTGCAAGATCCTTCGTCAGGCGTTGACCAAGATGCCGCCGGGCGAGATCGACACCGGAGACGGCAAGTTCAACTTCATTACTGGAACAGCCACCAGCCGCGTTGAAGCCCCTCGCGGTGAAGTGCTATACAGTGTGTCCTGGAAAGAAGGCTCCAGAAACCCGAATCGGGTGCATGTGCGCACGCCTACATTTGCGAACATGCCGGCTATCCGCTGGATGGTGATGGGCGCTCGACTTGCGGACACACCCTTGATTCAAGCCTCCATTGACCCTTGCTACTCCTGCACGGATAGGTAGTTCCCTGCCTCATGGCGGGCCAGCTCAACTTTGAGTCGGCCTGCCATGAGGCATTTCTTCGTTTACAGCCTGCTTCAGTTCCATCACAAAAGCCCCAGGGAGTGCCGACAGGCGACCCTTCCCCATGTAACCTGATTAGGAGGAGAGAAATCTTGCAGAAATATCTTCTGATCGCTGCAGGCGGCGCGCTGGGCTCCATTGCCCGGTTCTGGGTCGGCTCCACAATCTCCGGTCGCATCGGCGCCAAATTCCCTTACGGAACATTCGTCATCAACATGACGGCCTGCGTCATCATCGGCTTCACGCTCACCTACCTGGGCAAGCGCGCCGACCTCAACCCCGCGTGGAGATACCTGTTCCCCGTCGGCTTCATCGGGGCCTACAGTACCTTTTCGACCTATGAGTGGGAGACGCTGTCAACGCTCCGCTCTGGCGCGTTTGCGCTGGGGGCGCTGTATGCGCTCGGCAGCCTGATTCTTGGGCTCGTTGCCGTTTGGGGCGGTTCCATAATTGCTGATGCGCTTTAGGTGCGAATCCACTGCAGGGGTTGCCAGTTGCACTGCAAAGGTGCTTCAATCCCTCGTTGGCAACCGTTGAAAGGAGCACGCCATGCTGACCTCTGGAAAGGCCGTCAAAGTTACCCTCTACTTGAGCGACGGGGCAAAGCATCTCGGCGTTCCCATATACACCAGCATCCTGGATTTCCTGTTCCACAGCGGAATCCGCGGAGCCACGGTTCTCAAGGGCGTCGCCGGTTTCGGCACCACGCACCGGCTCCATTCTGCCCACATCCTTGAAATCTCAGACCATCTGCCCATCAAGATTGAGTTCATTGAGACACGCGAAAAAGTTGACTCCGTCCTGCCGGAGTTGGAGAAGAGAGCCACCTCGGGACTTATAGAGGTGCAGGAAACCACCGTCATCATTCCCGCAAAGGGCTGACGGACCGCGCACTCGCGGTCCGTCAGCGCATTTCTAAGGGACTGAGGTAAAAGGTGAAGCCGGCAGCTTCTCACCATTGAACAGGTTGCATACCGGACTGTTTGACCAGCCGTAGCGCACATAAAGCGGCTCAGACACTGAGGGGCTGGTGGCCACTACGGTAGTTCCATCGATCGTCGCCGTCGCGGGGAAGAACTTCATGTCCGCTCCCGCAACCTCAAAGCTGCTGAGTGCTCCATCCTTGGCCGCAAGCCCCTTGGCATGATCAAACCATGCGCGAATGCCAGAGCCCTCTGGAGTTGCCTGCCGGAAGATCGGACCGGAGTATTCGAGCTGCGTCTCGCCATAGGTGAGGTAGCGCGCAGCGCGAGCCAGGCGCAGACCAACGTCCAGCTTGTCCGTGGGGTGGATGTTGTCAGGGTTCCCGATGTCGATGGTCACTGCCATGCCGGTGTTGTGCAGCGCCAGCGTCTTCACCTGCTGCTGGCGCAGCATCGGCCAGTCAGCCGTGCCGCCTGCCTTGTAGTTGGCGAGTTGCACAAAGAGAAACGGGAAATCGCCCACGCCCCACTGGTGGCGCCAATCCTCAATCATGTCGCGGAAGACCCGGCCGTAAAGCGATGCGCGATCAGGGGCGGTGTTGCTTTCGCCCTGGTACCAGATTGCTCCGCGGATTGGGAAGGGCGTCAGCGGGGCGATCATGCCGTTGTACAGCATCCCTGGGCCCCAGCTATCGAGTTTGGGAATCCAGGGCAGTTCCGGGGCGGGCTTGCCTTGGGCTCTGGCTTCTTCCACCAGGCGCTGCCGGTCCTTGTCGCGGAGCAGAACATCTTGCTCGGCCTCGGTCATGCGGCCCCATGAAGTGAAAATCGGGGCAACAGCGGCGTCCTGGCCCAGAGCGGCCATCCGCGCCCAGGCATCCGCCGGCGTCCCACCCCAGGAGGAGTCGATAATGCCCACGGGCACATGCTCGCGCTCCACGATATCGCGCGCAAAGTACCACGCCACGGCGGAAAAATCCTTGGCCGTCTCCGGCGTTGAAGCAGCCCACCCCGTGGTGTCGACGTCTTCCTGCGGGTATTCAATGGCGCGCTTCTTCACCAGCAGCAGGCGCATGCCGCCAATGCCCGCCTGCGGAAGATCCTGCGCGGCGGTCGCGGCCTGGTGCATCAAGAACTCCATATTGGACTGCCCGGAAGCCACCCAGACGTCCCCAACCAGAATGTCGTCGAGCGTGATCGTCTCCGCAGTGGCGCCGCTTGCTGCAGGAGTGCCCTTCACGGTCATGTCGAACGGCCCTCCGGCTGCTCCGGGGGAGAGGTAGATGCTCCAGCGGCCCAGTTGGCCGGCCTTCACCGAGCGTGTCTGGCCGCGAAAAGTCACGGCAACGTCCTCGCCGGGAGTTGCCTGGCCCCAAACATGGACAGGCAGGTCGCGCTGAATCACCATGTGGCTGCTGAGAATCCTGGGCAGAGAAACCTCGGCAGAAACTGCAGCGCCCGGTAAAAGCGCAAGTAAGAGCAACGATCGCAAATTCATGAATTGCCTCATTGTGAGCAGGATGCGGGAGAATTCGACACCGGTTTCCAGTAGAGATTTTCCCGCAGACAAAGTTATCAGAGCGGGCGAATCCCCGTCAGCCCGAATGCCGAGCGCAACATTTTTGCCCACCGGGGGTCAAACCGGTAAAGGAAATTTACTCCTGCTCTTTGTCCTCGAACGCCATGGCCCGGCAGCGCAACCCAACCTGATTCTGGTCAAGCAAAGAAACGCTTGCCGAATTTTGAATCTGGCGCATACTGAACAAAGGTCAAGGACCCTGAACGCGGGGAACCAATGCTTTTGATGCAAGTCGTACGCACAACTGCATTTTTTCTCGTGGCGCTGGCGGCTTTGAGCTCTGCCCGCGTCCATGCACAGGCCGCCCTGCTTATGGAGGAGCCTTACGGCTTCTTCGGCACCCTCAATCCCACCGGACACAACGCAATCTACATCGAGCGCGTCTGCGCCCAGACGCCCATTAAGCTGCGCCGCTGCAACGCAGGCGAACTCGGCGTCGTCATCGCACGCTACCAGGGCATCGACGGCTACGACTGGATCGCAATCCCGCTGCTTCCCTACCTCTACTCAACTGAGAACGCCAGCGCCGTTCCCGCGCATGTGGATCGCCTGCTGGTTGAGAAGATGCGGAACCGCTATCGCGAAAACCGCCTTGGACTGCTCGGAGACAAGGTCTTCGCAGGCAACCTCGTGCGCGGCGGCTGGACCGAACTGGTGGGCGCGGCCTACGAACGACGCATCTACGCCTTCCGCTTCGACACCACCCCAGAACAGGACGACGCGCTGATTGCCCGCATGAACGCCAGCAGAAACCGCTCGCACTTCGAGCTGCTCTACAACAACTGCGCCGATTTTGCTCGGACCGTTCTCAATACATATTTTCCCGGTGTCTTCCGGCGCAGCCTGCTGCCGGATGCAGCCATGACCACCCCGAAACAGATCGCATACAAGCTGGTCCGCTATGCCAAGAGGCACCCGGAGACGCACCTCGCCGTCTTTGAAATCCCCCAGGTACCAGGCAATCGCCGCCACAGCCGCCCGAACAAGAACATCGCCGAGTCGCTCTCCACCACCGGCTATGCCATTCCCATCGCACTCACCAATCCCTAAGTCACCGGGGGCCTTTTTGTGGACTACCTGGTGCAGGGCCGCTTCCATCTCATTCCGCGGCACCCGCCGCTTCTGGGACCGGAGAACCTCAAGGCATTGACAGCACAGCCCGAAGACGCGCAAAATCCCGGCAGTGCCGGTGCCCAGGCCCCCGGCGCCGCAACCGGTAGCCCAGCGGAAACGCAGGCGGCCGAAAGCGCACATTCTGGCCTGAGAGAAATCAAGGCTACAAATGAGTGAGTCCGCCCCACAGAATCTCAAGAACCATGGACGGGTCGATCCCCAGTTCCATTTCGTACTTTTCTTCGTTCTGGTTGCCAACCTGGTTTTCGCTGTCTTTCACCTCTGGCACCATAGAGACATCGCTTCAGGATGGCTTCTGTTCCTCTCCTTCATGGTGTTTCTCCCCTTCTTCAAGCTCCGCCTCTATCCGCTCAAGGTCCAGGACCGCGTTATCCGCTTGGAAGAGCGGTTGCGGTTGCAGGCGCTCGCGCCAGAGGAGTGGCATGCGCAGATCTACCGCCTCACCGAGGACCAGTTGATCGGCCTGCGCTTTGCGGCCGACGATGAGGTTGTGGAACTTGCCAAGCAGGCGCTGGAAGAGAGTTTGACCCGCAAGCAGATCAAGGAGCGGATCAAGAGCTGGCGGCCGGACAACTTCAGAATCTAAGCTTCCCGTACCTGTCAACCTCCCAAAACAACGCGGGCTTTGCCATGGAGGCAAAGCCCGCGTTGTTCATTTGCGATATTTCAGCAAGCCGGGGAAGGGACTGCTGCTTCCCTCCCCCGCCGCCTTGTCTGACTATTGCACGTCGCTTACCCTGCCATCGGTAAAGATCACCTTCATGCCGTTGTAGTTGTAGATGATCTTCTTGCCGAGCTTCGCCTTGTTGGCCGGCTGGCCCAGAATCGCCTCTACATCGCTCGTGGATTGCCCCAGTGTCACCGTCGGGGCATCCGCTGGCGCCGCGTTGTTCTGCTGCTGCTGATTCGGGTCATTTTGAACCTGCCCATTCGCATCGGCGGGATAGGAAGTGGCCGTTCCACCGTTCTGAGTCACGGCAGTGGTCACATCCGTTTGCGCCTGGTCAGCCTGCTGCCCTGTCTGCTGAATCTGCGTTGCCGCGTTCGGATCTTCCGGAGGCGCGCTGCTGGCATACACCGCTTGGGTCTGCTCAGATGCCGCCGGAGCAGCAGGCAAGCCGCCCTGCCCCTGGTTGGCCTGGAGCGTCTGCAGTCCCTGATCGATAACCGAGCGCATCTGGTTCTGCATCTCCTGCAAGGTGTCGAGCGAGATCACAACCGTGTCCGACCGGGGGCACTCCTGCCCGCCCTTGCTGGCAAGCACAAGCAGTTGCGCTGAGGTCGCGTCCGGAGCCGGAGCCTGACTCAATTGAAGGGCATCGCCATCGCTCAGTGAGCATGCCGCGCCTGAGTTGTCCACCACATCCAGCGCGCTGCCTGCCACAAATACGTGCGGGTGCCCAGCGGCCACATCGTTCAGGATGCGGGCTATTCCGCTTGAACCTGGGTCAACTGGCTGTCCCTGGGCGTTCTGCTGCGACTCCTGATTCTCAAGCGCCAACTGGTTTCTCACCTCGTCGGCGACCATCTGCTTCACTTCAGGCGTAAGCGGTGCTGCTCCGTTGCCTGAGGGATCGCCGTCCATCTCGCCGCCTTCCTGGTGCGCCGCATAGGCCGCCTGCAGGTTCGTCGAGATTAGGTAATCGGCAAGCCAGACTGAAGCCGAGGAGTACATCGGAGACGGCTGGAAATAGTAGCCATAATACGAGTTCCAGGGACTGCCCATCCAACCCCAGCGATAGCGGATTGGCGACCGCCACGGGTTATAGGCCCAACCATAGTAAGACCTGCCGTAGTAGACCGAGGGGGCATACACGCTCAGATGCAAGCCGCGGAAGCCGAAACCTAGGAAGAAGTTGACGTGCGATTGTCCGTGGTAAACATAGGTGCGACGGGCAAAGTCATTGCCGTGGAAGCTGAACGGCTGCTGCACAAAGCCGGCGCGCCCGCGCTGGAAATAGGTAATGCTGTGGTCGGGGCGTTGCACCATGATCTGGCGCCCGCCATTCAGGCCCTGGTGGATATCCATGCCGCGACGTGCGTCATGTACATCGCTCACCCTGCCATTCGAACGGAATCGAACCGCGCTGCCATCCCTGGACATGCGCTCGGTATCTCCCCGCGAAGGCGCAGCATGTATGACCTGATTATGGTTCGAACCAAAGCGACTATCTCCTCCGCCAAAGTTCCCCGGCCGCTGGCCTGAGCCGGGACCGTTGGGGGTATTGGAGAAGCGGCCTCCACCATTGCCCGGCTGACCCTGCTGGCCACCGGGGCCTGAGGGAGTGTTCGAGAAGCGCCCACCACCATTACCCGGCTGGTTCGGCTGGCTCGGACTCGTCGGTGTCGTCGAGAAACGCCCACCGCCGTTACCCGGCTGGTTCGGCTGGCTTGGTGTCGTCGGCGTTGAGGGTCTGAATGGCGCCGGTGGTGGTTGCGAGGGGGCTGACGGCCGAGGCGCGATGGTTGGCGCCTGCATCCTGGGAGCTGGTGCTGCGGATCTTGGCGCGGGTGCGGATTGCGTCGGCGCAGGCTTGCTGGCATGTTGGGCGTCCCTCTTGTCCTCAGCCATGGCTGCCAGACTGCAAATACCAACCAGCCCGGCAAGAACCATTACTGCTGAACCATTTCTCAGGACACTGCGAAAAAATTGCATCGTCATCCAATCCTCATTTTCTTTGTTAGCGCTCCACAAGGTTGCGCCGCAGCTTTGTTGCGCGCTGCTTATTTCTTCGTAGTCAACCGTATCTTTGCGTTGAACGGTCTTGGAATTGGCGCGCTCTTGGGGCGCCGTGCTGCGAGCAGAAGACAAAAAATCGGCGTTATCACGGCCAGCGTATAGCCGCTGAAGGTCCATAACATGTTCATATTTCACACCCACGGTACGGGTCAGGCACAAAGGAGTTGAGAAAGTCACCAAAACTTGCAGGCCGGCACAGGGTGTGTCGAGACAAACATGAGTAGCAGGCACATCCCGTTCTTATCATCTACTACCACTAACACTGTGAATTAAAAAAGGATGCGCGGTTTTGAATATTTCTTTGTGGAATGTTCAAATTCATTCGTCTCGATAAGCGATTGGCCTCAAAAAAGCGGTGGATCCCGTTAAAGGGATCCACCGCCTTTTTTGCTACAGATTACTTCTCTGCATCCTGCCCCGCCTTGCCATCTTTACCGGGGGCCTTGCTCGCATCTGCCGCGGCGTTTGCTTCGGCCTCTGCCAGGCTCTCCGTATCCAGCCCGTGCTCATGGCGATAGTGCTCCACCGGCATCTTGCCATCCCACCACGCCCAGTTCATCGGGTAAACATCGGGATCGAGGAACACCTGGTAGAAGTGCCATACGATAATGGCCAGCGTAGCCAGAATCGCCTCATAGAAGTGGACGGCGGTAGCTACATCCACCCACCAGCGCGCAAGCGTGTTGCCAACCCATACCTTAGCCCAGAGCATCACGCCCGTGAGGCCCATCAGGGCCGTGCCCCATACCAGTGCCCAGTACTCAGCCTTCTCCGCATAGTTGAAGCGCGCGAATTTCGGTCTCTCGCTTCTCAGGCCGAGGTAATAGAGCATCGTGTAGATGGCATCGAAGGCATCCCGCGGCCTCGGTGCCAGGTCCCAGATCAGGCGGCGGCCCTCTTTAGCCGCTGCCAGATAGAAGACGTGATAGACGCCGGCGCCCATCAGAATAACGCCCGCAACCCGGTGAATGATGCCGCGCCATCTCTCGCCCATACCCAGCACCTCGGCAAACCACGTGTCGGGGAACTTCAGGGCGAAGCCGGTGATGACCAGAATGATGAAGCTGGTTAGCAGTACCAGGTGCTGCCAGCGCTGATTGGTGGTCATGCGAACCATCATCGGATTCTGCATCTTGCGCTGCGCCACTGCCTTGCTCCGCCAGATGATCGCGTTGTGCAGGAACATGGCTCCAATCACAAGCAGAATAAGCAGAATGTAGATAATCCGAACCCAGCGCACAACCAGCGAACCTACATCTTTCGACGGCCCGCCCTGCTGATGCACAGGCGTCAGCGTGAACTTCTGCGTAACTCCCTTGTGGCACTTGCCGCAGGTCTCGCCGAGGTTGGCGTGGTTGACCGTGGAATGCGGATCGCTCGAGGGCAGAATATTGTGTACGCCATGGCAACTGGAGCAGTTGGCCGCGACCACCGAGCCGCCTTCTGCCGCAAGCCCGTGATAGCTGTCCATGTAACTGGTTACGCGGTTGCCCGGTATGCCAAACTCCTGTGAAAGCCGCACGCCTTCATGGCAGCGGGCGCAGGTGTCTTTTGAAAGATTCTGCTCAGAAGAGGGCGAGTTGGGATCGGAGTGCGACTTGATCGAGTGAATCCCGTGGCA
>Ga0316222_1004401_pt1 | contig 12895 bp, 18 predicted proteins | sample TBH18011metaG_FD_206008 | JGI IMG/M metagenome (GOLD analysis project Ga0316222, IMG submission 206008) | Freshwater microbial communities from Trout Bog Lake, Wisconsin, USA - TBH18011 | ecosystem: Environmental > Aquatic > Freshwater > Lake > Hypolimnion/Profundal zone | place: USA: Wisconsin... | reverse complement strand
ATGGGGTGGCTGACCAGGCACCGCAGGTGCCGCGACGCTTCTCAGCCCCGGAGGCCGAGCGCCACGTCAGCCCAAATGGTGGTGGCCCAGCCCGCTGACGTAGCCCAGCTCGGCCAGGACGGCGCTGTAGGCCGCATCGCTGTACGGCAGGCCCGCCGCCGCCAGCAGCGCGTCGGCCTCCTGCTGCAAGCCCTGGCGCGGCGGCGGGAAGTCGGCGGCGCGCTGTGGTTCTTCCGACCAGCCGTGCTGTTCCCAGTATGCCCGCCATGTCCGCGCCCGCTCGCAGCGCTCCAGCAGTGCCGTCACCAGCGCGCGCCGGCGGCCGAGGAGATTGTCGGCCAGCACCACGATTTGCGGGTTGGGTTGAACCCGAATTCCATGCTTCTCGCCGTGGGCCAGGAGCAGGTCGACCGCCAAAGATTCGGTTCCGGGGCCGAGGCGGTCGGCGATCAGCATCAGGGCGACGGCGGCGGAGCGCGACTTGCCATGCAGGCAGTGGACGGCGATGTTGGCCGCCTGGTGCCGCCGCCCGAAGGCCAGCAGCCGCTCGATGTCGGCCTGGGTCGGGCCGTACCAGCGCCGCCCGTGCCTATCCGTCCATTCAGGGAACGGGATGTCGTCGAAGTAGGCCCGGATGACACTGCTGTCGCCGCCGAACCGGGCGACATCAAGCCCGGCGCGGCGGTCGAGGTTCCGCTCGTCGGCGCCGATGCTGATGAGCGCGTCCGCCGTGACCTGGCCGGACTCGATGGTCTCGCGCGGCCAGCAGCGCACCCGGTCGGCGGCGGCGATGCGGCGCACGCGGGCCAGGAGGTCGTCGGCATCGAGCGCCAGCAACGCGGCGGTGCAGATGGCGTTGGCGTAGCCGTCCCCCTCCCCGGCGGCGGTGCCGATCAGCAGGCCGAGAACAGGCTGGGTGATGGTGTACGGTCGGTCTGCCAACAGCAGCTCCGCCGACGCCCACAAGCCGTCGCCAACATTGACCAGGGAGACCGCGCCATTGGCGCCGACGGTGTACCGGAGGCGATTCTGGCCGTCGTAGTGCAGGAGCTTGCCGGGGGCGAACACATCGACCGAGCCGTCGGCCAGGACGCGGCGCGGCGCGTTGGGGTGGACGTCGTCCAGGCAACTCATTTCAGCACCCGCACCTTCTCGCCCTCGACCAGCGCCACCGCCGACAGCTTGCCGCCGAAGTACCCCGCCCCGGTGTCGCACATCACCATGTTCGGCTTGATGATTGGCCCCTTCGGCTTGTTCCAGTGGCCACAGACGACGGTGACGCCGAAGTCCGCGTCGGAATCCATGAAGCGCGGCACCCCATAAATCATGTCGGTCTGCGTTTGCTTGTCCCACGGCCGCGCCGGATTGATGCCCGCGTGGGTGAACAGCCACGGGCCCGAGCGGCTGGTCAGCTTCAGCGCCGACAGGAAGGCCATGTGCGGGGGCGGGAATACCTCGAGCAGGTCGCGGACGATGCCCTGGGGACGGCGGGCGGCGAGGCCCTGGATGCCGTAGGACTCCATCGTCTTGCGCCCGCCGACTTCCATCCACTGCGCCACGGTCACCCGCCATGCCGCGTCGGTCTCGCCAGCGCCCAGGTCGCGCAGGATGGACAGCACGCAGAGGTCATGATTCCCCATCAAGTAGATGGGCGCGAAGCGCGCCTCGATGTCGCCCGACGACAGCAAATCGAGCACGCCCTTGCTGTCGGGGCCTCGGTCGATGTAGTCGCCAAGGAAGACGATGGACGGCTTGGTGTCGCCATGCGCCGCAGCGTCGGCGGCGATCTTGTCCAGCAGGCGGCGCAGCTGATCCAGGGCGCCGTGGATGTCGCCGATGGCGTAGATGGTCACCGCGCACCTCTTCCGGCCGCCAGCACTCGCACGTCGTCGCCGTCAATCGCCACCGCCGACAGCTGCTCGCTCCCCTGCCAGCCGCAGCCCGTATCGACGCTGATTCGGTGCGGCCAGATGTCGACCACCTTAGTCGACCAATGGCCGTGAACCAATCGGGCCCCGAGCTTCTCGCGCAGCTTGGGGGCCAGCCAATCGTGGTCGAACTCGAACAGCGCGCGATCGCCGTAGAGCAGCGCCTCGGGTGGCTGGGCGTCGAGCGCCTTCTCGGGGTCGGCGCCTGCGTGGCTGAAGAACAAGCCCGGCGCCGACCAGGACAGGTGCAGGTCGGCCAGGAAGCGGCGGTGGGCGGCGGGCAAGACTTCGACGAACCGCCGGACGGCCTGGTCTTGCCCCTGGCGACGAAGGTCAATGCCGTAGCTTTCAAGCGTCTCGGCGCCGCCATTGACCGCCAGCCAGACGTGAAGGTCGTTCGCGTTCAAGCGCTTCTTGGTGGCCTCGATCGGCATCAGGTCGTGGTTGCCGAGCAGGAAGACTGCGTCGAACCGCTTGCTCAGCTCTGGTGAGGCCAGCAAATCCAGGACGCCCTTGCTGTCGGGGCCGCGGTCGATGTAATCGCCCAGGAAGACCACCCTGGGCCTGCTGATGCCCAAGCCTGAGGCGTCGGCAGAGATGGTGTCCAGCAGGCGGCGTAGCGGGTTCGGACAGCCGTGGATGTCGCCGATGGCGTAGATGGGTTGGGCCATGCTCACTGTCCAGAGCGAATAGAAATTCCAGCAGCTTCCAAGGTCGCAATCATTCGAGCCCGCGTCCCATTATCTGGCTCATTCGCCCAAGATTCGCGGTCTGTAACATCTGCCCATCCGAAAGGCATAAATGTTGCCGAGTATTTAATAACGCGGAAGCCGTGCTTCTCGCAAAGCTGTTCCGCAACGCTGTTGAATAGACTTTGAAATGTCACGGGCTTCTTAAGCCTTTCGATCTTGTTCTCCTCGATTAAACGCCTGACAACATCGGGAAGCACACCCATCACCAACAGTTCGAAGGCAACGTTGTCGAAGCAGTCCTCGTGCATCAGGGTGACCCAATCAGAGTCCTCCGGGCATTCGTGGCCAAGCCTGTAGAAGTACGTCTCCGATGCCATGGTCACGCTCCCAGGTTCTCGTAAATCCCGCCCTGCTTCAGAATGGGTTCCCTATTGCCAGGCCCGCGCAGGATCCGCCGCTGTCCGGTGAGTTCGACGACGGCCTCAATGCCATCGTAGGCCGCGATAATCCATTCCGCGTTGGTCTCCACCACGATGATTGGCAGGTCATCAACGCCTGGCACGAGCGGGAGGCAGGCCGTTCCGGAGCCGTCGTATGCCGCCCAGCCAAGTTCCTCGACGACAGCGACCAGGCGTTGATCGTCCCGCGCGACACCTTTGCCGTTGCGATGGATGTCGGCGATGCCCAGTTCAGCCAGCCTGGCGCGCGCTGCGGCCGACAGGGACAGGCCGTTTCCGTGTTCTCGGCTGATGACCACCTTGCTCATTTGAATAGCCGAGCGCAAAAGTCCGCAGGGTTCGCCATCAGCCGCCGCATCATCTGCCAGTGGCCGATCTCCTCCAGCCTGCGGCGATTGATGCCGCTCTCGTCGAGCCAGAGGATATCGGCGGCGGGGTGTGCCATCAGCATCGGGCTGTGGGTGGCCATGATGACCTGGGAGCGGCCATCGCTGTTGATCTCGTCGAGCAGGCAGAGCAACGCCATCTGACGTTGGGGCGACAGGGCGACCTCAGGCTCGTCGAGCAGGAACAGGCGGCCAGTGGAGGCGTCGAGCTGGGCCTGGAGCAAGGACAGCATCGATTCCCCGCGGCTCTGCTCCGAGAGCTCCCGCCATTCGCCTGTCGTCGCCATCCTGACCTTGCCGCCCGGCGCCATCCCAGTCGCCGACTCGTGCAAACGGTCGGCGCGGATGAACAGCCCGTCCATCCGCCGCGGCGAGCAGGTCAGCTCGACCTCGACCGCCGCCGACAGCACGGTGGCGTAACGCTCGTCCTCGGTCTCTGCGTAGCTGTTGCCGCCGGCGGGTCGGATCGCACACCGCACCGCGATCGCCTCCAGCAGCGTGGTCTTGCCGCTGCCGTTCTCGCCGACCAGGATGGTGAGCGGGCTGGTCAGGCGCAGGTCAACGGGCCCGGCGGCGAGGAAGGCCAGCCGGTCGCGGGCGGAGCGCGACGGGTCGACCGTGATGCGTCGGACGAAGGCGGCGCTCGCCATGGGTTCACTCCACCTCGGCGGACGGCATACCCGCCCTCATCTTGACGCACATCTCCCGCCAGACCATCGCCGTCGCCGTGGCATCGACCAGCGCGTCGTGCTGTCGGCCAGGCCATTCCAGCCCAAGAACCCTCATCGCGTCCTCCAGACCCATGCGAGTGGTCCGGGGGTTGCCGATCAGCATCCTGAACAGCACGGCGATGTTGACGTAGTTGGTCACCGGGTTCTCGACACCGTATTCCTCGCATGCCACTGCGATGTCGAGGTCGTCACGTCCCCAGCCGATGACTGTCTTCGCGCCGGGGCCGAAGGCTCGGGTGAAGGTCGCGACGACCTCATTCCAGGGGCGTCCGTTGGCCTTCACCTGGTCGCGGCTGATTCCAGTCAGTTGGGTGCAGAACGGCGTGATGCCGCCCCAGTTCTTCGGACGCACCAGATATGCCGCCGTCCGCCCGACCTCCAGGGTGTCGGTGTCCAATTCGGCGACACCGAGCTGGATGATCTCCGACTTCCAGCCGGGTGGCGGTGGCTCGTCGGTGGTCAGTTCGAGGTCGATAAACAGCATGCGGTCGGTGCGGTATCGCGGTGCGGTCATGACTTTGCCCCTCCTTCCTGGTCGGCGGATGCGATGGGAAACCGCACCCATAGTCCCTCACCGTACCCGCTAAAACCCGCCCGCTCGTAGATCCGCAACAGCTTCTCGAACGGAATTGGCTCATCGACCAACAGCGTCAGCGGCTCGGGGGTGACCTCCAGCGTCACGCCCGCCGCGTCGGCCGCCCTGCACAACTGCTTCAGCGCCCGCTTGCCCAGACCCTGGCGGCGGCGGGCAACTGGCACCGAAAACCCGACGATGACGATGGCATCCTCGCCGACGTCCAGTTCGAGCGCCACCCCGTCTTCGGCGGCCAGGCGCCCGTCGCCCGCCTCGAAGTTGGCGATGAACCGCTCCAGCGCCTGCAAGGGCAACAGGGCGCGTCTGGTGGCCAGTCCGGCGGCGCGGCGCTCAGCAAGCGACGAACCTGTCTGCCAGGTCTTGGCCCACAGCTCCCACCAAATCGGACGCTTCCCGTGCAGATCAGCCACCAGCAGCCTCGCCAGGGGACAGGTCGAACATGGAGCGCAGCGGGTCGTACATCTGGTCGCAAGGCTGGAACGCCTCCAGCGCCGCCGCCCCGCCGTCCAGGAACAATGCGACGGCGGCGGCGATGGCATCAACGACGAACTGCTCGTCTGTGGTCGGCTCCTTCGCCAGCTTCCAGTCGTCCATGACGCTCTCGTGCCGGATGACGATTTCAGCGTCGCCGATGCGCACGCCGCCCTCCTGCTTGTCGATGCCCCGCGCCGGGCGCTCGATGCCCAGGCGGCGGTTCGCAAGGACGGAGACTGCCGCCTGGAAGGCGCGGTGGTGCGGCTTCAGCGCGGCGCGGACTTCGTCAGCCATCGAGTATTCCAGCATGTTGCGTGTCCTCTATCGGCGAAAGGCGGGTGCGGGGAAGCTACGCTCGTACGAACCCAACAAGGCGGCGATGTTGTCGCGGCCGATCGGGTTCTGCGAATGCACCGTCCACTCGAACGGCAACGGCGCCTCGGTCACCAGCAGGCGGTCGATGGCCCCGTGGATGAAGGCCATGGAGGTGTCGTCGCCGCCCAGGTCGTGGTCGAACGACACGTAGTCTGGCCAGCCATCGCGGTCGACAATCGCCAGCGCCTCGTTGCTGGTGCGGGCGATGACCCAGTCGCGGCCATCGGCTGGCGGGAAGCGCTCGTCGTCGAGGAATAGGGCGTAGCTCATGGTCAACCCGCCTTTCTCTGGTCGATGTCGTCATTCGCGGCTGTTGGGCGGGGCCGGGCTTCCTGCGGCCGGAATGGGATGAGTTCGGCCTGGAGGTCGCCGACATCTTCGCCACCCGCCCCGCGGAGCCAGCGCGCCATCATCTTCGGCCAGATCGGCTCAAGCATCGCGTTTGGTCTCCAAAGTTGCGCCGTCCGTCAGCAGCTCGAATAGCCACCCGCGGTACGGCGGCTCAGGCTCTTGTCCAGACATCGTGTCGCGGATCCGCCGCATCACCCGCCGCCGATGCCAATCCACGGAAATCAGCGTCGGCTCGTTCGGATATTCGCATTCGCTGGTGGCAAACTCGTCGGCCATCGCGGCTTGGTCGTCGGCGTCCAGCAGATTGTAAACATGCGGCATGTCTCGGCGTCGTCGAGAGAAAGTACGGCGGCGATGCGGAATGTTCCATCCACCGAGGTTAATGGGGTCGCTTCGAAAGCCAGAGAAAAACGCCTCCTTCTTGACGCGCCATGGCCCACGTCCGCCGTCGTAAATGGGCATGCGGCGAGAACGGCGATTGAAACGCTTCACTTTTGCCCGGGTCAGCCAGCCGAGCACTGTGTCGTAGCCAGAAATCGGAACTCGCCAGCGAATGCGGCTGGTCATGCGGCGCTCCTGTGTATGCCGGGCACTCTATGGCAAGCACGATCCGTTGTCAACATCCGTCCGCCGCCCGCAGCGGCGAATCGATGACGAGCGGCGAAGCTGCGGCAAAAGTGAACCAGCGCGGACGATCGAGTTCCATGTCGGCGTAAAACTCGGCTTCCGCGCGGTGGCACTTGGGTCGGCACCTGCGGTGCCTTGGCTGGCGGATGTCGCGAATGCCGAACTCTACGAACGCGGCTTCCGTCCGCCACCCATGGCATCTGCGATATCGGGGTTCTCGTCCAGCCACTGGCCGATGCCTTCGCGCCCACGGTAGACTTTTCTTGTGCCGTCCGCCCTGATGCTGACGACGTCGCAGCCGCGGTCTGGGTTGTGCAGCTCGCGGGCGTAGACCTGCTCCCACTGCGCTGTCGTCAGGAACACCGGCCCGTCGGCGTAGGGGTCGGGACACCACCACCAGCCGCCGGCGAGCTCGTGCAGGCGACGCACCTCGGCGACCAGGGCGCGGGATTCGGGTGCATCGGGGGCGCCATTGAGCCATTGGCCGTTCGCCTTGGCCAGCTGCCCTTGGTAAACGGCGGGAGGCTGCCCCAGAACAGCGACCTGCCAACAGGCGTATTCGGTGTCGGCCGACCAGCGGGTGCGCAGCACCAGCCAGGACAGCTCAATCATCTTCTCGCCCAGCGCCTCCCGCGGGTGCTCCGCCATCCAATCAGCGTGAACATGCTGCCACCAGCGCCCGCCGGATTGCCACGCGTCGGCCAGAGCAGCGGCCTCGGCGACACCGGGGTAGAAGCGACGCAGGTAATGGCCAACCTGCTCGCCGCTTTGGATGGTCGCCCAGTTGCTGTCGATGACCAGCTCGGCGAAGGCGGCAGCGTCCTCGTTCGGCTGATCACCCGCCAGGAAGGTGCGTGTCGCCGACAGCAGGTCGGCAAACCAGACGAGGGCGGCGGCGTGGTCAGTGTCCAAGGGTAGCGGGGAGATGGTGGTCATGGCGTTTCGCCTCCAGCGTGGTTCTGACCGCCATCGTCGCCTGGCTGCTCGCATGACAGCCGCACCTCGACCGCCGCCAGAACCTCGGCCAGCGTCTCCCACGGGCACGGGTGCTCAGCAGGTTTGCACCCCATCGTCAGCAACTTCTGCTCTGGATCCAACGCCTCCACCTCGAAGCAGGCCTGCCACCACGCCGAGCGGATGGTGCGCGCGTCGATGAACAGGGTCAGCGACGGCGCCCCTTCGATGGCCTGGCGAAGCAGGTCCGCTTCCTGCCCAAGGCGGACGCGCAGGTGGTAGCTGTGCTTCGGCCAGGCCAGGACGAACAGGATGCGCTCCAGCCGTTCGATGAGCTTGCCAGGGCCATCATCGTCTGCCGCCATCATCAGGGCGTCGGCGACCAGGTCGGCATCGCACTCGGCGGCGCGGCCAGAGCGGGCGAGCCACTCCTGGGCCTTCCACGCCAGCCAGCCGTCGGGGGCCGCCTCCAGCTTGTCGTAGACGGCTGGGCTGTACTCGCAGGGCAGTTCGGTGGTCGGCAGCTTGTCGGCCCAGCCGTCTGGAAGGCCGAGCGCCCGGGCCGCCGCCACCGCCTGGGTGCGGACGTCTTCCCGGTCGATATCGTCGGCAATTTCAGTAACCGTCCGCTTTGACAATCTGCCGGCGGCCATATCGGCAATGCCGACACCGATTGCCTGGCGGAGAGTCTGGTCGGCTGACAGGATCCAATCGCCGTCATCATCCATCTCGAATCCAGCGGACGCCAACACCGCCTCGTCGCCACCTTCCGCCCTGATGCTGGACATTTCGATGCTGTGCTCGGACGATAGGCGGCTGATGCTGTCCAGTACCTGGGCGACTTGGTTGGCGTCACAGCGCCACTGGATACCTTCCTCCAGGTCGAACCACACCTCGACGCCGTTATCATGCCGCAGCAAGCAGACGCTCATGTCGCGGACGTCGTCGAACTCTGCATCGGTCATCGCCACGTGACCTCTGAGCCGCTCGCGCCAATCTTCGTCGGTAACATGGATGGTCCAGGATTCGCTGTTTCTGTTGCCGCGGGCTGGCGGTAGTGCGATGGCAAACCCCAACGCGCGGGCAATTGTCGTCGGGTCTTCGTTCCAAATAATGCGCAGGCGATCGTCATCCATCCGCTTTCTCCCGATACAGCCATGCCAGTGCCATCCTCGCCGCCTTGGCCAAGGGTGCGTCCGAGCCAAGGCCAAGGCGTTCGGCCTCGCGCTCGGACGCCTCGCAAGCTTTGATGGGGCGCACCCATGGGTCGAACAGCAACGCGTCCTCGGGAATGTCGTCAGCGGCGACCACCTGGACGCACGATAACTTGCAGGCGAGGACGATCAACAGCGTCTCCAGCGCCTCGTCGCCAGGGAATGTCACACGCTCCTCCTCGCCGACGACGCTGTCCATGTCCCACGTGAAATCCAACGAGACGCCGGCGGCCTCATCCCTATCGCCCGCCACAAAATACACGCCGCCGCCGCTCGTCTCGTGGCCCGGGCCGATCAGCAATGTCGCCGGGTAGGGCCACCAGGTCTTTTCGTCGGCGGTCGGACAGTCTGCTGGCGTGAATGTCTCGCCGCCGCAACTGGCGCAACCGCGAGCAATGCCGTGGCCGACGACGACGGCAGGCTGGTGGGTCAGGCCGCAGACCTCGCAGCGGAACATCAGCATTTGGGGCGGCCTGCGCGCTCGGCGTCGATCAGCACCTGGCCTACAGCGCGCCCGATCGCGCCCCACCGGCCATCCCCGCCGCCGGCGACCAGTTTGCCGAACGCCTGCCGCCCGTCGTCTGTCGCCAGCCAGAGCAGCGGACGCCACTCGACACCGAGATGCTCGGCCCGCCGGATGGCAATCTCGACAGCGCCCGGCGGCATTTCTCTGGCGGCGTAGATGGCGTCGGTCGTCCAGCCAGCCCGCAAACAGTCGATGATGAACTCGTGGGGTACGCCGACCATGCGATGGTTCTCGCTGGCGGCGGGCTGACTGGCGACAGGCTCGGCAGGCGTCTGGACCACAACGTCCGCCGCATCCGCCCGGGCGTGCCGAGCCAGCTCCGCCAGGTGCACGCTGGCGGGTCTGGCCATGTCGATCCTGGTTAGCCCCGCCAGCAACCCAGCCACGGTCACCTCGCAATAGCTGGGGCGGGGGGCGGGCGGATACCCCAGCTTATCGACCACGACCACCAGGGGCAGGCCGCGCTGCACATGGTTGTTCGCCGACAGGACGATGTCGTCGAAATCGATAACGGCGAAGCATCTGCCGTTCTCGAGCTCGGGGCGTCGGCTGGCGATGCTGGTGACGTCGCCAAGCATGATGTCGCCGCCAAAAATTCGTCGGTCGCCGATGAACTCGTTGACAACCAGGGTCTTCGGCATGTCGCAGACAATGGACGGGATGCCGATATCTTCCAGCACGTGCAACTGACCCGCCGCCGACAGCAGTTCAAGTGATTCGGCGTGCAGGAAAACCAGGGCCATCGGCGAGCCTTCGCGACGCAGCCGCCACACGCGCTCGAAGGCGTCGGCCTGGGCGGTCAGCTCGCTATCCAGCGGGGGCGGGACAACCGTGGGCTGGCGGTGGGCAGGCGTCCCAACTTCGTCCTCGACGGCAGCCGCGTGATAGGCAACCTCCCCCGCGCTCTCGTTCATCTCGGCGGCATCACGTTCCGCCTGGCGCTGCGACGTGATGCCGTTCATCGCCGCTGCCTGGCGGATTGTGGGCGCCGAGATGTAGGCCTCGCCGTTCTCGTCCAGGACGTGCCAATCGGGGTGAGTGCGCATGGGGTGCCGCCTCCTTGTGCGGCGACGAGAGCATTGATCGCCGGCTATCTGTTGTCAGTATCGTTGAAGGCGACGGTCATGCTGGCGCGCTCAACCGCATCCCTCTTCTCGCGCTCGATCGCCGCCTCCAGCGCCGCCCCGTCCAGCCCGAGATCAATCCAGCCAGGGAGCACCTCCGTCCCGTAGCAGTGCATCTGCTCGCCGGAGACCCCGTAGATGCGGCGGTGCGGCGCGACCAGCACCTTGGCGCGCAGCAGGCCCTTGAGCGCCACCCGCATGCGGTCTTCGGGCAGGCCGCAGTAGGTCAACAGCTTCGTGTAGTTGATGTGCGTGCAGGCCAGGAAGGTCCACGGGAGGCGGTGCCGGTGGACGGCGACGAGGACGGCCAGCTCGTCGGGTGTCGATGCCTTCCTGCGGGTGTCGTCGGCCACCTCAAGCCGCGCCATCTGTTCGGGTGGGTTGTCGGGGTCGGGCTTCTCGACGTCAGCCATCACGTGCCACCTTCCTCGCCCTGGAGATGGTCGCCTCGGATGGTTGGCGCCGCCACTCCTGGAGGATGGCGCCGACGGGGTAGCGCGTCGCCGCCTTCGTCCAGGACCTGGTTGTCCAGTTCAGCGAGTGCGCCATCACGGCGACCAGCTTCCCGCATTCGGTGACGCCCTGGGTGACGAAGCCGAGCCGGGTGCCGCCGCCCCAGGCCAGCAGCACCCACGGGGCGGCGTAGCTCGACTTCCAGCGCAGGCCGCGCTCGGGCCAGCGCGCCAGGATGGTCTTCCAGCCGTCCTCCAGCACCAGGTCGGGATCGAGGATCTCGACGCAGGCAGGGCACAGCCTTGCGACAATTCCGCCCTTGCCGTCGGTCAGGTGCCACCAATCGGCCAGCGGCCCTGGCTCACGCGGGACATCGCGCTGGTCGCCCCACATGCCGCACCGCCGACAGCGACACGAGGCTGTCGGCTTATGCCTGGAGGCAGACGGATGGGGGCGGTTGACGCGCATTCAGCATCGTTGACCGAAAACGATCCGTTGTCAACAATGATGCGTGCGCAATGGTGGTGACGGCGTGCCAGGCGCCAGAGCGTTCGCTACCGTATCAATCGGCGCCTACCTGCACCCAACGTTCAATCCAAATCCGGACGACGATTCGCAACCAAAATTCCTTCTATCGTTGTTATACTGCTGCCGTCTAAACGAGTCGTCATTTTCTTCCTGCCGCTTCCGCCGAGCCGCTTCTTCTGGGTGATCCCTATCCCATTGTGCCTTGCGGGCAGCCTCGGCCACAATTTCCTCCGGGTGCTCCAATTTCCACTTCAGAGACTCCATCTCAGCCTGTATAGCCTTAATAAACAGGCAACCCAAAGGACCGTTTTCCTTGATGCAATTATCGACCTCAGCCTTCTGCTCGGCCTCCTTTTTGTTCTGGGCGGCTACCTCTGCAAGAAACCGTCTTGCATCTTGGCTTCCTTGTGCGGCAGCCTTACGAAATAGCGTCATGGCTTGCGTTTCATCTTTTTCTACGCCAGAGCCATTTGCATACATGATGCCGAGTCTATACGAAGCGTCAGCATTTCCTTGATCGGCGGCCTTGGTGAACCACTTAATGGCCTCCGCGTAGTCCTGCTTTACGCCCTGCCCGCGAAAATACAGCCCCCCAAGATTGTCCTGCGCGGCGGCATAGCCTTGTTCCGCCGACTTGCGATACCATTTGGCGGACTCCGCATAGTCGGGTGTCGCAATAAGCCCGTACATAATGCCAAGGTTGTTCTGGGCATTTGCATTCCCCTGCACAGCGGCTTTACGAAACCAGCTAATTGCTTCGGGTAAATCTTTTGGAAAGCCACCAGAGCCGTTCGCGTAGAAAACACCAAGATCGTCCTGCGCATAGGCATTGCCTTGGTCCGCTGCCTTGCGATACCAATCTGCCGCCTCGCCGTCATCTTTTTTAACACCACGGCCATCAGCGTACATGCCGCCAAGCTTGTACTGGGCATTCGGATCGCCAATTTGTGCGGCTTTCCGATACCATATTGCCGCTTGTGCGTAGTTCTTTTCCGTCGAGGAATTGTTCCCACGTTCAAGATATTCGGACGCCAATTTGGACAGTGTGTCCGCATATCCCTGCTGGGCATCATCATAGCCCTGATCTACGGCCTTGAGATACCAGTTCGACGCCTGCTCGTAGTCCTGTGCTACGCCTTGTCCATTGTAATACATTATCCCAAGGTTGTACTGCGCAGGAACATAGCCTTGGGTGGCGGCCTTGCGATACCACGCCACAGCCTCGGTGTCGTCATGCGCCACGCCAAAGCCACCGGCATACATGATGCCCAGACTGTTCTGGCTGGCAGAATCGCCCTTTTCCGCCGCCGAACGCCACGCCTGTAACGCGGCCTGATAATCACCGCGTTCCCACGCCTCGCGCCCGGTCTTTGATGGCCCGGCAGAATCCCGTTGCCCCATTCCAAACGGCACCAGGATTTCGGATACCTGGAGCTTGCCTTCATCGATACATCCGAGCATGAACGAGGTGAACGCGGA
>Ga0316222_1004399_pt1 | contig 12901 bp, 8 predicted proteins | sample TBH18011metaG_FD_206008 | JGI IMG/M metagenome (GOLD analysis project Ga0316222, IMG submission 206008) | Freshwater microbial communities from Trout Bog Lake, Wisconsin, USA - TBH18011 | ecosystem: Environmental > Aquatic > Freshwater > Lake > Hypolimnion/Profundal zone | place: USA: Wisconsin... | reverse complement strand
GGATGAGCGACATTGTGATGATCCGGACTTTTGAACAAAGTATCATCGAACGCTTTGCCGCCAATTCACGTGTTCCGGTTATCAACGGGTTGACCAATGAATACCACCCCTGCCAGATACTTGCCGACATCTACACCTTTATTGAAAAGCAGGGAAGCATTCAGGGCAAGACCGTGGCATGGATCGGCGATTCAAATAACGTGTGCAACACCTGGTTGCAGGCAGCTGAAGTGTTCGATTTCAATGTCCATGTCTCCACCCCTCCCGGCTATGAAGTTGAACCTGAACGAGCCGGCCTGTTTGGGGAAGACAATTACGAAGAGTTTGCCGACCCGATGGATGCCGTGCGTGATGCGGATCTGGTTACCACCGATGTATGGACCAGCATGGGTTTTGAAGCAGAAAACGAAGAGCGCATGAAAGACTTTGCCGACTGGCAAGTCGATAGCGACATGATGCGAGTCGCCGCCAAGGAAGCTTTGTTCATGCACTGCCTGCCCGCGCATCGCGGTGAAGAAGTCGAGGCTGCAGTCATTGACGGCCCTCAAAGTGTCGTATGGCAAGAGGCCGAAAACAGATTGCATGTGCAAAAAGCGCTGATGGAGTATTTGCTACTGGGCCGGATAAGCAATTAAAAGTGTAGGGTGGGTTAGGCCGCGGGCCGTAACCCCCCTCAAAAACCGGTGGGTTACACTAAGCTAACTCACCCTACTATGGAGAAGCATCAAAGCATGAGCGAAATTAAAAAAGCGGTTCTCGCCTATTCTGGCGGATTAGACACCTCGGTCATCTTGAAATGGCTGCAGGATACCTACCAATGTGAGGTTGTCACCTTCACCGCCGACATCGGCCAAGGCGAAGAACTGGAACCGGCACGTGCCAAAGCGCTGAAAATGGGCATCAAGCCTGAAAATATTTTCATTGATGATTTGCGCGAAGAATTCGTGCGCGATTTCGTTTTCCCGATGTTCCGCGCGAATGCTATCTATGAAGGTGAATATCTTCTTGGCACCTCGATCGCGCGTCCTTTGATTTCCAAACGCCAGATTGAAATCGCCCGGCAAGTGGGTGCAGAGGCCGTATCGCATGGCGCAACCGGCAAAGGTAACGACCAGGTTCGTTTCGAGCTGGGCTACTACGCCCTGAACCCGAACATTAAGGTCATCGCGCCTTGGCGTGAGTGGGATTTGCTGTCCCGTGAAAAGCTGATGGATTACGCGGAGAAAGCGGGCATCCCGATCGACATGAAACATAAGCAAGGGGGCTCGCCCTATTCGATGGACGCGAACCTGCTGCATATCAGCTTTGAAGGTCGCCATCTGGAAGACCCGGCCGCTGAAGCTGAAGAAAGCATGTGGCGTTGGACCGTGTCACCGGAAGCCGCGCCCGATGTAGCCGAATATGTGGATATCGAGTACGAACACGGCGATATTGTTGCACTCAATGGAGTCCGCCTCAGTCCCGCAATGGTGCTGACCAAATTGAACGAACTCGCTGGCAAAAACGGCATCGGTCGCCTAGATCTGGTTGAAAATCGCTATGTGGGAATGAAATCGCGCGGATGCTACGAAACCCCTGGCGGCACCATCATGCTCAAGGCACACCGCGCCATTGAATCCATCACGCTTGATCGCGAAGTCGCGCACTTGAAAGATGATTTGATGCCGCGCTACGCCAGCATGATTTACAACGGCTACTGGTGGGCACCGGAACGCAAAGCCCTGCAAACCCTGATTGACCAAACGCAGCAGGATGTAAACGGCTGGGTGCGCGTCAAGCTCTACAAGGGCAATGTCATTGTAGTGGGTCGCGACTCCAAAACCAATTCGCTGTTCGACCCGCACATTGCCACCTTTGAAGATGACAAGGGCGCTTACGATCAAAAGGACGCGGCTGGTTTCATCAAATTGAACGCACTGCGCATGCGCATTGCAGCTAAGTTGAAAAAATAAATATATCGCCAAAACCAAGCCCCCTCTCCCACCGGGGGAGGGTTGGGGAGGGGGAGCATACTTAATTACGGAGAACCATGTAATGTCAGACAAATTTGACAATGTATCTGTTGGCAAAAAGGCCAATGTATTTTTCGATGGAAAATGTATCTCTCATTCGGTATTTTTCCCGGATGGCACGCGTAAAACTGTAGGGGTTGTGTTGCCCGGTAGCCAGCTTACTTTTAACGTCAGCACACCGGAACTGATGGAGATCACCTTCGGCGAGTGTCAGGTGAAAATTGCAGGTGAATCCGCTTTCAAAACCTACACTGCTGGCAGCAGTTTCAAAGTGGCCGCGAACAGTAGTTTTGAAATTCACGCCAAAGACGAGCTGAATTACGTTTGCAGCTTCGGTTAAGTTAACTTTGCAAGTTGGGTGAGCGATCACCCGACAGGACTTACGGGAGTACACCATGCCTTCTTTCGATATCGTTTCTGAAGTAGAAAATACCGAAGTTAAAAATGCAGTCGAGCAAACCAACAAAGAAGTCAGCACGCGCTTTGATTTCAAAGGTTCGGATGCACGCGTGGAACAGGCCGAACTGGTGCTCACCGTGCATGCCGATAATGAATTTCAGTTAAATCAGGTTCAGGATATTCTCAATGCAAAGCTCACCAAGCGCGGCGTGGATATTAAATGCCTGGAAATCAGCGAAAAAATCGACAAGGTCAGCGGTAACAAGGTCAAGCGCAGCTGCACCGTTAAGGTGGGTGTAGAAATTGAGTTGGCCAAAAAAATTGTCAAGCTAATTAAAGAAAGCAAGATGAAGGTTCAGGCCAGCATTCAGGGGGACACCGTTCGAGTCACCGGCAAAAACCGCGACGATCTTCAGGTTGCCATCGCGTTCATCAAAAAATCCATCACTGATTTTCCACTGCAGTACCAGAACTTCCGCGACTAATTCACTGCCTGTCCTAAGTTTTATGCGTTTGGCACCCTTAGCCAAGGTTTTGTTACGCCCCCAATAGTCTGAGAATAATCCTTATAATAGATCCCGTGCAAATTTACAGGAGTGGCTTATCATGACTAAACGTACTCAATGTCACCGTCTCCGCGTCGCAACCGCCCTGTATCGTTTCATAGAAGATAAAGTGCTTCCTGGCACCGGCATTGTCAGCGAAAATTTCTGGGCCGGCTTCGACGCACTCGTCCACGACCTGGCACCTAAAAACATTGCACTTCTGGCGGAACGTGATCGCCTGCAAACTGCACTGGATAAGTGGCACCACGAAAATCCGGGCCCCATCCATGACATGCCTGCTTATCGTTCGCATTTGGAGTCAATAGGGTATCTGGTCCCTAGTCCGAACAAAATCACGGTTACCACCGCAAACGTTGATACCGAACTGGCGTTGCAGGCCGGCCCGCAACTGGTCGTACCGATACTCAATGCCCGCTATGTTTTAAACGCTGCCAATGCGCGCTGGGGGTCGCTGTACGACGCCCTGTATGGCACAGACGCTCTTCCGGAAACGGATGGCGCAACCAGACTGAGTGCAACAGGTGCACATTACAATCCCGTGCGGGGAGAAAAAGTAATCGCCTTCGCGCGGGATTTTCTGGATCAGTCCACTCCTCTTGCCTCAGGCTCTCACGTTGATTCGAAGGCTTACCAAATCCAGAACGGCAAGCTGCTGGTCACGCTCAAAGGGGGACTCATTACAGGTTTGGTCGACCCCACCCAATTTATTGGCCACCAGGGATCTTGCGAAACTCCCAGTTCTATTCTGCTGAAAAACAATGCTCTGCACATCGATATTCGGATCGACAGTAATGGCGTCATCGGCAGGGAAGATCCTGCAGGAATAAATGACATTGTGATCGAATCGGCGCTTTCCACTATTCTTGATCTGGAAGACTCGGTCGCTGTCGTTGACGCGGACGACAAAGTGGCCGCTTATGATAATTGGCTCGGCATTTTGAAAGGTACGCTGGTCGAGTCGGTGACCAAAGGAGGCAAGACCTTCACCCGCAGCTTGAATCCGGATCGCCAATATACAGCCGGCATAGGTGCGGCAGAAGCAGTTAACGGCATCGTCACCCTGCATGGGCGTTCTTTACTGTTCCTGCGCAATGTAGGCCATCTGATGACCAATCCGGCGATCCTTTACGACGGGGACAAGGAAATTCCAGAAGGCATTATGGATGCGGTGATCACCGTCACCATTGCATTACATGATCTAAAGCGTGGCAAGCATGAGGGCATCCGTAACTCACGAACTGGTTCCGTATATATCGTCAAACCCAAGATGCACGGCCCTGCCGAAGTGGCATTTGCAAACGAGCTATTTGGTCGTGTCGAGAAGTTACTCGGCTTACCCGACAATACTGTCAAACTCGGCATCATGGATGAGGAACGCCGCACCAGCGTTAATTTGAAAGCATGCATTGGTGAAGCGCGTGCTCGACTGGCTTTCATCAACACCGGCTTTCTGGACCGTACCGGCGATGAAATGCATACCGCCATGCAGGCCGGAGCGATGTTGCGCAAAGGTGACATGAAAACCAGCACCTGGCTAACCTCGTATGAACGCAACAACGTGCTGGTCGGTTTGTCCTGCGGTCTGCGGGGGCGTGCCCAAATTGGCAAGGGCATGTGGGCCATGCCTGATCTGATGGCTGCCATGATGGAACAAAAAATCGCTCATCCCAAAGCGGGCGCGAATACTGCGTGGGTGCCCTCGCCCACTGCAGCCACCTTGCACGCATTGCACTACCACCGAATCAACGTCGCGGCCATCCAGCAAGAAATGGAAAAATCAGATGCCACCGAGGAACTGAAGAGACTGCTTGATGGATTGCTGGAAATTCCCGTGGTTGAAAAAGCGGAATGGTCCGCCAGCGAAATTCAGCAAGAACTGGATAATAATTCACAGGGCATTCTCGGTTACGTTGTGCGCTGGATTGATCAGGGGATCGGTTGTTCAAAAGTTCCCGACATTCACAATATCGGCCTGATGGAAGATCGAGCCACATTACGCATTTCCAGTCAGCATATTGCCAACTGGCTGTTGCATGGGGTTGTCACCGAAACTCAGGTGCGGGAGACACTCCAGCGCATGGCAAAGGTGGTAGACAACCAGAATGCCAACGATCCGCTGTACAAACCGATGGCTCCCGATTTCGCAAATTCGGCAGCATTCTGCGCAGCAAGCGATCTGGTTTTCAAGGGACAACAACAACCCAGCGGTTATACCGAACCTTTGTTGCATGCATGGCGTCTAAGAGTGAAGGCAGGGGGCTGAAAGATTAGTGCCCCTCACCGGGGTTCTATTCCTGACCTATCAACCATATTCACTTACTTCTAATTTGCAGGAGTCAAGTTGCCAACCCATCCAAAAATCAATGATGCTTTGATCCGGTCTTTGCGAAATATTTTACCAGCAGAATCGGTGCTGACTGATACCGAGGAACTGCATCCCTTCGAGGGTGACGGCCTGTCAGTTTATCGGCAATTACCTCTTGCCGTGGTATTGCCAGAGACGATAGAACAAGTGCAAAGCATCCTGCGTTTGTGCCATCAGCAGCGGGTACCGGTAGTTGCACGGGGCGCGGGCACCGGACTGTCCGGCGGCGCCTTGCCTTTGGCGGAGGGGGTGCTGTTGAGCCTGGCAAAATTCAAGCAGATTCTCAATATCGATCCAGTCAACGCAATGGCAACCGTACAACCCGGCGTACGCAATCTTGCTATTTCCGAAGCTGCCGCAGCCTACGGACTGTATTACGCGCCAGACCCTTCGTCTCAAATAGCCTGCACCATAGGCGGAAACGTGGCTGAAAATTCTGGTGGAGTCCATTGCTTGAAGTATGGCCTCACCGTGCACAATATTCTGATGTTAAAAGTGGTTACCATGGAAGGGGATTTGCTCACCATCGGGGCGGAAACTCTGGATTCGCCCGGTTATGATTTATTGGCGTTAATGACCGGATCGGAAGGCCTGCTTGGAGTCATTGTCGAGGTCACGGTTAAATTATTAGCCAAACCGGAGCGCGCACAGGTGGTACTTGCAGCCTTTGATGATGTCATCAAAGCGGGCGAGGCAGTCAGTGCGATCATTGCGGCGGGAATTATCCCCGCCGGTCTGGAAATGATGGATAAACTGGCTATTCAGGCAGCGGAAGATTTCGTCCATGCCGGCTATCCGCGTGAGGCAGAGGCCATTCTTTTATGCGAACTGGACGGAACCAACGCCGAGGTTTCCGAACACATCCTGACGATACGTCAAATACTCAACAACAGCGGTGCAACCGAAGTCCGCACGGCCGTTGACGAAGCTGAAAGACAGCTTTTCTGGAAAGGCCGAAAATCCGCTTTTCCGGCAGTAGGACGAATTTCTCCCGACTACTATTGCATTGACGGAACCATCCCGAGACACCAGTTGCCGCATGTGCTGCGGCGTATCGGCGAAATGTCTGCCGAATACGGTTTGCCTGTTGCCAACGTGTTCCATGCAGGCGATGGCAATCTGCATCCACTGATTTTATTCGATGCGAACCAACCCGGTGAACTCGCGCGTACAGAGGAATTCAGCCGCCATATTCTCCAACTATGTGTAGAAGTCGGCGGCACCATCACGGGTGAACATGGCGTCGGAATAGAAAAAATCGACGCGATGTGTTTTCAATTTCAGAGTGCGGAATTAACCCAGTTTCATGCCGTAAAAGCTGCATTCGATGAGTTCGGCCTGCTTAACCCCGGCAAGGCGGTTCCCACGCTCCATCGCTGTGCTGAGTTCGGCGCGATGCATGTTCATAACGGGCAACTTTCCCATCCCGAACTGGAACGTTTTTAATGAATGACCACAGCGCAATTTTACAGCAACAGGTGCTGGATGCCCTCAATACAGAGACTCCGCTCAACATCACCGGCAGCGGCAGCAAATCTTTTCTGGGGAACCCGACTGATGGACAAACAATTAATGTTTGCCCGCATCGCGGAATTGTTCACTACGATCCGCGTGAACTGGTCATCACAGCACGCAGCGGCACACCGCTTGGTGAGATAGAAGCCGCGCTCGCCGAGGCCGGACAAATGCTGGCATTTGAACCGCCGCATTTCAGCGACTCTGCCACTTTGGGTGGCACTCTCGCCTGCGCCTTATCTGGACCCCGCCGCCCCTACAGCGGATCAGCCCGCGACTTCGTGTTGGGGTGTCAGATTTTGAATGGTCGTGGTGAGATATTGCGCTTCGGCGGGCAAGTCATGAAAAATGTCGCCGGCTACGATGTCTCGCGCCTGATGGTGGGAGCCTTCGGCACACTGGGGGTTCTGCTCGATTTCAGCCTGAAAGTTTTACCGTGTCCCGCAGCCAGTGTGACAGTAACACGCGAATGCAGCGCAAGCGAGGCGATTGGGAACATGAGTGCGTTGCTGGGCAAACCTTATCCGGTGGATGCTGCCTGTTATGACGGTCGCAATTGTCATGTGCGTATTTCGGGCAGCGCCCAGGCGGTGAAAGAAGCACGCACAAAAATTCGCGGCGACGTGATGCCCCATGCCGAAGCCTTTTGGGCAGCCCTTCGCGAACATGAACTCCCGTTCTTTGAGCATTCCGGAACGTTGTACCGCGTCATGGTGAAACCCGCCACACCGTGTCTGCCTTTGGAGGGAAGTTGGCTACTCGACTGGGGGGGCGCCCAGCGCTGGTTACGCAGCAATGAGGATCTGGCGAAAATTCGTCATTGCGTTGAGAGTGAAGGAGGACATGTCTCAGTATTTCGCAGCGATGACCCTTTGATTGATAAATTTCATCCCCTGCCCCCACATTTGTTTGTCTTGCACCAGACACTCAAATCCAGCATCGATCCTAAAAATATTTTTAATCGCGGCCGGCTTTATAAAAACTTATAGCATGCAAACCTCTATCCCTCCACTGCTGCTCAAAAACCCCGATATTGCCGAAGCTGACACTATCCTGCGCGCCTGTGTTCATTGTGGATTTTGCACGGCAACTTGCCCCACTTATCAAGTATTGGGATCGGAACTGGATAGCCCGCGCGGACGCATTTATCTGATCAAGGAAATGCTGGAATCGCAACAAGCCGGCAACAAGACCCGTTTGCATCTGGATCGCTGCCTGACTTGCCGTTCATGCGAAACCACGTGTCCGTCAGGAGTGCGTTATGGACGCCTGATCGATATCGGCCGCGAACAAGTTGAGCAATTTGCCCCGCGTTCGTTTCCGGCAAGAGTATTGCGAAAAGCCATGCTTGCCGTTCTTCCTTACCCACAACGCCTGTCTATTGTGCTTGCATTGGCGCGCATCGTTAGTCCACTCCTGCCGCACTCTCTACAAAACAAAATCCCCCCCTTCAACAAGGCTGCAACCCGTTCAACCGCTTCTTCTCATACTCGTCGCATGCTGGTACTTGAAGGATGCGTACAACCACTGGGTTCACCCAACACCAACACGGCCGCAACCCGTGTGCTAGATCGGCTCGGGATTTCCCTGAGCAGCGTTGCAAGCGCGGGTTGCTGCGGTGCACTGAACCAGCATCTTTCGGACAGTCAAGGTGCACAGGAGATGATGCGCCGCAACATCGACGCTTGGTGGCCGCATGTCGAAAAAGGGGTTGAGGCCATCGTAATGACTGCAAGCGGTTGCGGGGTCATGGTCAAGGATTATGGCTCGCAACTGAAAAACGATACGATTTATGCAGCCAAGGCGGCGCGCATCAGTGCCCTCACCCGCGATCTCAGCGAGATTATTCGCAACGAGGATATGGGCCTTTTTTCCCGGGTTGGAAAAGGCATTCGAGTTGCCTGTCAATCTTCCTGCACCTTGCAACACGGTCAGAAATTAGGCGGAGTAGTTGAAAATATTTTGCAAAACTGCGGTTACACCTTGACACCGGTTACCGACAGTCATCTATGCTGTGGAGCTGCGGGTACTTACACCTTATTGCAACCCGAGCTGTCGCAGCAGCTGCTCAGCAACAAACTTGATGCACTGCAGCGGGGCGAACCCGATGTGATTGTCACCAGCAATATTGGCTGCCAGTTACATCTGGCCAATTCCAGTAAAGTCCCTGTGCTGCATTGGATCGAATTGCTGGATCAAAATACCCAAAAATAATCCGGCCATTTACTTCGCGGTTTCTCTCCACTCATTCTCAATCTTGCCCAACACCTTGCTGCCCAAATCAAAATCAAAATTCTGTATATGCAGATTAAGTTCATTCAATAATTGTGAAGAAACAAAACTGCCTATATTGGATTGAAATTCTGCCCATTTTTGACCTGATGGAATTTCACTATTTCTGAAGCTGGCTGCCAGTTCTGCAATTCCCGCATTGATCAGTTCAATGTTGGGAGGATGCTTTTTCACGGTAACTGACTCTTGAGCGGGAACAATATTGTTCATGATGGCCTTGACTACATTGTCCAGGCACGAAGCAAAAGCGTCACGAGATTCGAGTGAAGCACCGGACCGAATTTCCACTTCAAACTTTTTAGCTGTTTCCGCCAAAACATTAGCCCCCAGCGTTAAAGACACTCCCCTGATGCGATGAAGCAAACTTGCTGCCTTATCAGGTTGTTTCGCTTGTAAACACTCGTCTATCTGGGAAGAGAAAGAAGCATAATCGGCTGCAAAACGTAGCAGGAGTTTGATCATCATCGCCTGGTTGCCACCAAGGCGTACCAATGCGCCTTGAAGTTCAAAACCCGGCAGATCGCCAGGTAATGTTTGGGCCACCTCGCGGGAATTATTCGGAGCATTAACCTTGCTCGGCTCATTGTTGAACGGGGTAATCACCTTCAATAAGGCACGAATGAGTTGTATTGGATCAAATGGTTTTGAGATATGTCCGTTCATTCCCGCTTGTTCGGCTGCCTGCTTGTCCTGGTGCATAGCTGCCGCACTCAGTGCCAATATCGGCAGTCTGCTGCCTTGGGGTAAATTACGAATCAAACGAGTGGCTTCAATGCCATCCATAAAAGGCATTTGCACATCCATCAATACCGCATCAAATTTTTCTTTCTTCACCCAATCAACTGCCTCTCCACCATGATTGGCTATTATCGTAACCAGACCGGCTTTGCTGAGGAACTCTGTTGCCACTTCCTGATTAATGTCGCTATCTTCTACCAGAAGAATACGTGCCCCCCGGATGGGAGCTGCCAATTCATAAAGATCGACTCTTGCTTCTTGCGCTCGACTTGGATTGGTTGGTAACGACGTTGTTTGAATTTGACCGAGACTACCGGATGAGGCTGATGAAGTCACGGGTATGTGCTGTTTACTGCCAAAGTCAGTTGTTCCGGCTTCTTGTGTGCTTCCTTGTCCAAAACTGACTTTGAAGGAAAAAGTGCTGCCCTCGTCCGGCGCACTTGAAAATGCAATTTCCCCCCCCATCAATTCAACAAGACGTTTGGAGATGCTCAGCCCCAGACCTGTCCCGCCATATTTTCGGGTAATTGACGTGTCAGCCTGATTAAACGCGGTGAATAGTTTATCTGATTGAGTTTTGTCCATGCCAATACCCGTATCCTTCACGGCAAATCTTAACGTAACCAGACCGTCCTCAACTCTAATCACTTCAACTTTAATATGAATTTCACCCTGATCAGTGAACTTGATTGCGTTCCCGACCAGATTATTAAGTATCTGCCCGATACGAAGCGGATCGCCAATCAAGCGATCATGAATATTGCGATCTATTTCAATGAACAGTTCCAGTCCTTTTTCTGAAATCTGAGCTGAAAATAATTCACTCACATTGGTTACGACTTCTCCCAGTGAAAATTCAACCTGTTCTATATTCAGTTTACCGGCCTCAATTTTGGAATAATCCAGAATGTCATCCAGAATTCCCAACAATGCCTTCGACGATCTAAACACTTTTTGCAAGTGATCACGCTGTTTTGGGTTGAGCTCAGAATCCAGCGTCAATTGTGTGAGCCCCAAAATGGCGTTCATCGGGGTACGAATTTCATGGCTCATATTGGCCAGAAACTCACTTTTGGTAAGGCTTGCAGCTTCAGATTGATGTTTAGCCTTAACCAGCATGGCTTCTGCTTCTTTTCGTGAAGAGGCATCAAAACAAGCTGCCAATATGAGATGCTCATCCTGGTCATGTATCACCCCCAAACCCACTTCCAGGGGAAATTCTTCACCATTTTTGCGCATTCCCATCAATGTCCCTCCAGTACTCATTGGACGTGACACCGGGGCATTCAGAAAGGATTTTCGGTGGTGAATATGTGCATCCCGAAATTGGGAAGGAACCAATACTTCAATTTTCTGGCCAATCAATTCTTCAGGCGTATATTGAAACAGCGCTTCGGTCTGTGAATTCATCATCACAATTTCGCTTTTACTGTTGACCATCAACAGAGGAACCGGGGCAGACTGAATGATTGTATTCAGCCGTTGCTCATAATGATGACGAATCTCACTGCTCGACTGCAGGTCAATAGCCATTTTATCCATTGATTCGGCTAGAGATCCAATCTCGTCATTGCTATATTTCAGATCGGTACGGGCTTGATAATCGCCACGACCAAGCTTTCTCGCCACGTCCGAGATCACTGTAATTGGACGAAGTAACAGTTTCTCGCTTCCAATCCATACAACGCCAAAAAAAACCAGAGTCAAAATCAGGCATCCTGAGATGGTCCATGCGAAATCACGATTTACTCTATTAGTCACCGAATCTTTGGCTATGCCTATCCATAAATATATGGGCCCCGAGGTTGTTTCCGCGAAATGTGCAACGCCGTATATCCGATTGATTCCATCAAACCCCAAAGACTCGATCGCACCTTTTCCTCCTTGTGCAATCAGGTCAGAAAAAAACTTCGTGTGTGAAGCGTCATGTCCTATCCAATTGTCCGGGTCTGGATATCTGGCAAGCACAATACCTTTACTATCGATTAACCCCGCGCGACTGTCTCCGCTATTTTGTTGCGATAACTCATTATTTATCCAAAGCGGATCAATCGTTACGATCAGAATATTTTTGATTTTTCCACTTTTGTCACGCACCCCTTTTGAAATTGGGATGCCCCATTTACCGGTTAAACGCCCTTTAATGGGTTCGCCAATAACAACCTGGTTACTTGTGATAGCTTTCTGGAAATATTCCCGATCTGCTATATTCCTGCGGAGGTAAGGCGCTGTTGCAGAGCAAATTACGTCTCCATTGGGGGAGGCAAACACGATATTGGTCAGGCGCGTGTCTTGTCTCAGTGCATAAAGTATTTTCTCGCAAGATTGGACGTTGGACAAAACTCCAAGGGTATCAACCTGGATCAATATATTTTCCAACGACTGGGCAAAATCGATTATTTTGTTCTGCTCAAGCGCAATTCTTTTAGCCTTGTTAAACACATCTTCTGATGCGCTCGTCAATAATTCATTTCGTTCTGATATTGCGAAATATGAAAATATACTTAAAGTCGCCATAGACACCAAGCCAACTAAAAGCAATAAACGCACTCTGATGCTTGTTTTTTTATTTCGTGGCATTTTTCATGACTCAAGTCTTGACTGTCGCGACAACCACATTACCTCTGCCTTCATAAACTATCTGATCAAAACTGAGCATGCGCGCCATTGCAATGCCCCGACCATGAGAATCAAATATTCTTTCCGGGCTCATTTCCAGATAGCTGCTCCAATCGAAACCGGCTCCCTCATCGCGGATTACAAAGCGGATCTCAGTTAAAACCCGCTCGAAATATACTTCAGCTGTTCGACCTGCATATTTTGCCTCAGTCAGTCTCAATTCAATTTCATCAGCCAGGCGATCATCCCTGAGAAACTGACTTTTCTCATCGTAGGTGATTGCCAGATTCCCATGCTCGACAGCATTCAACATGAGCTCTGAAAGTCCCAATACAACTTTCTGTGGTTCCCTGCAGGCATTCGATAATATAACAGCAATATCGCGAGCCTGATTG
>Ga0316222_1004392_pt1 | contig 12916 bp, 10 predicted proteins | sample TBH18011metaG_FD_206008 | JGI IMG/M metagenome (GOLD analysis project Ga0316222, IMG submission 206008) | Freshwater microbial communities from Trout Bog Lake, Wisconsin, USA - TBH18011 | ecosystem: Environmental > Aquatic > Freshwater > Lake > Hypolimnion/Profundal zone | place: USA: Wisconsin... | reverse complement strand
AATACTGGCCCTTGACCGGTGCCACCCACTTGCCGCCAATGAAGTTGTCGTACTGCGCCTTGTAGGCAACCTTGGCACCAGCGGTACCGGGATATGCGTAGAGCATGTATGTCTCCTGAAAAAATAAGTTCGTTTGGAAATACTTCCCTTGCGGGTGCCTATTCCTGATCAAGTCCTGTGCCACGCTGCACGAAATTTTGAAGATGCTTGATTTCATTGAACTATTTCGCAGCGACTCGGTATTTACCCTGAACCCAGGCCCCCGTGCGCGGTTGTTCCAGCCTGCGCCACGCTGCAGCAGCGCTGCTCCAAAATGGGACACGTGGATCGGGCCCTGCGCGCGGCACTGACACGCTCTACAATCCCTGGGCTCTGGCCCCAACCGCCACAACCCCCGATACCCATGATGCCCGAAGCCCACGCCTCCACCTGGACCCCTGACGACAACGCCAGCACGCAGAGCAGCCACGGCGCCCGCATCGAACGCGAGACGCACAAGCTGGAAAAGCGCCTGTGCCGCCAGGTCGGCCAGGCCATTGTGGACTTCAACATGATTGAGGCCGGTGACCGCGTCATGGTCTGCCTGTCAGGCGGCAAAGACAGCTACGGCATGCTCGATATCCTGCGCAAGATGCAGCAGCGCGCACCGGTCGACTTTGAATTGATTGCCGTCAATCTGGACCAAAAGCAGCCCGGATTTCCCGACCACATCCTGCCCGAATACCTCAAGAGCCTGGGCCTGCCGTTTCACATCGAAACCCAGGACACCTACAGCATTGTCAAGAAGGTGGTGCCCGAAGGAAAAACCATGTGCAGCCTGTGCAGCCGCCTGCGCCGGGGCATTCTGTACCGCGTCGCGGACGAACTCAAAGTCACCAAGATCGCACTGGGACACCACCGCGACGACATGCTGCAGACCTTTTTCCTCAACATGTTCTTTGGCGGCAAACTCAAGGGCATGCCACCCAAACTGGTCAGCGACGACGGCGGGCATGTGGTGATTCGCCCGCTGGCCTACGTGGCAGAAAAAGACCTGGTGCGCTGGGCCACCCACCGCGCCTTTCCGATCATTCCCTGTTCCCTGTGCGGTAGCCAGGAAAACCTGCAGCGCCAGCAGATTGGCAACATGCTGCGGGAGTGGGAAAAGAAATACCCAGGCCGCATCGAAAGCATGTTCACAGCGCTGCAAAACGTGGTGCCGTCGCACCTGATGGACCACCGCCACTTCGATTTCCAGAACGTGCGCGCCACCGGCGTGGCAGACGCAAACGGCGACACCGCCTTCGACGCGCCCGAGTTTCCAATCCCCGTGCTGCCAGGCTTGCAACCCGTGGTGCTGTCAGCATGAACAACGCGGTGCGCATCATCGCCATCCGGCATGGCGAAACCGACTGGAATCTGGCCACACGTCTGCAAGGCCACATCGACATTGACCTCAACGACACCGGACTGCGCCAGGCCGAGTGCACCGCGCGCGCGCTGGCCAACGAACCCATCGATGCCATCTACAGCAGCGACCTGCTGCGTGCGCGCCGCACAGCTGAAGCCATCGCGCGCCACGCCAGCGCCGCCACCGCCAGACAGGTGCACTGCCATGTCGGGCTGCGCGAACGCAAATTCGGCACCTTTGAAGGACAGACCTACGCCGACATTGAAAAACAATGGCCCGAAGCCGCGCACCGCTGGAAAACACGCGAGCCCGACTTTGCGCCCGAGGGCGGGGAAAGTCCGGTGCAATTAATGTCGCGTGTGGAACACACCGTCAACACCCTCGCGGCACGCCACCCCGGCCAGCAAATTGCACTGGTGGCTCACGGCGGCGTCATGGACATGCTGTATCGCCTGGCCACGCGCCAGAGCGTCAGCGCGGTGCGCACCTGGAACCTGGGCAATACCGCCATCAACCGTTTGCTCTGGAGCGAACGCACACTGACGCTGGTGGGATGGGCCGACCTGCGTCACCTGGAATCACCCACGCTGGACGAATCGTCCACGTAAAACGGTGCGTGCGCCGTAGACTGACTTTCGTTATTCACCGATCTGTCGCACGCCCCGCGAGGTGGCCAGTGCCCAGCCGATTGAACTGTCCGCCCAGGCCAGCACTGGGCCAACCGAAAGTCCTGGTATGCATTCGCACGGCGTCGACCTGTCCACCTGCCATGCGCTGATTGTGGACAGCAGTGCCAACATGCGCGCCATACTTCGCACCCAGCTACGCGACATTGGCGTGGGCACCGTCACCCAGGTGCCGCGCGCCGCCGACGCCCGCAAGGCACTCGAATACCGCGCCTACGACTTCGTCCTGTGCGAACTGAACTTTATTGACGAACTGTATTCCGGTCAGGATCTGCTGGACGATCTGCGCCGCAACCAACTGCTGCCGTTCTCCACGGTCTTCATCATCGTGACCGCTGAAGCCACCTATCGGCATGTGGCGGAGGCCGCCGAATCAGCACTCGACAGCTTCATGCTCAAACCCTTCACACCCGCGCAACTGGCGAAGCGGCTGTTTCAGTCACGCAACCGCAAAAACACGCTAAAAGACATTTTTCTGGCCATGGAAGAACAGCGCTTCGTCGAGGCCGCCAAACTCTGCCTGCGGCGCTTCCATGACCGCGACAAATACTGGCTCTACAGCGCCCGTCTGGGTGCCGAATTGCTGTTGCGCCTGGGCCGCCCGACCGAGGCCCAAAACATGTTCAAAGCCATTGTCGAGGCCAAAACCCTGCCCTGGGCCAAACTGGGCGTGGCACGGGCTCAGTTGGAGCTGGGCCAAACGGCATTGGCTGTGGGCACGCTGGAAAATCTGATCAGTGACGAGCCCCAGTTCGTCGACGCCTACGACGTCATGGGCCGCGCCCATTTCGAACAGGGAAAAATCGACCTCGCGCTGGAGACCTACACCATGGCGGCCATGCTCGCGCCACACTCCATCGGACGCCAGCAAACCCTGGCCATGATCACGTTTTACGCAGGCGACCACCAAGCGGCAGAACGTTTGCTGGAACGCACGGTGCGCAACGGACTCGATTCCAAGATGTTTGATGCCCAGGTACTGGTCCTGCTGGCATTTTCACGGCTGGAAAAAAACGACATCCCTGGCCTGCTGCGTTGCCGCGACGATGTGCAACGACTGATGGAAAAAAGCCCCGAACCCGACCGGCTGCAGCGCCTGCACCGCCTGCGGGAGTACGTATCAGCACTGCTCCTGATCGGCCGACGTCAGTTCGCCGAATGCGTCACCACCGTGCGTTCCGTGAAAGCGAGCATCACCCAGGCAGAGTTCGACTTCGAATCCGCTGGCAATCTGCTGGGCGTGCTGTGCCAGATGACCAACCAGGCCATCGTGCTGGAAGAAATCGACAGCTTGGTGGATACCATCGGCATGCGCTTTTGCAGCAACCGCGCCCTGACCGAGCTGCTGTTTGCCTGCGCCCGATCGCACCCGCCCTACGCGGAGCGCATGCGCACCTGCCAGACCAAGGTGCTGCAGTTTTCAGAAGCTGCACTGTCACTGAGCATGTCGGGCAACCCGACGCGCGCCGTCCAGGAACTGCTGCGTGGCGGGCGCGAAACCTTCAACGCCCGACTGCTCGACAACGCCAATCAGGTGCTGCAAAAGCACGCTGAAAAAATCACCGACGCCGACACCCTGACAGCCGAGGTTCAGGATTTGCGGACGCGTTATGCCATGAACAGCGCGCGCCCGGTACTGGGCGATGCCAAAGGGCGCGGTGGCGGCCTGTCGCTCGACCACTTTGCCACACGCCGCCCCCCCGACCCCGCGCCAGCGTGAGCGCAGCCACAGGATTCACACCAAAAACCGTGTCAAGTTACCATCGGACGGCTATTATTGTGATCGTCCGACACGATCCTGAATCCTGAACCGGATATACCGAAGACTTTGATAGAAGATTTGAACGACGCTTTATGCGCTGTCAACCAATCGCCCACTTGCTCCATTGCCCACGCGCAAAGTATTACCGATGAACACCCCCGATGTTTAAAGTACGTCCGGACCCTGGCGCATCCCGAATTTCCCTCGGACTGCTGGCTGGCCTGGTGGTTCTGAACTGCGTCACCGCGCTGTGGATGGGCAATAACCTGTGGCACAGCAAGCACGGTTACGAGCAGCGCGCTGCCACCGCCAGCCAGAATATTGTCACCGCGCTGGACCAGCATCTGTCCACCAGCGCCGAGGCGATCGACCTGCTGCTGCTGTGCGTCGTCGACCAGTTCGAGACACGGCTGCGCGAGCAGAAACGACTGGACCGCAGCGACATCAACCGCTTTCTAACCCGCGTGCAGGGGCGCACGCCGGCGCCACTCGCCTTGCGGGCCACCGACGCCCAGGGCGTCGTACGGTACGGCGCGAACCTGGACCCGCAGCCTGCAGCCGACTGGTCTCACCAGGATTTTTTTGTCGCGTTGCAACACAATCCCCATGTCGGCCTGGTCGTAACAGACCCCGTCCCAGGAAGCGCCACACCGAGCTGGACTCTGGATTTTGTGCGGCGCTACAGCCTGCCGGATGGGTCCTTCGGCGGGGTCATTGCCGGTTCTGTTCCGATCAATTATTTTGAACAATTGCTGGCCGGCATGGACGTCGGAAGCCACGGCGTCACCGCACTGCGCGACTCCCGGCTGCGGATGATCGCGCGCCATCCCCCACTCGACACGCCGACCGGGCAAATGGGCACCACGGGCTACTCCATGGAGTTCAGCAACGCGGTGGCATCGGGTGCGCGCAGCGTGACATTTCACACGCCACTCACGGCCGACCACGTGGAGCGCACCGTCTCCTACCGCCGCCTGAGCACCATGCCATTCCATTTGATTGCCGGGCTCGGTACGCAGGACTATCTGGAAGGCTGGTATACCGAACTGCACCACGCACTGGCAGAATTTGCCATTTTTCTGCTGGTTACCAGCACGGCGGCATGGACCCTTGGGCGGTCGTTTCACCAAGCCTTGCTGGAGCACCAGCGCAGTACCGCCATGCTGCGCGGTGCGGGCGACGGCATTCATATCCTGGACCGCCACGGCATGCTGCTCGACGCCAGTGACTCGTTCTATCGCATGCTGGGATACCAGCACGACAGCGAGCGCAGGCGCAACGTCGGCGATTGGGACAACACCATTGGCGCTGCCGACATCACGCGCTACCTGGGCGATCCGGCCAACGCGAGCCACTTGCAGTTGCGCCAGACACGCTACCGCCACGCCAACGGCACCTTGCTTGATGTCGAGGTCAGCTTCCTGCCCCAACTGCTCGACGGCCAATGGGTGCTGTTCTGTTCCGCGCGCGACATCACCTCACGCCTGGCAGCCGAGGCCAGCGCCAAACAAAGCTACACCCTGATGCTGGGCGCCATTGACACCGCAGGCGAAGCCTTCGTGATGTACGACCAGGACGACCGCATGGTGTACTGCAACGAGCGTTACCGCCAGCTCTACGACCACACCCGCAACTGGCTGGTGCCCGGCGTTCAATTCGAAGCACTGATACGGCATGGCGTCAAAGAAGGCATGTACCTGGATGCCATTGGCAATGAAGAAGCCTTCATTGCCAAACGCATGGCGGCCCACAAGCAGGGCAACGTGGAAATGATCACGCGACTGCACAACGGGCGCGTCGTGCGCGTACTCGACCAGCGCATGCCCAACGGCTATTCGGTCGGATTTCGCATCGACATCTCCGAATACGTCCGCGCCACCGAACGCGCCGAGGCCGCCGCCAACGCCAAGTCGCAATTCCTGGCCAACATGAGCCACGAAATCCGCACGCCCATGAACGCCATTCTGGGCATGCTCAAACTGCTGCAAGGCACGGAACTGATTGACCGCCAATTCGACTACGTCGAAAAAACAGAATCGGCGGCCAAGTCGCTGCTGCAGATCCTGAATGACATCCTGGATTTTTCAAAAATCGACGCCGGAAAACTGTCGTTCGACCTGCAGCCATTTCCCGTCGACCGCCTGCTGCACGACGTTGGCGTGGTGCTTTCAGCCTATGCCAGCAGCAAACCCATTGAAATTTTGTTTGACCTCGACCCCGCCATTCCGGCGGCGCTGATCGGCGATTCGGTTCGCCTCAAACAAGTGCTGATCAATTTGGGCGGCAACGCCGTCAAATTCACCTCCAGGGGCGACGTCGTGCTGTCGCTGCGCCGTATCGACACGGCGCCGGACCCGGCCGCCGACCCGGCACAGCCAAGCGTGGCCACCATCGAGATCGCCGTCAGGGACACAGGCATCGGCATCTCGCGCGAACACCAACAGCACATCTTTACCGGATTTTCGCAGGCCGAAGCATCCACCACGCGCCGCTTTGGCGGCACCGGCCTGGGCCTGTCCATCAGCAAGCGCCTGGTGGAAATGATGGGCGGCAGCTTGCACCTGGAAAGCCAGGCCGGCGTTGGCAGCACCTTTTCATTTCGCGTCAATTTGGGCATAGCGCCACCGGGCACAGCGCTGCACCGACGCGGCCAGAGCGCCGTGCAGGCGCGCCACACGCTGGTGATCGACGACAACCCGCTGGTGCGCACCCTGACCGCACGCACCGTGCAAGCACTGGGCAGTGCAACCTACGAAGCCGCCAGCGGTGCGCAGGCGCTAGACCTGATCGACGCCGCGCGCGCCAGCGGCAACCCACCACTGGACACCATTCTTGTGGATTGGCACATGCCCGAGATGGACGGCTGGCAAACCATCAAGGCCATCCATGCGCGCTACGCAAACGACACCGAAGCGCACCCCAAACTGTTCCTGATGACGGCCAGTGGCCGTGGCAACCTGTCCCAGCGCACCGTGGCAGAGCAGGACTTGCTGGACGGCGTGCTAGTGAAACCCTTCACGCCCAGCATGGTGCAAGAGGTGCTATCCGACGCACGCCCAGAACAGCCTGACTTCCGCAAGATCCGCCGCAGCAGCAGTCGCCAACTCGAAGGCATGCGCATACTGGTGGTGGAAGACAACCTGATCAACCAGCAAGTCGCCGAGGAACTGCTGATGTCGGAAGGCGCCATCGTATCGCTCGCCGCCGATGGTCAACAGGGCGTAAACGCCGTGGCCTGCGCCAAGCCACCGTACGATGCCATCCTGATGGACGTACAAATGCCCGTCATGGATGGCTATGCGGCGACCCGCGAAATTCGCAACCGCCTCCAGCTGCCCTCCATTCCCATCATCGGGCTGACCGCCAACGCCATGCCAAGCGACCGCGTGGCCTGCCTGGAAGCCGGTATGACGGAACACGTCGGCAAACCGTTTGACCTGAGCCAGTTGGTCTCGGTGCTGATCCGTCTAACCAAAAGCACCGCCCCGACCCGCACAGCAAACACCAGCCCCGCCAAAGCGCCGGAGACACAGGGCATGGCCGCATCCACCAGCGTCGGTGCCGGTGCCGGAGAATTCCGTTCTGATGAAATCGATCTGTCCATGGCCATCAAGCGCATGGGCGGACTGCACAATCTCTACATTCGATCCGTCAGTGGCTTGCAAAGCAGTCTGGGCGCGCTGACCGACACCGTGCGCGACGCCATCGCCCGGTCCGACCGCGACACCACCGTCCTGCTGCTGCACTCCAACAAAGGCACCGCCGCCACATTTGGCCTGCACCGCCTGTCCACGCGCCTGGCCAATCTGGAAGCGTGCGCCAAATCCGACGACTGGCGTGACAGCGTACAAAGCGGGTTGACGGCACTCGATGCGCACATCGCCGCCGCTGTTCGGGAAATCAACAAAGCCGTTCAATTCCTGAACGAAGGCCCCGTGGTCAGCAGCGAAAGCAGACCCGTGGTCCGCACGCCCGTTACCGACACCACGGCACTGCCCGAAGTCATCGCCCACCTGCGCGCACTACTGGGCGCATCCGACCTCACTGCATTGGAATATTTCGCCAGCCACCGGGACCAATTTTCCGGCCTGCCCCCAGCACAGGTGCTGGATCTGGAAAATAAGCTGCAAAATATCGACCTCGCCAGTGCCGACCACATCTGCCAGCAGTGGCAACAGCCCCCCCTGAACACGCCGACATCCCCATGATCCAAACCCGCAGCCTGACCTTCAACTACCCCGGCGCTGCACCGCTTCAATTCGCCGACCTGGACGCAGCGCAAGGCGCACTGGTGCTACTCAGCGGCCCGTCCGGCTGCGGCAAGTCCACCTGGCTGGCACTGGTCGCCGCACTGGTGGTGCCCGCCAGTGGCACCTTGAACGTAGCCGGGCAAGACCTCACCCGCCTGCAGCGCGCCCGTGCCGACGCCTGGCGTGCGCACGCCATCGGATTCCTGCCGCAAAAACTGCACCTGAGCTCGGCTCTGACAGTCGAGCAAAACCTGGGCATGGCGCAATGGGCCGCCGCCGAACCCGAAGACCGCACCCGCATCCACGCCACCCTGAACCAGCTCGGCATTGCCGACCTGGCCGCACGCAAACCGGCCCAGCTCTCGGGCGGCCAGGCACAACGCGTGGCACTGGCGCGTGCCGTGCTGCTCCAGCCCAAAATCATTCTGGCCGATGAACCCACCGCCAGCCTGGACGACGCCTCTGCCCACAGCGCGCTCACGTTGCTGCTCGACACCGCACAGCGGCTCCAGGCCACTCTGGTGATCGCCACCCACGACAACCGCGTCGCCACCCTGATTGCCAGCAGCGCACGCGCTGCCGACTGCATCGCCCTGAAACTCATGCAGCCGGCGCAACTGGCGCAACCCGCACAGGAGATCCGCGCATGAAAACGATTGCACTCTCGTGGCGCTATTTGTGGTCACGTCCGCTCAACGCGGCGCTCAACGTCCTGCTGCTCAGCCTGGGGCTGGCCTCTATCACGTTCTTGCTGCTAGTCAGTTTTCAACTAAGCCGGGCCTTTGACAAGGACCTGCAAGGCATTGACGTGGTGGTGGGAGCCAAAGGCAGTCCGATGCAGCTCATTCTGTGCGGCGTGTTCCACATCGACGTACCCACCGGCAACATACCGCTCAAAGCCCTGGCCACGCTCAAGGCGCACCCGCTGGTGCAGTCGGTGATTCCCATCAGCCTGGGCGACAACCTGCGCGGCTTTCGCATCGTCGGCACCTCGCACGACTACATACCGCACTACCAGGCCACCCTGGCGCAAGGCGCCGACTGGAACGCCCCGATGCAGGTCGTGGCCGGAGCCACCGTGGCACGCAAACTCGGGCTGCAGTTGGGCATGCAGTTTGCCGGCTCGCATGGCCTGGGCAACGGCGGCCACCTGCATGGTGACACGCTCTACACCGTGGTCGGCATCCTGGCCCCCAGCGACACCGTGCTCGACCGTCTGCTGGTGACCGACACGGCATCGGTTTGGAAAGTACACGAAGACTACTCGGCCCAAACCGCCGAAGACCGCGCCACGATGGAAGCGGAACGCGAAATCACCTTGGCGCTGGTGCAATACAAAACACCGCTGGCCGCCATGAGTTTCCCCCGCTACATCAACACCAGCACCCAGATGCAGGCCGCCGCACCCGCCGTCGAAATCTCCCGCCTGCTCAACATGCTGGGCGTCGGCACCGACGTGCTGCGCGCCTTCGCCGGCGTGCTGCTACTGACTGCTGGCCTGAGCGTCTTCATTGCGCTGTGGAACGCCGTGCGCGAACGCCGTGCCGATCTGGCGCTGTTTCGCATGCTCGGCGCCACACCCGCCAAAATTGTCAGCCTGCTGCTGGGCGAGGCACTCTGGCTCGGTCTGCTGTCAGCCATCCTGGGCGTAGCCGGTGGACAAGGCCTGACGCTGTTGATCGGCTGGATGCTCCAGCTCGACAACTCGCTGCTGATCGGCGGCATTGCCTGGCCCAGCGAACTGTGGCTGGTGCCGCTGCTGGCGTGCGGGGTGTCGCTCGCAGCGGCACTGCTGCCAGCGCTGGGCGCCTACCGCGTCAGCGTGCTGGAGTTGTTGCAAGACCGGTAATCAAGGCGCACTAACGCGCGTCAGCCACATAGGGGTTGGTTCGACGCTCGTCCCCAAAGCTGCTTTCCGGGCCATGCCCCGGAATGAAAATGGTCTGGTCACCCATTGGCCACAGGCGTTGCCGAATGCTATTGACCAGTGTGGCGTGGTCACCCTGCGGAAAATCGGTGCGGCCAACGGAGCCAGCAAACAACACATCGCCCACGAAGGCGCGCTGGGCATCGGCCGAATAAAACACCACGTGCCCAGGCGTGTGGCCTGGACAGTGGCGCACCACCAAAACGCATTCACCCACGGCGACGGTATCACCGTCTTCCAGCCAGCGCGTCGGCGTAAACGGCAGCGCTGGTGGAAAGCCGAACATACGCGCCTGCTGCGCCAGCCCATCGATCCAGAACTGATCGCCCCGGTGCGGTCCGACAATCGGCAACTGGAGCCGGGTCGCCAGTTCGCCGGTGCCGCCCGCGTGGTCAATGTGCGCGTGCGTCAACAGAATTTGGCGCAAATCCAGGTTCAGGTCCTTCACCGTGGCCAGAATGCGGTCCAGGTCGCCGCCCGGATCAATCACGGCGGCCTGCCGCGTGGTGCCACACCAGACCAGGGAACAGTTCTGGTCAAAGGCTGTAACGGGAATGGTGCGATAGAAAAACGTAGGCATAGAGGGGGCTGAAAACAAAGTTTCGAACTTTTGTAAAGTGGGGCTGGAAGGTAAATATCGTGGTTTTCGATTTTTGCACAGTAACCACACACCGCCATTACGCTTGTGAGAAGCCCGCCTCGCGCTGCGGCGGCGTCACCCCCAGGTGGCGATAGGCTGCCAGCGTGGCAATGCGACCGCGCGGCGTGCGCTGCAAAAAGCCCTGCTGAATCAGGTACGGCTCAATCACGTCTTCAATGGTTTCTCGCTCTTCGCCAATGCTGGCAGCAATATTGTCCAGCCCCACCGGCCCGCCATCGAAGCGCAGTATCACGGCCTCCAGCAGCTTGCGGTCCATCAGGTCGAAGCCCTGCGCGTCCACGTCCAGCATCGCCAGCGCGCGGTTCGCAATGTCCCGGCTGATGCTGCCCTGGCCCTTCACATCGGCGTAATCGCGCACCCGGCGCAGCAGGCGGTTGGCGATGCGCGGCGTACCGCGCGAACGGCGCGCAATTTCGAAGCCGCCGTCTTCCACCATGGGCACCTTCAGCAGTGCGGCGCTGCGCGTCACGATGCGCAACAACTCCGCGTCGGTGTAAAACTCCAGCCGGGCGACAATGCCGAACCGGTCGCGCAGCGGATTGGTCAGCATGCCCGCGCGCGTAGTGGCACCCACCAGCGTGAACGGCTGCAAATCGAGCTTGATGGAGCGTGCCGCCGGGCCTTCGCCGATCATGATGTCGATCGTGTAATCCTCCAGTGCCGGATACAGAATTTCCTCCACCACCGGAGACAGGCGATGAATCTCGTCAATGAACAGCACGTCGTTCTTTTCCAGATTGGTCAGCAACGCCGCCAGATCTTTGGGCTTTTCCAGCACCGGCCCGCTGGTCTGGCGCAAATTGACGCCGAGTTCGTGCGCAATGATGTGCGACAGCGTGGTCTTGCCCAGGCCCGGCGGCCCAAACAGCAACACATGGTCCAGCGCCTCCTGGCGCTTGCGCGCTGCGCCAATAAAAATCTCCAGCTGCTCGCGCACCTTGACCTGGCCGACATACTCATCGAGCATCTTGGGTCGCAGCGCGCGCTCAATCACCTCCTCACCCGACGAGACCGGGGCAGCGGACACCATGCGCGCAGGCGCGGCGGAAGAAAAGTCGTCGGTCTGAATACTCACGGTGTCGGTCGCAGTTCGGTTGAATCGTTAAGGAGCCTCTGCAAGACGCTGGCGCAATGGGGCGCTCCTGGATTTTGCAGCGGTTCCTTCTGCCTGACTTCGGAACTGAAGTGGCAGACGACCACTATAGCGCCTGCCGCGCTCCACCGTGGGCATCGGCCAACGCCTCAGGGATGGTCTGAATAACTCGCAACCAGATGGCGTAGCGGTTCGGTAGTTTTCAAATGGCGGGATTTTACGCGTAGCCTTTCAAAGTTGCGCCGATTTTTCCATCCACAGGACGGGCTTTCAGCCCTTTGCAGGGCCTTTCTCTGGATATCGGGCGCACGCATCCCTGCGCTCCCATCAGTTTGCCGCGCACCGTCCACAAATTCGACAGCGCAAACAGTGTGACGAGTTGGGCGGTGTTCTTCTTCAAGCCGCGATAGCGCACTTTCACATAACCGAACTGGCGCTTGATTATCCGAAAGGGATGCTCCACTTTGGCCCGGATACCCGCCTTGATCTTCTCGATCTTGTCGATCTTGTCGATCTTGTCGATCTTGTCGATCATGGCATCCACTGCGTTTTCCTTGTTCAAGGCGCGGCGCTTGCCCGGTCGCATGGCCACATGCCAGGTAACGTCGGCTTTGGCATCAGGACGTTTTGCAATGCCCTGGCATCCAGCATCTGCGAACGCGTGTGTCTCTTGGCCATGCAGCATACTGTTGCCCTCAACCACGTCATTCACGTTGCCCGAGGTGCCACGAACCGTGTGCACCAAGCCCGACTCTGCGTCTGCGCCAAACTGGGCCTGGAGGTGGTATGTCTACAGGCCCAGGCGGAGGAATGTCTACCGGGCCTGGAGGAGGTTGCAGTACTGGACCCGGTGCAAGGACCGACCGTTGGAATCGACCAAATCCTAATTGCGAATAGATAATTTCGCCGTGCTCCTGATGACGTTGCGCGCACATGCTGCCGTGGTCTGATGCGAACGCATTAACACCGGGGCGGCACGGTTGGGTAACAGTTTTATCCGCTTTGGGTTCACCGGCTGCCCCGATGTGCCGGGCCGATTGCTTGATGGCCGCGTACTAGCCGTGGAGGTGCAAAGCCACACCGGTCGGCTCAGGCCAGAGCGATCAATCTTCCTTGACCGCATCCGTGGGGCTGATGGCGTGGCATT
>Ga0316222_1004388_pt1 | contig 12931 bp, 7 predicted proteins | sample TBH18011metaG_FD_206008 | JGI IMG/M metagenome (GOLD analysis project Ga0316222, IMG submission 206008) | Freshwater microbial communities from Trout Bog Lake, Wisconsin, USA - TBH18011 | ecosystem: Environmental > Aquatic > Freshwater > Lake > Hypolimnion/Profundal zone | place: USA: Wisconsin... | reverse complement strand
AACTCCATTGCTTGCATTCAGCACTGATACATTTGGCGATACGCCTATAATGGACGTATCATCAAAATACCAATTCATATTTCCATACCCTCCGGCACTGGCACTGATTACCAGCCTGCCGGGCGAATAGTTCGTCCCGAAGTGTTGAAGTCTGTTAATATAAGCCATGCAATCATTTGTCCCATTCATGTTGATATGGGTGATGAATGGCTGCCAGTCAGAAACACTTGTCGAAAGCTGGAAACTAACGCTGCCATATGGGTTGCTGGGTGGATAAAACGGAACATTCACCGCATTGGTAGCACTGCTATATATCCGCGAGGGCACATCCAGCATGAGCACCAGATACTGCGGGCGGATGGTTGGATTGGCCGCCAGCCAGTTTTGGACGGGATTCAGCACTTGGTTGGTGAAATCCGCCGGAGACACGGTTTCATAGTCCGTCACATTGGTGAGGCCGACAAAGTTGACGTTGCCGGGGGCATTCGTGATGTAGATTCCCGGACAACCGATTCCCAGCACATTGGCTCCGCTGACCATGGGGCGGTTGGCGAGGTAGTAGTTGAGCACGGTGGCACTGTCCGCGGAATTGGTATTGTAGATGAGCAGCAAGTCTTTCGTCACGTCCACCGGGTACATGACCGTGGGCGAAAAGATGCTCGCCACCGTATCATTGCCACCGGCGGCCAGCAGCTTCACTTGACTGCATGCAGTGGTGTTGGTTTGGCCGTAGGTATTGTCCCCCCAGGAAACCACAGTGCCGTTGTTCAACAAGGCCACGCTATGATTCCACCCGGCGGCAATGGCCTTGACGTTAGTCAGTCCATCCGGAACGTTGGTCTGGCCGGAGTCATTGAGTCCCCATGCCACCACGGTGCCATTGCGCAGCAGCGCCAGACTGTGCTGCTCCCCCGCCGCCACCGCCACCACATTGCTCAAACCTGCCGGCACCTCGGTTTCCCCAGCGCTGTCATAGCCCCAGGCCACCACGGTGCCATCGCCTTTGAGGGCCAGGGTATGAAAGTCTTGGGTGGCAATGGCCGTGACATTGGTGAGACCGGGCGGAACATCCGTGGTGTAATAACCGGCGTCATCATCGTCAAAACCCCAGGCAACCACCGTGCCGTTGGTCAGCAGGGCCACATTGTATTCATAACCACAGGCCACGGCTTTGACGCCGGACAAATTGGTTTGAACGACTGCCAGACTGTTGGTATATCCCCAAGCTTCCACCGTGCCATCGCTCCGCACGGCCAAACCTTGGTCATAACCGGTGGCAACAGCCACGGCATTGGTCAGATCCGCCGGGACACTGGCCCAAGTGTAACCCCACTGAATCACACTGCCATTATCCAAGACGGCCACGGTGTCATAATCCCCGGCGGCGATGGCCGCGATATTCGTGAGGCCGGAGGGAACGGTGGTTTGGCCGTATTCATTGTTTCCCCATTCCCAGGCACTGCCTGGAATCACCGGCGTCACCTGCCAGACATTGGTGACGCTGCCGGCGGCGTTGGACACGATGAGGGAGTAGGTGCCTGAATTGGTGACGATGAATGTGTAGTTTGAGGAAGTGGCTCCAGCCACGTTGGTGCCATTCAACTGCCATTGGTAATGGAGGGGAAAGCCGTCGGTTTGGTAGGGCGCACTGGCTGAGACGTTGAGGCCAAGGCTGGTTTGATAGAGGACGGCTTGGTTGGTGGGTTGGGTGGCGGAAAGAATGACCGGCGGGGTTACGAGATGAAAATTGGCGTTGGAACTGGTAAGGCTGCCCATTCCGGCGTTGTCCGTGACGATGACATCATAGGCGACTTCCTGGGCGGCCTGCACATTGGTGAGGGTCAGCGTGGCGTTGGTGGCTCCGGCCAGGTTCACACCATTAGTCTGCCACAAATAGGTCACACCGTAAAGGCCTGCGCCCCGGGCGGAAAAGGTGACGGTGCCATTGGTGATCTGGTATTGGTCGGTGGGTTCAAGCGTGATAACGGGGGTGCGCGGGCCGGTGCGGACGGCGAGGGCGTGGTTCCCGCCAGCCGCAATGGCCACCACATTGGTTAAGCCAAACATCGGAACCACCGCGTCATCAGCGCCCCACACGACAACTGTACCGTCCTTGATGAGTGCCATACTGTAGGCCGCATAATCGTCAGGATACCCGGAATCATCAATACTGCCACCCGCCGCAATGGCGACGACATTTGTCAGACCAGCAGGCACATTAGTTTCGCCATTATCATCACTACCCCAGGTTGCCACGGTGCCATTGGCCAGCAGGGCCATGCCGTGGTAGGGGCCGGCGGCCACGTCCACCACGTTGCTCAAACCCGCCGGGAGGTTGGTTTGGCCATATGCGTTGTCACCCCAAGCGACCACCGTGCCGCCGCCGTTGGTTGTTACCACCAGATTGAATTGAAAGCCCGCAGCGATGGCTACGACATTGGAAAGGCCGGCAGGCACACTGGCTTCCCCGTCCTCCCCATATCCCCAAGCCACCGGCAAGCCATTGCCGGTCAGCGCCAGACTATGCAGGGCTTGGGCGGAGATTACCGTGGCATTCGTCAAGTTTGATGGCACATTGGTCATGGTATAACCTAAAACCGGATCATCCCAGCCCCACGCCACCACACTCCCATTCGTCAATAGGGCCACGCTATGATACCAACCGGCGGCCACCATAGCAACGCCTGTCAGGTCGGCCGGCACATTGGTCTGGCCATAGCCATTCCAGCCCCACGCCACCACGGTGCCATTATTGAGCAAGGCCAGGCTGTGGGCGAATCCGGCGGCCACTTGCAGGGCATTCGTCAAGCCATACGGCACGTCACATTGGCCCACCGTATCCCCGCCAAAGCCCACCGTCATGGTTTTGGACGGCTTGGCCAAAATGTAGAAGGCCTGATTGGTGGGCTGGCTGTAATAGGTGTAATTGTTGGAGGTATAGCCGATGCCAAGCCAGTTCCAAGCGGATATAGGGTTCAGGAGGTTGGTGGTGGCGAGAATGTCGTAGGGAACGAAATTGGTGCCACCGGTGATGCCGAAGCTAGCGGTCGGAGTGGCGGTGCCGGGACCGGCGAGGGTGAAATTGGTGAGATAGACAGGATGACTGTAGGCGGCGGCTGTGGAAAGGCTGCTGGCCAGCATGCTGAAGCGCATCATGGGGGCGGACGGGGCAGGATGGGCGGCGGCATACTCGGCGGCCAAGGCGTCGTAATCCACATTGGTGTCGTTGAGCAAATAGACGCCATCGCCGAGGGACCAGGCATCGAAGCCATGAATATTTATTGGCAGAGGCGGCCAAGGGAGCCGGGTACCTGGGGCGTGTTGGGCGGACCAAAAAGTGCCGTTGCGGGGCATGGAATCGGCAGGGATAGGCGGGACTTGTTCGATCAACTGGAGCACGGCGGCAAGGTCATCGCCGGAAAGGGATGAATTGGTCTGAGCGCGGGCGCAAGGAAGCGCGGCAGCCATAATAGCGAGGCAGAACAACAGTCTTCTGAATAATTTCATAGGTTTCCCGGCAATCCCAGAGTCATGGTCTGAAATGGGTTGGTTTTCAGACCGTTATATTATGGATTCTCGCCCAAGACGGGAAATTGCCAAGCACTAATTCATGGGGTCCGGGGAAAAGCCGGGCGGATGCCGGGGCGGTGAATGACTTTCAGCGCGGGCCGAAAAATTGCCAGGAGAAAAAAGCGCGGCACTGACGGATGAATTTTTTTGACAAGCGACGAAAGTAATGCAAAAGTACTTTCCGGTTCGGGCGCGGCCAGGCCAAAGGGTCGCGACAAAGAGATTTGAACGCCGTCCCGGCTGGGCGGCGGACGGGTGTTCTTTGACATCGTTAAATAGGCACGAGGCGCCAGGCTTTGGGCGCGAGGGGGACGGGGGCGAGTCCACTGCCCGAAGTCGGAGGAGCCGGGCGTTATCAGGCGATCAGGCCGGCGTTATGGGAGGTGATTTGAGGCGTTATCGGTGTCCCCGATTGCCCCCTGAAATATCGGCTCATATCGGGTTGTACACAGTTTTTGACCGGGGGGGGAGGGGAGAAAATTGAAACATCCAACATCGAACAGCCAACGCCCAACATCCAGTGCGAAAGAGGGCGGCGGTGAAGGTGGAGTGCCGGTGGCTGGCAACCTTGCTGCGGCCGAGGACGGCCGCGCTCCGGTCAAGGTAAGTCAAGCCTGGATGAACCGGGGGGCGGGCGGCGTAGCGGACTCTGTCAGGGCTGACCAGCCCAACCGGCCCCACCTGCGGAGGACCCGTTTCCAGCCCGGTCGCGCGCAAACCTCCTTTCCTCCCTTCCATTGGTTTGCTTTAATGTCGCTCATGCGTCCAAAGACCGCCCATCACCTGCGCAAATTGCTCCTTCCGGGCGGCTTGGCAAATCCGTCCGCAGGGTCGTCTCGAAGCTGGCGCGTCCTCGGTCTGGGTGCGCTGCTGCTGCTGCTGGTCGCGACGGGTGGGCCGGTCCGGGGCGCGGACAGTCCGGGCATCCGGTATGCGCCGCCGGAAGCGTGGGTCACGACGCACTTTGTCCGGCAGCCGGCGGTGGCGGACGGGGAGGCCGGGGCAGATGAGCGGACCCAGCTCTGGGAACAGCAGATCAATGTGAGTTCGAACGCGACGTTCTTCCACTCGATCCGGCAGATCCGCACGACGGCGGGATTGCAGAAGGGTTCGACGATCACGATCGATTTCAATCCGGGCTACGAGACGCTGACGTGGCATTGGGCGCGAATCTGGCGCGACGGGCAGCATCTGGACCGGCTGGACACGAACCAGGTGAAGATCGTGCAGCGGGAGCAGGACCTGGATGATTACCTCTTGAACGGCCGGAAATCCGCCGTGCTGGTGCTGGATGATGTCCGGGTGGGCGACAGCATTGATTTTTCCTACACGCGGAAGGGGTTGAACCCGATTTACGCCGGGCATTTTGCGGCCGAGGTCCCGGTGCAGACGGAGCAACCGGCGGACCGCTTGCTGACGCGGCTGCTGTGGCCCAAAAACCGCGCGCTCTTTGCCCAGCCCCACGGGTGCACGGTGCAGCCGGCGGTGGTGGCGGGGACCAATGGCACGGAATATGTCTGGGACCTGAACCGGACGCCGGGCCTGACGCCGGAGGATTCGCTGCCGGGCTGGTATGACCCGGAACAGTGGGTGCAACTGACGGATTTTGGCAGTTGGGCGGCGGTGGATCGTTGGGCGCTGTCGCTGTTCCCGCCGGCCCCGGCCCTTTCACCGGCCCTCACGCAAAAGATCAAGGAATGGCGGCAGCTCCCGGACGCGGAACAGCAGGTGCTGGCGGCCCTGCGGTTCGTGCAGGACCAGGTCCGGTATTTCGGGATCGAAGTCGGGGCGAGCACGGTGAAGCCGGCGGATCCGGCAACGGTCTTTGCCCGGCGCTACGGGGATTGCAAGGACAAGTCGTGGCTGCTGGTCTCGGTACTGCGGACGCTGGGGGTGGAGGCGTATCCGGTGCTGGTGAACTCGACCGTGGGACGGGGGCTGGACAACTGGCGGCCCACGGCCAATGCGTTCGACCATTGCATCGTGGTGGCGGTCCTGAACGGGCAGTCGTATTGGTTGGACCCGACGATGACTTATCAGCGGGGCCCGCTGGCGCTGAATTATCTGCCGCCGTATGAGCGCGGGCTGGTGGTGGCGCCGCGCACGACGGCGCTGGCGGTGATCCCGCCGCCGGCGGATTTTTCGCAGACGGCGGTCACGGAATATTTCCAGCTCGGCCACCAGGGCATGCCTTCCAGCCTGACCGTGGTGACGGTGGCCAAAGGCCATGAGGCGGACCGGCGGCGCGAATTTTTCACCACGACCAAGCGCGCGGAGATTGAAAAGAATTGCACGCACTTCTATGCCGACCAGTATCCGGGCATCCGGATGACGACGCCGGTGGCGCTCCAGGATGACATGGATCTGAATGTGTTCCAGACGACGGAGACGTATGAGTTTGACGACGTCTGGAAGCGTTCAGCCAAGGATAACAAATACCAGTGCGAATTTTATCCGACGAGTCTGGCCGGGCTGTTCGCCAAACCGGAGGACACGGACCGGACGATGCCGCTGGGCCTCCGGTATCCCCGGCACATGTTCCTGCGCACGGAGGTGACGGTTCCCGACCCGGTGCAGGCTTCCACGGCACAGAAGACCATCACGGATGGATCCTTCCGGTTTCATAAGGATTTTCAGGGTGCCGGCAACCGGCTGGTGATCCAGTATGAGTATCAGGCGCTGGCCGATTCGGTGGCCCCGGAAGCGATGGCGGATTATCTCGAGCACATGGACGAAAGCGCGAAGCTGCTGGGAAACACATTTGTGTGGCAGTGATATGCCCCGGCAGTGGCGGTTTGCGCCCGCCACCCCCCCGCCCGCCATTGGCTGTTGGGAGTTCGATGCTGGTTGTTGGCTGTTTCCCATGGCTTCGCCCCTTTGCACCACGGTGCCTTGGCGGTAAATCCCCCTCCCCTGAAACCTCCTTTCCACCCGCGTCCCGATTTGCTTTAATATCCGCCCATGCGTCCTGAGACCGTCCAACACCTTCGCACGCTGCTCCTCCTGGGCCGCGTGTCGAATCTGCCTACGGTGTGGTCCAACGCCCTCGCCGGATGGTGGCTTGCCGGGGGCGGGCATCCCGGCCGGCTTCCGCTCCTGCTCCTCGGGCTCAGCCTGCTCTATGTCGGCGGGATGTTCCTGAACGACGCCTTTGACGAGGATTTCGACCGCCAGCGCCGCGCCGAACGTCCCATTCCCTCCGGCCGGATCACCGCCCGCGAAGTCTGGCGCCATGGCCTCGGCGCGCTCGGCCTGGGTTTTCTCCTCCTCCTGTTCACGGGCTGGACCGCCGGCTTCTTCGCCCTCGTCCTCGCCTTTTTCATCCTGCTCTACGATGCCGTCCACAAAGCCGTCACCGCCTCTCCCTGGCTCATGGGCGTCTGCCGGTTCTGGGTGTATCTCATCGCCGCCGCCGCCGCCGGCGGAGTCAATGGCTGGGCCATTGCCTGCGGCTTCGTCATGGCGCTCTATGTGGTCGGCCTCAGCTACGTGGCCAAGCGCGAAACCTACCTCAGCCGTCCCGGCCTCCTCGGCCAGATCTCCCGCTGGCCCTTCGCTCTCCTCGCCACCCCGGTGTTGCTCGCCGTCGTGCTGAACACCGGCCCGTGTCTGCCACCGGCCCTCTGGATCTCGCTGGTACTGGCCCTCTGGATCGGCTTCAGCCTGCAATCCCTCGTCGAAGCCGCCGGCCCCCATGCCGGCCGCATCGTCACCGGCCTGCTTGCCGGCATCACCATCGTGGATTGGCTGGCCATCGCCCCCGCCTGCCCCCGCGCCCTCAGCCTCGTCTTCCCAGTCCTGCTGCTCGTCACCAAACTGGCTCAACGCTTCATCCCGGCAACGTAGATTGGCCATGTTCAAGCGATTGACCAGCCTGTTCAAACTCCGCCCCTTCGCCCCAGTCAGGCTGTTTGTGGCCGTGGCCTTGGCCGGCAGTCTTCTGTCCCTTGCCATAGGGCTCATCTACGCCCGCCTCCAGCCAAAAAAATATTCCTGCACGGCCCGCCTCAAAATCGAATGGGAAATAACCGTCGGCACCAACGGCCCGCAGGCCACATATGAATACGATCCCGGTTACATATCGAAAACGCTCACCTTGATCCGCTCAGACACCATCCTGACCAACGTCATCAACGATCTGAACCTGACCACTGATTTGGGTAAAAAATACTCTCAGGGGAAACCGTTCATGACCGCCGAGGCAATCGCCTGGCTGAACGGGTGCATGGAGGTGACCAAAGTCCACGGCGGCAAACTGATTGCTATCACCTTTTACAGCAATGGCGACAGTGAAAATGAACTCGAAGCCGAGCGGCTTGCCAACACAGTGGCCGGCTGCTACCAAGCCTCCCAGCAAAAAAACTGGCCTGATGTCCGCAAACAGACGCTTGCCAGACTCGGGGAACAAGAGCAAAAACTGAATACGGAGATGGCCGCCTGCTTCACAAACACGCCGGCAAAAAAAAACACAGGAACTGCAGCGTCAGCTAAACGATATTGTCTTTGAAGAATCACACCTGACCGGACCGCCCCTGCCGACCGAGCCAGTAGTTCTGGTTAACCACGCTACCCCGAATTGGCGGCCAATTGAGCGGGCAAATCCGATTAGCCTGCCAGCCATCGGTTTGGTCGGTCTCTTCCTTGGACTCGGTGCCGTATTTCTTTCCCACCGCCTGAACCATCCGCCCGTTACCACTTGAGTCACTGCGTGCCGGCCGCCATTCTGACTTCCAGCTTCTAAATCCTATCTTCTCGCCCTAAAATCCCTCCGGCTGCCGGAACACCTTGGCCCAATCCAACTGCCCCACCAGCACGCCCGACACGATCAGCACCATCGCCGCGCAGAACGTGTGCGTGATCGGTTCCCCCAGCACGTAATGCGCCCAGGTCGTCGTCGACAGCGGAATGAAATTGTTGAACAGCATCACCCGGCTCGTCCGCCAGTGCCGCAACGCCGAATTCCACAGCGCATAGGGCACCACCCCGCCGAACAGGATCGCCAGCAACTGCACCCCCGCATGCCGCCCGTCCACCGCCAGTCCGCCCCGGAAACAGATCTCCGCCACCCCCACCGGCAGCAGCCACACGCCCGACATCCACATTGAATTCGCCGCCACTTCCACGCCGTTGATGTGCTGCGCCAGAATCCGGCTCTGATGGTTGTAATTCGCCCACGTCAGGCTCGCCAGCAACCCGCAGGCTTCGCCCGCCAGATTGAAGCCCGATGTCTGCAGCGCCGGCCAGAACAGCACCACCACCCCCGACACCGCCAGGAACGCCGCCCCATACCGCCGCAGGCTCGACAGATTCCACTTCGGCCTTTCCTCGATCAGCAACGCCCACACCGGCGAAGCCCCGATGTACAGCGCCACATGCGACGCCGCCGTCAGGTGGAGCGCCCAGCAGAACACGATCGTATAGGCCGCCAGGCTCGAGCCTCCGCGCCACCACAACTGCCGCCGCAAACCCGGCGCCAGCGGCGGATACGCCCCCAGCCACCGCGTGTACCGCAGCAAAACGGACAGGATGATCCCCGCAAACAGAAACCGCGTCGCCCCCGTGAACACCGGCGGCCACGAAGCCACCAGCCACTTCGTTCCCGCATTGTTCCCCCCCCACAGGAACACCACCAGCAGCAGACTGCCGGCGATCGTGGAAGCATGGTTCTTATTTTGTGACACGCCGGGCAAATTACGGCATCCCGCCCCCATGGCGAGCAAAAACCCGCTCAAATAGTTGCACATTTGCAGCTTGTCCCGCCAACCCAATGCCCTGCGGATGCACCACGCGCGCCTCTCACCGGAGGTTGGGAGTTGGATGTTCGATGTTGGATGTTTCCGCCTCCGGAAAAGATTTGACCCCTGCCGCGCAGAATCTAACTTTCCCCCATGGACCATTCACCCGGATTTCTCCAACTCGTCACCGAAGCCAAAAAGAACGTCACTGAAATCAGCCTCGCCGTCGCGCGCGCCCGCCTCGCCGCCCATCCCGGCACCGTCCTCCTCGACGTTCGCGAAGACCACGAATGGCAGGCCGGCCACGCCGCCGAAGCCGTCCATCTCGGCAAAGGCATCCTCGAGCGCGACCTGGAAAAACTCTATCCCTCCCCCGACACCGAGATCATCATGTATTGCGGCGGCGGCTTCCGTTCCGCCCTCACCTGCGACGCCGCCCAAAAGATGGGCTACCGGAAAGTCACCTCCCTCATCGGCGGCTACAAAGCCCTCGTCGCCGCCGGCTGGCCGATGAAGACCGGTGCCTGAAAAAGGTAGGGACGCCGCGCTGCGGCGTCCCTGTTTCCAACAAAACCTGCCCGGGGAACGGCTCAATCGCCGCCCTTGGCCCCGTCACAGCTTGTAATACTGTTCCCAATCCTTCCGCGGCGGCACCCCGTCCAGCAGCTGGTTCGCCAGCGCGTGGTTCGTGATCTGCCGTGTGGCCGGATCGAACTCCAGTTTCGCGTTCACCCGCTGCGCGATGATCCCCAACGCCATCGTCTGGCACAGCGGACCCGCCACCGCAAAGGACGAACGGCACTGCTCGTCTCCCTTGCACGCCAGCAGGAAGTTCTTGTGATGGTTGGAAGGGCTCTTCGGCACCCGCGGCAGCTTGCTCGCCATCTCCGCCGCCTTCGACTCCGGAATGATCTTCAGGGTCGAGCCATGCGACCCGCCCTTGAACGTCAGACCCTCGCCGTAAATCACCTTGCCCGGCGGATTCACCTTCGTATCCAGCGAGCCCGTGGACGGCGGCGGAATGTTCGCATCCACCACCGGCGCCCCCAGGTTGTCCGGCAGCGGCGGCAGATTCTTCTGGCCGTCATACCACGTCAATTCCACCGGCGGCATCGTCCCGCGCGCCGGGAACCGGAACGCCAGCGTCGAGGCCTGCGGGAAAATGAACGGGCTGTACCCGTCCAGCTTCACCGCCTCCACTTCCGTCGGCAGGCCCAGCTGCAAAAATTGATGCGCCGTGTCAAAGATGTGCGCCCCCCAGTCGCCCAGCGCGCCGTTGCCGAAATCGAACCACGACCGCCAGTCGCCGTTGATATAGCCCTTGTTGTATTTGTGATACTCCGCGGTCGTCAGCCAGCAATCCCAGTCCAGCGTCGACGGCACCGGCTGCTCCGGCAGCAGCCCGTCCACATGCATCCCGTGCCAGCGCCGCACGCCGTTCATGTACGCCGTGATCTTCGTCACATTCTTGATGATCCCCGCCTCCGTCCACGCCTTGAACTGGAAATAGTTCGCGTCCGAATGGCCCTGGTTGCCCATCTGCGCCGCCACCTTGTACTTCTTCTCCCCCTCCATCATCAGCGCGATCTGGCGGTAGCTGTGCGCCATCGGCTTCTCGCAATACACGTGCTTGCCCAGCGCCATCGCCGCCATCGTGATCGGGAAATGCGAGAAATCCGGCACCCCCACGCTCACCGCCTCGATGTCCTTGCCCATCTTGTCGAACATCTCCCGGAAATCCTGGAACCGCGGCACGTTCGGGAACATCTTCAGCACGCCCAGCGTGTGCGGCGCCCCCATGTCCGTGTCGCACAGCGCCACGATGTTCGCCAGCCCCGTCGCATGCAGCGCCTTCACGTCCTCCGCGCCCCGGTTGCCGATGCCGATGCACGCCAGGTTCACCTTGCCCGTCGTGGACGCCCCCAGCAACAGCCGCGGCATCATCACCGTGCCCGCCCCCGTCGCCAGCACACTCTTGAGAAAGGACCGCCGGCGCATCTGCGCCAGCCCCGCCATTTGATTCTGAGCTTTGATTTGGTTCGGTTTCATAGGAATAGGATTGTTCAAAAGTTCACTGAAATTCACTGCGCGGCTTTGGGAGCCGGAAATTTCGGGTTCGTATATGCGCCCGGCGCCGCCGTCTGGATGTTCACCGGCACTTCCGCCGGCACTTCGCCCACGGCCCACTTGATGCCGCCCGTCAGCAGGTTCTGGAACACCGGATTCGTCCACACATCTTCGCGATGGCCCAGGGCCGTGTACCACACGCGGCCCTTGCCCTCCCGGCGCGCCCACGTGTTCGGATACGGCGGCCGCTGATACATCGTTCCCTTCATGTGCGGCGCGTCGATCACCGTCAGCACATGGATGTCCGGCACGAAATCCTTCAGCGAGTACCACTCTTCCTTGAACGCGAAGCTCGCCCCCGCCTGCTCCAACCCCGGAAACGCCGGGTCCACCACCGTGTTCGTCGCCACCTGCTGCGCGCCGTGAATGATGAATTCCCCGCCGATGAACCGCACATACGGGTCCGCCTGCTCCCCGTGGTTCACATACCGGTCCGGGCCCTTCTTGGATTCGTTGTCCGTGTGGAACGTGTCATCCGCCGCATGGGTGCCGATGAACCCCTTGCCCGACCGCACATAATCAAACAGCGCCTGCTTCCCCGCCGGCGTCATCGGCGGCTGCCCGTCCGTGCCCTTCGTGCACAGGTCGCCCGTGGTATAGAAGAACACCGCGTCAAACTGCGCCAGATACTCCGGGCTGAACTTCGAACCGTCCTTCGAGAACGTGAACTCCCAGCCGTTCTTCTTCCCCAGGTCCAGCAGGATTTTCTCCGCAAAACTCGGCTGCCCCTTCTTCCACGAAATGACGTCGTGCTCAAATCCGCTGGATTTCGTGAAAAACAGGATTTTCTTGGGTGCCGCCGAGGCGGTGACCGCAAAGACGAGGAAGCAAAAAACGATGGTGACGAACAGGGTACGGAGTTGAAATGCTTTCATGAATTCTAATGTTGGATGGAAAAATACGCGGTTTGGTTACGAAAAACATCAAAATTCACCGGCCGGGGCCGGAATCCAATCCGCCCGCAAAACTTGCCATAAGCCATAGCCGTCAAACCGATTGCCGCATTTTTCAGGTCGTTGCTGTTCGGTACGGGATTGTGCCGCCCGCCAACCAACCTTGACGGCTTGGACTCCCTTTGACCGGGTTGGACTGGTGCCCCCATTATCGGCCCGGTGCCCTCACCAAGCGTCCCTTCGCTGCCCCGCGCCTCGCGCCGTTTTGACCATCCGTCGGCCCCCAAAGTGGCTTTGCTTTCATTTATGTCCGGCGTCATAATTTTCACAACTTATTCATAATAAGCATTTTGAGAAAAACAAACAGTGGCTTTGTTTCGTAATTTTTCTTCCTTGGCCACCCCTCTTCCTCGCTTGGCCCAGCGGCCCTGACGCAGTCAGTGGCCGTCACACAGTGGCCTGACCGTCTGCATTCCACCCGCAAAAAAAATACCCAGGTCAAAACCTGTATATAATCCGTTATAAGCCGGTATTAGCCGATATTAGCCGTTATCCCAGAGGCCACTCGGGGCCACCGATTACGCCTCAAACCTCCACCCATACCGC
>Ga0316222_1004381_pt1 | contig 12948 bp, 10 predicted proteins | sample TBH18011metaG_FD_206008 | JGI IMG/M metagenome (GOLD analysis project Ga0316222, IMG submission 206008) | Freshwater microbial communities from Trout Bog Lake, Wisconsin, USA - TBH18011 | ecosystem: Environmental > Aquatic > Freshwater > Lake > Hypolimnion/Profundal zone | place: USA: Wisconsin... | reverse complement strand
CCAGATCGGCGTGTTCATCGAGCAGCGGCGGGGCGCGGTAGTCGCATTCCCAGCCGTCGATGCGGATCGGGTTGCCGACGGCGTGCAGGATGCCGCCATCGGACGGGATTTCCACCACCATGTGGCGCCATCTGGTTTGTTCGCTGGCGAGGGCGGTTTCCAGCGAGCAGACACCGGCGGCGACCACGCCGACCGGGGTCAGCAGTTGCACCCATGCCTCGGTGGGGCGTTGGGCGATGATTGCTGCTATCGCGGGCACCACGATTTCGCGGTTGGCGGTGCGGGCGGCCATGGTGGCGAAGCGTTGATCGGTCAGCCATGTGGGCTGTTCGGCCTTGTCGGCGAAGGCGGTCCAGAACGCGTCGTGGGTGATGAACAGCGAGAGCCAGCCGTCGGCGGTGCGAAACACCTGGGCCGGCACGATGTAGGGGTGCGCCGAGCCGGCATAGCGCTGCATCTTTTCGCCGATGTTCAGCGCGGCGGAGGCGAGATAGTTGAGCTGCGACAGCATCACGTCGTACATGGCGATATCGACCTGGCCGCCTTTGCCCTCGATGATTTTCGCCAGCAGGCCGAGGGCGGCCATGATGCCGGCTGAGTTATCGACGGCGGAATAGCCGGTCTTGGTCGGTGGCGCATCGGGCTCGCCGGTGAGTTCCATCACGCCGGTCATCGCCTGGATGATGTAGTCGTAGGCGGGGCGTTCGGCGAGCGGGCTGTCCAGGCCGAAGCCGGTGAGTGCCACGCAGACCAGCTTTTCGTTGACGGTGCGCAGCGCGTTGTAGGTGAGGCCGAGCTTCGCGATGGCTGACGGCCGCAGATTGACCAGCATCGCGTGGGCGGTGCGGCAGAGGTCGTGCAGTTCGGCCTGGCCTTCCGGGGAGGCGAGGTCGATCACCACGCTGCGCTTGTTGCGGTTGAGGCTGGCGAAATAGGCGTTGTGCGGGCCGATCTTGTGCGGGCTGACCCGGCGGGCGATGTCGCCGGTGGCGGGTTCGATCTTGATCACATCGGCGCCGAGATCGGCCAGCAGCAGGCCGCCGTAGGGGCCGGACAGCATGTGGCCGATTTCCAGGATGCGGATGCCCGCCAGCGGTCCGCTCAACCGAGCACCTCTTTCAGGCCGGCGATCACGCTTGGCAGCGTCATTTCGCTGGTGAAGATGCGGGCGACGCCGAGGGCGCGCAGGGCCGGTGCGTCTTCGAGCGGGATGGTGCCGCCGAGGAAGATCGGGATGTCTTCGGCGCCCAGCGCCTTCAGGCTGGCGATGGTTTCCTCCACCAGGTCCATGTGGCTGCCGGAGAGGATGCTGAGGCCGACGGCATCGACGTCTTCATCGACGGCGGTGCGGGCGATGAAATCGGGGGTTTTGCGCAGGCCGGTGTAGATCACCTCGGCGCCGGCATCGCGCAATGCGAGGGCGATGATCTTGGCGCCGATGTCGTGGCCGTCGAGGCCGGGCTTGGCGACCAGGATGCGCTTGCCCTTGAGGGCGGGGGGGAGAGCATCGCTCATAGCCGGATCGGCTCCTGGAAATCACCCCATCGTTTTTTCAGGCAGGCCACCATTTCGCCGACGGTGGCGTAGGCGTGGCAGCAATCGACGAGATAGGGCATGAGGTTTTCGCGATCATCCGCCGCCGCCACTTCCAGCCGGGCCAGGGATTGGGCGACGGCCTGGTTGTCGCGACGGTCCATGACCGCGGCGAAGCGCTCGCGGACGTGGCGGGCGGCGGCGGGGTTCATGCGGAACACCTCGCCGGTGGTGGCACCTTCGCCGGTTTGTTGAAAGGCGTTGACGCCGACAACGATGGTGCGTTTTTCGTCGACGTTGATCTTGCGTTCGAGCGCCCGTTCGGCGAGGCGGGCCTGGAGCCAGCCTTCCTCGATGGCCTTGATGACGCCGCCGTAGTCGTCGATCTCGCCCATCACCTTTTCGATTTCGGCTTCCATGCGGTCGGTGAGGAACTCCACCAAGTGGCTGCCGCCGAGCGGATCGACGCTGCGGGCGATACCGCTCTCGTAGGCGATGATCTGCTGGGTGCGCAGGGCGAGTTCGGCGGAGAACTCAGTGGGGATCTGGGTTGCTTCATCGAAGGCCGCGGTGAAGATCGACTGCGCGCCGCCCATGACGGCGGCCATGGTTTCGACCGCGACGCGCACCACGTTGTTGTAGGGCTGGGCCGCCGTGAGGGAGGAGCCACCGCAGACGACGCCGAAGCGGAACAGCAGCGCCTTGTCGTCGGTGACGCCGTAGCGTTGTTTCAACAGCTTCGCCCAGAGACGGCGGGCGGAGCGGAATTTGCAGACCTCTTCGAAGAAATCCATGTGGACGTAGAAGAAGAAGCTCAGCCGCTTGGCGAATTTCTCGACGCTGCCGCCGCGGGCGATCAGTTCATCGACGTAGGCGAGGCCGTTGGCCAGGGTGTAGGCGATCTCCTCGACCGCCGTGCAGCCGGCGTCTCGCACGTGAGCACCGGCGATGGAGATCGGGTTGAAGCGCGGCGTGGTGTCGTTGGCATACAGGATCGAATCGGCGATCAGCCGCATCGAGGGGCGCACCGGGAAGATCCAGGTGCCACGGGCGACGTATTCCTTGAGGATGTCGTTCTGGATGGTGCCGGTGAGTTTGGCACGCGGCACGCCCTGTTTGTCGGCGCAGGCGACGTACATCGCGTAGATGATCGCGGCGGTGCCGTTGATGGTGAAGGAGGTGGAAATGTCAGCGAGGTCGATGCCCTCGAACAGCACCTCCATTTCCGCCAGGTTCGACAGCGAGACGCCAACCTTGCCGACTTCGGGGCGGGCCATCGGGTCGGTTGGGTCGTAGCCGCACTGCGTCGGCAGGTCGAGCGCCACCGACAGGCCGGTCTGGCCGCCGGCGAGCAGGAATTTGTAGCGCTGGTTCGATTCCTCGGCGGTGCCGAAGCCGGAATATTGCCGCATGGTCCAGAGCCGGCCACGATAGCCGTCGGCGAAGATGCCGCGGGTGAAGGGGAATTGGCCGGGCAGGCCTTCACTGACGATGTCGTGGTCCGCAGCCGTGGCGACCACCGGCACCTCGATGCCCGACGGGATCACCAGGCCGGGCGGCGGCGGGGCGGCTTCGGCCTCCGGGGTGGCGGGGGCTTCGATCCTGGTTGCGATCGACATGGTGTTCTCCCTGGGCGTGCCGGGCTTAGGGGGAATATGCTGCCTCCCCGCCCGATCTGTTGATGCGCAGTATGACCCAGGGGCTGCGCTTGTGAAGTGCGTTCACTCAGGGGAACATGAACAGCATCCAGGGCAGGCCGATCGCCAGGTACACCGCCAGAAACATCACGCCGAAGATGGCGCCGAGCCGCCACCAATCCGCTGATGGCAGGTAGCCGGAGCCGTAGTAGACCGGGCTTGGCCCGGTGCCATAGGGCGTGATGATGCCCATCAGGCCCATCGACAGTGCCAGCAGCAGCGAGAACTGCAGCATGTTCACCCCGGGGATGGCCGATGCGGCCGCGAGCATGACCGGCACCATCGCGGTGACATGGGCGGTTGAGCTGGCGAACAGGTAGTGGCCGAAATAGGATACCAGCAGCAGGGCGACCATGGCGACTGTCGGCGAAAATCCGTGCAGATGGGCGGCGATGGTGGCGGCGAACCAGCCGACGAAGCCGGTTCGGTTGAGGCCGTCGGCGAGTGCCACCAGGGTTGCGAACCAGGCCAGGGTGTTCCAGGCCGGCTTGTCGGCGAGAATGTCGTCCCAGGAGACGACCTTGAGCAGCAGCATCAACGAAATCACGATCAGCACGACGGTGGTGGCGTTGATCACGTTGGCCGCGAAGATCCACAGGCCCAGGGCGATCAGCACGAGCACGCCGAGGGTGATTTCGCGCGCCGACAGCGGGCCCATCCTGGTCAGTTGGGCGGCGGCCCAATCCGGCACCTCACGGCCGGATTTCACTTCCGGCGGGTAGATCCAGTAGGTGAGCAGCGGCACCGCCAGCAGCAGGATGATCCCGACCGGCAGGAAGGCGATGAACCACTGGCTCCAGCCCAGGTGGATGCCCACGGTTTTCTGCACCAGTTCCACCGCCAGCAGGTTCGGCGCCAGGGCTGTGAGGAACATCGAGCTGGTGACACAGGTGGAGGCGATCGCCACCCACATGATGTAGGCGCCGATGCGCCGGTAGGAGGGGTCGTTCGGCTTGGAGCCATACAGCATCGGCAGGTTGCGGATGATCGGATAGATCGTGCCGCCGCTGCGCGCGGTGTTGGAGGGGGTGAACGGCGCCAGCACGGCGTCGGAGAAGGCGATCGCGTAGCCGAGCGTGAGGGTTCTGCGACCCATCAGCTTGACCAGCAACAGCGCGAGGCGCTCGCCCAGGCCGGTTTTTTCATAGCCGAGGGCGAACACGAAGGCGCCGAAGATCAACCACACGGTGATGTTGGAGAACCCCGACAACGCCCACGCCAGGCTGGCGGTGCTGGCGTTGAAGCCGGGTTTGGCGAGTTCGGCCGGGCTGAACAGCACCCAGGGCGACAGCACGGTGACCACCATGACGCCGATCAGGCCGATCGCACCGCCGGGCAACGGTTCCAGCATGAGGCCGACGATGACGCCGGCGAAGATGGCGAAGTAATACCAGGCGTGCTGGGCCAGGCCGGGGGGTGGGATGACGGCGATGATGATTGCCACCATGATCGGCACCAGCGCACGCCATATCCGCTGCTTGGTGCCACCTGTTGGGCTCGTTGCCATCGCACGGCGCTCCTGACAAACGTTGCGTTGTCCATCACGTGGGTGAAGCTTACTCCTGTTGCGCTATGGTATCAATCCGCAAAGCCGGTTTGTGACCGGCAAACCCGGACGGCGGGGTTGCCGGTTTTGGCTCCGCTGGCGGCGGCGGGCGGTGGATTGCGATGACGAATTTCGTAGGGCGGGAGCTCTTGAGCTTTCCTGGCGAGTGGCGGAGTGCATCCGCCCTACGGGTTCTTGCGTTATTTTCTTAATTTCTGTCAGGCAATGACGGTATTACTTTACGGCTTCGTCGTACATTGGCCGCAGCATGCCGTTCGGATCGCAGTTTGACGGGTCGGATTTCAGTTCGGTTTCGGCCTGCTTCATCATTGTGGCTTTTTCACTCGATGAGATGCCGAGGCCTTTTTCCATGTCGGCGATGGTGGCGGCCAACTTCTTGCCGTCGGCGACGCCGGTCCAGTTGCAAACCTTTGGCGCCATCTGCATTTCGTAGAACATGCCGATGGCTTCCTTCTGGGCATGCGCCGGCGCGATCGAGCCGATGGCAAGCACGGCGCAGACGGTGGCCAGAACGATTTTCTTCATGGGATTTCCTCACAATGGGCCGCCCGATCGCCGTGATGGCGATCGGGGCCGTGGCCCTGTGAGGCGTCTACGCCTTTGAGGTCAAAGAACCGTTAAGCGCGCGACGGCGGTTGCGGCAATAGAACATAAGCCGGCGTTTCAGCAGCAGCCGCGGAAGCGCCCTTTGCCGATGGCGTAGCGCGCCTCCTGGCGTTCGCGGAAGAACTCCTTGTGCGTCATGATCGGCTGCTGCGGATGGTTGAGCTGGCGGTGTGCGACGTAGTTGTCGTAGTCCGGCACGCCCACCATCAGGCGGGCGGTTTGGACGACGATGTCGCAGACGAAGCGGGTTTTGGTTCTGATGGTTTCAGTCATCGCCAGCCGCCATCAGCATGTCGCCGGTGATTTCCACCGTGGTGTTCTTGGGGTTGCGCAGGGCGCGACGGGCGTCGACGAAGCCGTAGATCACCATGGTGATGACGATGACGACGAACAGGCCGGCGAGGCTGGCGTCCACGTAGTCGTTGATCACCACGCGGTTCATTTCGTGCAGCGTCTTGGCCGGGGCGAGGATTGTGCCGGCCGCCACCGCGTCACTGAACCGCTTGGCGTGGCTGAGGAAGCCGACGGCGGTGTTGGCGCTGAACACTTTTTCCAGGCCAGCGGTGATTGTGCACAGCACCAGCCAGACTGTTGGCACCATGGTGACCCAGGCGAACTTCTGGCGCTTCATCTTGAACAGCACCACCGTGCACAGGATCAGCGCCATGGCCGCCAGCATCTGGTTGGAGGTGCCGAACAGCGGCCACATCGTCCAGATGCCGCCGAGCGGGTCGATCACGCCCTGGTAGAGGAAGTAGCCCCACAGCGCGCAGGCCAGGGCGGAGCCGATGATGTTGTTGGCCCAGGATTCGGTGGATTTGAAGGCCGGGATGACGTTGCCGACCAGGTCCTGGATCATGAAGCGGCAGACGCGGGTGCCGGCGTCGACGGTGGTGAGGATGAACAGCGCCTCGAACAGGATGGCGAAGTGATACCAGATGCCGGCCAGCGCCGGGCCGCCGAGGAAGCCGGACAGGATGCTGGACATGCCGACGGCGAAGGTGGGAGCACCGCCGGTGCGTGACATGATGGTGGCTTCACCGACGTCGTGCGCGACCTGGGTCAGCACGTCCGGCGTTACCACGAAGCCCCAGGAGGTGATCACCTGGGCGGCATGGGCGGGGTCGGTGCCGATCAGGCCGGCGGCGCTGTTCATGGCGAAGTAGACGCCGGGGTGAATGACCGAGGCGGCGATCAGCGCCATGATCGCCACCAGCGATTCCATCAGCATGGCGCCATAGCCGATAAAGCGGATCTGGCTCTCGTTCTCGATCATCTTCGGCGTGGTGCCCGACGCGATCAGCGAGTGCCATCCGGACACCGCGCCGCAGGCGATGGTGATGAACAGGAACGGGAAGATGCTGCCGGCCCAGACCGGGCCGGAGCCGTCGGTGAACCGGGTGAGGGCCGACATCTGCAGGTCTGGCCGCACGATCATGATGCCGATGGCGAGCAGCAGGATGGTGCCGACCTTGAGGAAGGTGGACAGGTAGTCGCGCGGCGCCAGCAGCAGCCAGACCGGCAGCACCGAGGCGACGAAGCCGTAGCCGATGACGATCAGTGCCAGATCCTCACCGCTGTAGGTGAACCAGGTGGCGAGTTCGGGGGTTTCGGAGACGGTGCGGCCGTAGACCAGGGCCAGCAGCAAGAGGCCGGCGCCGAGCAGCGACATTTCGGCGATTTTGCCGGGGCGGATGAAGCGGCTGTAGATGCCCATGATCAGCGCGATCGGGATGGTGGCGAACACCGTGAAGGTGCCCCAGGCGCTGCCCTTCAGCGCGTTGACCACCACCAGCGCCAGCACGGCCAGCACGATGATGCAGATCAGCAGGATGCCGATGCCGGCGATGCCGCCGGCGACCGGGCCCATTTCGGAACGCACCATGTCGCCGAGCGATTTGCCGTCACGCCTTGTGGACAGGAACAGCACCGTCATGTCCTGCACCGCGCCGGCGAAGACCACGCCGGCGAGGATCCAGAGGGTGCCCGGCAGGTAGCCCATCTGGGCCGCGAGCACGGGGCCGACCAGCGGGCCGGCGCCGGCGATGGCGGCGAAGTGGTGGCCGAACAGCACGTATTTGTTGGTGGGCACGTAGTCGAGGCCATCGTTGTGGCGATAGGCCGGGGTCAGTCGCTTTGCATCGACGCCGAAGACCTTCTCGGCGATGTAGATCGAATAGAAGCGATACGCGATGAAGTAGATGCAGACTGAGGCGGTGACGAGCCAGGCGGCGTTGACCGGCTCTCCTCGGGTCAATGCGACAATGCCGAACGACACCGCGCCCAAGATCGCGATCCCGAGCCACATGAGCTTCTTTGGTAAAGTCACCGCTTCTCTCCTTTAGGCCGGCTGCCCAGCCAACACCATCGCGGTCCCCATGCAGAGGGCCTTGCTGGCGTTGCTCTGATCATGGTTGGCGCGGGGCCGCATTGATTTAGATCAGCAGGCGGTTTGGTTCCTGATCGAAATCGATGATCGGCCCGAGCGGCACCACGCCGGTTGGGTTGATGCCGGTGTGGCTCTGGTAATAGTGCCGCTTGATGTGATCGAAATCGACGGTCTCGCGGATGGCGGGGGTTTGATAGAGTTCGCGGGTGTAGGACCACAGGTTCGGGTAATCGACGATGCGGCGAAGGTTGCATTTGAAGTGGCCGACATAGACCGCATCGAAGCGCACCAGGGTGGTGAACAGCCGCCAGTCGGCTTCGGTCTGGCGCTCGCCGCAGAGGAAGCGCTGGCCGGACAGGCGTTGCTCCAGCCAGTCCAGCGTGTCGAACAGCGGGCGGACGGCGTCTTCGTAGGCTTGCTGGGTGGTGGCGAAGCCGGCCTTGTAGACGCCGTTGTTGAGCGTGTCGTAGATGCGGGCGTTCAGCGCGTCGATCTCAGTGCGGAGGTCGGCCGGGTAGTAGTCGCCGGCGTGGGCGCCGGCCTGGTCGAAGCCGCTGTTGAACATGCGGATGATGTCGGCTGATTCGTTGCTGACGATGGTTTGGCGCTGCTTGTCCCACAGCACCGGCACGGTGACGCGGCCGGAGTAGGCGGGGTCGGCGTGGGTGTAGACCTCGTGCAGGACGCGGGCGCCGTTGATGGGGTCGGCGATCACGCCGGGGCCGGGCTCGAAGGTCCAGCCTTCATCTCGCATCAGCCAGTGGGTGGCGGAGAACGAAATGGCGTTCTCCAGCCGCTTCAGCGCGCGGAAGATCATGGTGCGGTGCGCCCAGGGGCAGGCGCGGGAGATATAGAGGTGGTAGCGGCCGGGCTCGGCCGCGAAGCCGCCTTCGCCGGTGGGGCCGGGCGCTCCGCCTGGCGTGATCCAGTTGCGAAACTGGCTCTCGCTGCGCACGAAGCGCCCTCCGGTCTTGCCGGTGTCATACCATTGGTCGTGCCAGACACCGTCGATCAGCAGGCCCACTTTGCGGTCTCCCTTTTATTCGGCTGCGGCTTCGACCAGCACCAGCTCGGCATCCTGCTGGGCGGTCACCACGATTTCGCTTTCGTCGCGGATGCCGGCGCCGTCGCGGGTGCCGAGCTTGACGCCGTTGACTTCAACCGCACCCGTCGCCGGCACCAGATAGGCGATGCGGCCGGGGGCGAGCTTCAGGCGCAGGGTCTGGCCGGCCTTCAGGGTGGCGGCGAGCACGGCGGCGTCGGCGTTCAGCGGGAGTGCTCCGGTTTCGGCGTCGGCGGGACGGCCGGACGCCAGCACTTCGAACCCTGCCTCACGCGTGGCCTTTGGGAAGGTCTTGGCGCCCCAGTTCGGCTTGGCGCCGCGGCGATCCGGCAGGATCCAGATCTGGAAGATCCGCGTGGGGCCAGGCTCCAGATTGTATTCGGAATGCACCACGCCGGTACCGGCCGACATGATCTGCACGTCGCCGGCTTCGGTGCGGCCGACATTGCCCATGTTGTCCTTGTGGGTGATGGCACCCTCACGGACGTAGGTGATGATTTCCATGTCGCGGTGCGGATGCGGATCGAAGCCGGTGCCGGGGGCGATCTCGTCGTCGTTCCAGACCCGCAGGCGGCCCCAGTTCATGCGGTCGGGGTCGTGGTAGCTGGCGAACGAGAAATGGTGGCGGGCGTTGAGCCAGCCGTGGTCGGCGGCGCCGAGGCTGGCGAAGGGACGAACGTCAATCATCGTTCAAAATCCTTTTGAATGAGCCGTGGGGTTAAGCAGCGACGGGAATTGCCAGTTCGTCAATCTGTGTCTGCGCCTGGGCGAAGGCTTCGGTGCGGGCGGTATCGCCCATCGCCAGGCCCTCGGCGCGGATGACGGTGACGTCGGTGATGCCGAGGAAGCCGAACACGGTGCGCAGGTAGGCTTCCTGGTGGTCGAGTGCCTGCAGGGCGGCGGTGGTGGAATAGGCGCCGCCGCGGGTGGAGGCGATCAGCACACGCTTGCCGCCGGCGAGACCGACCGGGCCGTTCTCGGTGTATTTGAAGGTTTTGCCGGCCTGGGCGATGCGGTCGATCCAGGATTTGAGCTGGGTGGGGATGGCGAAATTGTACATCGGCGCGCCGATGACGATGACATCGGCCTGCAGGAACTCGGCGAGAACGGTGTCGGTCAGTGTGCGTTCCTGGCGCTGGGCGTTGGGCAGGGCGTCGGGCTCGGCGGATCGCATGGCCTGCAGCACGTCGCCGGAGAGGTGGGCCAGCGGGGCGGAGGCGACGTCGCGATGGGTGACGGCGGCGGTCGGGTTCGCCTTGAGCAGGCTCTCGACGATGGAGGCGGTGAGCTGGCGGGAGGCCGAGGCGGCGCCGAGTGAGCTGGAATCGATCTGCAGGATGTTCATGGTGGTTGGGCCCTATCGGTGGTTAGCGGTTCGATGCGGAACTTAGGGCGTCAGGATTGGTGGATAAACGACAGGTTTCTTGACAGATTGTCTTCTGACATTGACCAATGATGCCATTGCAACGCGGGAGATCCGGCATGGACCGGCTGGTGGCGATGGAGGCTTTCCTGCGGGTGGTCGATCGCGGCGGGTTTACCGCGGCGGCGGACGATCTGCGGCTGTCGCGGGCGATGGTGAGCAAGCATGTGCAGGATCTGGAGGAGCACCTCGGCGCCCGGCTGCTCAACCGCACGACCCGCAAGGTGAGCCTGACCGAGGTGGGGCGGATCTATTACGAGCGCTGCGGGCAGATATTGGCGGAGATCGCCGAGACCGAGAGCGCGGTCGGCGCGTTGCAGGCCAGGCCGCGCGGGCTGTTGCGGATCAATGCGCCGGTGTCGTTCGGGGTGTTGCACCTGGCGGCATCGGTGGCCGATTTCATGGCGGCCTTCCCGGACGTGGAGGTGGAGCTGACGCTGAACGACCGGGTGGTTGACCTGGTTGACGAGGGCTTCGACCTGGCGATCCGCATTGGCCGGCTGGCGGACAGCAGCCTGATCGCGCGCCGGCTGGCGCCTTGCCGCAGGGTGGCCTGCGCGTCGCCGGCCTATCTGCAGAAGCACGGCCATCCGCGTGAGCCCGCTGATCTCGCGCAGCACAAGTGCCTGGGCTATCGCTATGACCAGAGCCGCGACGACTGGCAGTTCGACGGGGCGATGGGGCCGGTGTCGGTGCGGGTGCACGCCTGTTTGCAGGCCAACAACGGCGACGCCTTGCGGGTGGCGGCGCTGCAGGGGGCGGGGGTGGCGATGCTGCCGAGCTTTATCGTGGGGCCGGACCTTGCGGGCGGGGCGTTGGTGGCGATTCTGCCCGGCTATCGCGTGCCGGAACTCGCCATCCATGCGCTCTACCCGCACAGCCGGCATCTATCCGCCAAGGTTCGCAGCTTTGTCGATTTCCTGGTGCCGCGCTATGGCGAACGACCGGAATGGGACGCCTGGATGGCGGGCCTTTGACGACGCATCGTGGCGCCGGCAGGGGCTATTCCGCTGCTTTCATCGCGGGTGCCTGTTCGGTCTGGGTTGCCTGAATGGCCGTCAGCGCGATGGTGTAGACGATGTCGTCCACCAGGGCGCCGCGTGACAGGTCGTTCACCGGCTTGCGCAGGCCCTGCAGCATCGGGCCGACGCTGACCACGTGGGCCGAGCGCTGGACCGCCTTGTAGGTGGTGTTGCCGGTGTTGAGGTCGGGGAAGATGAACACCGTGGCGCGGCCGGCGACCTGGCTGTCCGGCGCCTTCTGGCGGCCGACGCTGGCGACGCTGGCGGCGTCGTATTGCAGCGGGCCGTCGATCAGCAGGTCCGGGCGGCGGGCGCGGGCGAGGGCGAGGGCGCGGACGACCTTGTCGACGTCGGCGCCGCTGCCGGAGGTGCCGGTGGAGTAGGAGATCATGGCAACGCGCGGCTCGATGCCGAAGGCCTTGGCGGAATCGGCGGATTGCACGGCGATTTCGGCGAGTTCCTCGGCGGTCGGGTCTGGGTTCACGGCGCAGTCGCCGTAGACCAGCACCTCGTTGGGCATCAGCATGAAGAACACGCTGGACACCGTGGTGACGCCGGGGGCGGTGCGGATCAGTTGCAGCGCCGGGCGGATGGTGTTGGCGGTGGTGTGCACGGCGCCGGAGACCAGGCCGTCCACCTCATCGAGCGCCAGCATCATGGTGGCGAGGACGACGTTGTCTTCCAGTTGCTGCTCGGCCTGCTCGGCGGTGAGCCCCTTGGCGCGGCGCAGTTCGCACATCGGCGCCACGTAGCGGGCGCGCACCACGGCGGGGTCGATGATTTCGAGATCGTCCGGCAGCACGATGCCCTGGACCTCGGCGATGTGGCGGATGCGGGTGGGATCGCCGAGCAGCACGCAATGGGCGATGCCCTTGCGGTGGCAGATGGCGGCGGCCTGCAGGGTGCGCGGCTCGTCGCCCTCGGGCAGCACGATGCGCTTGTTGGCGGCGTGGGCGGCCTTGACCATGCGGTGGCGGAACGCCGGCGGCGGCATGCGCAGGCGTCCGGGGCGGCCGATCAACGGCAGCAGGGCGGCGGTGTCGATATGCTCGGCGGCGTGGGTCAGCGCCTGTTCCATGCGTTCCGGGTCGTCGGCGCGGACATGGTGGGACAGGCCGGCGAGCAGGGCGCCGGTGGGGTAGGTGTCTTCCGCGGTGGTCAGGATCGGCAGCCCGGCGAGGCCGGGGCCGCGCAACAGGGCGGCCACCTGCGGTGTCAGTTGGCTGCCGCAGGTCAGCAGCAGGCCGGCCAGCGGCATGCCCTGCAGATAGACGAGGGCGCTGGCCAGGACGATGTCGCTGCGTTCACCGGCGACCGCGACCAACGCGCCAGGGCGCAGCCGATCGATGACGCCTTCGACGCCGCTGCCGGCGATCAGATAGTCGCGCACCCTTGTGCGATCGAAGTCGCCCCTGCGGGCGATGCCGAAGCCCAGCGATTCCTGCAGGTCGCGCAGCCGCACCGCGGCCAGGGACGGTTCCCACGGCACATCGGCCAGCACCTTTACCGGGCCGCCGGCGCAGGGCAGCGCTTCCGGCAACGTCTGGTGGATGGCCGCGTGCAGGCGGTTGATCAGCACGCCGGCGAGCGGCGGCGCCTCCTCGCCATCGGCGAACTGGCGGCGGGCGAGATCGACGATGTCGGCGAG